>Ga0209358_10002508_pt1 | contig 13935 bp, 24 predicted proteins | sample LauGreFa1BDMLBSN_2_FD_187574 | JGI IMG/M metagenome (GOLD analysis project Ga0209358, IMG submission 187574) | Freshwater lake microbial communities from Lake Michigan, USA - Fa13.BD.MLB.SN (SPAdes) (version 2) | ecosystem: Environmental > Aquatic > Freshwater > Lake | place: Lake Michigan, USA... | reverse complement strand
CCTCGACCAGTGGGCAGCGACCATGGCCGCGACGGGCACGACCCGTCGGCTGGCGTTCAAGTTCCCCACGCCGATCAGCGAGCAGGCCAAGCAGTCGATCCTGTTGGCGTGGAAGGCCAAGCACTCGCGGGCGAACGGCTCAGGCGAGCCGCTCATCATCGACGGCGGCGGCAGCATCGAGGGCGTCAGCGGTTCCGATGACCTGTCCGCGCTGACCAACGCCCGGACGGCAGCAATGGGCGAGATCGCCCGTGCATTGAACATCCCGCTCTCGTTCCTTGCTGCGACAGAAAGTGGCACACAGGTCACGCTCGACGCGCAGCGGGCACTCGTCGACCAGACCCTGCGTCCCTGGGCGCGGCGCATCGAGGCCGAACTGATGGCGAAGCTTCTGCCCGGCTACCGGGTCGAGCACGACCTACAGGAACTGCTCCGCGGCACGATGAAGGACACCGCCAAGGAACTGTCCAAGCTCGTCATGGGGGGCATCCTGACGCCCAATGACGCTCGGTGGTTCATCGGCATGCAGCCGGTCAAGGACCCCATGGCTGACGAACTCATGCAGCGCTTGGACACGGCCGCCGGCCAGGCCGAGGTCAACGGCGACCGCGAGGACGAGGAAAGCGAGTCACCCGATGCAGATTGACCGACGCAGCATCGAATGCCGCGCCGAGGTCGACGGCAACACCGTCAGCGGCCTTGCCATCCCCTACGGCACTGACAGCCAGCCGCTGCCGTTCATCGAGACGATCGAGCGGGGGGCCTTCGCCGAGGACATCGGCAAGCGCAACGTCGCCATGTTGGTTGAGCACGACGGTGGGCGTGTGCTCGCCGACACGCGCAGCGGCACGCTCGTGCTCGAGGAGGGCGAGCGCGGCGTGTCGTTCCGGGCGCAGCTGCCTGACACACGCGACGGGCAGGACATGCGCGTGCTCCTGCGCGACGGCATCTACCAGCACATGTCGTTTGGGTTTGTGGCTGACAAGGACAAGTGGACGGGCAACCGTCGCAGCGTCATGTCGGCCCGCCTGTACGAGGTCAGCCTTGTTCACACGCCCGCCTATGAGGCGACCGCGGCCGCGGTACGGGCGTTCTCACACCACACCGGCCTCGTTGGCCGGTTCTTGCGGCTGCGGCTAGGAGAACTGAAGAAATGAACCGTGATGCACTGCTCGAAAAGCGTGCGCAGCTCGTTGCTGCGTGCGAGGAACACGCCACTGCCGCCACGCCGGATGCCGTCCGTGCGTTCGACCTGGCGGAAGAGGAAATCCGTGGCATCGATGCGCAGCTCGAGGGCATGGCCGTGCGCGGCCGCCTCGACGCCATTAAGGCCAAGAACAGCCAGGTTGTGGCCCGTCCCGAGAACCGCGGCGGCGGAAACGATGCTGAACTGGCGCGTTTCTTCGCCACCCGTGGCCGCGAGGGCTCGGGCGCAATGGAACTGCGTACCACCCTGACCGTCGGTACGGCCGCTACCGCAGGCAACACCGTGCCGCAGTCCGTGATGACTGGTGAATTCGTCAAGTGGCTGGATTGGGGTAACCCAGTCCGAACGCTGGCTGTCAAGCAGACTGTGCCGAGCAATCTGCGCCTGCCTGTCATCAACAACAGGACCACGGTTACCGCGACGGCGGAAGAAGGGGCGTACGCGGAAAGCAATTTCACTACCACGCTCAAGACCTTCGGCGCATTCAAGGCCACGGCTACCACCCCCGTGACTGAGGAGTTGCTGTTTGATGCGTCTATCGACGTTGCTGCTGAGGTGGTTGCAGATCATGCCCGTGCCCACGGCAAGTACCGCGAACAGAAGTACGCGATCGGCACTGGTAGCGGCCAGGAAATGGGAATCTTCACCAGTGACACCAACTGGCAGTACCTGGTGAAGACTGGCAGCCTGACCGTGGCCCCTGATTTCGATGATGTGATCAGTCTGTATTCAGCAATGCCGACCGCATACGCGCAGAACGGCACCTGGCTGATGGCACCATCGATGTGGGCACTTCTGCTTCAGACTCGTTCGGCTGGTGCTTCCGGCACCTACCTGTACGACGGCATGAACGGCATGATGGTGCAAAACGGTGCAGCTGGTCTGCTGATGGGGCGTCCGGTGTACCTGGCCGAATTCGCGCCTGAGTATCTGTCCGGCACTGGTCGCAACCTGATTTGGTTCGGTGATCTGAGCCGCGGCTACCGCATCGTCGATCGCAAGGACATCACGTTCATTGTCGATCCCTACAGCGGCAGCGGCACCGGAATCACGCATTTCCGCAGCTCGATGCGGTCGGATGCGCAGATCATCGATCCTCGCGCCGGCGGCATCATCGCCAACAAGGTCTGACATCAGCCAGTGACCCCGGGCGGGTAGGGGGGAAACCTCCTACCCGCCTTTCCCATGCCAGCACTCACGACTAGCGACGTCAAGACGCACCTGCGCGTGTTTCACACGCAGGACGACACCTACATTGGCACGATCCTGCTTCCGGCGGCCCGCGAGACTGTCGAGCGCACGACGGGCCTGTCGGTGCAGGCGCTCGAGCGCACCTATACGGTGTCCGAGGAGGGCGACGTCTGGATTGTGCTGCCGATTCAGCCGGTCAACACGGCTGGCGCGTTGCAGATGGTCTACACCGACGAGGACGACGTCGTGCAGACGGTCACGCCGGAAAAGCACTGGGACGGCGAGCGGCTGGCCGTCCTGGTCGACGAGGAATACACCCGACCCGTGACCATCAATTGGACCACGCTCGTCGGCGACCACTACATCAACATGCTCGTCCTACAGCTGTGCGCCCGCCTGTACGCCGACCGCGGCGACAGCACCGGAGCCATCGAGGGCAAGGCGCAGCAAATGCTGACTGCCATGCTCAGGGAGCGTGCGGTGTCATGACGCCGCGTGGCATGTTTCGTCACCAGATGGCCGTGCAAAACTACGGCATTACCTTGGACCAGTACGGCCAAGCCTCTAAGACATGGTCTACGACCGTGACAGTGTTGGGCCATGTCGAAACCGCAGATGGTCGCACGATTGAGTCAGTCGACGTCACGCGAGGTCAGACCTCGTATCGGCTGGTCCTGCCGTGGGTTGAATCGGTGACCATCAAAAGTCGCATCCTGTTGCAAGAGACGGGGAAAGCAGACCGCACGTTGGAAATCACTGGCGTTGTCGACCCCGATTTGCGTCGGCATGAATTGCATATCGAAGCGCTTGAGGTGACAGCATGAACTTCAAGTCTAAAGCTCACTTCGACAACTACTTGCGGTTTGTTCGCAATCAGCGCAACGCCGGCGAGGCCGCTAGCGTTCTGCGTGGTCAGACGACCAACAAGCAATTGCAGGCCCAACTATTGCGGCTTGAACGGGCGTTCTATGAAATGCCCGACAAAACCAGCCGCAACGTGCTCAAAACCCTGATTCGTCGAAGCCTGCGCCGCACTGTGTTGCAGTTCCGCAGCAACTGGATCGGACACTCCGCACGGGTTCCCAGCCAATCTCTTGGCCTTCCAAGCGTGCGCAAGGCAGCCGCGAAGGTCATCCAGGCCGACGGCGACGTTAAAGGAACTCGGACAACTGCCTATGCGGGTTTGAGGACACGTCGTAACCCCCGCAGCCGGCTGGCACCAGTTCTCAACGGTGGCCATGTCAATTGGCGAGTGAGGGAGCAAACGGCTAGGCAATTGCCTCGAGATGCGATCCTGGACGATTTGCGCAAGACAATCGAAAACGACTTTGCCGAACTGTGCCGCAAGCGCGGACTACGGGTGACCGCATGAGTATCGAGGTGCTCATCCATTCCAGCCTGCGAGATAACGCAACGGTTGGTGCAATAGTTGGCAACCGGGTTTCGCCCGAGTGGCGGCGTGAGGGGACCGCACTGCCAGCAATCATCTACAGCGTTGACTCACGCGATCCGATCCGTACCCTCGGCGGTGCAACTGGTCTAGAGCAGTTCACAGTTCGCCTGGAGTGCATCGCGTCAAACATGTCAGGAGCTAGGACTTTGTCCAAGGCTGCTCGAGCAGTGTTTGAATCCAATTCCGGCTTTACTGTCGGTTTGGTTGAGTTTGAGGCCGGAACGCTGCAAAACGAAGACGTCGAACGGATGGACGACCAAGAGGGGAACGACGATGGACCCCGGTCGTGCGTTCTTACTTTTCTCATTTGGGCTAGAGGAGGCTGATCATGGCATTGCTGTCAAATGGCACGACCATTTCGTTCGGTGGCACTTCCGCCGCTGCAACCAACATTCAGATTAACCCGGCAGTCACAGCGATCGAAACTACGACGCTTAACTCTGCCGTGACAACCGCAATTGCTTCGCGTCCGACAATCACTGGCAGCTGCACGATTCACTGCGACATCGCCCCCGGACTGTCATTGGCTCAAAAGTTCGGCGGTGCGAGTCCCGACGGAAGTTCTGTCCAAGTCGTCATCAACGGAGCCGGAGGCACTACTGGTGGTCAGGATTTCAGCGGCGCCGCAATCATCACCGGTTTCAATGTCACATACAGCAATGACCAGGTCATGACTGCTGATGTGTCGTGGCAATACACCGGACAGATCACTATCACGCAGGCTGCCTGATGTGGCGCACCCTCAACGATCCTGCGGTGATTGAATACCCGCACGAACTGCGGGTCCGACCTATGACCATCCGCGAGTTCCGTTCGATTGAGCCACTGTCGGCAGCCGATCAGGAGGCGTTTGTGCTCGAGCACTGCTGCAAGGTCGACGGTGCGCCAGCGTGCGGGGTTGACGTCCATGTGGCAGCAGCGCTGGTGCGGGGGGTGATGAAAAACCCTTGGAATGGACCGCAGCAGACAGAATCGAGCGACTGCTGACGGTCCTGGCATACGGGCTGACGCGACAGCCTGAACGAGTAGTGGAGCCGTGGAAACGGCCAAAGCAGGATGACTGGCAGAATGTTCTAAACAGGTACGGAACATGGCAAAAGCAATCCTAAAAGTCGGCGTAGAGACAGATGTGACTGGCATGCGCCGTCTGGGCCAGCAGGCGAACGCGCAGCTGGAAAGCCTGCGCGGTGGTGTCAATCGCATTAGCGGCCTTATGGCCGCATCCATGGCCATGCCGTTGGTCGGATTTGTGCAGCAGATGATTGAGCAGCGCGAGGAACTACGAAAGCAGGGGCGTGACCTGGCTGCACCGTTCTCGACAGACATTCAAAATGCTGAACAAGAGGCCTCAGCCGATGACATCAAATTCGGCCAGAAACTGGCTGAAATTCATGGCCCAAAGATCGCCGAACGGATTGCTCGAGAACAAGACGTCAAAGAAGCCAAGATCGGTTCTGCAATGAACAAGACAGACTTCGAAACTGGCATCACGTCGTTCTTTTCCAATCTAGACCAGTTAGGGAACTACGTGGCCAGTTCTGTTCAGCAACTGGTCGACGTTGGCACTGGCATGGACCCGAAATCCTACGAAAACCAACGCTACAACCTCGAACAGGAACGCAGCCTGGCGATCCTGACAGGACAGGGCAACGTCGGACAATTGAACGCCATGATTGAGCGCCTCGATCGTCTCATCAACAACACACAGGGGCCACGATAATGGCATGGCAAGTCACCCGATTGCACGCTCAGAACAGCCTAGCGGTGGTGGCAGAACCGTCTAGCGTTACTGAGACGCAGATGTTCCTCGTCTTCGAGGACAATCCGGCATATGTGGCAGGTGAAGAACTGTTTGACGTCTACGAAGCGTTGAAAGACACCACACCGCCGTGGGATGGGATTCCGAAAATTGGCGCTCGTCTATATGCCACTGGCAACGTCGCTAAGCAGCTGATCGTAGACACCGTCGATATTCGGCCCGTACAGACTCGGGCTAACTGTTACGAAGTGATCGTTAGGGCGTCGGCGCCGCTGTTGGCCGACATGCCATATAAGCCCGTGCGCTATCAAATCCAGACGAGCAGTCGCATTGTCGACTACTACGTTGACGCCACCAGCGGTCCTGCAAACTTTGACGCGCCAATTACCCCGACGTCTCTCATTGCCGGGACCGCTGTCAACGTGATGGGCGATCCATGGAAGTACCGGATCCCGCAGGCTAACATCGTTGTCGAAACGTCCTACAACCCACGGCTAGACTCGGCAAGCGTCTACATGGCAGACATGCCTGACCCGGTGACGTTGGCTAGTCTGTGTTTCAGCCGCAATTCGGCAGCCTGGTTGGGGTGGCCCATTGGAACCGTCCTGTTCACCGGATTTGAGGAGCGACAGCTCTCCCAGCAGGTCATTCAGGTGAGCTGGAACTTCACCTACGACCAACTGGGATTCTTGGATCAGGTTCCGTATCGCCGACCCAACGACGGCGGCCTCTGGTTGGATTCGTCCTACGCTTGGGGCGGCATTGCTGGTGGCGCTCGAGGGACGACGAAAGTCGCATGGCGGCAGCCGTATCAAAAGCCCAAAATCAACTTCAACACGGCGGGCGTGTTGTTCCCCAACGTTGTCAAGTCATCGCTCGACACTGACTACCCCACCTGGTAATGAGCCAGTTTTCACCATCCTTCACGTTTGGAACAAGCGGCCTGCCCGCGCCGATTCTCAATCGAATTACGGCCTCGAGTGAATACGTCTACGACAACCAGCAAACGTTTGAGCTGCTGAAACAATCCAAGTTCGCTGGTATCGCTCAGGTCCTGATGCAGGTCGTCAGCTCTACCTCATTGGGACCAAACCGATACAACTACAACCTGAAACTGGTGCAGCCAGATGCCTCAGGAACTGCGGTCGTGGATGTGACAACGACCGAAATGGTGCTAGTCACGGCATGGAATCTGGCCGAATTCGGCAACACCGCTGGCGTGGCCGGTGGGGGCGTCAACGCAACCCGAGCGAGTTCTGCCGGTTTTGCGTTGTTGCCAGTGCCCGATGGCGCAGTCGTTTGGGCTGTCAGTGTGACGAACTCGGCTGGCTTGAACATCACGCTGTTTGAACGGATGAACGCATACGACGGCGAGTGCTCTGTCCCACTGCTTGAGTACATCGACGGCGGAACGTACGGGGAATCCTGATGGCTGACGTCATTCAACACAAGCGCAACGGAACTACTGGGGTTCTGCCGACAAATGGCGAACTCGCCCTGGGCGAACTCGCTGTCAACTACTACGACGGACGGCTTTTCATCGAGACGTACGACGGCACGACGTACGGCATCGCGCAGTTCCAGCCGATGGCCGACGGTGACAAGGGCGATATCACGGTCTCGGCGAAGGGACAGACCTGGACGATCGAAAACGACGCGGTGACGTACGCCAAGCTCCAGAACGTGAGCGCCACTGATCGGCTGCTCGGTCGTTCGACGGCTGGAGCAGGCGACATCGAGGAGATCACCTGCACGGCTGCGGGACGAGCGATCCTAGACGATGCAGACGCGGCGGCCCAGCGCACGACGCTGGGGCTTGGCACGATCGCCACGCAAGACGCATCGTCTGTAGCGATCACGGGCGGCACGATCAATGGCGCGACGGTCGGGGCGACTACGGCCGCCAGCGGGCGTTTTACGACCGTCACGGGCACAGACACGACCGCTAGCACATCGAGCACGACGGGGGCTTTGGTCCTGGCTGGCGGCGCTGGCATCGCAAAAGACATCTGGGTGAACGACATCCGGTGCGGACGCGGCAACACTGGGGTGGTTCACAATACGGTCCTAGGGCGGGATGCCGGGCGAGTCCTGAACGGCAGCAGCAATGGCAACGGCCTGTTCGGTTACCAGGTGGGGTACTTCCTAACTAGCGGCCAATTGAATGTGGGCATCGGCAAGGATGCCCTAGCGTCGCTGACTAGCGGCTCCTCCAATATGGCGATCGGTTCTCGTGCTGTGTATTCGACTAGCACGAACAATCACAACGTCGGAATTGGCACTGAAGCCCTGTTCAGTGCTACTGGTGGCCTGAACGTAGGCATCGGAGGATTCGCGGGCACCAATCTCGCGGGCGTTTCCTACAACACCTGCATCGGATATGAGGCGGGTCGATATCACAGCAACGGCAGCACGGCCCTCACGGGCGCGTCTTCGAGCACCTATCTAGGCGCTCGCTGCCGTGGCAACAACAACAGCGACAGCAACTCCATCGTCATCGGTGCCGACGCCATCGGTGACGGCGCTAACACGACAGTGCTGGGAACGTCATCGACCACCCAAACGAAGCTGCACGGCACAGCGACGAGCGTTGGCATCATCAGCGGCGATCGGCTGCGAATTGCAAACGCTAAAACGCCAGCGACGAGCGGCGCAGCTGGAACGGCGGGGGACATCTGTTGGGATGCGAACTACCTGTACGTTTGCATCGCTGCCAATACCTGGAGGCGCGTGGCTCACGCGACGTTCTAATGGAACACGAACGCTATGTAGAGATGATTCGACTCGGGATGGACCAAAACGCCGACGTGATGGATTTACCTCCCGATGCTGACGATCGAGCGGATCGAATCGCTCGGGCTGTTTCTCACATCGACTGGATGCTGGCCGACTCCGATCTGATCGCCAACAGCACCGACGCAGAGCGAGCCAATTGGAAAGCGGCGGCTGACAGGGGGCGGTTGTGAGGGCGGCGGTGTTGGCGTTGGTCCTAATCGGATGCAGTGGCCCATCGGGCCAGATAGCAAGCAGCACTAATGAGGTGCGGCGGCTGGCTCACTCGAGCGGGCAACGGTTCGAGCGCATCGCCGTTGAGGCCGACGCGCCGCAGCCGAGTCTGCCGGTCATCAAGACCGAAGCCGTCGCCGGCCAAGGCGAGCAGGCGCGTATCCTCGACGCCGTGGACCTGATCTACATGGCGTTGACAGGCGTGGAGGACCAGGTGCCCTGGTGGGTGGCCCCCCTCGTCTGGGTTTGCATCGCCTTGGCCGTGCTCGGCGTCGTGTTCCTCATTTGGCACACTGGCGTTGGCAAGTTCATCAAGGGCTGGCTGGGCATTGTCACTCCGACCGAGCGCAAGGCGGCCGAACTGACGGCCAGTCTCATCGACCTGACCCCGGACCAAGCGTTGGCGGCCGTCGCCGAGCTGCGCCGGGCTGATCCAACCTTCGACGCGGCATTCCGGCGTGCCGCGCCGATCCGCACACCCAGCCGGACACGGAAGCGCAAACCATGATCCTGGCATCCTTCTCATCGTTTCTCGGTTCAGTCTGGTTCGGCCTCATGCTGGGCCTTGTCGGCGTCGGCGTCGGCGTGTGGCTCGCAAAGACGCGGAAGGTCTAATGGTCACGCGTGCCTGTTGCTGCGGCGGCGCAGGCCAGCCATGTGACTGTGCGCCGGGCGGGAAGCCCGTTGTTGCATCGACTGGCTATGGGGATTTCACATACACCGTCTATTTTCCGGGTTCGGCTGGTCCTGTCCATGTCAAGGAGCGCCACAGTGCGTTCGAAGCTCGAATCATCGACTCAGATTTTTCGACTGGGCAGATGGTGTGCACGGACTCCGCCTCCGGCGTTGCTTGTCCAGGGGCACCGGTAGTCAACATCCCCGACGCTGTTGTATTTGACGAGCAGATGGAAATCGAGCGCCGTGACTGTGGGTATCCGTTTACCAACGACACTGCTCGGAACATCGCATACGTATGGGGTCAAATCCCAAACACATGCGTCCCATCACCGTGCGCATCAGGTGGTAACTGGAGGTCACCCGGTTGGTTCAACGGTAGTTTCCCAAGAAAGATCATTGGCCAGCTAACTCCGCCGCGATTCCTGCTGGGTGCTTCCTATCCTGGCGCGGGGTCTATGAGATTTCGTCGGGCAGCAGGCGTATCTACCAGTGCGTTTGATTGCGACATCACTAGCCCGCCACCATTGCCTGGTGGTGTTCAGTCGATCAGCGCTTCGTCGTCGCGCTACTTCCATCGCATGGGGACTACAGCGACCTGTAATGCGTTAGATACTGGAAATACCAGTTGCAGATTTGGTGCTGGCCTTTACTCCTACGGTTACACGGGATCGTTTGACCAACCCACGATCCCTTGTCAGCCCAATGGGTGCTGCTGTCGTTCTGAGCTGCAAATCAGTTTCGCCGTAACGCAGTACTACGACGTGCTCGGATTTCTGACGTCTGCTCCAAACTCGATTGGTCCAGTGTCATCTGGCTCAATCACCATGTCAGTTCGTGCGTTCTATTACGGCTGCATCGACGGGCGCTTGTACGACGCAAACTCGACGCAGTCTGCGACCCGCACGTTTCAGCTCGACAGAGCGCTGATAGCTTTCCCGACTGGCTATCTGAATTTCGACCGATACGGGGTGGGTGACGTTCCGGTGGTGCCCGTCCCACTGATCCTGAATTCCGGCACCTCCTACGTCGACGATCATTTGGGGTGTGGTTTCTGCTCATCCCAGACGCTAAATCGAGCCGAAGCAATTGCCATTGGGATCCCTGAGTCAGTCGAAATGGTGAGACAGACACCGTGAAAGTGTTCACCTCCAAGTTCCGATCCGACCTCCTGCATGGTGCTGTCGGCGTCGCCAAGGCAGGGCTGGGTGTTGACGCTGCGCCTGCGGACGTAGTCAAGTCACGCTGGGAACTGTGCTCGACCTGCGATCAACACGACTGCGGCCGGTGCGAGGCTTGCGGCTGCTTCACTGGGGCGAAGGTGAGATTGGCTGGCGAGTCGTGCCCCCAGGGCAAGTGGGTGGCCGTCGGCGTCACGACGTCGGCACCTCGAGGGTGCTGCGGAAAGCGCGGAAATTCGGATAATCCGGTGTCGGACCTATAGACGAAACCAAAGAACGTCGATATCAAGTAATAACCAACGTCCACACCGTTGGTAACTAGGGTCACTTGCAACGTCTCAAAGCCTCGTTTTCAGGCTAGAAATGCGTCCGGTAATATGTGTTAAGTTACGCGATAACAAGGGGTTACGTTAGTTATCGCGGAAAGCGGACGTAGAAAAGGGACGTTGGTTTTGACTCCTGCAGGCGGTTTTACGGGCCGTCTGCAACTTCTCCGCCGTGTGGTTTGGAGTCACTGACATGGAACGTCCTGAACCGTCCGAACTGGCCGACGATGGCCTGCCGCTGTCCGACATCGACCCGCAAACTGGCTGGATGTACGGGGAGGTGGGGGCGTGAAGCAGAAACCGAAGCACCGAACTACTGCGCTTGGTTACATCATTGCCGTCATTCCTGTGATCAACGACAGGGACCGATCACAGACCTACGTGGTGGCAGGCATCGCCCCCAGCGGTCATGTTGCGATGCACACTACACCGATTGCACAAAAGGCAGCGGCTATGCGGATGCGTGCCGAATGGGTGAAACTGCATCGTGAACTTGCGCGGGAACGAGCAGAACGGTCCGCCAAGCGAAAGAAGGTGGGCGCGTGATCACTAGTCCAACCATCGGGGCCATTGCTAAGGCTTTGGCCGCTGCTCAACGCGAAATCGGGGTCGCAGTCAAGGACGCGACCAACCCACATTTCCGGTCCAAGTACGCTGATTTGCAGGCTGTGGACGAGGCGTGTCGGCCGTCCCTGTCCAAGCACGGCATCGCCATTGCGCAGGGCACTGGGTACGCGGACGGGTTCGTGTTCGTCACGACCCGTCTGTTACATGCTGAGACAGGGGAATGGATTGAATCGACCCTCCACATTGCCCCCGGCAAGCACGACGCGCAGGGGGTCGGCAGCGCAATTACCTACGCCCGTCGTTTCGGCCTGTCTGCTTTGGCCGCCGTTCCCGCTGGCGTCGACGACGACGGAGAAGCGGCGGTAGGGCGGGGGGCTCCACGCGGCGACGTAGCCGTGCCCCCGCCCGCCACCGTCGTGCCGTTCGAGCCGGTGCGGGTGCCCGTCGAGACCTTGAGCGGATCGGATGACCTGCCGGATGATCCACCGGAGCGGTACCCGATTGCGTTCTCACCGGCTGAACTGCGGCCGGTCTGGAAGTCTCGCGCCATGGGGCTCGACGGTGCCCCCCATGGCCGCACCACGGTGCACTACACCGATGCAGTCGGCTACGTCACCAAACTGACTGAGGGCGGCGGGCCCAAGTCGCCGACGAGTGTGATCCTGTGGCACGACCCTGACCGAACGCGGTTCTCGACGTTCAGCCGGTGGACGATTCCTGAGGGCATGGGCAGCATGGTCCGGCTCAAGGGCGTAACCCGCACTGCCAAGGGCGACGCCATCTACTGGAACTTCAAGACCGTCGAGGCATACAAGCCTGACGCAGATATGGGGGACGCCAGTGACCTCCCATTCTGAGCACTTCACCTGGACGGGAAACTGGGAGTACCTGCGGCGCTGCTTCCCCAGCCTCGAGCGCGCACCCCAGCCGGTGCACGACGGGTTCCACGAACGGTTCTCGAAGCTGCGCCAAGACCTCGTGAGGGAGTCGATCCAACGTGCCCGCCAGTCGCGCCAGGGCAACGCCCTGACCGTTGAGCAGCTCGGGACGATCTACGGGGCACTGGTGCCCCGGTACGACACCACGCAGCCCAGCATGGCCTGCCGGGTCATCGCGCACTGGGTGATGTACCCGCGCAGGGCAGGGGCGGCGTTCGGCCCGTACGCCACGCTCGCCGAAGCCAAGGCGGTCCACCGTGACCGCCCTGGCACCGTCATCAAGGCGCAGTGGGTCAAGCCAGGCGACGGCGCGTGGTTTGAGGAGATCGACGAGGGGCGACCGCTCGACGCAGAGTCGATGCGCGAACTGCGGGTGATGATCGAGGCAGTCGACGCGCAGTGGCAGCACCCGAAAGACCGCACGATCTACAGTCGTTTCATCGAGGAAGCATCGCGTCGGTTGGCTGCGCTCCCCTCCCCAGACCCCTCCCCTCAGGGGGCGACAGCGGCGGGAGCTAGCGGAGCGTCTAGCGGAGTCGCTGCGACTCGCTCGCTGTCGTACCCCCCCGAAGGGGGGTTTGTCAACCCCCCCCAAGGCATAAATCGACACGGACTAGCGAGGCACGGGCTACCGCCCGGCCTGATGGAACGATTCAACGATGCAGTGCGAGCGGACGAGTCGCGCCTTGTGGGCGCTCCCGCCGCCGCATGGGAGGAACACGATGCAGCATGAACTGGAACAGACAGAGGAACAGAAGACCGTCAACAGCATCGTCCGCACGGTCGAGGCTCTCGTCGAGCTGCAGACCGTCCTGCGGAAGGCACTGGCCGCCTCAACCGAGCGTGAGCGCCTACTACAGGGTGAAAACGAGCGGCTACGCGCCAAGTGCTTGCGATACGAGACGTCCGACCTCGAGCGCCGCCGGTATGAGGAGGAGGGCTAATGGGCCGAGCACAACGCGCCAAAGGCGCACGCGGCGAACTCGAGGCGGCTGAGAAGCTGCGCCAGCACCTGGGCATCGCTGCCCAGCGGTCGGCTCGCAACGGCGTCGACGGTGCCAGCGACCTGGACACTTCCATGACGTTCTGGAAGTGGGAGGTCAAGCGCTACGCCCGCCTGGGCGTCGAGTCGATCATGCAGCGGGCAGAACTCGACCAAGCGACCAGCGCCGTCAGGCTCGACCACACGGCGCTGCTGATGCGGGCGGACGACTGCGAGTGGCTGCTGGTGCTGCGGCTGCACGACGTGCCGCAGTTCATCCGCGACCTCGAGGCGCAGCGCATGAGGGATCCCTGATGGGCCTACCGCGCAAGTGGGATCCCATGGTGCCATCCAAGCCCGAGCCCAAGGGCAAGGGCAGGGGCGCCAAGTGGCATCGGTTCAAGGAGCAGCTGCGACATGCTCGAGGCATCTACGCCTGCGAACAGTGCAAGGCAGTGGTCGACTACCTCGAGGCGCATCACATCGTGCGGGTGCACGATGACCCGTCTAGGGAATTTGATCCACGCAATGTCCGGTTCCTCTGCAGGGACTGTCACGTAACAGCCCATAACGGCTCAAAACCTCGATTTTAGCGTGAAAACGAGGATACACCCCCCCCATAGGGGGTAGGTCCGATCTCCTTTGCTCAC
>Ga0209358_10002503_pt1 | contig 13953 bp, 13 predicted proteins | sample LauGreFa1BDMLBSN_2_FD_187574 | JGI IMG/M metagenome (GOLD analysis project Ga0209358, IMG submission 187574) | Freshwater lake microbial communities from Lake Michigan, USA - Fa13.BD.MLB.SN (SPAdes) (version 2) | ecosystem: Environmental > Aquatic > Freshwater > Lake | place: Lake Michigan, USA... | reverse complement strand
AAATCCCCGAGAAACCGTTTTTTCTTGGGCTCCAAATTTCATGACAATACCAAAACCACCGGGGCCAGGATTGCCTCTTGAGGACCCATCGGTATAAATGAAGACTTGGCTCATGGTTTTTTTATCCTATGTGATTGATCTTTTATAAAGGATTTCCAACCGCTGCTTTTCGACTTGTTGTGTTCTCCAACGCCTTTGGAAAAATAATGGCACACCGCAACGGCTAATCCATCGGTAGCATCCAAGTACTTCGGCATCTCGTTGAAATTCAATACTTTTTGTAGCATTGCAGCGACTTGCTCTTTGGAAGCATTCCCGTTCCCAGTTATACTCTGTTTTATACGCCTTGGAGAATATTCCTCGAAAGGTATGTTTCGGTTCAAACAAGCGGCGATCGCTACTCCCTGAGCCCGTCCAAGTTTTAGCATAGACTGCACGTTTTTACCGAAAAAGGGTGCTTCAATGGCCATCTCATCTGGTTTAAACTCTTCCATAAGGCCGTGCAAACGTTCGAGTATTCGCTTTAGTTTATCCGGGTGGTTATTTAGTTTGTGCAATTGTACTACCCCAAAATTTACTAAACTTAATTTACCGTCTTTTACTTGGATTAACCCATAACCTAATACCGTGGTTCCAGGGTCAATTCCAAGAATTATTCTATCTTCAGCCATCGATTATGCAATCCAACGTTAAAACTACGCATTTAAAACCCTGGTTGAGTTTCTTCCTTCGATTAGTTTTACTCGTTGCCCTGTGTTTTGCGTTGTATCAAGTGCAAGTCAAGTGGTTAGACTTCCATGCACTTCACTTAGAGTCGCCCTTGTGGTTATGCTGCGCATTTCTATTGATTCCATTGAATCTTGGAGTTGAATGGTTGCGCTTTAAAAAAAGCATGGAGGTATGCGTTGGCAGGTCGGATGAATTATGGGATTCTTTTTTACAAGGGTTGATGGTTTCCTTTTTCACACCGTCGATTTTTGCCACCACGTTTGGCAGAATGCGATTAACCCAAAAGCAACATACCCCTGCCTTGGTTTTTTCCGGCGTTTACTGCGGCTTAGCCCAATTCACCGTGACTTTGGGTTTTGCAACCTTGGGTGCTTCCATGCTGATGCAAGAGGTTCCAATCAACAGTTTATGGATTTTTTTGGCCGTATTTTTAGTATCAGGTACAGCCTTCATTCTAAACCCACGTTTCATACTCAGCTTAATGAAGCGCTTCGAATTTTCGTTCGAATGGTCCATCCAACAAAAGGCATTTTTGTTCGGATTAAGTGTTCTGCGATATCTTGTTTTTTCGTTCCAATTTCATGCCCTACTGCAAGCATTTGGACAAGATTTTTCCTTGCATCAAGTTTGGGTTTTAATGATGAGCTATGGATTTATCACCCTTTCTCCAAGTATTTTATTCGGCAAAATAGTGGTTCGTGAAGGTGTTGCGGTGGCAGTATTTTCTTTCTTTCTGTATCCCAAAGAACCGGTGTTTGTTGCGGCTTTTTTAACGTGGTTGTTCAACGTGGTATTACCCCTTATCTTTGCCGTTTTACGCATCTTATTTCGATGGAAGTCCCTTTATTCTTGAGTTTTTACGGAGGTCTTTTGTGTTGGATCGTAATATACGGTGGGTTCAAGCATCGTTCAAAAGCGCTTTCCAATCCTGCTGGTAATGTTTCGCTCGATGAGCTTACGGTGTTGGTTCCATTACGTAATGAGGCCAAAAATCTTCCGAAGCTTCTGGACTGTTTGCGAAGGTCCAGCGTTAAGCCTGCGAGGTGGATTTTTATCAACGACCATTCCGATGACGAAGGTAAAACCGTTTTTGAATCCCATTCCAGAGGATTATCGGTAGAATGGATTTCGCTGCCAGAAGGGCAGCAAGGAAAAAAGGAAGCCTTGCGTTTTGGAATGTCATTCGTGACCACCAAATGGGTACTAACCATGGACGCCGATGTTACTTTTAAGTCCACGTATTTTTCTCAGATACAAGAACTGCCAGAGGCCGATTTGTGGATTTTACCCGCTGTGCTTGTTGGGGAAAGGCCCTTTAATCAATGGCAAGAAGTGGACTTGCACATGATGAATGCTATAAATGTTGGATTGTATGGTATTTTCCGTCCCGTAATTTGCAGTGGAGCAAACCTGTTGTTTCAGCTTGAAGTGTACCGCCAAGTTGATGACTGGGAGGCGCATAGAAGTGTTTCCAGCGGGGACGATATGTTTACACTTCGTGCTTTCCGTCGCGCAAAGCGCGATGTGCGTTTGATTTCTGACACTTCGTTGGCAGTTTTTTCGCCGACGACTCGTGGTCTTTGGAGTTTCATGAACCAGCGGCTGCGATGGATTGGGAAAACAACACGCGTAAAAGATCATTTTGCCACGTTTTTGGGAGTCCTACAAGCCCTAATTTCTTTAGCTTTTGTTGGGGTAGTCGCTAAGTTATTGGCGGAGCAAAACCTGGATACATTGCTCGTAATTTTGTTGGCCAAGGCCTTTGTTGAATGGTTCGCATTTGCCCCTTATTTTTTCCGTTTTAAACGCTTTGGGCCTTGGATAATACTTCCCATAATACAATGGTTGGCCCCCCTGTATCACGGACTTTTATTGGCATTAATTCCTTGGGTCGACCCGCAATGGAAAGGAAGAAGGGTTGTTCGCTGAGACGAAGCCATTGATTTGTTGTATTTTTGTGCATGCGAATTTTAATGGTTTGCCTTGGCAACATTTGCCGTTCTCCGCTCGCCGATGGCTTGTTGCGCCATAAGGTGAATCAAAGAGGTTTGTCATGGGAGGTTGATTCTGCAGGTACCGCAAATTACCATGTTGGAGCACCTCCGGATGCTCGAATGGTGGATACCGCTCGATCTATGGGCTTCGATATTAGCGCGCTTCGTGCACGGCAATTTTCTAAAGAAGACTTTATGCGATTTGATCGTATTTATGTCATGGACCGAAGTAATTATACGAACGTAATAAAGGTAGCAAGCACCCAAGAAGAGCACGACAAGGTTCTGTTTTTATTGGATCATTTGTATCCCGGAAAAGAAGCAGAGGTTCCCGATCCGTATTACGGAACTTCAGAGGATTTCAACGATGTTTTTGCCTTGGTGGATGAAGCTACCAATGCCTTATTAAACGATTTAACTTATGAGCCCTAAAAAAGGAACAATCTACTTAATTCCTAACACCCTTGGAGGCGAGAGTACACACGATATAATACCGGCACAAGTTTCTGAAATTGCCACAGGATTGCGTTTTTTTGCCGTAGAAGAGGTTAAGTCTGCTCGTCGTTTGTTGCGTAAACTGGATCGTACCTTTCCCATCGACGATTCTACATTTTTTTCATTAAACAAGCGCACTTCCAAAGACGACCTAATGGCTCTTTTGCTGCATGTCCTAAACGGCAACGATTTAGGGATTATTTCTGAGGCAGGTTGTCCTGGTGTAGCAGACCCCGGAGCAGAGCTCGTTGCACTGTGCCATTCTCAAGGCATTCATGTGCACCCCTTGGTTGGACCGTCTTCGTTTCTTTTGGCCTTGATGGCATCTGGTTTTTCCGGCCAATCTTTCCGATTTCACGGATATCTTCCCAAAGAACGAAAAGACCGAGTTCGTGCAATGAAAGACATGGAAATCGACACGCGTCGGAGTGGAGCGACCCATCTTTTCATGGATACGCCCTTCAGAAATATGAATGTGTTAGAGGACCTTTTGAACGAATTAAGCGACAGCACGGAATTGTGTATTGCTTCTAACTTAACCTTACCTCAACAACGTGTTCAAACCATGACGGTGGCGGATTGGCGGGAGAATGCCCGGGATTTATCGAAGTCGCCAGTGGTATTTTTAATCGGAAAATCACAAGGATTATGACCTTTCAAGAACAGATTCTTCAAGGATTACCCAACACCCTACCCGTTCATCCGGGGTATGATGCGGCCATCAATCATGCGCCAAAACGGAAAGAAATCCTAACAGCAGAGGAGAAAAAACTTGCGCTTCGCAACGCGTTAAGGTATTTTTCAGCGGAACTTCATGCCGAATTATCCCAAGAATTTGCCCAAGAATTAAGGGATTATGGGAGAATTTACATGTACCGTTTTAGGCCAACGTATGCTATGAAAGCACGTCCTTTGGACGAATATCCTGGCAGGAGTACTGAGGCAAAGGCCATCATGCTCATGATCCATAATAATCTTGACCCCGCGGTGGCTCAGCACCCGCATGAACTAATTACCTATGGTGGAAACGGTGCTGTTTTTCAAAATTGGGCACAATATCTATTAACAATGCGTTATTTGGCGGAAATGACGGATGAGCAAACCTTGGTCATGTATTCGGGACATCCCATGGGCTTATTTCCTTCGCACCGCAATGCGCCCCGAGTAGTTGTTACGAATGGAATGATGATCCCCAACTATAGCCGGCCTGATGATTGGGAAAAATTTAATGCACTAGGAGTGTCACAGTATGGACAAATGACCGCAGGATCGTACATGTACATTGGTCCACAAGGTATTGTGCACGGCACCACGATAACGGTGTTAAATGCGCTTCGAAGGTTTGCCAAAAGTTCGAATAATCCGGGGGTAAAGTTATTTGTTACCGCAGGATTGGGAGGCATGAGTGGCGCTCAACCCAAGGCAGGGAATATTGCAGGGGTGGTAAGCGTTACGGCCGAAATAAATCCGAAGGCCGTGACGACAAGGCATTCTCAAGGTTGGGTCGACGAAGTAATCGCCAAAATGGATCAACTGTGCCAACGTGTCAAGCAGGCTTTAGCGCAGCATGAGGTGGTTTCCATTGCTTATTTAGGAAATGTGGTTGAAGTATGGGAGGGTTTTGAGCAAGCGGGAATTTTTGTGGATTTAGGATCGGATCAGACATCTTTGCACAACCCATTTGCCGGAGGCTATTATCCAGCTGGTTTAACTTACGAGGAATCCAATGATATGATGGCCAATGATCCAGAAGAATTTAAGCGAAGGGTTTACGAATCCTTGCGCCGGCACGTTGAAAGCGTTAACCGTCATACCAGCAATGGAACCTATTTTTTTGATTACGGAAATGCCTTTTTATTAGAAGCTTCTCGCGCAGGAGCAGAAGTAATGGATGAAAAAGGGTTGGATTTCAAATACCCATCGTACGTTCAAGACATTTTGGGACCGTTTTGCTTTGATTACGGTTTTGGTCCTTTTCGTTGGGTATGTGCCTCGGGAAAATCGTCGGATTTGGAGACCACAGATCGCATTGCCAAAAAAGTGATGGAGGAAATGTTGCAAGAGGCTCCGGAGGAAATCAAACTTCAGTTATTAGATAATTTGCAGTGGATTGAAAAAGCCAACGAAAATAAGTTGGTGGTGGGGTCACAAGCTCGAATTTTGTATGCTGATGCGGAGGGCAGAATGCGCATCGCAGCCGCATTCAACGAGGCTATAGGGCGCGGAGAGATCGGCCCAGTAATCTTGGGGAGAGATCACCACGATGTTTCAGGTACTGACTCACCTTACCGAGAAACTAGTAACATTTACGATGGTTCAAGGTTTACCGCCGATATGGCGATTCAAAACGTCATAGGCGACAGTTTCCGTGGCGCCACGTGGGTTTCCATACACAACGGAGGTGGAGTAGGTTGGGGTGAGGTCATCAACGGGGGATTTGGTATGCTTTTGGACGGATCTGAGAGGGCTCGCACGAATCTGACCATGATGCTTCATTGGGACGTCAACAATGGAATTGCACGAAGAAATTGGGCCCGAAATCCGAACGCACGCTTTGCTATAGAAAGGGCAATGGAACAAGAGCCCTTGCTGAAAGTCACGATGCCTTCGACCGTTTCTGATGATTTGCTGGAGGATCTTTTTTAGGAGGGATTCGAACGCCTGCTACTAAGCGAAGGGTGTAAAAATACTGATCGTATCTTAAGTTTTGAAAGCGAATCGATTTGTTATCAAAATGGGCTGCTAACAGCAAAAACCGTTGATCGCTCGAATAGCCTCCCACAAATCGAATATCATACCGAGGTGCAAGGCCTAAAAAACCGTTCAGGTTATCGGACAGCACAAAGAACTTAGATTGGATAACGGGACCAATCCCTACCCACCCGGAAAATTGCCATCGGTTGATTCTGTTGGCATAGGCATAGCCCGGAATCACACCGAAGTCTAATGAAGAGAAGGCACTTGAACCCGTTTTTGAATGGTTGACGTCGACAAGGGCATCAGGGATGATGGAATTTTTATCGTTGGTGATTCCAAAAAAATTGAGGGTTCCCTTCAAATACCATGTATGTACTTCCCCATTGAAATGTGCCCGTTTTCCTTGCAATGCGTTCATTTTGAAATCGTCGTGGTTGAAATACCAAAGGTTTACCGAAAGATTTAGCGACCCAAGGTTGGGCATGATATCGTTAGGATTAGCATCGGTAAAAGCTGAATCGTAGTTCAGTGCATTTTTAATGGCATATCCCTTATTTATCCTAAAGTCAAAGTCGGTATATAGGCGTTTAAAATTATAATCAAAGCCGAGTGAAAACTGCTGGGTTCTTCCGAAACGCGCCTCGTTTCTAAAGCCTGGCAATACTGGAAAAGCTAATCGTAAACTAAACCATTTGTAGGCATAGGCTAATCCAAGGATGGGTTTAAAATTATTTTTATACTTCAGTGAGCGAATTTCAGAAGTAAAAGGGTAATTAAGGTTGAATGGTGCCGGACTGATTCCAATATCCGTATATAGGACATGCTGATCCTTGAAATCTACAATATTGAAAGTCTTTTGTGACCAAATTCCTCCCATAGAAAGGACGAGACTGAAAAAAAGCACAAAAAAACGCATCCTGTTTTGGTACGATGGTAATCCGTACTTGGTTGCACTTTCGACTCGAAAAATTCTTCCTTAATTCTTCGTAAATTTGTGAAGTGAAAAAATTGTATAAATATTTGCTCAACACCTTACCCAGGCCCCTTCTTATCCGAATGAGCTATTTGTTCAAGGTGTTTGCTCCAATGATTTACCGCGGCAATAAAGTGGAGTGTCCGGTATGCAACAAGTCTTTTTCTAAATTTTTATCCTACGGTTCTTCCGTAGCACACCGTGAAAATGTTCTGTGCCCCTACGATTTAACCTTGGAGCGTCACCGCTTAATGTGGTTGTATTTGCGCGATCATTCCACGTTTTTTACTGCGCCAAGCCTTTCAGTACTTCACATGGCGCCGGAACAGTGCTTTCTCCCTAAGTTCAAACAGCAAAAAAATCTCACCTATTTAACGGCGGATATTGAATCCCCTATTGCAGATATACATTTTGACTTGCATCAAATTCCACTGGAATCCGATCGATTTGACGTAGTGTTTTGCAATCATGTTATGGAGCATGTTGAAAATCCCCACCAATGCTTGCAGGAAATTTTTCGTGTGATGAAGTCAGGTGCTTGGGCAATTATGCAGGTGCCACAAGATATGACGCGAGAAACAACTTTGGAGGATCCTGCGATAGTTACCCCCGAAGATCGCGAAAAGTACTATTGGCAAAAAGACCATGTTCGTCTTTTTGGGAGAGATTACCCCGATTACCTCAAGAAAGCGGGTTTTGAAGTGCAGGAATTTTGGCTAAAAGAGCATCTTGAACCGTCGGTTTTTGAACGTTACAGGATTTCCTCCGATGAGGTATTATACATCGCAAAGAAAAAATGAGTTATTGTTTGCCTAAAAAATTTGAATTCATGAAAAAAGTACTTTCTGTCCTTTTTATGGCTTTTTATGCCTTGACACAAGCTCAAACGAATTTTTTCTTACACATTAAACCAACTTTTACGGGTCAACCTTTGCAGCTGCAAACGAATGTTCCTGCACTAAACGGCCAAATCGTGAATATTGACCATTTCAATTATTATATTTCGGATATTTTACTGTATCATGATGGTGGTATGATGACCCCGGTCAATCAAAGCGTTTTTATCTTTACACCAACCGAACAAGGGTATTTTCTGGGAGATTACGGAATTCAACAATTGGACAGTATCCAGTTTATGGTGGGTGTTCCTTCTCGATTTAATACCCAACAAGGTTCGGAAGCGCAGGATATTTCTTCCTTTCCTTTGTCTCACCCCTTAAGTTTTCAATCACCAAGTATGTACTGGGGTTGGCAGTATGGCTACATGCACATGGTGGTTGGTGGAAACGCAGATTCCGACAACAACCAACAACCTGACGCATATTTTGAACTGCATAATTTAGGAAATAATAATCAGCGAGTGGTACAAATGCCAGTTGTAGCTACACAATCTTCTATAAGTCAACAAGACATCTACTTAGATTGTAACCTCGATAAATGGCTGCAGAATATGCCATTAAGTACCCTAGGGGTAGTTCATGGGGAATCGGGACTCAACAACAATGTCATGGCCAATGTCAACATTTATCGTGTGTTTTCGCAACCGGAGAATGCGAGTGTTCCAGAAGTTCTAACCACCAAGTTTTACGTATTCGAAAACACGGTTTACCTGGAAACATCGGAGGCAAAACGATTGGAAGTATATGATTGTTTAGGGCGTAAAGTTCAGGAATTCAAGATCGATAGCCCCCAAAAGAATCTTCCACTTGATTTAACGGAAGGAATTTACGTCTTATCTCTTTACGGGACTGAAAATTCATGCATGGCTTCAAGAAAATGCAGGATTCTTCGACCATGATATTGCGCTATATTTTTGGAGCAGTTATATTCAGCCTTTTTTTTTCATGCGAGGCTCCAGAAGAACTTACCACTTACGTTCCATTCCCGCCGGATAATCCCACTACCAAAGATAAAATTGCCCTCGGAAGAGCCTTGTTTTTCGATAAGCGTTTGTCCAAAGATGGCAGTGTTTCGTGTGCTACTTGCCACATACCAGAATTCGCATTTACGGACAGAAAACCTGTAGCTCAAGGTATTGGAGGTCAGTTCGCTGAACGCAATGCACCCACTTTATTGAACAGTGCTTTTTTGCCAACAGTCATGTTCGACGCTCATTTAAAAACCTTAGAATTACAGGTCATAGTTCCCATTCAAGAGCCATCGGAAATGGGACACAACATGAAAGAACTTATCCCAAAATTGCGCGCAATTCCGGAATATCAAAAGGCCGCAAAGGCTTTGTTTAACCGTGATTTTGATGCCTGGGTATTAACGCGCAGCATCGCCGCTTTTGAGCGAAGTTTACTTTCTTTAAACAGCCGTTACGATCAATATATGAAAGGGCATAAAAACGCGATGAATGAACAAGAAGTTGCAGGTATGAAGCTCTTCAATTCTTTGTATTGCGTTCAATGCCACCCAGCCCCGTACTTTACCAATTTCAAAGCAGAAAATAATGGGCTTTACGCTAGCTATGGGAAAGACAAAGGCAGGTTTAGGATTAATTTGGACAGTGCAGACATAGGGTTCTTTAAGACGCCAACGTTGCGCAACATTGCATTGACTTTTCCCTACATGCATGACGGGACAATGACCACCTTGGAGCAAGCAATAGATCATTACGTTCAAGGAGGAAAACATCCAAAAGGCCAAAGTAAATTCATTGAGTCCCTTTCCCTAACGAAGGTTCAAAAGCAACAATTGATGGCTTTTTTAGGAACGCTTACCGACACCAGTTACATGAAAAAATTTCGAAAAAATGCGCGTTGATTCCATTGAACAGTTATTTAACGTTGAGGTTACGAGGATACCATGGAAGGAGGTTGAACTGGGTCTTCTTTCGTTGAAGGAAGGAAGGGGTCAGATGCTCTTCACTACCAACTTAAGTGATTACACGATGCCTGTTCCTGAAAACTATAAGGAATTTGAACGAATTGAGCTGTATTTTCTGTTACCCGAATATTGGAGTTCGGACATGAATGACCCCCTATTTCAGTGGGCAATGGATACGCTAGTTTCCATAAAAGCCTATTTGACGCAGGGTCGATGGGCCATTAACGGCCATACCTTTTCACTGAAAGATCTGCCTGAAAGCCGTTTCAAAGCCACAGGCTTTGAAGCATTATTGCTCACTGAACCTATATCGTTGGTTGCGTTGAATCAAGCCATTGATTCCGCGAATGGACCGGTGTATTTTAAAGCGTTGACCCCAATTTTTAAACGCGAAAAAGATTTTAAAGTAGCTCGTGGTATACAAAAACTTATGGGTAAATTCTTGGATAAAGGGGTGAATGAAAAATGGGATGAATTCAGGATATCAGCAGTTAAATCAAGGATCTTATTTTGGAAGTAAAAGGTCAAAAGGTGCAGTGGGCTGCAGGGGCGCTTCTTTTAGTCAACATGATTTATGGTGCAAGCCATGTCTTGGCTAAAGGAGTCATGCCGAAATACCTCAGCCCGACCGTTTTCATTGGATTTCGGGTTTTCGGTGCCTTGTTGCTGTTTTGGTCGGTTTTATTTTTTATTAAAAAAATACCCATTGAACGAAAAGACCTTTTTCGATTAGTAGCCTGCGGCCTTTTCGGGATCACCGTGAATCAATTGCTGTTTTTTCAGGGGCTTAACGCCTCGTCTCCAATGAATGCTGGGATCATTATGGCCATTAATCCGATTATGGTTGCAGTATTGTCTTTCTTTTGGCTTGGAGAACGTTTGGTGATGAGGCAATGGTTGGGAATTTTAATAGGATTCATTGGGGCAACTGCGCTAACTGTTTATGGTTCGGGGTCGCCGGAAGCCAGGATAGGTGATTGGTTCCTTCTTGGAAATTCGTTGAGTTATGCCGTTTACCTGATTTTAGTAAAACCCCTTATGGCTAAATACCCTCCGATTCAAGTAATCACTTGGGTTTTTACGTTCGGCAGCATTTTTCTGCTCATGTACCCGCCATTGTTTTTCGACTTGGCCGAAACATCCTTTAATGGCATTCCAACGGATGCCTGGTTGAAAATTATTTTTGTAGTGGTTGCCGTTACTTTTATAACCTACTTATTAACGGTTGTTGGGCTCAAATACGTCAGCTCCACCATTGCATCGGTATTTATTTATGTGCAGCCCATTTTTGTAGTGGGCTTTACGTTTCTTTTTGCTGCCATCGGTTGGTCGGAGGATTATACCCGTTCCATCAATAACACATCACTGGGCCTGATGTTGTTGGTTTTTCTAGGAGTGTACTTAACTACAAGAGCTCAAAAAAGGTGAAACTATGAAATTTTTAACACTACTTATTATCTTCTCTCTTTCCGTTTTTGCCTTTTCTCAAAAATCCGTGCTGGATCACAACGCCTATTTTCGTTGGAATAAACTTGAGAAAGTAAAATTATCCAACCAAGGTTCTTGGCTAACTTTTGAAGTTCAACCCTTGCGTGGCGACGGTTATTTGCATTGGATCAATACCTCTTCGGGAAACAGAGATTCTATGTTTGCGGCAAAAGACCTTCAGATGACCGAATCCGGATCTTTAATGGCTTGGCGACGCACTGCGGGTTTTGATACCTTAAGAACCTGTGAGCTGAATAAATTGGATAAAAAGAAGTGGCCAAAAGATACGATGGTGGTCTATTATTCCATCAAGGATACGCTTAGGAAAGAACCACAGGTTAAACGATTTCAAGTGGCGGAATCTGCCGATTATTTGGCATTTCTAAAAGAACAGAACGATAAACCACAAGCCCCAATAGTGAATGCCCCCAAGAAATGCTGGTTTCACAAGAAAGAAAAACCAACGGAGCAAGTCCAAGAAATCAAATCAGACGGGACCACCTTGGTTTTGGAAAACTGGGACTATCGCTTATTTCGGGTGAATAATACAACCGATTTCTTGTTGTCAAGGCAAGGGAACTTGGCATACATTACCCAAGAAAAGGGCAAACGCGATACCTCAAAACTGTGGGTTGTTACCCCAGATGCCCTTTTACCCATTCAGGTCGGGAAGAAGCATTTCAGCATCAAAAACCTTCAGTGGAATAAAGAAGGAAACCTGCTAGCATTTCTCTATTCTTCCGATACGAACAAAGTCAAGCAGTATGAGTTGGGCGTTTACTCATTAAGCAACGATTCGTTGATCGCCTTCGGGGATTCAAGCACCACAAAATCCTTCGGCTTTAAGGGAATCAATGATAAGGTGCAACCAGCATTTTTTGATTATTTACCGTACATGAAATTTACCCTAAGTGATCGGATAGTTTATCAAAAAGACACCCTGTTGGAATCTGAAAAAGTCCGCTTAGACCTATGGTCTCCAAGCGATCTTACCCTACAACCTCAGCAATTACTCGAAATCAAGGACGGCGATAGATCAGGTAACATTGTGGCCATGGATTTGCGTGATTTTACTGTTAGTACGTGGTGCCCAGATTCCTTGCGAGGTGCTTTCAACGTGCATCGACAAAGCCATTTTACCTTGGTTTTCGATGATCGCCCTTACGCCATTAAAGCACAATGGAAAAATCCCAGCCTGAGCGATGTATATCGCTTGGATCTTTTCACGGGAGAACGATTACTGCTTAAAAAGGCATTGGCTTATGATGGATATTTGTCCAATGATGGGAATTCCTTTACGTATTTTGACCCTTCCAAGAAGAACCATTACCTCCTCGCAATTGACCAAAACATGAAAGAACAATGCATGAGCTGTTCGGTGAAAGAACCATGGGAAGAAGACCTGAACGGACAACCTATGGATCCTAGTCCTGCAGCAAGCTATGGGTTCAATAAGGATGGATCGTTATATTATTATGGGTCTAGAGATAACATTTATGAGTTTGATTTAAATACAAGACAAAATCGCTGTTTGACTTGCAACAATGAGAAAAATAATGATTGGGAATGGGTAAAATGGAATCCCGATTCAACCAATGTCTCATGGAACAATGGCTATTTTCAATCAAGAAACCGTGCTACAAAAAGAACGACTCTTTGGAAGGCCAGTCCTTCATTTTTACTTGAAATGGTGGATAGTGGTGATTTCAAAGTTTTGTCTTTTACCAAAGCAAAAGATACCGCCATCTATGTGCTACGCAGAATGCGGGTAGATCAATTTCCGGATATCGAGGTTGGTGGACATGTTAGCGCATTCAAAAGGATTTCATGGGCTAACCCACAGCAGTCAGAATACCTCTGGCCAACCGCCGAACTAATCCGTTGGAAAAGCTATCAAGGAGTTGAACTAGAAGGAATTGTTTATAAGCCAGAGAACTATGATCCGGCTAAAAAATATCCGCTATTGGTCTATTACTATGAACTCAATGGGGATAATTTACACAACTATCGAAGTCCTGCCCCCACGGCAAGCACCATTAATCCCACAGAATATGCCTCGGCTGGATACCTAGTTTTCATTCCCGATATCCGATATAAACCAGGGTATCCAGCCAAGGGAGCCTATGATTGCATTATGAGCGGAACCGACTACCTCCTTAAACATTATTCGATCGATTCTTCCCGCATGGGCCTTCAAGGTCAAAGCTGGGGAGGCTATCAAACGGCCCAACTCATCACGATGACGAACCGATATAAGGCCGCTATGGCAGGAGCTCCTGTGAGCAATATGTTCTCCGCTTATGGAGGCATTCGTTGGGGGAGCGGGCTCAACCGTCAGTTTCAATACGAATCCACCCAAAGCCGAATTGGGGCTACCATCTGGGAACGTCCTGATTTGTACATCGAAAATTCTCCGCTGTTTCACCTGCCAAAAGTAAATACTCCCTTGCTGGTTATGGCAAATGACAAAGACGGGGCCGTGCCTTGGTATCAAGGAATTGAACTGTATACAGGCCTAAGACGATTGGGAAAACCTTGCTGGATGCTAAACTACAATGACGATGACCATAACCTGACCAAGCTTCCCAATAAAATGGATTTAAGCATTAGAATGCGGCAATTTTTCGATTTTTACCTCAACAACGGTCTTGAACCCCAGTGGATGAAGGAAGGAATTGACGCCAGAGAAAAAGGAAAAACCTTCAAGTATTAATACCAGAATCACTAAATTCATCCCCATGGAAT
>Ga0209358_10002501_pt1 | contig 13962 bp, 17 predicted proteins | sample LauGreFa1BDMLBSN_2_FD_187574 | JGI IMG/M metagenome (GOLD analysis project Ga0209358, IMG submission 187574) | Freshwater lake microbial communities from Lake Michigan, USA - Fa13.BD.MLB.SN (SPAdes) (version 2) | ecosystem: Environmental > Aquatic > Freshwater > Lake | place: Lake Michigan, USA... | reverse complement strand
GTCAATTGTGAAAGATATCAATTGCAACTCTTCAACTTCATTGGCTGATTTGAAAATGCCAGTGATATCCACGTCTACAACAGCTCCTTTAAAAGGGAAAATTGCCTACGATACGACAACAAATCAGCCCCAATTTGGGAATGATAGCGTGTGGTCAGCTTTTGGTGCTATTGCTCCCGGTACTATTACTAGCAATTTATTAGTTGATACAGGAGTGGTAGTTGGAACTTATGGAAATTCTAATAATGTTTCTCAAGTAACAGTAAATTCTCAAGGTCAAGTAACTTCAATTTCAAATATTCCTATTGCTGGGTCAGCAGGAGGAACTGTTACTCAAGTTAACACTGGAACTGGATTGACAGGAGGGCCTATTATTGGTACAGGAACAATCAGTCTCTCTAATACAACAGTTACACCTGGAACTTATGGTTCTAGTAATCAAATTCCAGTTATTACTTTAAATCAACAAGGGCAAATTACAAATGCTAGTAATGCGGCTGTAACTACTGGAAATACTTTTACATTTTCTTTAGCACAACAAGTATATCTTGGAAGTACCGGTATCATTTTGTGGTCTGGCGCAGGATTACCAAATGTGACCGTGAGCGCAGGAACTCTTACAATTACTAATAATACATTAGCTACTCAAGTATGGCTTATTAATGTTAGTCTTTATGGAGGGGATTCATTAAACGAAAACGTCGGAAGTGCTTTATATATTAATACAGCTCTTAATACTATTCCCGTTTATGCTTATGGGGAAACATTAGAGACAGGACGCACGGGCTTCAATCTGTCTTTTACAGTTTCTGTAACTCCAAGCACATCCAAGAACTTTGTAGTTCAATATTTGATAAATGCTGTTGCACGTACTTGGTCATGTGGTTCTAATGGTTTAGGAGGTTTTGCAACGCCAAATTTTTTGCAAGTGACACAAATCATATAAATTCACATTTCATCAATTATTTAGACCTTTAAACATATATTAAATTCAATTAATTGAATTTATAGAAGCCGACAAGTTTTTCTGTTTATTTTTTAAAATGATATATAATAATATATAACAATGTCTTGCGAACAAGCAATATATCATTCTTATATACCAAACTATGAACCTTTCGACGTTTCAAAGCAACTTAGTTTAGCTTTTTGCTCTCAAAAATGTTGTGATACAAATAGTGAAGAAGCAAGTTGCGGAATATATTCTTATTGGCAAAATTCAGGCGAATGCCGCCTTTATGAACTACCAGATCAACCTTATTACCTTCCTTTGCCAAGTGTAAAAGATATGATCGATACAAAAAATCCTTACGTTAACACTGGTGTGTTAATGAAAAGAAAAATTGTTACATGGATTCCATGGCTAATATTATTTATATTAATAGCAATGGCATTTTGCTATTTCTTTTGAAACTCTATAATATTTGCGATAAGACCAAAAATAATTATTTTTTGTTTTATAATGATGTCCTTTTTGACAAATCATCATAAGTCCTGTTGGTTTCCACAAAGAAAAACGAACTTCTTCACCTAAAAGATCTTCATAATCATCGTACTCGGTCGTAGTATATTCTTTACAAACTTCACAATATATGCTTCCTCCATTCCAGTACTCCCCGTATTTTGTCGTTTTATACCAAATTCCACAACACTTATATTCAGCGCCGTGAGCAATATACTCAGTACGACTAATGTATGTTGCTTTGTGCTTTTCCCTAACATACTGGTGATTTTTTTTCGTATTTTTGGATTTTTAACTGTGAAATGAATAGATTTTTCGCATTTTTGTATTGCTTCATCTATTTGAGACGCGAAATATTCAAACTTTTCCATTTTGATAATTTATTTTTGATCTTGACAAACAACATATTTTAAAAAGTTTTTAGTTTTTTGATCAAGATCAAAAATATCTGCAAGAAAATGGGTGTTATTGGGATTTATGGACATGCGCTGCTTTATTAAACGGTCATCTTGAAGTTCTGCAATGGGTAAAAGAAAACAGTTGTCCATAATCATATAGACATGATCAGGAAAATACTAAGAAGTAGATTTAAAGCTGCAAAAACTAAAATAACGCTAAACTTAAAGCCGAACATGTCCATATCTGGGCATTTTTCATATTTATCTCCTTTTACTACCATATAAGTGTCATGATGATGGTTTCTCCGATCATTGATATACTGATTTGCTCTATGAATAACAAAAAGAAATCCTAGAACAAACACAAAAACAAGAATATTCCTGTTTCTTGAAGATATCATTTATAATACTCAATATCAGAATTCAATCGAAAAATCGTGTTGAAAATTCATTGATGTGTCATAACATCAATGAGAATTTGTTGCTTTCAGATTTCTTTTGATTTCCCTCAGATTTTCCAAGAAACATGAATTCCGTCTGATGCGATTTTTGTATCAAATCCGTCTTTTTGCAGTTTAGTTGCAAAACAATGATAAATAATATTTCGTTCATTAGATGAAAACTCGTCATCAGTTTCTCTGTTAATAGGTTCGATATACAACACATTTTTAGGACTTCTAGATGCGAACTCTTTAATAGCGTTAATTATAAGAGGATAATTATCCTCGATAAATTCGTTTAGTATCGCGTCTCTTCTAAAAATATTGATCTTTGTCGTTTCAGCGACTTGAGCGGCAATTGACATTTTTTCCATTTTCACTCTTTACAGAATTCCAGAAACAAAATTTAAAAATTCATTTTTTAAAACAACATCAAAACAATATTAATCATTTCTATTTATAAAAAAGCTTAACAGTCATAAATGATAATTTCGTCTTCTTCAGGTTCAACATAATTAGTGTGAAATTTTCTTACGTAATTTGTAACTTCCCCGACCATTTTACAGTCCTTTTCATTATAAATGACTATTTCTCTTATCAGAGGCATTTCAACAAGGGATATTCCTCTAGAAGCCGCATCTCTCGAAGATTTAAAAGCTCCAAGCATAGCGCTTGCTCCATCCATTGTACTGTCATCTTTTTCAAGCTCAAAAAATCCGTGATTTGACAAAGTATTAGCTACTTCTTTTAAACCAAATCCCATACAATTTTTAATTACAACAGGCTCCTCCTTGAAAACTTTTAACATGTCGAACCATCTCGGTCCGCTTTTTCTTTCTTTTTCAGGTTCTACCCAACCTTTTTCGAACCCTCGATGTTTAAAATAAGCTTTGTCCCATTGCCATTTTTCCGCATTTGACCAGTGTATTAGTAAAGGTTCTTCACAATCATAAAAATGAGCTTCAGCTCTTACGTAACCGTTAAATTCACTGCAAATTCTGTTTTCTTCATCAAAACATAAAGAATTAACAGTAAAGTTTTTATAAATCCAATTATTGTTTAAAACGTCAAAATGGCCTACACCAATCATAAATATAATGGGTTCGGCTTCTACATGAGGCATTTGGGTAAAGTCTGAAACAATATCATTTACAAATTCAAAGTCAACATACATTTCTAGATTCGCTTTCTTTTGCCAATTACAGTCATTATTACTTATTATTGGAGGATCCACTATTTGCGTTGTACTTTTGTTTATGTCGAGTATCTTTTTTAAAGTTTTGCTCGTTTTAGGGCCAAATACACCCAATGTAGCCGTGCTACATCTTTCGTCTCTCCAACTATAAATACCATGAGCGTGCGAAATTACTCTATTCTTCACTCCACACATCCAAAGATTTGTTATTTCTCCTATTTCCTTTGCTAGTTCCTTTTTAATGTTATGCCACGGATAGTCTTGAGCATTCGACATATTAGGATAAAGCTCAGGTCTGCAAAGAGGAGTATTTGTCAAATCCCATTTATCACCATTTTCTCTCATATCTTTTAGCCACGCTAACGCATCGTTTGTCTTTTTAACAAATTCAATATCTACTTCGTTATAATTAATAACGCCTAATTTATCAACACAACTATTACCTTTTGTTGTTAAGCTTTTTGTTTTGCAAGACCATTTTCTTCCTAAAATATACGCACATTGGGGTGTGTAACCTTGAATCTTTCCAAGTGCTAAAGTGTAAATATATAATTGACTTTTAAAAGCTGGAACCGAACCTGAATTTAAAATATGAATTCCATCGGCTCTTAATTTTAAAGTTGTAAATTTTATATCAACAACGCAATAGTGATAATTTGGCGGAGAGTCGTTAAAAGGGTTTTTTAACGCAGATGCAGGCATATCTTCATATACTGGGTTTATTGGACTCGTTTTAACAATTTCCTTTAACCAGTCGCTGCGAACTAAAAGATCGGGGACCCCGTATGTTTGATTATCAGGATTGTGAAGGACGCCCTGATATATAATTGGGATTCCTTTGTTCATTGCTTTTATCGTTTCTTCTAGTTTATCTTCCGATCTTGCATTGTTATTTCCTCCAACATCATAAATTATTCCTTTATGTTTTTTATAAAGAAAATCCATTACTTTGGTTTCGAATTCATTGCCTTGCGCCATTATAAATTCAGTGAAATTATTCGCATTTTTTGAACCCGCACTTTTTATTAAAGTAGAATAAGAAGGTTTTTTAACAGCCAGAGATAAAGAATGGTAGTTTAACCAATCTAATAAAGGATCTTTAATTAAAAAATTTCTGGTTGATGAAGCAGAAAACCATTTGTTCCAATCTCTGACGTCTTCTCTTCTTTTTTTAACAAGTCTTCTATGGGGGATATACTCTTCGTCATCATCCCCATCATCTCTTAACCTTATCATTTATTTCTTTAGAAACATATAATTTTTATATACTTTTAAAAAGATTAAACCTCTTAAAGGCAATGAGTTGGTTTGAAGTAACTGCTAGACCTCGTGTTCAATTTGAACAATTGTTTGAAAATATACAAATTTTATTTTACGCAGAAAGTGACAATGATTTGATAGAAAAAACAAAGAATTACGGCTATAAAGAATGCAAGTTTTATTTAAAAGATCTATTTTATAAAGTTTATTTTGAAGATTTTGACAATTCGTTTGACCATCTTGACAAAATGAAAGTGTTGGTTGCAAGTATGAAAATGGAGATTTCTGTCGAAGATCAAAATTTGAAACAAATATTAGCAAGAGCTTTTCCTGAAATATTTGAAATTGTTTCTGCTAAATGCGTTTCGAGTTGCGAAGGCTGTAGGAATAATTACCCTGATCAAAGATCTCATATGGATATTGGAGGATGTTTGAAAGAGAAGTAAAATGATTTTAAGATTAATACCTTAAAATGCTTTTGAGGAGATTTTAAAAAGTTATTCAAAACACTTCGCTTTTTATTTCATAAATTTTATACTCACATAGCCATCATTATCTTTGCGATATTTTTTTTCTGGCGATTCTCTCATCAACTTTCTTAACCAAGTCCATTTGTTGCTTAAAACCTCATATATTTGAAATTTAGGTCCGACTTTTATGTCATTTGCTTCACAAAGAGACTTACAATAATCGCTACATAATTCTGTCGCATTTATCTTTTTGGATTCAATAAAAATATCAAAGCATTGCCTGCAAAATGCCATACACCAAAAATTAGATTTGTAAGGTTTCCACTCTCTTTGTTCGTTTGAAGTTCTCCAAGGCAAAGTATATTGGTCTTGTTCATTTTGACAAGGACAATCATCACAAGTTTTTTCCTTCAAAAACCCCGGGTTTAATACATTTATGTATCCCATGTTTTCCCCTGCGTCAATAAAATCCCATGCATCCCAGCAGTACTCTTCTGGTTGCTTAATTCTCAAATTTGTTGCTTGTCCGCTTTTCAAAAGTTCATATGCCTTTTTGCGACAAATTATGTTTTTTGGTAAATCAAAACATACTAAAACACCAACGACATTACCTTCTTCATCGTGAGAGTCTTCGTCGTCAGAATGGTCGTAGCGATCATGCGTTCCGATGCAATTAGGATGAGTAACCAAAGTTTGCTCCCCGCAACTATGGATAACACAAGAAAAATCACAAACTCCCATTTTCAATATAAATTTCATCTTTTCTGATGAAATTTTCATTTTTTTACAAGACCTTTCAACTCAACTTTCAAATATAACCTTGTTCTTTAATCCATACTAAAACTTTGGCATTTTTACATTTTTTCGATGATTTTATGCATTTTTCAGAATCCCAAGGACAATTATTTTCTTTTAACCATATCAATATTTCTAAATGGCCGCCCGAAATAGCGTTAGAAAATGTTTCTCGATTAAAAGGGCAATTTTTCTTTCTCAGCCATTTTAGCACTTCAAAATGTCCTTCAAACGCTGCATAAGCGCACGCCCAACTAGTTTTATGACAATTTTGTTTTCTCAAATACTTTAAAATATCAAGACGTCCTGATTTTGCGGCAAAAGCAAAAGCCCATTCGTCAATCTCGCATTCTTGATCAATACAATATTTTAAAATTTCAAAATGTCCATTTAAACTAGCCAATCTTGTTGATCGCGAATCTATGTTGCATCCTTTTTCTCTAGCCCATCTCAGAACTTCAAAATGCCCGTTTTGAACGGCTGAGCTGCACGTACGAGCATCCCAGTCATACTGATTCATTTTTAGCCACTTTAGCGTTTCGAGTTGTCCTCCTAATGCAGCTTGCGAACAATAAAACCATCCAGCCTTAACAGGAGGCTTGTGTAAATATTCTAAGAGATTTATATAACCCTTATAAGCAATATTTTCAGCGATTTCTTGCGAAAATTTTGTTTTAACTCCAACAGAAAGTAAAAGCATATATCTATCCTCTATATCTAAGTAAAACTTAAATATGCGTCTACTGACATCTTTATGTATAGATAGAAATGTCCCCATATGACAATTAGCTAAAAGATTTTCGCAAGTTAAAATTCATTTTTATTTATAAAATTAATTTTTCGCACTTTTAATTTTCACTTTCTTCAACTATTTTCTTTTTCAAATCTTCCACTTTTACACTTGGACCTCTCATTTTCTTTTTCGGTTCTCCAGTATCTAGACCTTTATTTTCTACAACGGGAGCCGCAGGAGCTCCAGTAAACATTTTAAATATTTCAACCATTGATCCTCCTCCTTTCTGAGCAATTATCTTACCCAAATAGAATATTCCTGCTTGTAAAATGATAAATCCAATAAGGCGAACTTCAACCGGTAAATTCGAACCCCATCTGTTATAAGATTTTTCACCAAGTTCAATGAGCATGCGGTCGTAGCGGCTCATCATTGTCATTTGTTGTGCTGTGAAACCTGTCAAATCAACCCCCATCCAATTATTGGAAACAAACTCCATCAACATGAATCCTCCGACCAGATATGTTCGATAACTTTCACAATTATCTTCGAGCTGAATTTCTCTTAAAGTCCTATTGTAAGTTTGTTTCATACTTTTCAAATCGTCGTGTTCATTGTAGTCTTGAATATTTCGAGTTTTGTACTGTTTTTTAAGAATTTTAAATCTCCAAATAAATTCTTCTTTTTCTGCAAACTCCCTTTCTTCAGGGGACATTCCCGCATAAGGATCATCGTCAACAGCTTCTTCTGCTTTTTCCTCTGGTTCATCGGCGGGTTCTGGTTCTTTAGGCTCATCTGGCTCTGGTTCATCTTCAATTTCTTTCAATTCGTCGTCATCTTCTTTCAAATCGCGAAGGTCGTCTTCAGGGTCTTCTACGTCAGGTTCGTCAGGCTCATTAGGTTCTCCTTCGTCTGCATCCGCAGGTTCTTCTTCATCTGGTTCTTCAATTTTTTTCTTTTCTTTATTTTCCACGCTAATTTTTTTGAAGCCTTCCTTTTTCGTACTTTTTTCTGATAAAACTGCCGCGACCCCTCCGGCAACAGCTCCAACTGCTCCTGATATCATTTCAGGTGTATATTTTACTGCTGTAGCTTCTTGAGGTTTAACATCTTTTTTTATCTGAATTAATGGAATATTTTTTTTCAACTTTTTCTTGTTTTCCATGAGATCAAGATGAAGGTTTTGTAATGGAGGGAAGGAAATTGGCACATCTTGTATAGGAGTTTCTCTTGGTTTTTTTACAATTGTAATTTCTCTTGCTACCATGTTGCTTTGGGAATCTTTGATTTTAACTGTGTTTTTTGAAATTTTTTTGTCATAAAATCGTGCATTAATCATAGTAAAATTTCTTCGTTTTTCACTTCATAGAGCTATACTTATTCTTTTTGTTTTATTTAAAAGGTCTTTTAAGAAGAGTTCTCACAACCTTATGGAAAAAGATCGGTAAAATCCAGAAAATTGAAACTAGTTGCCTAAAGGAGATTGCAGCAACAAGTATAACCTATATTTTATTTTCAATTGAAACCAAAATTACGCTGAATATTATTTTCTGAATGTGACAATTTATTTTTCAAATCATTTTTTTAATTAAATCTTTTCAAATTTTAATAGTAATTTATTAAAATGGGGCGTGAACATAGAGAAGGGGAAAATCATATATACATAGACGGAGATAAAAAACCCAATCACTTATGGACAAGTATTCTTATTATTATCGCTATTTTGGGATTTTTACTTTTTGTTAGAAGTTGCAAAGGAAAATAAAATGACACTACTGAAATGTGAATATTAACTTGACTTTCGATGCATTATCCTTTTCATTGAGTTCCTTTTTAAAGAAATATTTATAAAGTTTTATTCAAAGTTTTATTCAAAGTTTTATTCAAAGTTTTATTCAAAGTTTTGCATTTTCAAAATGCAAATTTCTTTGGTAATTTTAACATGTATGTCTATATGCTATTAATTGCGCTGATGGTAATTTTAGTCATGCTTTGCACGAAGGGTGATATTGTTGAGGGTATGAGCGGGTATGGAACTCTTTCAGGTTTAGCTTATAATTCGAAGGGATTATATTGTTTCAAAAACATTTACGACCCTTCCCATAATCCCGACGGTACACCTTTTGGTGGTTATTGCAGTGTGATTGGAAAGGTAGTTGTTTAATAATATCATGTTTTAGATAAGTTTTGAAATTGTTTTTGATCTTATAGATCAAAAACATACACGTCTATGGCGTCACATAAATTGTGAGTTCATTTTGTGCGTCTTCTTCAAAAAGCTGGCCCATTGTTATATTATGATCTTGTGTCAAAGGAATAAGTTCCCATTTTTTATTTTTAAAAATAACTGAACGCCGAGCCTTAAAATGTTTCAAAAAAGACCCATATTTAGCATTTTTTAACACTATAAATAATCCCAACTTTTCGTTATTTCCAGTAATTACGCATACTGGAATTCTGGAGTCCGCAGTGATAACTCTAAAATACTCCCTGGTTTCTATCTGAATATTTTTAAGTTTTCTTTTGAAATCAGCTTTGAAACCAACCGATTTATTTTTAAACCGATCTTTGTAACTTGCTTTGAATCCTATTGGTTTTAAAACATCATTCCGTCTATCTAAGTTTCGTTTAGCAACTGCAATTGACCTTTTGGAACTCATTTTGAAAGTTTACTACAGGTTGTCTGAAACAACTTAAAAAGTTCAACTTTAATTTCAATTTTAAAAGTTTTGATTCGCAAACTTTCACAATTAAAAATAATTGAAAACACTTTCAGTGCTAACTTTCAGTGCTAACTTTCAGTGCTAACTTCGGAAAAACTGAAAATTATCACTGAAAGTTTTCACTAAAGTTGTTCGAAATCTCCAACATGGGAAATTGTGCTCAAACGAAAGAACTGATAAAGAGTCTCCGATCGAATGACATCGAATCGTTCAAACAACGATACGATAAAATAATGGTAGAGGAAGATTATATCATAGGAAACGGCCACTGGACTTTTTTACATTTGGTTTGCATCAGCAATTATAACGTTTCAGACAATCCAGAGTTTGTACGTTGGATGGTGCAAGAACGTGGAATGAATGTAAATATTTTAAGTACAAAAAAGGAAACACCATTGCATTATGCAGTGTGCGGTTTGCCTAACTGCACAAATGTATTGTTAAAACTTGGTGCAAACGTTCACGCTGAAAATAGAAACGCGGAAACTCCTATTTACTACAATCTGACTAACTATATTTACAAACACCAGTATGTTTCAAGAAAATACGTCAATGAGCATGACGAAAGGGTCTCTTTGAAAAACATAACATGGTTGTTGCTAGATCATGGCGCGCGGATAGATTGTGATGTGCCACTTTACCTCCAATCTATGCAACAAGGACGAGAAAGAGCTCGTAAAACTGCAATTATTATATTAGGCATCAAACGTTTCCGCAAATCGACAATTTTTAACAGCAGAGATGAAGTTGGATTGATTGCTCGATTCACGTGGGAAAACCGAGTCCATTATGAAAAATGGCAACATCGTGATGAACGATTACATTTGTCTATTGGAATCCTCGCGATCATCGCAACAATAGTATTTTCTCTTTATTTACTTTTATGAAATTTCACAAGAACAGCATAAAGAATAGAGGTCGCGAGCGTTGATTGTTCTGTACCAAAAGTAACCAAAATATCAAAAAGTGATAAGCCTCTCAACACGAGAGGCTTTTTTTGTTTTTCGTACTTTTTTGAAACTTCCTAATTTTCAAAACTTGTGTTAACTTTTTTGATTTTGAGATTAAAATTTTTTATTTAAGATATTTCTCTCATTTTTTCAATGTTAAAAGTAGGTACCATTTTTAATGTTTGCATAATTCTATAAGCAGTTGCGCAAATCCAATTCGAAGTTAATCTTATACAAGAAAAAAGAGCGTGATTGTTTTCTCCCCCTTTTACAATTTCGAGCCGTTCTTTTATTGTTCTCCCTTCAAGTTGATTATTTGAAGCAACAAAATTTCCTCTGTAAAATCTTAACAAAGGGAGATTTATAATTAAATCTCCAATATCGCCCAACTCTAAACACTCCCTTTCAAAATTATAAATAGCCGTGGTAACTAAAAGATCCGTATTAATCTGGTTTCGAACAATACATATCTCTAGAGGATACTCTCCGCTACCCTCCCACCCCCTCATATACATTCCAAGTTCGGTAAAAGAAACAATAACCTTTCTTATTTGTTCTTTTTGATTTGAAGTTTCAAATCTTTCATAAAGTTCTCTTAATTTTTGCATATTTCCAGCATTGTAAATTTCGATAAAATCAATTGTTCCTATTAGCGAACGTCTTTCAAGCCATGTATCTTCTACATCTTGAGGGAAAACCAAAGAACAAATATTTCTTAGTTTTCGGATAGATAGTTCGCTAAAAAGAGAACCATCCAAAGGATTTTTGTAGACGCGTTCCTTTCTGAAAATTTTGTCAAGTTCTCGGATTCTGAAAACATATAGCTCTTCTCTAGGATTTCCAAAGTAGACCAAAATATTGATGGGCATTTCAGACACATTTTCGTATTCTAAAGTCACAGTGTTTTTGATATTAAAAAAGATACCAGTATGAAAAGTATCTGAAAAACAAGAAGTTTGCAAAAGAGAGTAAGAATCTTCCTCAGCAAAATCTTCTTCTCTATAACCTTCAAAAGTTGCCATATTTGTTAAGTTACGTTCTGAATACAATTCGGATGGCAAATAAGGATTAAAAAAGTAATTTAATTTGAGAATCAAAGGTGATTTTCTAACTATTTCTTTTAAAATAGGGTCTTTTGGGATATATTGCGTCGGATCTCGCCTAAGAATATTATATTCTTCTTGAGGGTTTTTTGCTCTCGAAATATCAGTTTCAAAATTTGTGGCAGCTAAAAATATAGCTTCTGCATCTGTAGATGGATCTATTCGAATAAGAAGATATCTGTCATCGCTATACAAATCCGGTATATGTTTTAAAGTTTGATATGTCAACTCATCTATTGTTTCATCGTTTTCTTCGTTTTCATCAGAACTAGTATCTTCTAATCTATCATAAGGTTCTTCAAACCTTGATCTTTTATTTAAACCGTGCAGATATACAGAAGATAAGTCTTCTGACTCCATATTTGACAATAAAGAATATAAAATAGTCCTTCCATAACTCGCATGCCTATAAGCAACTAAAACTGCATTTGAAAGTTCTCTAAAAGTACAAAATCTATGTATAACAAGATTTTTCTCTCTCAAAAGTCTGTAACACATGCTAGAATTATAACAATACGGATTTTCTGGCGTTGATAAACCAAAATCAGTATTATCGGTTGAATAAAAAGGGTTTTCTCGAAAAAGAGAAATAAATTCAAAAGAGTTTTTTAACTCATCAAGATTCCATGTTATATTTTTATTTATTAGTTTTATTGCATTCATTTGATCTTCTATTGTCAGTAAAGACGGATTTATTGTAAAAGGTACTACATTTGATGAATGAAAATAAGGAAAACTTATATCATGAGCATTGGAAATTTCTTCCAATACGATTAAGGGGGTATTCTCATCAACTGGCCCTGAAATATCTAAAAGGGAAATAGTTATATCTGCCATCTTACAAAAGTTTCTGTTTATTTAAATAAATAAAATATTTAAGCAAAGCTTTAATAATAATGTCTCGAAATATTCCTCAAGATATACGAAATACAGTTCTTGAACTTATTGTAGATTTTAAAGAAAACATTTTTACTAAAGCTGATGAAAAGGGCGATTTAATGCTTGTCGAATTTTTCTTTAATAAAATGAGTGCAGATGTTATGACAGATAGAATTGTTAAGCATGTTTTACCATTTTCGAAAGAAATTGCAGCCAGAAAAGAAAGTTTTTTTTTGGAAAAGCGTACCGAAATTTTTGGGGGCTTGCCAAAAGAACGCGTAGATCATTTTTCAGGTCTTATTGGTAAAGAAGAAAAAGATGGAGGTATGTCTGATGAAAACAAAGAAATTGTATGGGCTTATTTTGACACTCTCGTGGCTTTAGCTGAAGAATATAAAAAATATAAATGAAATATTTTCTTGATCTTGATCGAAAAAAAAACTTTTTCAAAACTTTTTCAAAACTTTTTCAAAAAGATAAATTTGCATTTTTTTACAATCTTTTTTAGTGCAATATAACAATGCAGATATCAAACACGGCAGCTGTTCTAATCATAGCTCTCGCTCTTTTGGGACTTTTTCTATACGGGGGTTGTAAAAAAACTAAGGATAATTTTACTCGCACTTGCACTTCAGCAGATGAAAACTGCAGATTTGTTCGTTCGCCTGTAGACTATGCCTTCCTTGATGGTAGTCAAATTCCGGCTCACGTAGCGGCCCGCAAAGCAATGCCAATTCCTTTTCCCCATCTCGCCGGTAATCCCAGCGACGAACTTCAGCCTCTTGACGATCCTTGTGTTGGAAATATGATGGATAACGGAAAGCCTAACATGAAGCCTTGCTCAAAAACTCGCATTAATCTAATTGGCGATGAAGCTAAATTGTGGAATCCTGAAAAACTGTGGAAACAGTATGAACACAACTATAAAGGTTGCGGAAATGGAAAGCCTTATATTGTAAACGATGACAAGACTCGCCACGAACTCGCCAGTATTGGTAACGAATGGGCTGTGCGCGTACTGGATCATCAAAAACTTCCCCAGCACGGTCCTGCAGGTAAAAATCCCGCTTTGACAGATCTTGACATGATTGAGCCTGATCAATACGATGAGCTCTATGGAGGATCTTGGCTGCGCAAGAACAGGTCCGTAGGTATGCCTTAAAAATTTGTTTTTGAGTTTAAACTCAAAAACAAAGTTATTTTATTTTCGATCTTGATCAAAAACATATTTTCAAAATTCTGGACAATCATTCGCTCTTAACCATTTCTCGAGTTCTGGTTTTTTAGAATTTTTACTATATATAAAAGTCCATTTATCCCATGGACAACCATTTTCTCTTAACCAAATTATCGCATCCAAATTTTCATTAAGCGAGGCAAGAGCGGTCGCCCGCTCGTTCATAGGACAATTTTTCTCTTTTAACCACTTCAACATATGTATATGACCTCCTTTTGCAGCCGATGCCACCAAATCTTCATCAAAAAGAATATCTTCAATTGTTGCTAACCATTTTAAAATATCTATATGACCCCCTTGAGCTGCAAAACGACATA
>Ga0209358_10002498_pt1 | contig 13965 bp, 24 predicted proteins | sample LauGreFa1BDMLBSN_2_FD_187574 | JGI IMG/M metagenome (GOLD analysis project Ga0209358, IMG submission 187574) | Freshwater lake microbial communities from Lake Michigan, USA - Fa13.BD.MLB.SN (SPAdes) (version 2) | ecosystem: Environmental > Aquatic > Freshwater > Lake | place: Lake Michigan, USA... | reverse complement strand
AACCTAAACCGCTCCCCAGCCTTTGCGCTGTCCGATCACCTGCCACGCGTACGCCATTGCGTCCACTACGTCATCATGCCTACCAACGGGAAAGGATAACAACTCATCCTGCCAGTAAGGTGGCAGACCTTCAACGTGTATTACCTGCCCTTGCTCGTACCGGGCTTCTAGAGGCCCAAAGCGGGTCACTTTGTCACGGTCTGGTCTGATGCCCCGGATAGGCAGTTTTGTACGCCTCATGAGCTCTTGCACAACAGCCGCCTGATACTGAACCTGCTCGATGCCGATCATAACTGGATGCCATTTCTCAGCCATCATCTCGATGAACCTTAGCACGCTTGCAAAGTCTGCACGGGTGCGGTTGACATCTAGAACGTATATAGTCCCATCTTCACCACGAGAAAGAGCTACCACGGCGGTATAGTCGGCTTCCGCCTTGGTTGATATCGCAAGGTCAACGCCAAGGTAGACCGGCAGTCCTTCAGGAGCATCGCCGAAGCGTAGCCACTCCCGCTTGATACGCGCTCCCGCAGCATCGACAAACTCTGCTAAATACTCCTGCCTAAACGCGATGCTTGGCAGTGACTCCCCCGCCTTGCCTACCTCTTCAGGGTCTATCCAAGGGTTAGCCGTGGTAGGCATCTGCCAAGACATCCAGTCGGCATCCGTAGCGGCCTGATTGTAGAGGGTGCGGAAGTAGTTGGAGCCTTTAGGAGTGCTAAGAAAGAAAGCATCGCCCTTGTAATCGGTAAGCGTTGGGCGTATGGCTTCCGTCCAGGCTTGCTCTAAGTGTCTAGCCATGGCCGCTTCGTCAATGATGACCCGCTTGTACTTACGACCACGGGCAACCGTGCTAGGGTCATCCAAAGTCCAGTAATCGATAGCCGCCCCGGTTATAAGTTCGATACGTGGTGCAGGTGTTTGCACAGCTCGCCGGATGACAGGCTGGTAAATCCTTTTATGATCGTTGTACGCTTCCTCCAGCAGGCGGTAGGTAGGTGCAAACCAAGCGCAGGGCAAACCGTCTTTCAGTACCGGATCGGATAAGAGATTCCCGCCTAACGTTGTTTTGCCAAAGCGTCGACCTACTCAGCCACAGGCGAGAACGTTATAGCGTCTCGCCTGTGCCATGATTACCTTTTGCCCTTCATGTGGTCGAGGGAGAACCAATCGAATGTCAGGCATTACCCGTGCTACCTAACCCGCCTGTACGCTCATCTAGCGGTACATCATCCCCGGTGTAGTACTGCACAAAGACAACCTGAGCGATACGCTCTCCACGCTCAATCACCCAATCACCTTGAGTACGGTTATGCAGTAGCACCTTGATGGTGTCTCCGTAGTCAGCATCGATAATGCCGGGAGCGTTGGCAACAGCAAGACCACGCAGTGCTAACCCTGACCTACTACAAACCATGGCACACAGGTGCGGTGGAAAGATTGCAAGCGTTCCAGTGTCAATGCCTACGGTAGCACCAGCAGGGATAACGATATCCAGCTGAGAGCGTAGATCGTACCCGGCAGAATGCTTGGTAGCCCTTGTGGGCTTTATCCCGTGAAACCTAATATCTGTCATGGCTTATCAGCGTACTCCACGATCACCTTGACCGGGCTACCGTCTGCCCCGGTCTGCTCTACCCGGCTAGACCACTCGGCTTTGTGCTTACGTTCAAGCCACCATGCAGCAGCCTGCCATGTCGTGTCAGCTGCCTTTTGGATGATAGCCACGTTGCGTACCTCGGCATCACCCTCTGCTTTCTTTATAGAATCCGAGAATTCCGGAATGTCCTTGAGCCAGACGGCAAATGTATCCTCAGAAATGCCAGCGTAAGCACAGGAAGCCCGGCGGGTATTCCCTGCCCTGAGAGCCTGTGTAATGCGCTGTACTACGTCTTCATTGTACTTGTATGGTTTACCCTTCATCTAGCACCGCCTTCTGCCCTGTGGCGTTTTCCCATCGCTGAATCACCACATCGCAATACTTAGGGCTTATTTCCATCCCGTAGCATTTGCGATTTGTTTTCTCGGCTGCAATCAATGTAGTACCAGAGCCTAGGAAGGGTTCGATTACGATAGCGTTCTCTTCCGAACTTGATCGTATGCATCGTTCAATCATAGCCAATGGTTTAGGTGTAGCGTGTCCTAGACGTTCTTCACCTGACACGCTTGCATATTCCCAAACGTCTGTCATGTTGTCGTGTGTGTTGTCAAAGTATGCACGGGTTGCATAAAACTCCCGCTTGAGTTCGTCATACTCCCGCTTGAATGCGTTACCATTTGCGGCTTTTTGTATTGCTTCGTATTGTTCCTTTTGCGGGAAGCTCCACTGGCTTTTACTAAACCAATGGTCAGCCATGCGTGGATGAAATCCAAAAATATCAGCCACGGTCTTATTTGTCATGCCTGCTTTGTCACGTTCTGTTTGCAGATATGCCCGTATTGGTTCAAAACCTTCCCAGTAGTTATCGGAGTTATTACTAAATCCTTGCTCGCCAATCATGAAGAATAAACACCGTTCGCTTCCAGTTGGGTATTGTCGGTGTTTTTCGCTGAGTCTGCCTTGTGCCGAGTTCTTCTGCCAGACGATTTCATTACGGAAGGTGAACCGTTCGCTGTCTTTTAATCCATTGACAAACCATAATCGCCATAGGTCTTCAGCGTTACCCCAAATGTAAACGCTTCCGTTGTCGGTTAGTGCTTTGCGGAAAGCTCGCCACCAATCCATCTGGAATGAGTCAAGTTTATCGGCGTATAAGTTGTCATTCTCCACGCCTTCGTTTTCTTTACCCATTCCATATGGCGGGTCAGCGTGTATGAGTTGTGCGATGCCACCATCCATCAGCCGTGCCACGTCATCAGCCTTGGTGCTGTCACCGCAAAGTAATCGATGCCTACCAAGAATCCAAAGGTCTCCCGGCTTGCATCGTGTCTCGACATCCTCCGGCACTTCGTCTGGATCGGTTAGCAAGTCGGCAGGGTCAGCAGTACCAGCCAGTTCATCAATCAAAGCATCAAGGTCTGCAGCACCGTACCCGGTACCTTCCAAGCCGATAGGCGTGTTAGCAAGCTCAGCAAGGATGTCGGTTATCTTGGTTGTGTCATCTTGCCCGATACGGGTAGTGCGGTTATCAACCACAAGAATGCGCAGCTCTTCTTCGGGTGTAACGTCAACCCATTGAACGGGTACTGTTTCCCATCCTAGAGCCTTTGCAGCCATCACCCGATGATTTCCCGCTAGGATGTGCTTTGTGGTCAGGTTAGCCACCACAGAGCCGTACCAGCCGTTTACCGCTAGGCTCTTCTTGATGGCTTCGACATCGCCTTGATTAGCGTTGCGTGGATGATGCTTGAGCAGGTCAATAGCGACCTGCTCAATCTCTTTGTTTATTACTCTACTTGCCAATCAGGTTAGCCTCGATTTCTTCTTTGGTTGCCCATACAAGGGCAGCCCTCATTTCAGCGTCCGAGATGTTCTGCTCTTTCGCTCTACGCTTCACATCTTTATACAGCCACCGTGTATACATCTCGTTGTACACCGCCAAGCATCCCGCACCAAGCATGACACCAAGAGCAAAAAGAATCATTTGGCTACCTCCCCGGTACGTGGGTCAAGCCTGACAACATCCCAATCCTCTGCAAAAAGGTCACCGGGTGACAGGCTAAGTTCTTCCAACTGTGTAACCCTTCCGCCTGCACCATGCAGTTCAAAGATATTCCAGAGTTCGGAGTAGCGCAGGAATACGGCTCCTCCCCACTCATCACGCCTTACAGCGTTACCACCACCAGCCATCAAGGCTTGTATCACTTCGCCGAATCTCATCCTATTGCCCCCATCGTGATTGGCAGATGTTCAACCATCAAAGCCTTGATGCTGTCTGCAATCTGCCTATGTTCTAACTGCGTATCTTCTTGCGTCCTTAGCTGCACGTAATGGATCCATGACCTAACCGTACCGCTCATATACATCGTGGTTGGTGTGCAAAGCGGTAGCACCATTCTTGCCGTCTCCGCAGCAATGCCGGCTTTGATAAGTTTGTTATATGTCCAATAACCACGAGAGACAGACAACTCAGCGTCTAAAATGACTCCTTGCATTTCTGCATCTAAGTCATCCCTTTCTGGCATGGGTTGTGAGCTTTGTCGGTTAGTTGTACCAGCAAGCCTCATCTGCCCCAGAATAGGGAAGTCGTGAACCTCTGCGTACCTTTGGCTGAACTCTTGGAAAGAGAAGCTCCGGTGTCTAAGAATCTGCGGAGCGATAGCACGGGTTGTCTTTATCTCAACGCACATTGAAGCCATTTCAAAGATTGACCAGTGCCCATGCTTGATGCAGTAGGCAAGCAACCTGCTGACATCCGGGTTGTCTTGGTTCTTAGGGTTGCTTACCCGTGCGCAGTACCCGATGACCTTCTCCGCTTCCGGAGTAATCCAGATGAGCTTTGTCATGGTTGATAAATCTCCCAGTCAATAGCCAAGACATCAGCGGATCCGAATGACGCAACCCGGCTATATCTGCGGTTACCAGCACCATCAATCAGGTACAGACAAATCTTGCCCTCTACGAGTTCTAGGAACCAGCTGGCTGTGTGTCTTCGTACCGCTTGTCCGGCTCTGAGACGTTCAAGGGCAGCCGAAAAGGAGCCACCCGCCATTGTCATCCGTTTGGCATCCTCTTCTTTGACCTGTTCGATTTGCCGTGTAGCCAGCCAACCTTTGACGGTGCTGTAGTTGTAGCCTATGGTCTTGGATGCTTGCGCTTGTGGCATCCCCATTGCTACCAGCTCATCAAACCGCTCTAACAGTATCCTGCGCTTTGCGATGCCATAGGCAACGCTTTCACTTGGTCTTGGCATATCAGTTTCTCGTAACTTTCAAGCATTCAAAACCAGAGTCTGTATCCCACTCAAAGACAGTTTCATATTCACCAAACTGATCATCCCAGATTGTGGTGATAACTTCTTTGATTATTGCGTGTGGGACGCTATGGCAGGTCACCGTAAGTTCGCCCTTGCGGTCTGTCAAAGCTGTAAAAATGCGATGCACTTCTGTAATCGGCATTTTCATTTTGACGGCAAATGCTCGCATGAAATCAATCAAGCGCAAAATGCGATGTACTTCTTCTTTTTCCTCTGCCAATCTGACATCAAACAATATTTCCTGCATTTATCTCCCCCGCTTCTTGTGCTATCCGATCAGCAAAGGCAACATCCCTGGTGATGGCGTAAGCCAGATACCAGAGTGCCTTGATGCTATCGGCATTAGATGTTCCCTTGTGTGGCATCCGTTGGATGTACTTGAGGACATTACCTGTCGCAAAGTCTAACCCCCAGTCGTCTATAACGCTGAGGGCCTGAATACTTGATGTCCGGTAATGACCGGTCATACGAGCTGTACGCTCTGTGACATCATCTTGTCAATCTCGTATGACACTGCCCAGATGTCTGCAATCACGTCAGCAGGCTTGAGGCTACCAACCCAGTATGGATTCTGTACAGCGTAGCCCATGGAGTTGCAGTCGTAGATACCAGCATCATCGCCAGTGAGGGCTACCATCAAGTGCAGCTCACCCTTGGACATATGAATTTCAGTATGGTCACTTGATACCTGAATGTGTAGCGGTACATCGATGACTGCAAACGGGTCACGCTGTACGTTGATGGTGTGCTGTGCCATCTCTTTGATGGCTTCGGCGAGTGATTGGTTAGTTTGTTTCATTGTCTTTATCTCCCAAGGTTGGACAGGAGCGTTAGCCCCTGTCCTTTAATCTTCCCGTGTTTAGTCTTCCCTAAACCGCCAATACGGGTCGGAATCGCCAAACTTTCTATGAGCTGCCAACTTGGCTTCTTGAAGCGTCTTACCGTGCTTTGACATAAGCCACTTCACGTATAGCACCTTGCGTTTTGTTACAGGCACTGACTCGTCATTGAAGCTGACGAAGGGCTTACGCTCATTCGGCATCAAACGGATCCTCGATATCATCAACCGGAGCAGGTACAGCCTTACGTAGTGGCTTGGTTGCAGTTTGCTTCACCGGCTTGACGGTCTCAATCATGTTCGTGTATTCACCATTCATTTTCTGTCTGGTTCCTACAACCACTTGCCACTTTTGAGCCTTCAAGGCATTGATGTCGAGGTTTGCGTATTCGTTACGGTCAAGACGCTTACCAAGCATGGAATCCAAAAGGATTGTGAGCTTGGCTTTCTCATTGCCGTAGACCGTCTTGGTGAACTGTACGAACCGGAATGGTTGACCGTCTTCATCACCAACCTCGGTGGTTTCGAATACAAACTTGTAGTTTGGTTCCAGGACTGTTGGATCGTCGAATGACTTGCCCTGAATCGCTTCGATGTCAATCAAAGCGCAGATGTAAACGCCGGATTCAGCCACGCTGAACTTCCGACCAGTTCCCTCAGAGAAGGAACCATGCTGTGCAAAAAAACCCATTGCTAACTCCTTTGAGCCATCCGGCTCTCCACGGCACTATTGCCACACCAAATATATATCAATAACAGATAGACTGTCAAACATTTCTTTTCAGACCATCTTGGCAATGCAGTTCCCCGCCTTAGCGGGGGAACTGTTTTGCTCTCTCATATCCCCCTAACGCCCTCCGGGCTAGGGGGGGTTCTTAGGGGGGGATTTATCCACCTGTTCCTATTTTATATTTCTAAGGGGAACAGGTCTTTAGGAACAGGTCAAAACATACTTTTAGGGCTATAGAACTTTGCTCCTCTCTGGCCATTCATGACGTTCAACATCTCTTCATCTTCCAATCCTTGCAACGCTCTTACAACATCGGACTTACGCTTTTTGATGCCTTCAGATATCTGCTGACTGGTCTGCCCCGGATTGGAATCAATGTAATCCAAGATGGCTTGATCCATTGTTTTCTCAGCTGTTGCAATGTCGATGCGCTGAATCTCAAGAGCCTCTGGGCTATGAGCGTGAATCTTGAACTCAAAGTTTATTTGGTCTTCAAAAGAACTACGTCTCTGCTTCACCGTCTTGACCGTGTAGTGCCCAAGCTTGTTATCAATGGACATGATGGTTTCTGCCTGTGCAGCGATTTCAACAGCCCCACGCATACTTTCATGCCCTATCGCACCTGCACCGCCTTTACGGGCATGGTGGAGCACCACAAGGGCAGCCCCGGCATCCGTTATCTTCTTGAAGTGTTGATACAACTGCGACATTTCGGAGTTGCTGTTTTCATCAAGGTTGTGGACACGCACAAAAGTATCAATGATGACTATGTCAATCTTCAGGTCGATGACTGAATCAACGATGTCCTGCAAATCATCTGGGTCTGTTACCTTCATGTTTTCATTCACGAAAGAATGCAACCCTCGGCAGGCTTCTGGGTACAGCAGGTGGAATCGCTTGTTGTACTCACCCACGCCCATCTCTTCGTTGACGTAAAGAACCTTTGACTTGACGCAGGGGGCAAGGCTCATCCACATCCCGGCGCTCTCAGCTGCACGCACAAGGTCGGCAGCCATCCAAGACTTACCGCTACTTGGTGGCCCTGCAAAATAGTGGATTGCCTGCCGTGCTATTACGTGCGGGATTATCCACTCTGTATCACGGCTCTTGGCGGCTTCTTCCTGCAACCTGTCCCAGTCCCAAGGAACCTTTTTCCTGCGTGGTTCCTTGACCTCTACAGCCTTTGCGCGGTCTGCCAGTAGGTCTTTGACTGCAACCTCCTTGGTGTACATCTCACGTACACTTAGCGACCATTCAGCCCATGCACGGGAAACCTTATCCTCTACATCGTGTGCTGGTAGTGGTGGATCGCAATGCTTTAGGTTCCAGTCCTGAGCAAACGCAACCGCTAGGTCATAGTGAAACTGCCGCTCCCGTAGATAACCTACGAGCGCCGTTACTGCGTTGTCTCTACCACCGTACGGGCCACCACCTTCCGGATGGCGCTCCATGAGCTTGTGATGTGTGTATTCAGTATCAGACTCACCCGCTACACGCTCTGCTCTTGGCTTACGCTTAGGCGTGGGGTCTAACTCGTCAAACCATGAATCGTCAGTCAAAGAAGTACTCCATAATCTCAGGCAGGTCTGCCTTCACGATGTTCAGCCTATATTCCCAGCGTGGGTCAGATTCAAACGCCTCACACGCTTCCAAGGCTTCGATAAAGAAAACATCTAGCAGGTCGGTTATCCTACCGCTTGCATGGCGGATGCGTGGCTCTGCCTTGCCTAGCTGTCCCTGTAGTGCGGAAGCCAGCAAGACATCCAGCCGCTCATCGCCAAGATGTCGAACTAACAAGGATTGCTTGTATGTTGGACGCATCAAGCCACCCTTCAGAAGAATCACCGGCTTAGGATTCTGCGGGTCTTTCCAGTTCAAAGTCCCAGGTACACGCAGGATGCGATCAAGGTTAGCGACGTTATCCGTACCGATTAGAATTTTGTCGGCAAAGTCTCGGATGCGTCCCTCCATTGCCGTGCGTTCTCGTGTAGATCCGCAGGACTTCGGGGAAGATAGCACCTTGTATCCGTGCCAGCCGTTGCCAGTGCTTACAACGATGTCGCAGTTGTCAAGTAAATCTTGACTACTCCCCGGCACTTTGCCGTCAAGGTCAATCCACACTGCCCCGACCTGCTCTATGGAATCTTTGCCGAGCTTACGCCCGGGGCCTTCAGGAGCAACCCTTGGACACACACCAACATAAACATCATAGCCACGTATCGCAAGGCTGATGATGTGTTGGGTCAGGGCTTGCCCTTCTTCACCCTTCAGACAATGCGGTAGCCTGTAGGTGGTTCGGTTAGCGTGGGGCTTGACCTTTGATAAAGGCCTGATTTCAATAAAGCCGTCTTGATACGGTTTGAATAGATGCCTAAGGAAGGCAATAGCCATCCCGGCATCCGTGGCAGGAATAGCCATGGGTGTTACTACTTTCTGTATGTTGTTTCCGTTCTGTTGGAAACCCTCCGGTAGCTACTCCGGAGGGTGGCAAAGCCTATTCCATACAGAAAGGAACAGTCACATTATACATCGAAAGTAAAGCCAACATGATCGGCTATTGCCTGAGCGGCTTCATGCCAACTATAGGCAACCACGAATCTATACCCGTGTGGCTCCAAGGCTTCACGGAAGGAAACCTGTCCGGGGGTTAGCCTGCCTTTGCCTGCCTTCATCTCAACGAACAAGCCGGGTACGGGGCAAGGTAGGAAGATGTCCCACACACCGGGCTTTACACCCATTGCCTTGAACTTAGCAGCTGTGCGAATGTCACGGTGTCCGCCGTTAGGGCAATGGTAGATGGTTGATAGTTCAGGGTGTTTTGATTCCATCAAACGCACCCAAGTAATCAAGGCTATCTGCTCTCGGTCTTCAAGATGTTTCATGGATGTTCCTTAGTTCCTGCAATGCCTTTTGTATACGCTCTTTGACCACTACAGGCGGTATGCGGTAACGACTGGCTACCATGTGGATTGTCTGCGGTACACGTCCATCAAGCCCAAGGTGTAGGGCTATCATCTGCCTTGTTTCATCATCCATCTTGCCGAGGGCCTCGGTTAGGGTTCCCTCCTCGGCTTCACCGAAAAAGACATCTTCCGCACTTGGTGTTGATCCGAATACAGCAGTATCAGCCAAGACCAGTTCTGAGCCTTGTACCGGGGTTTCTATGGACATCGGCTCGATGCCTGCTGCGGTACGGCAGATGTCGATGGTTTCAAGGCTCATCCCGCTACGCTCGGCTAGTTCTGCATCTGTTGGCGGTCGCTTTAGTTCGAGTTCCAGGATGACGTAGTGTCGCTTGAGCTTGTGCCACTTGACTAGTGTATGTTCGGCAATCCGGATGGTGCGGTACTGGTTGGATTGATACCGCCTAAGCTTCTGGTAAATCCAAGGATGTGCGTAAGTAGAGAAGCGCAACCCACGCTCTGGTTCCCACTTTTCAATCGCTCTTATGAGACCTTCAACGCAGTACTGGCAAGCATCTACAAAGTGTTCCTTATGCTTGATGACTTTGCACACTTCCCTAATAAACGCGAAGTTATGGCGGATCATGGCATCAAAGCATTCGTCGGCATGGATGCCGTTAGACCAGCCGTAATGCAGCAGAATCATTTCATCCGGCAAGAGTAAACGCTCCGGAGCCTTACTCAAAGCCCGGAGCGTCTGCCGAATAATGCTAGGTCTTACCTGCAAGCCTGTATCCTGGAACCTATCCAACGCATGACGGGTACAGCCATGCTGTTTCCTAGTGCCTTGTATCTTGGCCCGTCTGGTGTGGTTGGGAGTATATCTGTCCAACCATCCGGGAAGCCTTGCAACCGTTCGCACTCGGTCGGTGTGAGTCTTCGTACCGCCATGCCTTGCATCAGGTGTTGGTCTTGACTGGTTGCGATGGTGTATGCCTTTTCATCCTGCCCCATATAACCACTACCACCGGTTCCAGGCTTTGCTACTCCGCCGTTAGTGCCGGTGTAATGTCCGATGCCTCTAACCTTGAATGTATGCGGAGGATGTACCACGTAGTTGATTGCATGATGGCTGGTCGTGGCTGGTTGCGTAGACTGGATGCAGTTCGCCACCTCGCTCTCTACGGCACTGAAGGTGTTAGCCTTGGCATCTTCACGCACCGAGTACATAACCGGAACCATTGTTTCAGTGTGCGGATCGTTTCTCTGACCACCACTTGCTAGTACACAGTGACTTGTTTCAGTTATAACCCGGTTGTATGCAACGATTGGATTCTCAACACTACTATTCAATGTAGGGGCATTTTCATTGGTTGATATAGCTGCATTTGATTGACCATCTGCCATAACTATAAGTTTCGCTTCGTGAGCGTATTGATCGCTTACACCGTTCGGCCCATCAAGCGCACACAATGTCCCGGTTACCTTTGCGCTACCGATTCCAAGGCCTGCCGCAAAAGAATAGGAAGTTTCTTTTCCTTCCGTTCGGCTCTTCGTAGGATTCCCTCGCAAGCTTTCTGGCTCAAATAGTACTTCGGCTGCACGTCGGCTGTCCCCTGAAGAATGTGCGACAACAAAGACTCTTCTGCGCCGCTGTGGCACTCCAAAGTACTGAGCGTCAAGCACTCGGTAGGCGAACCCATACCCGAGTTGCCCCAACGCCCCGAGGAAGGAGCCAAAGTCCCGTCCTCCGCTGGATGACAGAACGCCGGGGACGTTTTCCCAAATAACCCACTCTGGGCGGTAGTGGTCAACCATTCCAATGAAGGTGAGGGCAAGGTTTCCTCTTGGGTCTTCAAGTCCCTTGCGGAGTCCGGCAACACTGAAGGACTGGCAGGGAGTCCCTCCAACAATAAGGTCAACTGCGTCTCGATCAATGTTCCAGTCCTTGTACTTTGTCATGTCTCCGAGGTTTGGCACTCCTGGAAAGTGATGTGCCAACACTTGAGACGGGAAGCGTTCAATCTCTGCAAAGGCTACGGGAGTCCAGCCTAAGGACTCCCATGCAACCGATGCAGCTTCGATGCCACTGCAAACGCTCAGGTATCTCATCGGACACCGTTAGCCTTGAGCATTGCAGGCTTTGTGATGTACTCATACCGCATGGCATCACGGGTTGCAGATACCAGAGCGAGGAACAGCATCACGCTAACCGCAGTGATAATGCCTGCCTTGATCGCACCATCGATGTTACGTCTACGGGCATTGTGTGCCTGTCGGTTAGCATCAAGTGCCTCCTGCCGTCTACGTGCCTGCTGTGCATGGCGTTCAAAGTGCCGCCATTCTGCCAACCGGCAAGCCGTGCAAACCTGATCGGTGTCTACTACTTCGTGTCCGCAATCTTTACAACGCTTCATCGTCATTGTCTCCCTGTCCTTTATCTAGTTTCCGAATGTTTCTGGTTGTTCGGTCGGTTTGTTCCGACTCTTACGACGAATGGTGAGCAACCTTGCAAGGTCTTCTTCTGCCATGTCCATGGCTTCGGCGAGCTTGGTGAGGTTACCGCTGTTAGGTGTCTTCTTCCCGGTCATCCAGTCGGATACCTGCGGCTGGGTTGCACCGATACGTTTTGCCAACTGCTGCTGGCTTAGTCCTCGAATCATGCAATCTATATACCATATGTATATACTTCCATGTCAACACTTGACATATATATATTCTCAGTGTATATTCAATACATGAACAGCAAACTAACCCGCTTGGTAGTAACCATGAAGAATGGTGTTATCAACCCAACCGCATCGACTCAAAAACTCGGCACACTTCCATTGATGACATATAAAAGAGTAGATGGATCCTTTATATACAAGTATGGAACATGGGCAGGCAAGAAGAATCAACCACTGTACCGCTCCGGTATCACTCTAACGGTTGATGGTGTAGAGATTGGAACCGGAGCATACTGCGTGATGATCAAAGATGCAGTTGAAGCATGGGCAAAGAGCCACGGAGCCGAGCGAGTAAGCGTAACAATCCAACCGTAGACTGCAAAAAGAAAAGCCCCCGCAAGGGGGCAGGGAGAACAATAGATATGACAACATCGGAAACTATAGGGGCTATTGCCCCTGCTCTCATCAAGGCGCAAAGCCAGATGCAGGGAATCATTAAGGAGGGCAAAAACCCAGCCTTCCGCTCCAAGTATGTGACGCTTGATAGCATCCTTGACACCCTGCGCCCTATCCTTACATCAAACGGCTTGATGCTGACACAGGGTAGCCAGCAACCTGAGACCATGCAGGCAGTAACCGTTGAATCTCGCATCATCCATACTAGCGGTGAATGGATCAGCACAACGGTAACCATCCCGGTAACCAAACCAGATGCTCACGGTCTTGGTTCAGCTCTTACTTATGGTCGGCGTTATTCCGTGTCCGCCCTGCTCGCTATATCGGCAGATGAGGATGATGATGCCAACGGAGCCATACAGGCTCAGGATGGCTACCGTAGAGGCCCACAGGGCAACATTGTGATTGATGAGCCGGTAAGACCAGCAACAGCAAGGCCGTTATCAAGATGACATTCGGACAGGTTTATCCTCGGTTATTTGAGGGTATGGGTATAAGGCGTAAGGCTTGGGAGCTTGGCAAGGTTGTCAGGCTTTCAGCCATTGGTGAAGACCATCTTGTTGTGCATCTACCATCAGGTAATCGGTACACATACTGCCCTCCTGTGATGGACTTATACGACAAGGCACAGCAACAAGTTAGAGACGATTGGGAGGTAGTTCTATGATTACAAAAGAAGACGCAGCGTTCCTGCTAAAGCGAGCCATGCAGTACGGCATGACTTACACGGATGGCAAGTATCAAAACCACAAGCTGGTCACGATGGATGACCGTGGATACTGGGTCAAGCCAGCAGGACGCAACCTTGATCAGGTGAACTTTGAGTATCGTTACGAAAGCGTGTACTGGCACAAGGGTACACCAGCAGATTTGATGGGAGGTAAGTGATGGGATTTGATGTTATAGACGGCGAGCTGTGGGACGAGGAGACCGGCGAGTATGCTGGCCCTGCTTCCGGTTGGATTCGTGGAGACGAAAGCCCGGAAGACCTCGCGCTCCTGGTGATGCGTAAGCGGATGGACATTGAGGCAAGCATTGAAGCGGAAAAAGCCAAACTCGACACCATCACCAACAACATTGTCAAGATGATTGGTAAGCATACTGCACGGCTTGAATGGCTGGAGCATCAGTACAACAGCCAGTTAGCAGAGTATGCAATGTCTCAGTTACCACGCAAGGCTGATGGGACGCTAAAGGGTAAGACTTGGACTTGCCCCTATGGCACGGTTGGCTTTAGGACTATTGCCCCTAAGGTGGCTGTAGAGGCTGAGGAGACGGCTTTGGAGTGGGCACGGAAGAACTGCCCAGCTGCCATCAAAATCAAGGAATCCATTCTGGTTAGCCAACTACCAGAGCCAATCAAAAGCGCGATGTTAGAGCATCCAGCGGATGCCCTAAAGGCTGGGTTTGTTGTGCATCCGGAAGCGCAAGCAGTCACCATCAAGACGGTATA
>Ga0209358_10002495_pt1 | contig 13973 bp, 15 predicted proteins | sample LauGreFa1BDMLBSN_2_FD_187574 | JGI IMG/M metagenome (GOLD analysis project Ga0209358, IMG submission 187574) | Freshwater lake microbial communities from Lake Michigan, USA - Fa13.BD.MLB.SN (SPAdes) (version 2) | ecosystem: Environmental > Aquatic > Freshwater > Lake | place: Lake Michigan, USA... | reverse complement strand
CGGAAGTCGCCCTAATGCGCAAGCGATCCTGCCAACGAGGGTGCTGACTTGCTTTCTCAATAATATAACAAGCATATCGATACCAATTCGTTTCGCCTTCAGGTACGAGGTGATACAAACCCTTCGCTATGCTTGGTTTCGTTTTGATTAATGTTACAAGTTGGGTCGATAAAAATGGGGTTGGTGTAGGCACACCCCACTGATCTGCTACGACCCGAAGCGCTGATCGCTTGCATGCGAGCCTTAAGATGGTCTTGGCAAAGTTCTGTCCGTGCTCCCCCACAAGCCAGGTGCTCCGAATAACAAGCGCATGGGCTTCGCTTTCAAGTACAGCGAGCTCGCCAGCACGCTTGCTTGACCCATAAACACTGAGCGGTGCAGTGGGGTCGCTCTCGCTGTACGGCTGGGATGAATAACCGTCAAACACATAATCGCTGGAGAAATGAATAAGTAAGGCATTGCCAGCGTGCTTGGCCAAAAGACCGGGAAACCGAGCATTTATTCGAAAGGCAAGCTCGGGTTCTTGTTGAGCACGATCAACCGATGTGTAGGCCAAGGCATTGATAATCACCGTAGGCTGATATCGATCCAATAGCGATACTAATTCATGCTCTATCGATGCTCGACTAGCGTCTAAGCGCTCGCGTTTGACCCCGACAGCGGCATGTAAATCTCGCACGCACTGCCAACCAAGCTGCCCATTTGCGCCGAAGACCAGAACCGTCATCGCAACAAAGCCCTAGGCAGAATCGTTTAGGCAAAGTAAGTCGCCACTTTGCTTGAGTTCAGCCAAGGTTTGGGCCGAGGCATCTTTGGCGGCAAGCCTAGGCTGCTTGCCTTCAAGGCGATCAAGTGGCCATTGGATACCAATCGCCGGGTCGTTCCACAGAAGGCTTCGCTCATGCTCAGGCATCCAATAAGCGGTCGTTTTGTAGAGGAAATCCGCCGATTCGGAAAGCACCAAAAAACCATGGGCGAAACCCGGTGGAATCCACAATTGACGATGATTCGCCGCACTGAGCTCACAGGCGACATATTGACCAAAGCTCGGGGAATCAACGCGAATGTCAACGGCAACATCCCAAACGCTCCCACTTGTAACCCTGACAAGCTTACCCTGAGGAATACGCCGCTGAAAATGTAAACCTCTTAAGACACCACACGCAGAGCGAGAGTGATTATCCTGAACAAATCGCATCGGTAAGCCAGTAACCGATTTAAATGTTTTTTCGTTCCAACTTTCAAGAAAGAAGCCTCGGTCATCACCAAACACTTGCGGCTCCAGGATCAGTGGGCCTGCCAGCTGAGTCGGTATGGCTTTCATCGCTCAGAGGACTTGTTGACGCAATAAACGCATCAAGTATTGACCGTAGTCATTTTTTAGCATGGGTGTGGCTAAACGCTCAACTTGCTCTGCATCGATCCACCCGCTGCGAAAGGCAATTTCCTCCGGACAAGCTATCTTCAGACCCTGTCGCTTTTCGATTGTTTGGACAAAACTGCTTGCCTCCATCAGCGATTCATGGGTACCCGTATCAAGCCAGGCATACCCTCTGCCTAGGACCTCCACATGAAGCTCACCTTGGTCAAGGTAGCGCTTATTCACATCGGTAATCTCAAGTTCGCCTCGAGCAGAGGGTTTGATCGAGGCTGCGATATCGCAAACCTGTTCATCATAGAAATAAAGCCCTGTGACCGCGTAGTTGGATTGAGGAAACTTTGGCTTTTCTTCAAGCGATACCGCACGACCTTGATCGTCAAAAGCAACAACACCATAACGTTCTGGATCTTGTACATGGTAGGCGAAAACGGTTGCGCCTTCGTTTTGTGCGTCGGCACGCTGACCCGCTTTTTGCAGATCATGTCCAAAAAAAATATTGTCACCGAGGATTAAGCTACTTAAGCGATCAGCAACGAATGGTCGACCAATCAGGAAAGCTTGCGCAAGACCATCGGGCGAGGCTTGCACTGCGTAGCTAATTTGCATACCCCATTGCGAACCGTCGCCAAGTAAGTCCTTAAAGCGCGGCGTATCAAGCGGTGTCGAGATCAAGAGCACATCGCGAATACCCGAGAGCATTAATGTACTCAAGGGGTAAAACACCATGGGCTTATCATAGACAGGAAGCAACTGCTTTGAGACCACCTGAGTAACCGGATAGAGACGCGTCCCGGAACCGCCCGCTAGAATAATCCCACATCGTTCACTGGCACTGCGAGTCATTTGTTGTCCCACAACTTTAAGTACCATTGAATCGTTTTACGGATACCCGAATCAAAGTTCTCTTCGGGTGACCAACCGAGTTCGCGTCGAATTTTACTTGCATCAATCGCATAGCGGCGATCGTGCCCTGGCCGGTCTTTGACAAATTCAATTTGCTCGCTATAAGAGCGGCCATCGCACCGAGGTTTGAGTTCATCAAGCAAGGCACAAATCCGGTGAACAACCTCAAGATTATTCATCTCTGCATCGCCACCGATGTTATAGACCTCACCGACGCGACCTAGCCGCAAGACCGTCTTAATGGCGAGGCAGTGATCGCGCACATAAAGCCAATCCCTGATATTCCTGCCATCACCATAAATCGGTAAGGCCTTGGCATCAATGGCATGCTTGATCATCAAGGGGATAAGTTTTTCCGGGAACTGGAAAGGTCCGTAGTTGTTGGAGCAATTCGTCGTAAGCGTGGGCAATCCGTAGGTATGGTGCCAAGCACGAACAAGGTGATCACTGGCGGCCTTACTTGCTGAGTAAGGGCTGTTGGGAGCGTAAGCAGTTGTTTCTGAAAAGGCTGGATCGTTCTCAGATAAAGATCCATATACTTCATCGGTCGATACATGTAAAAAGCGAAACGATGTCTTATCAGGATTTTTATCATCAAGACTTGTCCACCAGTCGCGAGCTGCCTGAAGTAAGTGAAAAGTGCCGAGCACATTGGTATGGATGAAGTCACTAGGCCCGTCGATCGAACGATCCACATGACTTTCCGCCGCAAAATGGACGATAGCCCGCGGCTTTGCCTGTTGAATGACCGACTGAACGGCCGGGAAATTTCTTAAGTCTGTGCGTGAAAACAACACTTGCTGATCAAAGCGCCCGTTTGAACTCACGGCAGCAAGATTTTCCAGATTCCCGGCATAACTAAGGCAATCGAGCACCAAAACCGGTTCTTGGGAACTTTTAACCCATTCCAGTACAAAGTTTGAACCAATAAAACCGGCGCCGCCTGTGACAATGATCATTAAAATGTGAAAAAATTAGGTAATTGAACAGGGCTAATTGTATAGATTTGCGCTGACCAAGTAGTCCATCCACGACCAGACGCCGACCCGCGCCGACGACAAGACGAAGAAAAAGCTTGTGAATAAACCTCTTTCGAATACATTTCTCGGCAGTCTTCTCCCTCTGCTGCCTCTAAGGCGCCCACTGATCCACGAAGATGGTCTCGTTACCCTATCTGTGATAAGCCACGGCCACGGTGATGTCATCACCGGATTGCTCGAGGACATTGCCCGTTGTAAGCCCAAACGTCTTGCCCAGATCGTGATCACACTGAACTTGAGCGAGTCGCGACCAGAAGTACCCCTGGGCCTAGATGTGCCCATTCATTGGTGCGCAAATCCCTATCCGAAAGGTTTTGGCGCTAATCACAATGCGGCGTTTCGCTACTGCGATACGGAATGGTTTGCTGTTGTCAATCCAGATATTCGCTTCGACAAAGATCCCTTCGATCCATTGGTCGTGCATGCTGGTGATGATTTTGGTCTGGTCGGACCGAGAGTTCTAGAATCGGATGGCCGTGTTGCCGATGCAGCACGAGGCCTCATTACCCCATGGGAAATCATCGCTCGACGGATCAAACCGCGCTCTCCACTTCGCTACCCTGCCTGGATGGCTGGGATGTTTTTGATGGTTCGCTCTGAGGCCTATAAAGGTGTCGGTGGTTTCGATGAACGTTACCATTTGTATTGCGAAGACTTTGATTTATGTGCCCGCGTGCGCTTGCTTGGGTGGCCCATAGGATTAAGTGACGATGCGCGAGTCGTTCACGATGCCCGGCGCGCTAGCCATGACTCACCTCGTCACCTGTTTTGGCATGTTTGCAGTCTCGTCATGATGTGGGGTTCACGCAGTTGGTGGCGCTATCGTCGCCTACTACGGCGCGAGGCGCCGAATCGGGTAACGAAAACTCTAAAGGGTATATCAGCCCAACGACCAATCGATGAGTCAATTTCCCCGATTACTGCAAATCAAGCACCGATATACAAGCCGGCAGCGTGGAGGGTAAGCAACAAACAAGCCCATCGTGCTGAACAATCCGTTAATCAAGCTCAAGAAACCCATCCTCAATGAGTTTTTGAGAAGGGTCAGACGCTCGAGCTACTAACACCCCACTACAATAGCGCCCATGAGTCTTGAGCACACATGGGCAATTGGCGATATCCAGGGCTGCTTCGATGAGTTTTTAGAGCTTGTTGCATTGATCGATCAGCGAAGCACCGCTCAAGGCCCCGCACGACTCTGGCTTGTCGGTGACTTAATCAACCGAGGACCTGCATCGCTTGAGGTATTGCAATGGGTCATTGAAAACGAAGATCGTTGCAAAGTCGTGCTTGGGAATCATGATTTGAATTTTCTTGCTGTTGCAGCAGGCGTGAGGCGGCTTAAGCCCGACGATACCCTCGGATCCTTAATCGCCTCAAAGCATCGAAAGGCTTGGGTCCGTTGGATTCGGCATCAGCAACTTGCACATTACGAAGACGGTGTCTTAATGGTTCACGCTGGTGTGTTACCACAGTGGACAGTTGCCATGACACTAGCCTACGCCGCTGAAATCGAGTTTCGTCTCCAGTCGCCAGATTGGAAAGATTTTATAGCGCAAATGTATGGCAATGATCCTGCGCAATGGCGAGCAGATCTTAAAGGATCAGATCGACGACGAGTCATCGTTAACAGCTTAACTCGTTTGCGTTTTTGCAAGCCTTCAGGGCTTATGGAGTTTGCGAGCAAGGAAGGGGCGGGACAGGCGCCAAACGGATTTTTCCCCTGGTTTGCGCTACCAGACCGTGCTTGCAGTCAGACCGTGATCGTTTTTGGACACTGGTCGACACTTGGTCTTATCAATACATCAAAAATTATTGCACTGGACACAGGCTGCGTATGGGGCGGTTCATTAACGGCAATCAATTTGCAAAGCCGTGAACTCATTCAAGTGCCCTCAAGGCAACCGGCGAAAAAGTCCTGGCCGTAGCAAGATCCCAACTTCTGCCCTTTCTGTAGCGCGTGGGTTGAAACAGACGTGCTAGCTCTCTAAGTGCTCAGCACTGCGATAGGCAAGCATGGCATCTCGAACCTTTGCTGCCAATTCATGGCGGCTTAAACCTTTGCTGGGAATCGCATCGAGGACTTTCATACGAACCTCGAGCCCGCTTGCACCGAGCACCGCCAAAGCGCAATCAACCAGGCTTAAATCATCGATAAAGGCTGGAATGAGGCTCCGATGCCCGTCTTGCAAGTAGTCAATCACCAGGGGCCGAACCGGCGCTTGTGCACGAACCGCGGCTTCAAATAAGTTTGCATGAAAGGGCAAAAGACTTCGCCCATCACTTGTCGTGCCCTCAGGGAAAAAACTCACGACTTCGCCAGCCTGCAATTCTTGCGACATCTTTTTTAGAACGTCATGGACCGCATGACGCTTGCCTCGTTCGATGAAAATCGTCCCCGTCCTCACGCATAAGGTGCCAATAACAGGCCAAGCGCGAATTTCGCTTTTGGCAATAAAGTGCACGGGGCGCAGGGCATCAAGCACAAGAATGTCGATAAAGCTGATGTGATTCATCGCCACAAGCTCGCCGTTATCTGGCACCACGCTACCGTCGTCTGCTGCGATGAGGCGAAATCGAAGTCCACAGCAGCGTAGCATGTGCCGGGACCAGCTTCGCTTAATCGCCAGACGACGATTCGAATCGACCAAGGGATAAATCAACAAAACAGCAAGAAAGCCCCACAAAACGGTCGATAAGAGCAAGGTAATCCGAATGCCAAGTCGAAAAAAACGCATCACGTTATGATCACTTTCCCATTCGATAGGTCAAGCAAATGACGTTGATCAGAAAACCAAGTGCATAGGTGAGAGCGAGCCGCCCTTGAAATCCAATGCTATTCACATCTTGATGGTGAATTTTCATCAATCAAAGCTTTGCGCCAGCGCACTAAAAACACTTATTGAATACAATTTGAACGACCTCATATGCGAGGGTATCAGTCTTCACATCCATTGGATCGACAATGCGGCCGCAGCACATGATCGGGCGCGCGAAGACATTGCAAGCTACGTACAAACCCGCGCTGCTGAAGGCGCTCCTGAGCATCTTGTCTGGCACTTGCATTGCTTTTCAGAAAACCTTGGATTTGGCGGTGCTTGCCAGAAGATTTACGAGCAACTACCCGGCTCAGACTATTTGCTATTGCTAAACCCCGACACAAAGCTTTATGGCCTTAAAGCCATGCTTGCATCGCTACATCAAGACGGACACAAGGTGGCAGGCGTTGGACCCCAGAGCTTTTGGGACGACGATTTCTCGTTTTTCCTACCACCAACACCACTAATCGATGCGCACTTTATAGCGCTTGAAAGCATGGCTCAGTCCTTGCCCTTGGTAGCCCAACAGCGCTCACGTCAGTTTCGATCACGTTCGCGAGTGATCTGGGAAGCAAGGCAGGCGATCAGGGTTGAGGCCTTATCGGGTGCTTGTGCCTTGCTTCGCATTGATGCACTTCAGGCTTGCGGGGGATTGTTTGATTTGCGCTATTTTATGTATTGGGAAGACAGTGATTTGATGATGCGTCTGCACCAACACCAATTTAAGCTTTATATCGAACCCAATGCAAAGCTTGTTCATGCCTACACGCACCACCCTGCAAAATCAGCCATGATCGATGAAGGCCGAAAACATTATGTCGAGAAATGGGGCTTTTCCGATTGGTGGAATCCAAGCCTCTGGCCGTCGGCATGCCAGCCCGAAGCAATGCAAACACAAACCATCACGCCTGGATCCGATCTTTTAATGGCGTCGACCGTTAACATTGGCGAGTGCCTTTGGGAATTGAGCCTTTCGCAAGATTTTGTCCCCTCCATCGGACGCTTTTGCGAAGACTTTCATTTACCCTGGAACCTGCTTCAATCCATCGCAAGCGTTCCATGCTATGTTCGTCAAATCACGCCACAAAGCGATAACTGCTGGGCAATCAAACTGAGCCCCTGACCGCTTTGCACCTACTAGGAGAACAGTCGTTTTCAAACCTAGCGCGGAAAAATCCGAGCCTCTACCGCCGCACATATCGCATGGCCAACCATCAGATGCCCTTCTTGAATCCGCGGTGTATGGGCCGAAGGCATGGCAAGCAAGTAATCACAGGCTCGATTCATCGCACCGCCGCGATTGCCGGTCAACCCCACCCTTATGATCTTCTTGGCTTTGGCAGCATCAAGGGCACGAAGGATGTTTGGCGAATTACCCGAAGTGGAGTAGGCAAATAGCACATCGCCAGCTTGCCCGAGCGCTTCGATTTGCCTCGCAAACACGTAATCGTAAGTATAATCATTGCCGATTGCGGTGAGAATGGAGGTATCTACCGTTAAAGCTAGCGCTGCGAGACCGGGGCGATCGTAATTAAAACGCGAAACAAACTCGCCAGCCATATGCTGTGCATCGGCAGCACTGCCGCCATTGCCCGCAAAGAGAATCTTGCCGCCGGCTTTTAGCGACCCAACGCAAAGCTCAACCACCGCTTCAATGGCTTGAAGCAGTGATTGATCGCTGGCAAGGCTTTGAGCAAGCACACTTGATGCGCATAAATCATCTTGTATCGATGTCATGATCTTGTGTCGATGTCATTGTCTTGTGCCGAGATGGTTGAGCACAATACGCCCTGCCACCATCGTGAGTCGATTCCGCCCCACAAGCTCTCTTCCCCAATAAGGCGTGTGCTTGCCCTGCGAATGAAGGCTTGAGGCATTCACAAGCCAGCGATCCTCAGGGTCAAAGACGCACAAATCGGCTGCTACGCCGGGTGCAATCACACCCGCATCAATGCCAAGCACGGCTGCGGGTTGCCGGGTCAGCCGATCGATGGCATGGGCAAGATCGATACGCGATTCGCTGGCCCACTTAAGTGTGAGCGGTAGCAAAAGCTCCAAGCCGCTTGAGCCCGCAGCAGCCTCAGCAAACGGCAATTGCTTTTCATCGTCGTCCACAGGCGTGTGATCCGAACAAATCGCATCGACTACCCCACTTTGAAGCGCAGCACGCAAAGCATCACGATCGCGCTGAGTACGAAAAGGCGGGTCAACCCGCATATTGGGATCAAAGTATCCAATATCGATATCGATCAAATGCAAATGATGAACGGCAACATCAGCACTCACTGCAAGTCCGTCTTTACGCGCCTGCCTTAAAAGTTCAAGGCCTGCTGCAGACGACATGCGGCACAAATGAACTCGAGCACCAGTTGCCGCCATCAACTCAAAAATCGTATGCAAGGCCACCGTTTCGGCCATGACAGGCACGCCAGACAGTCCCAAACGGCCGGCCACTGCACCACTGTGGGCAACACCGCCTCGTGATAAAAAATAATCGCATGGCTGAATCCAAAGCGTATAACCAAAACTTTTGGCATATTGCATCGCACGCAACAAAACCTGCGTATCGGTAAACATCGCCCCAGCGTGGCCAAAGCCAATACAACCTGCCTCGGCAAGCTCAGCCATTTCAGTGATCACTTCGCCCTTTAAGCCCACGGTCATCGCCCCAAGCGGGTAGAGCGAGGCGGCTTGCAGCCCTCGGGCACGGTGCTTGAGCATCTCAACAAGACCGGGCTCATCCAGTGGCGGATCAGTATCGGGTGGGCAAGACAGCGACGTAATACCGCCCTCAAGTGCAGCTTGCATTTCCGACTCAAGGGTTGCCTTGTATTCAAAGCCTGGCTCGCGGAGTCGGGCAGCCAGATCAACAAGACCTGGAGCGATACAGTATTGAGAAAGATCAAGATTTAGATCGGCAGAAAAGCCTAGGGGCTTTTCACCGATTGCAAGAATCTTTCCGTCAGCGATATAAAGATCGGTTCGTGCATCATGCAGCTTTGCGCTCATGCCATCGAACATCACAGGACCAAGCAAGCGGCCACCCTTGAGGCTGATTCTCATGCGCTTGCCACCAACAAACTCATGACCGCCATGCGAACAGCAATCCCAAAGGTAACCTGCTCAAGAATGACGGCCTGGGGACCGTCCGCGACCGCTGATTCGATTTCGACCCCACGATTCATTGGGCCTGGGTGCATGACGATAGCATCGGACTTTGCTAAAGCAAGTTTTTCTTGGGTAAGCCCGTAATGTTTAAAGTATTCCTGCGCCGAAGGCAGCAAGGCGCCGCGCATTCGCTCATGTTGCAAGCGCAACATGATGATGACATCAACGTCTTTTAGTCCTTTTTTCATATCGGTATAAACTTGACAGCCCATTTGTTCAAGTCCCGATGGCAGCAAGGTCAGGGGCCCAATCACTCTTACCTCAGGCACACCGAGGGTTGTCAGCGCATGAATATCGCTTCGCGCCACGCGCGAATGAAGCACATCACCCACGATTGCTACACGCAGTTGGGTGAAATCCTTCTTGAAATGACGAATCGTGTACATGTCAAGCAGGCCTTGGGTGGGATGAGCATGCCGCCCGTCGCCTGCATTGATGACATGAACCCCTTCGCCTCTTGTTCGATTAACGTGTTCGGCAATCAAAAACGGCGCACCGCTTGATGCATGTCGCACAACAAACATGTCGGCATGCATCGCCACCAGATTGTCGATGGTATCGAGCAGGGATTCACCCTTGGCAGCCGATGAGGTATTGATATTGAGATTTACCACATCGGCAGACAGCCGTGTTGCAGCGATTTCGAAGGTTGTGCGCGTGCGCGTGGAGTTTTCAAAAAAAAGATTGAAAACGCTTTTTCCGCGTAACAAAGGAACCTTTTTTACATCTCTTGTGTTAACGCCCAAGAATCCCTTGGCGGTGTCGAGAATATGGTGAATCAATGCTCGCGATAAACCTTCGATGGTGAGAAGGTGTTTGAGTTCACCGTTTGCGCTAAGTTGGGGATGGGGCATTGATTCAATCGTTCGACTGAGGAGCGATTAAACCAGAAATTGGTGCTAACTTGGGCTATGAGGAGAAAAAATCTACGTTGATAATAATCACTGCCCTGCAGCTGCTGCTGCTTCAAGCGCAGTTTTGGCTTGTCGCACACCGTCTTCAAGCGCCCAAACGGCGTGTAGATTGCCTGCAGGGTACCCAGCTGGCTGGAGTTGTACATAAACAAGGTGTAGCCGTCTGCACGTGCAGTTGCCGCAGCGGCGGCTGCCATAGTTGTTCCGCCACCCGGAGGAAAGCCAATGATCAATCGAATCGGTTTTGAGGGATAAAGCGATTGGTTTTGTTGGGCAAAGCTTACTTCGCTAATCGATCCTAAAGTTAGCGCAAAGAGGATCAGCAGCTTTTTAGGCCCGCCATAACGGTAGCCATCATGTTGCCCAAGCGCATTGGCTCTCGGTTAATCGAGCTTGATATTTCCATCGCGAATGATTTTTCCCCACTTACGAATTTCAGACTCAGTAAAGTTTGTTAAATCCTGCGGGGATCCACCGCCCAAGCTTGCACCTTGGGATTCGATCGTTTCCCGAACATCAGGCATCGCGAGAATCTGATTCAGTTCCCTATTGAGCCGCGCCACAATAGATGCGGGCGTTCCTGTCGGTGCAAGAAGCGCAAGCCAAGTCGCGGCTTCGTAACCTGGAAGACCCGACTCGGAGATGGTCGGAACGTTTGGCCAAGCCTGAAGTCGCTTGGTTGACGCAATACCAAGAGCCTTAAGTTTGCCCGATCGAACATGAGGACCTGAGGACAAAGCGCTATCAAAAATAACATGACACACGCCAGCAATTGTGTCGATAAGTGCTGGCCCACTTCCTTTATAGGGCAAATGCGTCATGCTGATGCCAGCGCTGCTTGCAAACATCTCAGCTGCAAGATGCGACGGGGTACCCGCTCCGATCGAACAGTAATTGACCTTACCTTGCTCTCGCTTGGCAAAGGCAATAAACCCCGCCACATCACTATAAGGCGCCGAAGCGGGCGCTGACATGAGCAAAGGAAAAACCGCTGGCAGGCCTATCGAGACAAAGTCCTTTAACGGATCATAGGGCAACTTTGGAAAAAGACTGATGTTAATAGCATGCGGACCGCTTCCAGTGAGAAAAATTGTATAGCCATCGGGCTTTGACTTTGCTACAAACTCTGATCCAATAATGCCTGAGGCGCCTGCCTTGTTCTCCACAACCACCGCCTGCTTGAGGCTTGGTGCGAGCTTTTGAGCAATTAACCTCGCCATGACATCGGTCGACCCACCAGGTGGGTAGGGAATCACTAAACGGACAGTTTTTGTGGGGTAGTCCTGTGCCGTCGCCGTCATGGGTAGGCAGAGGATTAGCAGTCCCACATATAGCGCACAAAGCCAGTGTTTGATCATGAATCTCTCCCCTAGTTCACAAGCACAGATGACAAACCATCGCGCTCGCATGCTGAAATCGTCGTCCGAATCGAAAGCCGAGGCTCATGACTGGGCCAAGGAATACCTCGATGCATCGTGGCCCTGTTGTCCCAAAGCACCGCATCCCCAGCTCGCCAGTGGTGGCAATACAACTGAGCCGTGTCAGTGCAATGTGCCATCAAATCCTTAAGCATTGACCTGGCTCGGTCATCGTCCATACCTTCAATCCGCCCTGCGTGCGAAGCAAGATATAAAGACCGTTGACCGTTAGCGGGATTCAACCATGTCAATCGACGGCGCACACTCGGCAGTAATGCGCGCTCCTCATCGCTCACCATGTTTTTATCGATCTGGTCTCTTGAGTAAAGATAATTATGTTCAACGATAACACTAGCAAGCTTTTCTTGATCTGATTCACTGAGCCGCGCCCAAGCCGCCCTCGTTGAGACAAACTGCGTCTCACTATCGCTTCTTGGAACGATCCGAGCACCGAGCATCGATGCCAGTGCAGGCCGTTGCTTGAAAGATGAATCGGTATGCCAAAGCTGATTTGCCGCTACAACTTTTGCCAACTGGGCATCGGGTTCAACGGTATTTCCATCGGGTCCGATATTCGTGATGTGCGCATAAACCGTACCTGTTCCGACGGCACCTGGTTTGGTTATCTCCAAGGGCCCAAATGCTCTGGAAAACAAGGCCTGCACCTCATCAGAAATCACCTGCGATCTAAAAACAAGCACTGAATGAGATTCAAAGGCGGCTCGCACTGCCTCATAAGCCCACTCATCGGTCACCACATCGATAAGCGATATACCGCGAATCTCAGCTGCAAAATCCTGATGCAATTGAATCAATTCCATGCTCACCTCGCTATGCGGGCATCGTTTTCGTTCAAAACCTTAATTTACACTCATCGAAAGCATTAATGTTCCGTCGCTTGCTTGTGCCAACACGACGGCCTCATGAGCGCTAATTTTGACCCTGGCTCCGACATAATCAGCATGAACCGGCAACTCCCGCCCACCGCGGTCGATCAAAACAGCAAGTTCAACACTTGCGGGTCGGCCATAGTCAAAGAGTTCATTTAGCGCCGCGCGAATCGTTCGCCCTGTGTAGAGCACATCATCAACCAAGATGACATGAGCGCCGGTAATGTCAAAAGGCAGATCGGTTGCACCCTTGGCAATGGCGCTCAAACCACGGCGCTGGGCATTATGGCCGTAGTCATCGCGGTGGTAAGCACTTGAAAGAAATCCGAGGCCACCCATGCGCTCTGGTGACAAACTTTTCTTAAAATCCTCATAAAGTCTGCGCGCCACCCAAGCACCGCCGCTATGTATGCCGATAAAGTCACACTTGCGCGCATCCGAAGCCAATCGTTTGCCAATGGCATTTGCCAAGCTCTTGAGTGTTTGCTCGGCATCGGGACAGTCGTTTGGATGTTCTCCACTCATCATGTTTTCCTCGCGCCATAGGGCGCAGCGGCCATGGTCTCAAGCTTTTGACAATCACCTTGAGCTTGCAACCTAAAGATTACGCTTCCGATATTAAGCTCGGGTACTTATTTTCGGAAATCAGCCTCATGACTAGTCAATCTGTCATACATCCCGTGATCTTATGTGGCGGCTCAGGTACGCGACTATGGCCCTTATCCCGACTCCAAAACAGTTTGTACCTTTGATTCAAGGCAAAAGCCTCTTAAGGCTGACAGCTGAGCGTCTTAAACCATTACTTCAAGCATCTGTAACAAATCCTATTACTTTGTTACCGCTGCTGAGCATCGCTTCTTAGCGTGTGATGCCATGAATCAAGCAAGCGTTGAAAGCAAGCTACTGCTTGAGCCGGCCGGTCGGCATACGGCCCCTGCCATTCTTGCGGCAGCCATCCCGCCTGTGCCTACCCCATCAATGGATTTGTTGAAAAGCCAACGCTTGACCGAGCACAGGCCACGCTGGTCGAAGGGGGTGACTTCTGGAATGCTGGCATCTTCCCTGTCAGTGCTCGCACTGCGATTGATTCAGCGAAGATGCACTGCCCAGGCATGCTTGAGCAGCTCAACCAGGCCTTTGATGAATCGACTAAGGACTTACAAGCCAACGCACTGACCACATATCCAAAGGAACTCAACGATCTAAGCTTAGGTAAGAGTTTTTCAAATGCTCAAAGCATCAGCATCGATTACGCTGTGCTTGAACCCAGGCTCAGCACGATCCCTACAAATGCACCATCATCGTGCTGAACACTGGATCGTTGAGAAAGGCACGGCAAAACGATTTTCTGATCAATACGGCCGAGCTTAGGCGCGTAAGAATTGTTCAAGGATTTCCACGGCAGCCCAGGCATCGATGGATTCATCAGCATCGATGCTC
>Ga0209358_10002494_pt1 | contig 13974 bp, 12 predicted proteins | sample LauGreFa1BDMLBSN_2_FD_187574 | JGI IMG/M metagenome (GOLD analysis project Ga0209358, IMG submission 187574) | Freshwater lake microbial communities from Lake Michigan, USA - Fa13.BD.MLB.SN (SPAdes) (version 2) | ecosystem: Environmental > Aquatic > Freshwater > Lake | place: Lake Michigan, USA... | reverse complement strand
CGCGAGAATCGTTGGGTTGCCGACCTCGTCCACCGCCTCCAGCGCCACTTGCGCGAGGGGTTTGCGGGCCGCCCCGGGCAGCCGCACGTGGCGCACGATGTTTTCCACCACCACGATCGCGTCGTCGACCAGGATGCCGATCGAGAAGATCAGCGCGAACAGCGTGATCCGGTTCAGGGTGTACCCGTAGAGGTAAAAGATGAAAAGCGTCAGTGCGAGGGTCGACGGGATCGCCAGCATCACGACGACCGATTCGCGCCAGCCGAGGAACAACAGGATCAGGATCGCCACGCCGAACACCGCGATCCCCATGTGGAGCAGCAGTTCGTTGCTCTTCTCCGCCGCCGTATGGCCGTAGTCGCGAGTGACGGCCACGCCCACGTCGGACGGGATCAGCGTGCCCTTCAGGCCTTCCGCCTTGGCGAGGACCGCGTTGACCACGTCGATCGCGTTGGCGCCGGGGCGTTTCGCGATGCTTACGGTCACCGCCGCCTGTTCGAAAAGGGACGGGGCGGAAGCGCCGCCTCCCGGCCCCGCGCCGTGCAGCACGTAGGTGGAGGGTTCCTCGGCCGCGTCGTTGATCGTCGACACGTCGCGCAGCAGCACCGGTCGGCTGTCATGGACGCCGACCACCACGTTGCCGACGTCGGCGCGATCGCGGAGGAAGGCGCCGGTCTCGAGCAGGACCTCGGTGTTGGCGAACGGCCGGGATCCGGCCTGCAGCTTCCGGTTGGCGCTCCGCAGGGCGGAGATGAGTTGGGCGGGGTCGAGCTGGCGGGAGGCCAGGGCGGCCGGATCAAGTTCGACGCGGACAGTGCGCCGCGTGCCGCCGATGACCGTCGTCTCCGCCACCTGCGGCACCGATTTGATGACGTCGTCGACCTGCGCCGCGAGACGACGCAGTTCGAGATGGTCGAGCCGCCCGCTGTGCAGCGTGAGCGCCAGCACCGGCACATCGTCGATCGCGCGGGCCTTGGCGAGCGGCGGGCCGACTCCGGCCGGGATGCGGTCGGCGTTGCCCTGCAGTTTCTGGTTGAGGCGCACGAGTGCGGCCTCGACGTCGGTCCCGACTTTGAAACGGACGATGACCAGCGCGGCGCCGGGGCTGGAGGTGGAGTAAAGGTACTCCACGTCGGGAATCTCCCAGAGCAGCTTCTCCATGGGCCGGGTGACGCGGTTCTCCACTTCCGCCGGATCAGCGCCCGGCATACCCACGAACACATCGACGATGGGCACCTTGATCTGGGGCTCCTCCTCGCGCGGGAGCATCCAGACCGCGAATAGCCCCAGCAGCACCGAGGCGATGATCGCGATCGGGGTGAGCTTCGACTGCACAAAGGCGCCGGCGACGCGGCCGGAGAAACCGGCCTTCGCCGGAGCGGAGGGGCCCCCGCTCACGGCTGCACCTCCAGCGGCTGGCCCTCGCGCAACGTCGCGACGGGCGCGAGCACGACACGGTCGCCGGCGTCGAGACCGGCGAGCACCTCAACCGCGTCGCCGCGTCGGGCGCCCGTCCGCACCAGCCGCAGGACCGCGCGGTTGCCCTCGCCCACGAGAAACACGCGTTCCATCTGGCCAAGCAGTGAAACGGATCCCGCCGGCACCAGCAGCGTCCGTTGCGTGGCACCCGGAATCTCCACGCGCGCAAATTGCCCGGAACGGACCGCGGCTCCCGCCGGCACCGCGAGCTTCGCGCTTACCATGCGCGTGGCGGGATCGGACGCGGACGAAAACTCGCGGATGACGCCGTTGAAACGCAGCGCGTCGACGCGGCAGTCCAGCGCGGTCCCGGTACGCAGTGCGGACGCGAGGGATTCGGGAATCCCGGCTTCGATCTCGAATCCGCTGACGCCCTCGATTTCCAGCAGCGGTTGGCCGGGAAAGGTGATGTCGCCCGGGCTGGCCGGACGGCGCGCGATCACGCCGTCAAAAGGCGCGCGGATCTCCGCGTGCCCCAGCAGGGCCTCGGCCTCGCGCACCGCGGCCTCCATGCCGGCGAGGCGGTCCTCCAGGGCGCGCACCGTTTCCGACGTGCTGGCGCCCTTGGCCAGGAGGTTGCGCTCCCGCCCCAGGTCGCGTTTGACGAGGCTCAGCTGGGATTTCGCCTGCGCGACGCGCGCCGCGGTGTCCTCCGCGGCGATCCGCGCGAGCACTTCGCCGGCGCGCACGCGCTGGCCCAGCGCCACCGGCAGTTCGATGATCGCGCCCATGGTCCTGGCGGCGAGTGTGGCGCGATGCACGGGGCGGACGGTTCCAGTGACCTCCGAAAACTGCGGGAGGTCGGCCACCTGCACGTTGGTTACTCGGACTTTGGCGACGGGCAGCGCGGTTGCGGACAAGGGCGCGTCGGAGCGTGAACAGCCGACGGCGACCACGGCGACCATTCCGGAAAGAAGCAGCGGGAATTTCATGGAGAGGATCTCAAGGGAGCGGGATGACCGGCAGGCCGAGGGCGCGGCGCCGTTCGATGAGCGCGAGGCGTTCGTCCGCCGCGGCGAGAGTCCGGCTGAGGCGGGTTTCCACGAGGCGGCTCTCGCTACCCAGAAGTTCCGCGGTAAGCAGCACGCCCTGGCTGAAGCGGGCGCGACTGAGCGCGGCGCTTTCCTCCGCCTGCGCAACGGCGCCGCTCATGACCTGCAGCCGTTCCCGGGCATCGAGGTGGGCGAGGCGCGCTCGCTCGACCTCCAAACCAATGACGAGCTCCATGCGCCGCAGTTCCTCCTTCGCCTGCGCCAATTCGGCCGCCGCGGAGCGCACGTGGCCGGTATGCCGTCCGCCGTCGAAGACGTTGAGCTCCACGGCGACGCCGCCCTGGACGCTACCGGCACTCCGGTCGAAGTGCCATCCGGTGTCATGCTGGCCCGATAGAAACGCGTTAACCGCCGGTCGCTGGCCGCCACGGGCCGCCGTGAGCAGAGCTTCGGTGGCGCGCACCCGTTCGCGGAGGCGGTGCAACTCGGGCCGCTGGGAAGAGTTCCCGCTCTCCGGGGCCGTCAGTGCGGCTAGCGCCGCATCCTCCGCGGGGAGCTCCACCGCCTCTTCGGACGGAGGGCCGCCCAACAGGAAGGTGAACATCCGGGAAGCGAGGGCCGCGGCGTTCCGGGCGGAAGACAGCTGCTCGCGCGTACGGGCGGATTGCACCTCGAGGCTGAGGAGATCGGCCTTGAGCACCTGTCCGGCTTCGAAGCGCAGACGGGCGTCGGCCGTGTTGGCCTCATGGGCCTTCACGGCCGCCTCCAGCGCGGTGACCCCCTCGCGTGCTTTCCGGAGATTCAGCAGCGCGCGGGCGACATCGGCCGCAAGCTGGAGCTGAACGACGCGCAGATCCTGCTCCGCGGCCCGCACGCCGGCGCGAGCAGCTTCCCGCCGTGCGGTGGGGCGCCCGCCGTCGTAGAGGTTGTAGGAGACCGTGCCGGTAACGTTAAGGTTGTCGGCCCAGCCTGGCCGGTTGAGATCGAGGGAAGGGGAGAAGGCACGCTGGTTGAGCGCGAAACCGAGTCCGCCGAGGGCGCCGTTGGTCCGTGTGTAGCTGCCGGCGAGGGTCAGCTGCGGCTGCCACGCGGAGTTAATCTGCGCCAGCATCGCCTCGCCCGCCTCGATGCGATGCCGGGCCGAATGGACGTCCGGACTTTGCCGCAGCGCGGCGGCGACCGCGCGGTCAACCGTCCATGGCTCGCCGGAGGGGGCGGCCATAACCACGGCCGCCGAGGAAAGTGACAAGAGCCCGGCCAATTGCCGGCGGAGACAAAAATGAGTCATCAGGTGAGGTTCCGGGAAGCGCGTGGGGCTGGCGTCAACCGGCCCGCGGAGCGGAGAGGGTGGCGATTAGACCGAGGAACCCGCCATACAGGGCGCCGCGCCACCAGGTGGCGGCGAGCGGACAGGTGCCGGACGAGCACTGGCCAAACTACCCGAGGAGCGCGCCCAGCGCGGCGCCGCCGAAAACGACGAGTGAGAGGCGCAGGATGACGGCGGAGGGCATTGCCCGGGATTTCAGGAATGTGTGCCAGGACGGATCCCTCCCCAGTGGATCACGTTATCGGCATCAACCCAGCCCAGCTTGCGCAGGATCAAGGAAGGCGGGCAGAAGCCGGTGAAGACCGATTGGATCAGGTTGAGACCGACGAAGGCGCACAGGAGCAGCCACCACGGATTGACGAAGTGGGCGAGGGCGACGCCGAGCAGCGTGACGGTACCGGCGAGGAGGCGGACTAGTTGGTCGGTGGTCATGGATTTTGATGGACTATATATGCGCGTATATGCATATGCTTGAAGCTGTGTCAAGCGTCTGCTGGTTTCCACCCATGGCCCGCAAGGCTCCCCTTTCCGATGACGCCCTCGAGCTCGTGGCACGCCGCTTTGCGGTGCTCTCCGAGCCGATGCGGCTGCGCCTGATCCAGGCCTTGTTCGACGGCGAGCGGAGCGTGGGTGAACTGGTCGCTGCGACCGGCGGGACGCAGGGTAATATCTCCCGGCACTTGCAGACCCTCACCCAGGCGCACGTGCTGGCGCGGCGGAAGGAGGGCCTGCAGGTCTACTACTCGATCGCCGACCCCTCGATCTTCCGTCTGTGCGAGTTGGTCTGCGGCAGTCTCGAGAAATCGCTGACCCGCCAGGCCGGAGCCTTCGGGGCTTAGTTGCGCGGCGCGGGGGGATTTTCCCCCACGGGCTCCTCCACCCGCGAGAGCAGCCAGAGTCCGCCGCCGAAGAGGACGAGGAGCGACAGGATCGAGAAACGGGTGCCGGAGACGAGCGCGGTGACTCCCATCAGCGTCGGCCCGATGATGGCGGCGAATTTTCCCAGCATATTGTAGAAGCCGAAGTATTCTCCGCCTTTCTCCGCCGGGATCAGTCGAGCGAAGTACGAGCGGCTGAGCGATTGCACGCCGCCCTGCACGAGGCCCACCACCGCAGCCATCGCCATGAAGCCGCGCTGCGTCTCGAGCTGCGTGGCGAACACGCACAGCGCGGCGTAGACCGCGATCCCGAGCATGATCCCGCGCCGCGCGCCGAAGCGTTCGCCGATCCGGCCGAACAAGATCGCCGCCGGGAACGCGACGAACTGCGTCACCACCAGCGCCAGCAGCATCCCGGCCGCGTCGAGGCCTAGCGCGCGGCCGAAGTCGACCGCCATCTTGATCACGGTGTTCACGCCGTCGATGTACAGGAGGTAGCCGCCGAGGAAGAGCAGCACCGGGCGCTGCGTGCGGATCTCGCGGAACGTCGCCGCGAACTGCCGGAATCCGCGCGTCAACAGCGGGCCTTCGCCGGCGGCGGGCACGGCTGGCGATTCGCGCACCCAGATCAAGGCGGGGAGCGTGAACACCAACCACCAGACCGCCGTCGCCACGAAGCACGCCCCGGCCGCGGCGACCGGGCCGCCTAGACCGAAGCGCGCGGGCTCGCGCACGGCGAACGTGCACGCGACGAAGAGCGCCCCGCTGCCGACGTAACCGAGCGCGTAGCCGAGGGCCGAGACGCGGTCGTAGCGTTCGGGCTTCGCGACATCCGTGAGCAGCGCGTCGGAGAACAGGTTGTTTCCCGAGAACCCGAACGCGGCGACGGCGAAGAGCACCGCGGCGAAAACGTATTCCCCCTTGCCGGCCAGCGGGAGGAGCGCGGTCGCGGCGGCGCCGAGCAACGTGAATGCGAGCAGGAACCAACGCTTGCCGTTGCCCTGGTCGGCGATCGAGCCGAGCAAGGGCGCGAGCAGCGCGATCAGGAGACTCGCGGCGGTGTTGGCGTAACCGAGGTAGGCGGTGCTGCGCTCGGGGGTCATGCCGGGCGCTTCGCACCAGTGGTCCTTGAAGAGGATCGGGAAGAACGCCGTCATCACGACGATCGCAAACGCCGAGTTCGCCCAGTCGATCAGGGCCCACGACCAAACGGCGCGGCGGTCCTCCGCGGGAGCGACTTTTTTCCTCGTGGGCGTGCCCATGGATTCCCTCAGTGCCCGCCCTCGAGGTCGCCGGGTTTAAGCAGCGGGGCGAAGAGCGCCTTGTTGGCGGCCTTCATGTAGGCCTCCTTCGCCTCGATGGTGCCGTCCTTCACGCGGTTCATCAGGCTGGTGTCCATCGTCACCATCCCGTCAGCACCTCCGCTCTCGATGATGGCGCGGATGTTGGCGATCTGGCCGCTGCGGATGGTATTGGGCAGCGCCTCGTGGGTGAGGAGAATCTCGTGCACGGCGCAGCGGCCCTTGGGGACGCGCTTGCAGAGGAGCTGGGCCACGACGCCAGCGAGGCAGCCGGCGAGCATCACGCGCACCTGGTTCTGCTCCTCGGCCGGGAAGGTGTTGATGATGCGGTCGACGGTCTTGGGGGCGTTGTTGGTGTGGAGCGTGCCGAACACGAGCATGCCCATCGACGCGCAGCCGAGCGCGAGTTTGATGGTCTCCATTTCGCGCATCTCCCCCAGCAGCAGGATGTCGGGATCATGCCGCATCGCGCCCTTCAGGGCGGCGGCGAATGACTCGGTGTGCTCGCCGACCTCGCGGTGCACGATCACCGACTTCTTCACCGGATGCACGAATTCGATCGGGTCCTCGATGGTGATGATGTGCCGGGAAAGGTGCGTGTTGATGTAGTCGATCATCGCGGCGAGCGTGGTCGACTTGCCGCTGCCGGTTGGGCCGGTGACAACCACAAGACCCTGGTCGAGATGGCACAGTTTCTTCAGGGCCTCCGGCAGCTTGAGGTCCTCGAACGAGAGGATCTTCGCCGGAATCTGCCGGAACACCGCGGCCGGGCCCCAGTGGTTGTAGAGGTAGTTGCCGCGGAAACGCGCCACACCCGGGATCTCGTGGGCAAGGTCAAGATCCTTGCGGTCGAGAAAATCCTGCCAGCGGCGCGGCGGACAGATCTCGCTCAGCAGGGCCTCCATGGCGGCGGCGTCGAGCGGCTGGTCGTTGAGCGGCTGGAGCGATCCGGACGCGCGGATCTTGGGCGGCAGGCCGACCGTGAGGTGCAGGTCGGAGCCGCCCTTCTCGAGCATGCTTTTCAGAAGCGTGTCGATGGCGGCCATCTTCAGGAATCTTGGTCGCGGAGCCGCTCGAGGCGCTGCAGCTCGTTTTTCAGACGCAGGAAGCGGAAAATCTCGGGGCTGAACAGGAGGATGGTCGCGATTAGCACCACCGAGAGGAACGCGGGCGGGAGGCCAAACGCCGCGCGCAGGGCGCTCGCGGCGACGCAGCAGGCGACGACGAAGCCGAGGTTGAGAAAAAGCCGCATCCGCGCCTTGCGGTAGGCTTGCAGCGTCTCCGCGATCTGGTCGTCGAGTTCGTTCATCCGGTGATCTTCTGGCGCAGGACGCGGTTGGGGATATTGGCGCGGGCGACGTCGGGCGCGATTCGCCCTTCCTGCCACAGCGCATACACCGAGTTGTCCATGAGGCACATGCCCTCCTTCACGCCGGTCTCCATCGTGTTGCGCAGACCGGCGGATTTGCCCTCGCGGATCAGGTTCTGGATGGCGGTGTTCGCCACGAGAATCTCGCACGATAGCACCAGCTCGCCGGTCGGGGACGGCAGCAGGCGCTGGCAGACAATGCCGCGCAGCGATTCGGCGACGCTTGCGCGGATCTGCGTCTGCTGCGATGGCGGGAAGACGTCGAGCAGGCGGTTCAGCGTCGTGGCGGCGTCGCTCGTGTGCATCGTGCCGATCACGAGATGCCCGGTCTCGGAGGCGCTGATCGCCATCTCGATCGTCTCGAGGTCGCGGAGCTCGCCGATCACGATCACGTCGGGATCCTCCCGCAGCGCGCCCTTCAGCGCGGTTGCGAACGAGCGGGTGTGCGGACCGACCTCGCGCTGGGTGACGTTGCAGCCGCGTGCCGGCTGCACGACCTCGATCGGGTCCTCGACCGTGATGATGTGGTCGGAGCGCGTCTCATTGAGCTGCGCGACCATCGAGGCGAGGGTGGTCGTCTTGCCCGAACCCACCGGTCCGGTGATGAGGATGAGGCCGTTGTGGTAGGAGAGTAATTTCCGAAGCGTCTCGAGGTGCCGCGCGAAACCGAGGTCCTCGAGTGAGCGCGTGCCGGCCGGCACCATGCGGTAGGCTCCCGCGGCGCCGTTTTTGTGGAACATCAGGTTCACGCGGTAGCGGTCGTCGGCTCCGATGGCCAAGGCGTAGTCGTAGTCGCGGCGCTCGAGAAAAATACGGCGCTGCCCCTCGGAAAGCAGCACGGTGTTGAGGCGGAGGGCCTCGTCCGCGGTCAGGACATGCTCCGAGACGTGGGAGAGCACGCGCGCGCGGCGGATGAAAGGTCGCGCTCCGGTGGAAAGGTGCAGGTCGCTCGCGCCGGCAGCCGCTGTTGCCCGCAAAAGTCCGCGCAGACCGGCCGCGAGCGCGGCGTCGTCCAGCGCGCCGAGCATCTCGAACGCGAGGCCAGCGGAAGGCACGCTCTCCCGCACGGGCGCCGCCGGCTTGGGGGCGGTTTCTTGGGGTGGTCCGTCGGCGGCCCTGGTGATGGCTTCGCCGGCCAACTCCTCGAGTTTCTCCAGCGCGGTGACCACGCCGCTATCGATCAGCCCCTGCGCGAACGTCATCAGATCCGGAGAGCCGCCGAGTTTCGCCAGCAACGTCCGTCCCTGCTCGGCGGTGAACATTTTTTGTTCGGCGCCGAGACGGAGCAGCCAGCGGAGGTCGGCTTTCATGCGGGGTGGGCGGTGGGAAGGTGCCGGGGCGCCGCGGCCGAGCCAAGCGCGAAGGTTCTGGCTCAGCCGCGGACCAGCAGCGGTATTCCGTCCGGATCCTTCAGCTCACGCACCGGCTTTTCCCCGGATGAAAAAAGCCGTGCCGGCGCCCCCGGCGCCGCTTCCCGCCAAGGCAGCCGGGCACGGCGCCAGATGTTCATCGGCAGGTAATGATGGTAGCCGCCGGCCGCCAGAAAACGCGCTCCAGGGGAATCATCCTGCGTGGAGGAAAGCAGCGAGTGATTCGCGCGGTCGGTCTAAACGTGGAGTCCCGGCTTGCTCGTGCAGAACACCACGCATGCCCCGAGGTGCCTCACTCGCAGGCGGACCAACGGTAGGTGCGGATGCGGAGGCATGGCGGGCTTTTCCGTGCGGTCATTCCCGCGGTCAAATTCGGCCGGCTGGCAGCCCGCGTCGCGGAGGCGCGCCCACCGCCCGCGCGGATATGGGGGTTGCAATAGGACGCGCTTCGCGAAGGGTGGTCGGTCTAATCCACATGTTTAAGAGAATCATCGCGAAGCTGCGCGAAAAGATCGCGCCCTCGCGTGGCGCGGCGCCGGCCAAGTCCGGCGGCTCCACCCCTTCCTCCGTCCAGTCTTCGAAACCAGCCCGCAGCGAATCGCGCGGAGAGCGCGGAGAACGCGGCGGGCGTGATCATCCCCGCGGAGAGCGTCCCCGCGACGCCGGCGGACCGTCGGGGCGCCGCGATGAGCGTGGTCGGGGCGAAGGCGGTCGTGGTCGGCGCGGAGGCGGAAGAGGTGGGGAGGGTGGTCCCGTGCGGCGCGAGCGCCCGCAGATCGACAAGGATTTTGACCATCCGCGGACGGCCGACATCAAACCGGCGGTCCCGGTGAATGTACCCAAGATGGACACCGCCTTCACGGCGCTCGGATTGGGAGATCCTTTGGCCTTCGCCGTGCAGGAAATGGGTTATGTCACCCCTACTCCGATCCAAGCCCAGGCGATTCCGGTGGTTTTGAAAGGCGGGGACGTGATCGGGTCCGCCCAGACGGGCACCGGCAAGACCGCCGCCTTCGCGCTTCCCATCATCCAGCGCCTCGGAACGCACGGACGCCTGCGGTGCCTAATCCTCGAACCGACGCGCGAATTGGCCCTGCAGGTCGAGGAGGCGTTCCAGAAGTTCGCCAAGTTCACCGACCTACGGGTGACGATAGTCTACGGGGGCGTCGGCTACGGCAAGCAGATGGAAGACCTGCGCCGCGGAGTCGACATCCTCGCGGCCACGCCGGGGCGACTACTCGATCATCTCGAGCAGGGCAATTGCACGTTGGAAAATGTCGACATCCTGGTGCTCGACGAGGTCGACCGGATGCTGGACATGGGCTTCCTGCCCGACGTGCGTCGCATCGTTGGCAAGTGTCCCAAGGCGAGGCAGACCCTTTTCTTCACCGCGACGCTTCCGCCCGAGCTGGAACAGCTCGCCAGCTGGGCGCTCAACAATCCGGTGAAGGTGGAAATCGGCCGCCAGCGTTCCCCTGCCGAGACGGTTGCCCACGCTTTCTACCCCGTGGTGGCCACGCAGAAGTTCGACCTACTCCAGCTGCTGCTATCCCAGACTGATTTCAAGAGTGTGATCATCTTCTGCCGCACCCGCATGGGCGCGGATCGGATCGCCCATCGCCTCCAGGGTGGCGGCCACACGGTTGGTGTGTTGCACTCCGACCGGAATCAGCGGGAGCGCATCGAGGCCCTCGAGGGATTCAAGACTGGCCGTTACGAGGTACTTGTTGCCACCGATATCGCAGCCCGGGGCCTCGACATCGCCGGAGTCTCCCACGTCATCAACTACGATGTGCCCGAGAACGCCGAGGATTACGTCCATCGGATCGGCCGCACCGGCCGCGCCCAAAACACGGGCGATGCCTTCACGATGGTGACCGAGGAGGACGTTCGTGACGCGCGTTCGATCGAGCGATACATGGGCGTGTCCGTGGAGCGGAAGAAAATCGACGGCTTCCCTTACATCTACTCGGCATTGTTCGACGACAAGGCCTTGGCTGAGACCGCGGCGGCCGCGGCTAAGCCTGTCAGTCGTCTGCACCGCGGGGCGCGCCGCTGAGAGGTTTTGAGGGCGCTCGGGGAGGGAAGATGTGCGCCGCTCTGGCAGTTAGTTGCTCATGAAACTCGATATCCCGCCGGGTGACTTCGCCGGCTACATCTTCGACCTGGACGGCACCTTGATTGACACCATGCCGCTGCATTTCCGCGCGTGGGAAGGGGCGATGCGCCACGTCGGCCTGGCCTGTCGCCTGGACGAGGATCTTTTCTACTCGCTTGGTGGTGTGCCCACGCGGCGGGTCGCCGAACTGATGGCCGCCCACTACGGGCTTAGGATCGATCCGGACGCCGTGTTCCACCATAAGGAGGCGCTTTTCCAGGACCTGCAGGGCGACGCCCGGGTTATTCGCCCCGTGGCGGACTTCGCGCGCCGTGTCGCGCGCACGCATCCGGTGGCCATCGCTTCTGGTGGCCCCCGCGCCATCGTGCGGCGCTCGCTGGAAATGACGGGTCTTGCGCCGCTTTTCCCGGTTGTGGTCACCGCGGACGATGTGGTCCATGGAAAGCCTGACCCGGAAATTTTCCTGCTCGCCGCGCGGCAGATCAAGGTGGAGCCGGCCCAGTGTCTCGTTTTCGAGGATGCGGAGCCTGGAATGCGCGCTGCGGAGTCGGCGGGCATGCAGTGGGTCCGCGTTTCCAGCCGGCCCGCCGCCGTCGCGCCGGGGGGACCGTCCGCGAGGGTGGGGATTTAATACTTTCTCCCCGCTCGGTTAGGTCCAATCCTTCCGCCGTATGCGCATCGAGTCACTTGCCCGGCCGTCGGTCCTCTCGCAGCCCGTTTATCAGCCGGGTAAACCCATCGATTATGTGGCGCGGGAACTCGGGCTTGATCCTGCCGGCATCATCAAGCTGGCCTCCAACGAGAATCCCTTCGGGGCCTCCCCGCGCGCCATCGAGGCGGCGATCCGGGCGCTGGCCCAAGGTGCTTTGTATCCGGACGGCGGATGCTACGAGCTCCGGCGGAGGCTGGCGTCCTTTCACGGACTCGGGGCGGATCAATTTGTGGTGGGTAACGGCTCAAACGAGCTAATCGAGTTGCTCGGGCACGTGTTTCTCGGTCCGGGAGACGAGGTCGTCATGGCGACGCCCGCCTTCGTGGTCTACAAGCTGGTGACGCTTTTGTTCGGGGCGAAGCCGGTTGAGGTGCCTCTGCGGGATTGGACCCACGACTTGCCTGCGATGGCGGCAGCGGTCACGCCTCGCACAAAACTCGTTTGCGTCTGTTCCCCCAATAATCCGACTGGCACCGCTAACTCGGGCGAGCAGCTGGAGGCTTTCATTCGCGCGATGCCGGACCACGTCGTGGTGGTGATTGATGAGGCCTACATCGAATACCTGGAAAATCCTCCCGACTTAAAACCCCTAATTCGCGAGGGAAAGAACCTAATCTGCCTTAGGACATTCTCCAAGATCTACGGCCTGGCTGCGCTTCGGGTGGGGTACGGCTACGCAAGCCCGGATCTCTGCGCACTGCTCGAGCGCGTCCGGCAGCCATTCAACGTTAACGCCATCGGCCAAGCGGCGGCGCTCGCGGCTCTGGATGACAAAGACTTTGCTGATCGTTGCAGGCGGGCCAACGCGGAGGGCATGGCCGCCGTCGAGTGCGCGCTCTCGGATCTTGGGTTTAAGTTCGTCCGTAGTTGCGCCAACTTTGTCTTATCCAAGGTAGGTGATGGCACCGGCTGTTTTTCGAGGCTCCAGCAACGCGGAATTATCGTCCGTCCAATGGTTGTTTATGGGCTCAACGATTGGGTGCGAATCACCATTGGGAATCCGGAGGCAAACGGGGCTTTGCTTGAGGGTCTGCGTGCTTGGCGCTTCTCGTCGAAAGGGTGCCCAGTCGGGCTGAGCGGAGGTTTTGATCTGAAGCTGACGGAAAAGTCAGCTTCAGTTTAGGTTGCATCGAGAAAAAAGGTTGCCTCCCCGTGTCTCCAATGCGACCATCTTCGCAGCTCGACTACACAATGCTCTCGAAAACCTTCCATTCCTGTCTTTTAGCTGCTTCGTTGCCCGTTGTTGCTTCATCCGCTCCATTCATGGCGATCGGCGACGGGGCCGAATTGTTCTTGACCGGATCCTTGGGCATCAGGTCCGACGACAACATTTTCTTGGCCGCTAATGCTGAGAGCGACTTGATCTTCGATATCGCTCCAGGGCTCGCGTTGGAGTTTGGCAAGAACGCCCAGCTCAAGGGAGCGCTCACGCTGAGCGACTCGTTTTCCAATTATTCCGATAACAGCAAATTGAACACCCAGCTGTTTTCGGGGGCGTTTCGTTCAAATTACGACGATGGGAAGTTGAAGTTGGGTTTCAATCTTTCCTACACTGAGCTCAATCAAAATTCAGTCGATATTCGCGGCCTCACTCGCCGGGATGTGTTCAATGTCGGCGGTAACACTGAAGTCGAGTTGAGCCAGTTAACGAAGGTCGGTGCCGGTATAACGTTTAACCACGAGAACTATAAGCGGCGCAATTATACCGACTCCGACAGTCTGGATATCCCCTTGAACGTGTTTTACAAATGGACTGAAAAGACCGATCTGAGTGTCGGTTACCGTTATCGGGATTACAAGGTCGACCTAGGTTCTGACTCAACCGACCATTTCTTTAACGTCGGCGCTCGGGGTGAGTTTTCCCCGAAGCTCAAAGGGCGTTTCGCCGTGGGCTTAAACACGCGTAATCTTGAACGCGGTGGCGACGATACCCTTCTGGGCGTGGATTCTGGCTTCTCTTACGAAATCTCCCCGAAGACTTCTTTTGATTTCAGCCTAACGAATGATTTTGGAACCAGCCCCCAAGGGCAGCAGCAAAAGAATTTTTCTCTCGGCGGTTCTCTGTCATCGCAGATCTCCCAGGAATGGAGCGTAAATGGCGGCTTGAATTACCGCGCCACCGACTACGGCACCCGCACAGACGACTACGTCGAGTTGACCGCAGGCGCCGCCTACACAGTTAATTCGAATGTGCGGATCATCGGTGGCTATACCTATCGCGACTACTCCTCCGATATTTCTGCCAGCGAGTTCAAGAACAACGTATTCAGCGTTGCTGCCAACTTCCGCTACTGAGTGGGCTTCGCGGACACAAGCCGTCTCGTCTAACCCTCCGGGCGGAAGAAGACTCGTGTCTTCTTCCGCTTTTTCTTGTGCCGATATGATATGCTTCCGGTATAGGTTGATTGTTCTGCTCGCATTGATGGC
>Ga0209358_10002489_pt1 | contig 13994 bp, 13 predicted proteins | sample LauGreFa1BDMLBSN_2_FD_187574 | JGI IMG/M metagenome (GOLD analysis project Ga0209358, IMG submission 187574) | Freshwater lake microbial communities from Lake Michigan, USA - Fa13.BD.MLB.SN (SPAdes) (version 2) | ecosystem: Environmental > Aquatic > Freshwater > Lake | place: Lake Michigan, USA... | reverse complement strand
TGTTCTATGAAGCTATATAGCGCTATTGTATTAAGAATAGTATAAAAGATAAATTTTTTGAAATAATCAAGAAATATTATTTTTTTTTTAAGTATAAAATATATCTTGTTAAAAATAATTAATAAAAAAAAAATAATTAAAATTTTTAATAAGATCATAATATATTATTCAAGGTATGATTTTAATTTACTATTATTAAGATACAATAGTAATTGACTAAAAGATTAATAAATTACTTATTAATAAATTATTAAATTAAGATACAAACACTTTTATTGATTAATTTGATTGAGTATATTTTATATAACCCTAATTCTTTTGAAAAATAATTTTTATGATTAATTGGAATAATTTAAAATTTTTTTTTAGTCTTTTAAATAAAGATAAAAAAAAAGATTCTGCATTTGTTATCATTCATTTAATTTTTCAGTCTATGTTAGAAATGTTCGGAATATCAATGGTAGTACCCATTTTAATGATAATTTTAGAACCTGAAAAGTTTCAGTATAGTTTCTTGAACATTTTAAATTTTGAAAAAAAGGAATTAATTTTTTTTATAAGTTTGGTCATTTTGATATTTTTTTTATTTAAATCTATTTATTTGTATTATGTTAATAAAAAGACTTATGATTTTGCTTTTAGCATTGAATTTAACTTAAAAGATAAGTTTTTTTCTCATTATATTAAAATGGAATACGAGAATGTATTATATTTTAAAACTTCTAAATTAATTAATGATCTCACCATTAATATAAGATTGCTAACTCAAAACTTTATAATTCCAGTCTTAATGATTGTATCTGAAAGTTTAATTTTGTTATCAGTTTTATTTCTTTTGCTTTGGTATTCTCCTGCTGGGTTTTTAATATTATTTTCTTTTTCATTATTTGCAATTATTTTTTTTAGTTTTTTCTTAGGTAAGGTTGTTAAAGTTTTAGGAAAAAAAAAAGAAGAAGCCGAGTACTCTGTTACAAAAATAGTGCAACATGGAATTGGTAGTATAAAAATTGCAAGACTATATGATCTGCAAGAAAAATTTATTAATCAATTTAATTCATCTAGTTATCAATCGGCAAAATTACTTGCTCATTTTTTTGCATTAAATTTACAGCCAAGATACTTATTAGAATTATTTGGTTTTTTTTCAATATTATTTTTAATATTTTATTTTAAAATATCAGGTATAAATAAATTTGAACTAATATCGACGATAGGTTTGTTTGCCGCAGCTGGTTTTAAATTTATTCCTTCCATAAATAGAATCGTCATTGCAATTCAACAAATCAAGTTTTCGAGCTCAATTATAGATTCTATTCAAATAATTAGAGAGTTAATAAATAAAGATTCGAATAAACAGAAAACAGATTTAGAAAAAATTAATTTTGGAGAGTTTAAAAAAATTGAATTTAAAAATGTTTCCTTTAAATTTAGAGATTCGGATAATTTTATTTTAAAAGATCTTGAGTTTATTATTAAAAAAAATGAGACTGTTGGTATAATGGGCATTAGCGGTGTAGGGAAAACAACTTTTTTAGACATATTTACAGGTTTATTGAACCCAATTTCTGGAAAAATATCTATTAATGATAAAGAGATTCTTTTGAGCAATTTAAATTGGAGAAATATAATAGCTTATGTTCCTCAAAATACTTATTTGTTAGAAGGCACTTTATTAGAAAATATTATTTTTAATGCAGAATTAAAAAACATAGATTTGGAATCTGTAAATAAAATAATAAAATTCACAAAACTTGATAGTTTAGTTAATTCAAATACTTTGGGTATCCATATGATGGTAGGGGAAAAAGGCACACAATTATCAGGTGGCCAAATTCAAAGAATAGGATTTGCAAGGGCTCTTTATAGAAATCCTGATATACTAATTTTAGACGAACCAACAAGCTCATTAGATAATGAAACGGAAGATCTTATTATCAGTTCATTAAATGATTTAAAAAATATAACAAAATTAATAGTATCTCATAAGGAAACTACTTTGAAATATTGTTCAAGAATTTTAAGATTAAAAAATGGGCATTTTACTGAATATAAAAAATAGTTAGTTTGATAATTATAAATGAACCCCAAAAAAATAAAAATTATATGTTTTGATTTGGATAACGTACTATGCGTAACCCCAAAGAGTTTATATAAAAAATCTAAGCCTATAAAAAAAGCAATCAAATTTGTTAATTTATTGTTCAAAAGCGGATATTACGTAAAAATTTTTACATCAAGGTTTATGGGTAGAAATAATGAAAAAGTTTCTGCAGCAAAAAAACAGGGTTATAAATTTACTAAGAAACAGTTATTAGATTGGGGTTTAAAGTATAATAAACTTATTTTTGGAAAACCTTCCTACGATTTATTTATTGATGATAAAAATTTAAGTTTCAATAAAAACTGGATAGAGATTTTAAAAAAAAAATTATAAAATTTTATTATATGAGATCTATTGTAACAGGAGGGGGCGGATTTATAGGAAGCCATCTTTGTGAAAGATTGTTAAGATTGGGACATAAAGTAACCGTCATTGATAATTTTTTGATAGGAAAAAGAAAAAATTTAGAAACAATTAAAAAAAAAATTTCAATTATTAATGCTGATATAAGAGATTATAAAAAAATAGTTAATCACTTTAAAAAAACTGATAATGTTTTTCATTTAGCTGCATTGGCAGATATCGTTCCTAGTATTGAGAAACCTTATGATTATTTTAGCACAAATGTTTCTGGGACATTTAATGTCCTTCAAGCTTCAATTAAAAATAAAATTAAAAGATTTATATATTCTGCCTCTTCATCTTGCTACGGAGTTCCTAAACAATATCCAACATCTGAAACCTCAGAAATAGATCCTAAGTATCCTTATGCTCTGACAAAAAGGTTAGGAGAAGAATTAGTTATACACTTTGCAAAGATTTATAATTTAAATACTACATCTTTAAGATTTTTTAATGTTTACGGTCCAAGAGCAAGAACTTCGGGAACTTATGGTGCTGTTTTTGGCGTTTTTTTAGCTCAAAAATTAGCAAATAAACCTTACACCGTTGTAGGAGACGGAAAACAAACAAGAGATTTTACTTATGTAACCGACATCGTTGATGCTTTGATAAAAGTTTTTCTTAAAAAAAATATTTCTGGTGAAATTTTAAATGTAGGAAGTAGTAAAACCGTTAGCGTTAACAAAATTATAACTTTATTAAAAGGTTCAAAAATAAGCATTCCAAAAAGACCTGGTGAACCAGAAATTACTTTTGCTGATATAAAAAAAATAAAAAGGTTAACAAATTGGAGGCCAAAAGTTTCAATAAAGGAGGGTATAAAATTTATGTTAAAAGACATTGATAACTGGAGAGATGCACCTTTATGGACGCCAAAAAAGATTAATAAGGCTACTGAAAAATGGTTTTTGTATTTAAATAATAAATAAATACTGTAGTATTTTATAATTAAGATATTTTTTATAAATCAAATTTTAATATTATATTGCTGTGCGTAAAATCTTAAATACCGCCGACTTAATTCATTTAATTAAGAAACAAAAAATCGCAAAAAGAAAAGTAGTTTTATGTCATGGGGTTTTTGATTTAATTCATGTTGGACACATTAAATACTTTAAGAGTGCAAAAAAATATGGAGATTTTTTAGTAGTTTCTTTAACCTCTGATCAATATGTAAATAAAGGGCCCGGCAGACCTGTCTTTAATCAGAATTTACGAGCAGAATTATTAGCGTCTTTTGAGATTGTAGACGCAGTATATATTAATAATAATCCAACCTCCATAAATGTAATTAATTTATTTAAACCAGATATTTATTTTAAGGGGCCTGATTATAAAGACTTAAAAAAAGATAAAACAAAAAATATTTATAAAGAAATAAATGCTGTTAAAAAAAATGATGGCATTTTTTTAACTTCCAATGATTTAACTTTTAGTTCTAGTAATTTAATCAATGCTAATTTTAATCTTTTTAATAATGAACAGCAAAATTATTTAAAAAATATATCCAAAAAATATAGTTTTGATTATATATTTAAAAAAGTTGATGAATTTAAAAATAGAAAAATATTATTAATTGGTGAAACAATAATTGATCAATATATTTTTGGAGAAATATTAGGGAAATCTGGAAAAGAGCCTCATTTAGTCATCAAAGATGATGTTAGGGAGGATTACTTAGGGGGAGCAGGAGCAATTGCAAATCATTTATCAACCTTTTGCAAAAAAATTGATTTTATAACAATTCTTGGCGAAAAAAAAGAATATCTAAATTTTGTTAAAAAATCTTTAAAAAAAAATGTAAACCCATATTTTTTTTATAAAAAAAATAGTCCAACAATTCTAAAAAAGAGATTTATTGACAAGATATCAAAGCATAAATTATTAGGAGTTTATTCAATTAATGATGAAAAATTAGAAAATGTAACTGAGTTTCAGATTCAGAAAACTATAAAAAAATTATCAAATAATAATGATTTAGTTATCGTTTCGGATTATGGACATGGTTTGATTTCATCTAAAACTGCAATAATTATACAGTCTTTAAATAAATTTATTTCATTAAATGCTCAGGTGAACGCTTCTAATTATGGTTATCATTCTCTTGCTAAATATAATAAAATTACCTCATTAATAATTAATGAGAACGAACTGCGACATGAAATGAGGGATAAAAAATCTTCATTAGAGAAGTTGTCATTTCAATTAATGAAAAATTTTAAAATTAAAGTATTAATCATAACAAGAGGAAGTAGTGGTTCGATGTTAGTAAGAAGGGGTCAAAAACCTTTATATTGCCCTGCTTTTGCAAGCAAAGTTGTAGATAAAGTTGGGGCTGGAGATGCGATGTTGTCAATTATATCTATGTGCGTGGAAATGAAATTGCCAGACGACCTAACTTTGTACTTAGGTTCCTTAGCAGGAGCTTCTTCAGTAGAAAGTATTGGCAATAGTCAATTTATAAATAAAAATAATTTATTAAGACAAGTTGAATATGCAATTAAATAGAACTAATTTAAAAGATATATTTTTTAAAAATTACAGTGCGAATTTAAAAAAACTAATAACTTTTGATTCTTCAAATATAAGAAAGTTGTTCCAAGTCATTAAATGCTTAGAAGTTATAAAAAATAACAATAAAAAAGTTATAATATTTGGTAATGGGGGTAGTGCAGCAATAGCTAATCATTTCAGTGTCGATTTAACAAAAGTTTGCAACATAAGATGTGTAAATTTTAACGAAAGCAGTTTTTTAACATGTTTTGCTAATGATTATGGCTATGAAAATTGGGTGGCGAAAGCATTGGATTTTCATTGTGATGAGCAAGATATGGTCATTCTTATATCTTCAAGCGGAGAATCAAAAAATATGATCAAAGCAGCTAAATTTGTAAAAAAAAGAATACCATTAATAACGTTTACAGGTTTTAAAAAAAATAATTCATTATCCAAGATCGGAGATATAAATTTTTGGGTTAATTCAAAAAAATATAACCATGTAGAAAATGTTCACCAAATTTTTCTATTGTCCTTAGTAGATTATATTGCGTCAAAAAAAATATGAAAAAAATTTTGGTAATAGGTGGCGCTGGTTATGTGGGTTCACAATTAGTTTTAGAATTATTAAAAAAAAATTATCAAGTTACAGTTTATGATTTGATGATATATGGCAATATTTTTAAAGAAAAGTTAGATAATTTAAGTCTTGTTAAAGGAGATGTTAGAGATTTAAATAAATTAAAAGATATAGTTTCATTAAATGATTCAATTATTCATCTAGCTTGTATTTCTAACGATCCAAGTTTTGAGCTTAATCCAAAATTGGGACATGAAATTAACTATTCTTGTTTTGAACCGTTAGTTAAAATTTCAAAAGATTTAGGAATTAAAAGATTTATTTATGCTTCTTCATCTAGTGTATATGGGGTTAAGGAAGAAAAAGAAGTTGATGAAGAATCAAAACTAGAACCTTTGACTGATTATTCAAGATTTAAAGCTCAATGTGAAGAGGTTCTTTTAAAATATTCAGATAATAATTTTATTGCAACAATATTAAGACCGGCTACCGTTTGTGGTTTTTCAATTAGACAAAGACTTGATTTGGTCGTTAATATTTTAACAAATATTGGTTATCATAAAAAACAAATAAAAATTTTAGGTGGAAACCAGCTTAGGCCTAACATTCATATTGATGACATGGTTGGAGCATATTTGCATGTTCTTGAAACAGATATTCAATTAATAAAAAATGAAATATTTAATGTAGGTTTCGAAAATTATACCGTAGAAAATTTAGCAAAAATGGTTAAAAAAAATATAGGAGAAGAAGTTAAGTTGTTGTATGAAAAAACGAATGACAATCGTTCCTATCATATTTCATCTAAAAAAATATCTGAAAAGTTAGGCTTTTTACCTAAAAAAAATATTGAGGATGCAATTAAAGATTTAATATTTGCTTTCGAAAACAAGATATTAATAAACACTTTAGAAAATGAGAATTTTTATAATATTAAAAAAATGCAATCAATTAATCTTAGTTAATAACATTAGGTGTTTATAAAAAAAGACATATTTTATTACTTAATATTATTTTTTGTTTTGAGTTTTGGTATTTATGTAAGATTTGTTTATTACTATGATGATGGATTGTGGTCTGACGAATGGATAAGTTTTTTTCTTTCTAATCCAAAAGCTTCATTATATGAAATTTATCAAAATCATATTAAATATGAGGGTAGCCCACCTATTATTCTGTTATTCAATTTATTTTGGAGTAAATTATTAGGGCATTATTATCAAAGCATCGAAATAGGGTTGGCAATAATTAGCTCGGCAACTTTATTAATTTCATTTTTTTTTTTTGATAGAGAAAGAATAAAAAATTTATTTTTTTTATTTTTAGTTTCAATCAATCCTTTTTTAATATACTACTCGGGTGAAGTTAGATTTTATTCAGTCTTTTGCTTTTTTTCTCTTATAAGTATTATTTTTTTCTTTTTCTTTGTAAAAAAAAAAAATTATATAAATATATTTTTTTTTACTTTATTTACCTTTATTGCTTTATCTCTTAGCTTATATTTTATTTCGATATTTTTAAGTTATATAATTTTTATTTTATATAAAAAAAAAAATCTTCTTTATTTATTTATTTTACTTATTATTTTTTTCTTTTTTATTATTTTTAATTTTCAATATTTAAGTAATATAATTAATCTTTACCATGGCAGCGGTGCATCTAGTGCTCTAACTCTCGGGTTTTTTTTTAACATATTCTTTGCAGATAAAATTCTAGGTGGTTTTTTTTTATTATTATTAATTTTTTCATTTTTTTTTTATAGAAAGCAAATTATAAATAATGATAAAATTTTATTATTATCAATAATAATTTTTTTTTCATATTTCTTTCCTATATTTTATGCTGTTTTTAAAAGTCAAATATTATTTCCGCGTCATTTAATTTTTATTATTATTCCTATTATTTATTTATCGGTAAATTTTATTTTTAATTTTAATTCTAGTATTAGAAATCTACTAATTATTTTATTAATATTTTATTCAATTTTTATTAATTTTTATAAAAATAAACCCTATATTTTGACTAAACCAAATCCAAATAAAATAATTGATCATATTGAACAAAGTAACATTTTTTCTTTATATGTACCCAAATATGTTAGTGATATTAATCAAAATTTAATTTTTAATAATAAATTTAGTAATTTATCAACTTCAAAAGTTTGGGACCTTTACTCAGATTCTTTTTTTTTATATTCCAAAAATTTTAATAAAAAAATAAATTTTATTAATGAGGAAAATTTTTACATGGAAGATGCATTTTGGAAAATTTGTTTAAACAACCCTTCGTTTCGGGTTGGAAAGAACTACACAAAAGATGATCCGACATGTTTTAACAATAAATTTGACGATTTATATTATATATTTAACGTTATAAAGGATTCTGAATTTCTTTTAATTCAATATAAAAAAATTAAATAAATTATATTCTATTTATTTTATTTTCATCTAATATGTCCAGTATGAAAGTGAGATATTCTTATTTAAGACAGCAATTTTCTAATTCTGATGATTTGTGGCTAAAATTAAAAAGATTTGTTACGACAGGTGATTTTACTTTAGGAAAGCCCTTACTTGAGTTTGAAAGAAAATTTGCAAAGCTAATGGGAGTTAAGTATGCTGTTGGTGTCAACTCAGGAACCGATGCTATAAAATTAAGTTTAAAGGTACTTGGCATTAGAGCTGGCGATGAAATTATAACAGCAGCAAATACTTTTGTCGCAACCGTTGGAGCAATCACAGAATTAGGAGCTATTCCTGTATTTGTTGATTGTGATGATACCTTTTGCATGAATGTAGATTTAGTTGAAAAAAAAATAACAAAAAAAACTAAGGCTATAATTCCAGTTCATTTTACCGGCTATATGACTAACATGATAAAACTTAATAAAATTTCTAAAAAATATAAAATTCCAGTAGTGGAAGATGCTTGTCAGTCTATACTTGCCTCAATCAATGGAAAGACCTCAGGCTCCTGGGGAAGTTTTGGTGCATTTTCTTTGCATCCTTTAAAAAATATAAATGTTTGGTCTGATGGAGGAATTATAACTACTAATAGCTATAAATATTATGAAAAATTAAAACTATTAAGAAATCATGGTTTAGTTGGAAGAGATGTTGTTAAAATTTGCGGATATAATTCAAGACTAGATACTTTTCAGGCTGTGGTTGGTAACTGGCTATTGCCTAAGGCGCACAGTATAGCTAATCAAAGAATTAAAAATGCTAACTTTTACGATAGGCATTTTAAAGAAATTAATGAAATCATAATTCCACCAAGACCAAAAAATTTTAAGATCGTTTATCATTTGTACATAGTTTTTGCCAAAAATAGAGACGCTTTGCTAAAACATTGTTTAAAAAAAGGAATTGAGGCCAAAGTTCATTACCCAATACCAATTTATAGGCAGGAGGCGTTAAATTTTTTAGGATATAAAAAAGGTGACTTCCCAGTTACTGATGAGCATGCAAAAAAAATAATTACTTTTCCATGTGATCAGCATTTGTCCTTAAAAGAAATGAAATATGTTATTTCTGTAGTTAAGGGTTTTTATAATTAACAAAACATGAAAATTCCTTATGTAGATTTATCTCGTCAATATAAACAAGAAAGAAAAAAAATAATTAAAGTAATTGATGAGGTGTTGTTAAAAGGTAATTATGTAGGAGGAGATCAGGTTGATCTTTTTGAAAAAAGAATAGCCAAATTTTGCAATACCAAATACTGCGTTGCATTAAATAGCGGAACAGATGCTTTAGTACTTGCGTTACATGCTTTAGGAGTAAGAAGAGGAGACGAAGTAATAACCCCGCCTAATTCATTTGTTGCATCAACAGCAGTTATAGTTCATCTAGGCGCAAAGCCTGTATTTGCAGACGTTAAACCAGATCAAAGTATAGATCCAGACGAGATAGAAAAAAAGATTACAAAAAAAACAAAAGTTATAATGCCAGTCCATTTAACAGGAAGAATGTGTGAAATGGATAAAATATTAAAGATTGCAAAAAAACATAATTTAAAAATAGTAGAAGATGCCGCTCAGTCTATCGGCTCTATGTATAAGGGAAAAAAATCAGGATCTTATGGGGATATTGGTTGCTTTTCGGCGCATCCTTTAAAAAACCTAAACGCAATTGGAGACTCTGGATACCTTACAACGAATTCTAAAAAAATTTATGACTATATTAAGATTTTAAGAAGCCACGGAATGGCTAATAGAAATGTAGTTAAAAATTTTGGATATGTTTCAAGAATGGATAATTTGCAAGCCGCAGTATTAAATTATAGATTAAATGACCTTAATAATCTTATTTCGAAGAGAAGAAAAAATGCAAAATTATATTTCAAGTATCTTAATAAAAAAAATATACTTTTACCCAATGAAAGTGTTCATGAGTTTAATACTTATCATACTTTTGTAATACAGGTAAGCAAGCGTGATAAGTTAAAGGAATATCTTCTGAAAAATGGAATTAATACAGCAATACATTATCCTATACCCATCCATCTTCAGCCTGCAGCAAAAAGATTAGGTCATAAAAAAGGAGATTTTAAAAATACAGAGCGCCAAGCAAAATCTATTTTAACACTTCCTATAAATCAATTTTTAAAAGAAAAAGAAATAATATTAATATCAAAAAAAATTAATAATTTTTTTAATGAATAAAGACACAGCAATAAAAATATATTTTGAAATATTGAGAATTAGAAAAATAGAACTTGAAATTTCTAAAAAATATGGTGAACAAAAAATGAGGTGTCCGGTTCATTTATCTATTGGACAAGAAGCAGTACCAGTTGGAATATGTGGGAATTTGAATATAGCTGACAAAGTTTTTACAGCCCATAGATCTCATGCTCACTATTTAGCAAAAGGGGGGAGCTTAAAAAAAATGCTTGCAGAATTGTATGGAAAAAAAAGTGGTTGTGCAGAAGGAAAGGGTGGATCAATGCATTTAATTGATTTAAAAGCTGGTTTATTTGGAGCTGTTCCAATAGTTGGCAGCACAATTCCTATAGGGGTGGGAGCCGCCTGGTACAACAAGCTAAATAAGGAAAAATCAATCACCGTTATATTTTTTGGAGACGGAGCAACAGAAGAAGGTGTTTTTCAAGAGAGCCTTGATTTTGCATCCCTACATAATTTACCTGCTTTATTTATTTGTGAACATAATAACTATTCAGTTTATTCTCACATAAAAAAAAGACAGTCCAAAAAAAGAAATATTTTAAATATAGCTAAAGCAATTGGAATTGAAGGCATGCATTTAGACGGCAATAATTCTTTAGATTTATATAAAAAATCAAAGATAGTTATTAATAGTATAAGAAAAAAGAACAGACCATTTATATTTTTGTGTGATACTTTTAGACACCTAGAGCATTGCGGACCTAACTACGACGACAATTTGAATTATAGAGATAAAGAATATGTTAGTTATTGGATGAAAAATTGTCCTTTAAAAAAAATAGAAAACTATCTTTTAAAAAAAAATTTTTTATCTCAAAACACTATCATTAATTTTAATAAAAAAATTAATAATGAAATAAAAGAAGCTTTTTTATTTGCTGATAATTCAAAATTTCCTGAAAAAGAAGATCTTTACAAAGATGTGTATGCTTAAAAAAAAAAGAATTTTAAAATTTTTTGAGTCGATAAATGAAGCTTTATTCTTGTCGATGAAAAAAGATAAGAATGTTTTATTAATGGGTTTAGGCGTAGATGATCCAAAAGGTATTTTTTCAACAACTCTTAAATTAGATAAATTTTTTTCAAATAGAGTTTTTGATATGCCAACTTCTGAGAATTCAATGACAGGATTTGCTATAGGTCTTGCTATATCAGGAAAGAGACCTATTATAACCCATCAAAGAGTTGAGTTTTCATTGCTTTCAATGGATCAAATTATTAATCAAGCTGCAAAGTGGTTTTATATGAGCGCTGGTCAGAAATCAGTGCCATTAGTAATAAGATTAATAATAGGAAGGGGTTGGGGTCAAGGACCACAACATTCGCAATCCTTAGAATCTATTTTTTCTCATATACCCGGATTAAAGGTGGTATGTCCGTCTGATGCATATAATGCTAAAGGTCTGTTAATATCCAGTATTGAAGATAATAACCCTGTAATTTTTTTTGAGCATCGTTGGTTACATGGCTCAAGCGCCAATGTTCCAAAAAAATATTATAAAATAGAAATAGGTAAATCAAGATACGTAACTAAAGGAAAAGATATAACTATTATAGCTTTTTCATACATGGTCATCGAAGCTATTAAAATTTCTAAAATATTAAAGGATAATAAAATTGATGCTGAAGTAATTGATTTACAAACTTTGAGACCCTTAGATAAGGATAAATTTTTAAAATCAGCAAAAAAAACTAGAAAAATTTTAGTTATTGATAATGGTTGGACTAAATATGGAGTAAGCGCAGAAATTATGGCAATTATTGCAGAAAAAATGACAGATAAGATTTACTCAATAGATAGAATAGGAGTTTTAGACACACCAATTCCAAGCACGGTAGCTCTTGCTAAGTTTTCCTATCCAGATCAATATACTATAATAAAAAAAATAGAGAAAATGATTAAAAAAAAGATTAAAATTGGAAGAGCTTACAGAATTGACGTAAACTATGATCAACCTAATAAAAACTTTATGGGACCCTTTTAAAAGAAATGATAGATAATTTTTGAGAGATTAAGACGCCAACTTCAAGTGAAGATTGGAAAAAAAAAAGCGAAAAAGATAGAATTGAAAAAATTTCAAATTTTTTAAAATCTAATGTTTTGTACAAAGATTTTATAGTTATTAAAGCACTAGATAATGGCCAAGTTATTATAAGAATTGACCATTTGATAGCTGCAAATAAGAGAGGTGTCTTGCTTTTGGATTTAGAAACTGTTTTAAAAAAAACAATAGATCAGGGAATTACAATATGGTGTGAACCAGTCGGGGACAAAAGTAAATTAAGACAACTTAGAGGAGTTTCAATTAATACCTAATGATAGAAAAAAATTATCAAAATAATGAAGTTGATACAAAAGAAGGAAAGTTAATATTAGATTCTCATAAATTATCTTATCACTACGATAGAGTAAAAGCTTGGGAAAGTGGCGAAAGGGTCGCCCCTGTAACTGTTGACATGGCATTAACTAGAGCATGTGGCGCAATGTGTTCATTTTGTTATGCAATGGTACAAGAGCCTCAAGAAAGATCTAATATTAAAACTAAAGAAGCTCTAGATTTATTAGATGATTTTGCAGAAGTAGGAGTAAAGGCAGTATCGCTTATTTCGGATGGTGAAAGTACAATCTCTAAAGCATATGTTCCATTTATTCAGCATGCCGCTAAGATTGGTATAGATGTTGGAAACGCAACTAATGGTTGGGAATGGGAGCCAGAAAAAATTGAACAAGTACTTCCATATTTAACATGGGTAAGATTCACGGTAGCAGCAGGAACACCCGAAGGTTATGCAAAAATTATGTTTAAAGGTCCAGAACATACAGAGGTTTTTGATAGAGCGGTATCTCATATTAAATATGCCGTTGACTTGAAAAAAAAATTAAATCTTAAAGTTACACTCGGAATTCAAATGGTATTAATGCCAGAATTTAAAGATGAAATCATCCCATTTGCTAAACTTGCTGTAGATTTGGGGGTGGATTATGGAGTAATAAAACATTGCTCTGATGATGAGCTTGGAACTTTAGGAGTAAATTATTCCGAGTATGAAAATTTATATCCGTTACTTAATAAAGCAGAAGCTATGAGTAACGAAAATACAAAGATTGTTATTAAGTGGGATAAAATTAAAGACAAGGGTAAACCTTCTTACAATAGATTTTACGGTCCACAGTTTTTATTACAGATTAGTGGTAGTGGATTAGTAGCTCCTTCAGGAATGTTTTTTAACGCCAGATATTCAAAGTTACATATCGGCAATTTTGCCGATGAAAGATTCAAGGATATATTTAATTCCGATAGATATTGGAAAATTATGAATTATTTAGCATCTCCAAATTTTGATGCTCAAACTATGATGGGAACTTTACCTATCCAGCATTATGTTAGTGTTGCTCTTGATAATCATTTAAAAGGAATAGAAAAGATAAGCCCTCGTCTAGGACAAAAGCCACTCCATGTAAATTTTTTATAATAGATTTTAATAAAAAATAAATTTTAATTTATTATGACAATAATTCTAGCAAGCTTTTTAGTTATTTTAATACTTTCTATGCTTTGGTTTATTGGCAATGGTATTCAGATTTTCGCATTAGGAAAAAGTAATATTTATTTATCTTCACCCTTAGGCTTTATTATTTCAGGGTTGTTTATAATTAACGCGTATGTTTTTTTTCAATTATCTATATTTACAATTTTTGTATTATTTTTAGTTTTTTTTTTATT
>Ga0209358_10002488_pt1 | contig 13997 bp, 13 predicted proteins | sample LauGreFa1BDMLBSN_2_FD_187574 | JGI IMG/M metagenome (GOLD analysis project Ga0209358, IMG submission 187574) | Freshwater lake microbial communities from Lake Michigan, USA - Fa13.BD.MLB.SN (SPAdes) (version 2) | ecosystem: Environmental > Aquatic > Freshwater > Lake | place: Lake Michigan, USA... | reverse complement strand
CTATATCCCCCTCCAATTCTGGTTTTGCACCAACCCCGGTCTTGCTCTCCCCTTGATCGCTCTCCAATACCACGAGGTCAAGATTAACCTTGATATCCGCCCTATTGATGAGTGCTTGTGGGCTGTTACCACCTTGAACTGCAACACAAACCCATACACTGGTTCTGCAGGTCAATACTCTGTTGGACGCCCTGTTCCTGCCACCATTGCCTACAACCAGTCTTTAGTCGCTGCCTCTTTGTACGTTGATTACGTGTTCTTGGACACTGATGAGCGCCGCAGAATGGCCCAGAACCCCCATGAGTACTTGATTACTCAGCTCCAGTTCACTGGTGATGAGTCTGTTGGTTCTTCTTCCAACAAGATCAAGCTTAACTTCAACCACCCCGTGAAGGAGCTCATCTGGGTTGTACAGCCCGATCAAAACGTTGACTACTGCTCTTCCTTGACTTGCGATGCCCTCCTTTTCAAGGTGCTTGGTGCTCAACCCTTCAACTACACTGATGCCATCGATGCTCTTCCCAATGCTATCCATGCCTTCGGAGGTCCCGCTTCTGTAGCTGCTGATTCTCGTGCTTACATTGATGCCCGTGGTCTTTTCCAGGATGCGGGTGCTTTGGATTATATCCCTCCTGCTGGTTTCACTGGATACTGGCACGGACCCAGCAACCCCTACAATGAGGCCAACTTTGGTGGTGATGCTATCCAATTGAACACCACTGGTCTCCCTGCTGATATTGCTGCTGCCCTTGCTGAGTCTGGTTCCCACAAGGATAACTCTGGTGTCTCTGATGCTGGTACCTTCGTGCTTTCTGAGACCTCTTTGGACATGCACTGCTGGGGCCAAAACCCTGTCGTCACTGCTAAGCTCCAGCTTAACGGCCAAGACCGCTTCTCTGAGCGTGAAGGTTCTTACTTCTCTTGGGTTCAACCTTACCAGTCCCACACCCGCAACCCTGATGAGGGTATCAATGTGTACAGCTTTGCTCTCCGCCCTGAGGAACACCAACCCAGCGGCACGTGCAACTTCTCCCGTATTGATAACGCCACTCTTCAGCTTGTTCTTTCCAACGCCACTGTTGAGGGTACCAAGACTGCCAAGGTTCGTGTCTATGCTACCAACTACAACGTGCTTCGTATCATGAGTGGTATGGGCGGATTAGCATATTCCAATTAAGCACCTTATATCGTGTGGTTATTATTTATATATTTTAATAATTAATTATTCCTTTTTAATTATTAAAGCAAAAAACAATATAAATATAATTACCATAATAACATATAAAATGAGCGTAGATATTGTAAATCTTATCGAAAGTAATCCTATTACTAAGCTAAATGGTGATTATCAAAGCAAATTAATTAAAAAAGTAAAGAATAATTTTACGAATTATGAACAACAATTATTTTTATCAAGTTTTTACTGCTATTTAAAATATGATTCTAAAAATGATTTTGTTATTGACTTAGATAATGTATGGAATTGGTTAGGTTTTAGCCAAAAAATTAAAGCTAAACAAATGTTAGAGAAAAATTTTACAATAAATAAAGATTATAAATTATTGCTTTACCATGAGGTAAAGCAAACGAACCAACCCAAAGGCGGTCATAATAAAGAAATATTCATGTTAAATATTGAGACCTTCAAAAAATTCTGTCTTAAAGCTGGGACTAAAAAAGCAGATGAGGTACACGAATATTTTATCAAATTAGAAAATATCATGTTTGAAATTACAAAGGAAGAATGTAATGAATTAAAGCAACAAGTTATGCAGTTAGAAAATAAAAATAAAGATACGGAGGAAAAAGTAATTAAACAAAACGAAAAAACATTATTAGAAAAATTTTCATATAAATGTTCTCTAGTTTACATTATAAAAGTTAAAACTTATGAAAGCGGAGAATATATTGTAAAAATTGGTTATAGTGATAAAGGAATTACATATAGATATAATGAACATAAAACTAGTTATGATGAGTGTATTTTATTAAATTGTTTTTTAGTTGATAAAAGTAAAGATTTTGAAGGATTTTTACATAGTCATAATTTAATATATCCAAATAAATGTAACACATTAGAAAAACACGAAAAAGAAAATGAATTATTTTTAATCGGAAAAAATTTAACTTACAAAATATTATTAAAAATTATAGAAGACAATATAGATAATTATAATTATAGAGTTAAGGAATTATTATTAGAAAATCAGTTATTAAATCAAAAATTAAATACAACACAAAACATTACACAAACAATAAATAACGACGAAGTATCAGAATTAAAACAAATGATTAAACAATTATTAAATAAAGTATCTTCTCTCGAACAATCAAATCAAGAAATAATGAATAAATTAAATTCACAACAAACTAAAATTACAACTGGGTTTAATCAACAATTACCAACTTTAGGCCCAAGAGTACAAAAAATTAATCCAGAAACATTACACCTTGTTAAAGTATATGAATCAGTTACAGAAGTAATGAATGAAAATAAAGATATTAAAAGGCCAAGTATTAATAAAGCTATTCAAGAAAATACTATTTATTGTGGTTTTCGTTGGTTATTAGTAGAGAGAAATTTAGACCCTAATATTATTAATAATATCTCTCCAACAAAACAAACAAGAAGTCAAAATACTGGATATATCGCTCAAATAAACAAAGAACAAACAGACATTATGAATGTATTTATAGATAGAAAAACTGCCGCTCAAATGAATGGTTTTCAAAGTTCATCAGCATTAGATAATCCAGTTAAAAATTTTACTTTAACCAAAGGATTTTATTATAAATTATATGAAGATTGCGAAAGCAATTTGAGAGAAAAATTTGAAGAAAAAAATAAAAGTTCTCCATTATTATATAAAAATGGAATAGGACAATATGATTCAGAAAATAATTTAGTTAATACTTTTGCCTGTAAATATGATTGTATAAAAGAACTTAAAATGAGCGACAAAACATTGGCAAAATCATTAGAAAAAAATATTAAATATAATGGATTTTATTATAAAGAATTAGGAAGTAAATTAAAATGTTTATAATTATTTTTTAAATTTATTAACATTACATATCATCATCTTCTGAACTATCTTCTACTTGTTCGCTACGTTCTTCTTCATCAATATCATCTTCCACTTCAGTATATACATTATTTCCAAATATTACCTTCTTAGAATTGAATAACTTATTCATATTAATTATTTCTGGCTTTTCGGTGTCACTTGTAAATAACTTGGCAATTTGTGAATCATCTCTAAAACGCACTGTATATGTTTGCTGTATATTATTTCTACCAATACGTCCCATACCTTGAATAATTTTTTCTTGTGTTAAATCCAAGTCTTTACTTAAATAGCCGTGACAAAATTGATAATTTGTACCATAAATATAATCACTAGATGCTATAATTAAATACAGCTTCTGTTCATCAGCTAATTTCTTCATAATTTCAGTATATCTTATATTTGGATGATTAATAAACACACCAATTCCTAACAATAACAATATTTTCCAACTATCTTCAATACCCTCAAGTGCCATAATAGCATTTACAGTATATTCATCAATATCACTTGTAAATGCTCCTTTTGTATCTAATCCATCGGCCCATTTTTCAAGATGATGTGATTTATTTGGAACAAATGTTTCGTTAAGAGTGGCATTTTTAATCATTGATTTTATAGCATTCATTTCATCAGTAAGACCCTTTAGTACACTTTTATTGGAATTATCTCCACCACTATCAACTCTATTAATTTTTCTTATATCTTTAGTTGATTTATTTCTTCCTAGCGAACCAACAGAATTTTTAATAGTATTTTCAATCTTATCTTTTTCAATTTCATACTCACTTTCTAAAAGTGCCAGTCTAGTATTTAAAACATTATTATATTGAATTTTCTTCATAATATCCTCCATAACAATAGACGGAATATTCGCTTGTTGAATACAAAACTTGGCAATCTTTTCAATATCATTGGAAATAAATATGGTTGGTCCATCTTTTAATGTATAGGAATCCTTAGTAGTAATATAGGCACCGGATGTCCCTACTGGTTGTGATGGTTGTGGAATATTTTGTTCACTTGCGAGACGAGATAATGGTGCTCCATTTAGACTTGGAGGATTAAATACACTAGTTCCAGGTCCAACACTTTTAGATTTGGAAATCCGAGTTCCCTTTGCGTCAACTGTTTCATTTGAAAGAATTCTAGGTGTTCTGGTTGTTATATAATAAGAATAAATCGTTGGCCAGCAGTTTGGAACAATATTTTTCAATAATTTTATATAATAAATTTTAATATTTTTCATATTAATATCATCAAGACTATCAAAATGTCTGGCCAAAATCATTTTATTATTTGCCATATTATTTTTAAGTACATATGTGATAAAATCAACGACTTCTTTGAGGTCAAAATATCTAAGCAATGTCAAATAATTTTCACAATGTGTCGCAATTTTTAAAATTTCATCATAATTGTCACTTAGATAATGAGGCAATACAACATAGCCATCTTTATTAATAATAGGAATTGATTTTTTACAATCATGACTAACAATATTATATATTTCAGAACTAGGAAATTTATTCTTGAAATCTGGAATCGTCTGAGTTAATTCATGTAACTTTGGCAATGTAGCAGACGATAAAACCATATTAGGAATTTTATTCTTTTTCCAGTTTCTTCTAATAATTTTATGAAAATCATGTTCATTATAATCCATAGTAATCGTTGGCTCATCCCAATATGTGATAAGGTTTGACTTTTTATTAAAAGCCAACATATAATACATAGCAGGAAGGTATGATTTAATATCACAAATAATAATTTCAACATTATCTCCAACACTATTATCTACTTTCCAAATACCACCAGTTCGTTTATTAACAGAATATTCTTTTGCTGCAAAATAATGTAGCCTAATGTCTGCCGCACTACCACATCCAAAAGCGAATGCTATTTTTTTATGAACTGAAATGGCTGCACGTGCTAATGCCAACCCAACGTGCCTAGCAGCGCATACGAAAATGATTTTATATTGTTCTGATAAAGCAACAGGTGTTAGTGTTTTTCCTGTCCCAGTAGGAGCCATATATAAAATCAATTTAGGATTCGGATTTTTACACAAACTAAAGATTTCTTTTTGATGTTCATACAAAATCATATCTCCGTATTTTAATAAATTATCATTTTTCTCAATAAAATCAACACTGTTTTCAATTAAATCCGCAATTTGAATTTCTTCAGATAAAACATCTAGTACTTTTTTAGTTAATTCACTAATATACTTATTTAATCTGAAAATATTGTTGCGAATCAATTTATACAGTGTAAAATAATGGAAAGTATACATTTTTTTATTGGCACTTTTTCTATTTTCCATAATTTTTTCAATGTGAGTTAAAAGAATGTTTTCATACACGTCAGAATTTTTAATACTTTCTAAATCATTTTTCTCTAATCGAATTTTATCGGCAGAATTTAATCTGATAATTCCGTCAACCGCAATATTTTTGTACGCAGGTAATATTAATTTAATATTATCTTCAATTTTTTTCACTCTATCTCTGAAATATTTATTAAATACATATTCTTCAATTTTCTCGTTATATTCAATTTTTAAAAACATAAAGAGTGATTTATTATTATTTACTCGTAAATTTACATCGTGAAATCCTCCGACAATTAAGTTAAGAACTTCTATTTCAGATTTAGAAACAGGAACCTCAATAGAGTCCCATTCAGATTTATTTAGCTTTCTTTGATTAAGGTCCATTTTTGGCTGTATAATATATTTATACTGAACCTTTTATATACATTTTTTATTTCAATTTTATTTTGAATACAATTAAAAATTGAAATAAAATAATATAAATAAATTAGAAGTATATATCATAAACTATAATGTCAAACAACTATACTATTATTTCAATTGAGGGAAATATTGGTTCCGGTAAATCAACATTGTTGGCTAATTTACGTGAGCATTTTAAAGATAATGTTGATATTGTATTTTTAAAAGAACCAGTTGATGAATGGGCAAAGATAAAGGATAAAAATGGTACGACTATTCTTGAAAAATTTTATGCGGACCAAGAAAAATACTCATTTCCTTTTCAAATGATGGCATATGTTTCTAGAATTAAAGAATTGCGTAATACAGTAAAAGAACAAAAGAAAAATAGTTCAAACCCATTTGTTATCATTACAGAACGTAGTTTATATACAGATAAAATGGTATTTGCGAAAATGTTATATGACACTGGTAAAATTGAACATGTGAATTATCAAATATATTTAAATTGGTTTGATACATTTTCAGATGAATTTCCAGTTCATAAAGTCGTTTATGTTAAGACTACGCCAGAAAAATGCCATGAAAGAATCGTAAAACGTTCAAGAGAAGGCGAAGATAATATACCATTAAGTTATTTAAAAAGTTGTAGTTTTTATCACGATAATATGTTAGACAAAAATTTGAGGGATTGTGTTTGTGAAACTCAGTTAGTACTAGATGGCAATGTAAATATTTATGAAAATACTAAACAACTTGGTAGATGGATTGAAGAAATTACAAAATTCATACAAAACTGAGTAATAAGATAAAATTTTAACAAAATGATAAATAATATAAATATATAATATTATGTATATTATTTATGACAGATAACAAAAAAGAAGAACCTATATTAATATGTCCTCATTGTAGTGAGTTTATTATTATTGAACAAATAAATTGTGGTATATTTCGTCATGGAACATTAAAATCAAATAATACGCAAATTAATCCACATGCGAGTAAAGAAGAATGCGAACATTTTATAAATAATGGTTTAATATATGGATGTGGAAAGCCATTCAGAATAATTCAAAAAGAAGATAAATTTTTTATTGAAATATGTGAATATATTTAAAAATACAAATCTACAACTACAGGATAATGGTCAGAATTATATTTGCCACAATATTCTTTATATCCATGATAAAAAAATACATCAAATATATTCCTTTTTATTGCCGAAGATACTAAAACATGGTCAATCATAGAATAATCTTTACCAGATGCTGTATTACAGTTATTATCAGAATCATACCAATCACTATAGCGTTCACTTTGTATAACAGAATCAGCTACACTAAGTAATTCATATTTTCCGGCATATTCACCAAATTTACCTTTTAAAATATTGAGTACTTGTGATGTTGGTTTATTATTATTTACATCTAATATTTCTCCATCAAAATCATTAAAATCTCCTAACATTATTACTTCATACTCTTTTAAAATATAATTAGCAATAATCGGTTGTAATACAGATGCTTGTGCTTCTCTCTGAGCGCATCTAGAAGAGTCTGTTGGAATGGCAATTAAATGTGCGGAAATAAGTGCAATATTCATATTATTAAATTTAAATTCTGTTATATAATGTTTGCTAACACCAGTTGAACCAGACCCAGTATATCCACATTTTGAACCATAAATGGGATAATCATATCTCGCTTCAGTTCTATAAAGTGTTTTTATCGGGTCAACACGTGTTAACATGCCAACATTTTGACCGGTGCTAGTATCAGTTCCTTTTAATAAATAAGGCGTATATGAATTATCTAATTGTCCTTTTAATATGTTAAGTTCGTCACAACCTTCCACTTCGCAAAAATTAATTAAATCTGGGTCAAGGTCCTTAATAACACTAGAAACATAAGACATATGAGTATTTGCTTGACTTTGATTTTTCCAACTACATCCATCTCCAGGACAATTTGAAGAGCTACAATAATCTATAAATAGCCATTCCACATTATATTGAACTAATCGTAATTTATTTTTATCTGCGCGTCTATCACCAATAGTAGTAACGACAGGACATTCCGTATCAGACAAAACAACGCTTGAAAAAATTGAAAAAAGCAAGGACCATATAAACATTTCTTTATATTAGTTTACATAAAATATATTTCCTATTTTTTAAATAAAATTGAAAGTATATTTAAATATATTTTTAGTAGTATTATATAATGTTACCAATCATACTGCCAAAAGTTAAAAATATAAAGGATGAAAAATCCCAAATCCACGCAAAGGTGTATCCGGAAATAGAATATAAATTACAATTTGATGGTTGTAGTAAATCAAATCCAGGAATAGCAGGAGCAGGAGCTGTTATTTACAAATTTAATAAAGAAATTTCTAGTAAAGTTCAATTTGTTGGTAATAGTTCGACTAATAATGAAGCTGAATACACGGGATTAATTATAGGGCTCAAAGACGCAATTAATTTGGGTATAAAAGAGCTTACTGTAGAAGGTGACAGTTTGCTTATAATTAATCAAATGAATGGTATTTATAAAGTAAAATCTGAAAATTTAATAGAATTATATAAAGAAGCGACTAAGTTAAAAAATCAATTTCATTATATTTCGTTTACACATATTTATAGGTCAAGCAATAAACGCGCAGATGAATTGTCAAACTTAGCCATTAGTAAAGATTATTTAGATAAAAATATGTATTATGATACAGATGATAATGAATCTGCGGATGAAATATTATAAAGTATAATTTATAAAAAATTCTTAAATTCTAATAATTGAATTCCAAATACTTTATTAGGTTTGTACTTCAATATATCTAGTTCTTTTTTTGTCGTTGGAAAATCTTTGTCACCGTAAATATCTTGTAACATAAGCCATTCAAAAAGTCCACCTGTATAAACAAAAACATTATAAAATCCTAATGATGTTAATTGATTATATTTTGTATATATTTTTTCATCATTACAGTTGCGACCATATACAATAATTTTAATTTGCGTATTTCCAGTTTTTATAAATTTATTAATTAACTCCTCTTCTTGATTAATATTGGTTGTATTAGGTATCAAACAATCCTGGCAATTTTCAGGCATTGTATTTATTAAAATATGAATTTCTGCGGTTTTTATAACATGTTGAATATCTTCATAATTTATTTTTTGAATTGATTGAGCATTTCCCATTATTTTTTAATTAAGAAAATATTTTTAAATATTAAACCTTATAATATTTAAAATAATTAGTTTATTGATAATCTTTTTTAACTTTTTTAAATAAAAAATAAAAAAAGGTTTATCTCTTTGAGATTTTATGTGCCTATGGCTACAACCTATATGACATAATTAATTACTTTAATTCTTGTAATGTAGTAAAACTATTCTATTTCTATTTTATAACCTAGTAAAACTAATCTAATAATATTTATTTATCTTGCTCCTCGTCCTGCTCCTTGTCTTCGTCTTTGTTTATTGTTAGGCTGATATATTGTACGCCCTCAGGCATATCGAATTCGTCCTCTTCCTCCTCTTCCTCCTCATTATTCAGCAAATGAGAATCTGTATAGCTTCTTGTTAGAGGTGGCGGAACTGCCCACTCCTCATCCATCAAATAAACATGCGTATTTTTTGTTAATGCTGGCGGAGGCGGGAGGTCCATTTCTTCTTCAAACGACAACTGTGTTGCCCGAATCGCTTGGATGAATGGAGTGTCTAGTTCGCAGGTTCCATTGCATTGAGCCCAGTAGCATCTTGAACAAGGTACCGGCATGACAAAGTCGTCTGGAGTGTTATACCCTTGGAATTCTCCGTATGCTGGTAGTTCTTCTGCGTCTGCTCCAAGGTATACCGGGGGATTGTGTCGTTGTAAAACAGGTAGAGGTCCTAAATTAAGCACATCCGGCTCATTGATTTGATTGTTCTCAGGGTTCTCCACAATGTCAATGTTCTCAATCACCACATTATCAATAATAATGTTCTCAACAAACTCAATAATTCCATTGCTTTCGAAAAACTCAATAATCTGAATGTTTGGGTTCATTTTGGTCGCTTTTAATAATATTTAATATTGCTTTTATAATTTATATATCTACAATAGATATAAAAATAAGTATTTCAATTTTTTTTGTAAGTTACCAATTTCTAAATAGAACTTAAATTTTATAATTTAATTTAAAAAACTAATGAAACTGTACTACAATCTCCACCTCTTCCTTCTTAATACTTTTTGTAGCAGATACTGATAACTCTTCTCTCTTTTTTCGTGTCTTTGTGTTATCTAATCCAGATTCCTTTCTTTTGGATGTACTATTTCGATTATTCATATCCTTCTCAATTGTATCATAATTTTCCTCAATATAATTAATAACCTTATTTTCAATTGCCCATTTAAAAAAATTTAACTGACCAATAGTGGTCTCAATACATGTTCCGTTTTTATATGGAATACTAATTCTGTCCCATCTACAAAAAGGGTCAAATCGCTTTTTGCTATAAGCTTTTAATTTTAATTTATAATCATAGTAAACCTTAAATCGTCTACCATCATCAATTAAAAACAATGTATAGTTTTTTTTGGCATAATTAGTTGCAAACCAATCAACAATTCTTAAAGAAATTTTAGAATCACCAGTTATAATTTTTAACATTCTACTCAAATTAGTTTCATCTTTATAAAAATCCATTAAATTATTTAGTAATAATTCATTTTGGGTTGTATAATTTATTGTACTCATTATGTTAAAATGTTAAAAACATATTTAAGTAGTTTATTTTTAAAATAATTAAATAATAAAATATATTTAGTTTTATTTAAAAACTTTATATATAGTATAATGTCAAACTTTATGAATAACTATTTTGGTCCATTGAGTAAAGAATATTGTGTATATTTTTATTATTTATCTATATTTTTCTTTATATTCTATGTGATTTCTCTCATTTCATTTACTGTGTTTATTGTTAAGCATTATAATAAGGTAAATTTAGCATATATAGTAAATTTTGTAATGATATTAATTAACACACTTTTAGGATATTTTGTAAATCGTTTATTACATTCAATGTGTATGAATAGTCTAAATTAATAATTGTGTTCATTATTGTTTTCATTATTTGTGTTTTTAGTTCTTCCTTGTGTAGTGTTAACCGGTTTTAAAAAATTGTCTCTTATAGCAATATCATCTACATAATTAGTTTCAGATAAAAATGGATTACCTCCTATTTGTTGTACAAGCTCTCTATCGGCTATTTTAAGGTCTAGGTCTTCTCTCTTATTAGAAACTTTAAAACCATTTCCAGCTGAATTTTGATTTAGAATATCCCATGTGTATTCATCATGATTTAAAGATGTTGAATAGGCGGATTTTTCAATTTCTTTGTTAAATTTTTCATTATCTATTTGTTCAGAATCTTTAAATATTCTTCTAGACCTTTCATAAGGTTCTCCTTTAGTCCATTTCCACTCCATATTAATAGTATTTAATAAATATACTATTAATAAACCTAATTTATAATTTATAATTTATAATTTATAATTAAGAATTATTAGATATTTTGTTTTATAAGTTTTAATTGTTTTGTAAATAAAAATTTTTCATCCGTTTTTCTTCTTCGTTTTAAATTACATTCTAAACAAGCTAAATGAAAGTTATCCTTATTATGCCCTTTATCATTATCAATTCTATCTACGGACCATTGTTTCATTTCTCTCGTTATATCATATAAAACAGACATTTCACAAATACAATATCTACATTTCAATTCACATTCAATCATTTTATTAATGACACAATTAAAGTCAATAAATTTCTCAGTATCAAGTATTTTTTTAAGTATATCTTGTTGTTTATAACTGGATATTTTTTTATTTATTTGTTGAATAACAATTTTTGTAACATTATCATTATTTAAAATATTTACCGAAATATCATTAATCATTTTTAATTGTTTATCATAATTAAAATATTCATCTGAAAATGTCCATTCTTTACTGACTTCACGTTTTTTTGGTTCAGCCTTTTTCTCTCTTATTACTTTTTTCATCATATATCTATTATTTGTACCAACTATATTAATTGTTTTATGCTCTTGAATATCTATATTATCTTGACAATCTACATCATTTTGATTATCTTGATTATCCATTATAGTAATTAAATAATAAAATAATTTATCTGTAACCAATATAAAAATTGGTTAATAAATAAATATTTAATAAAACTGAGTTAAACTGATGTCTATATATTATAATATAAATGGAACAAGAAAATAATATAAACAGAGAAGAATGCCTTGAGCTTAAAAATATTAAATACAAGACCATGTTGTTAAATGGAAATCCATTACAAGAAACTAAATCAGCAAATGATATGTCAAACCTTGATAAGTTTTTAGAAGATGAAAAAAATAATAATGTAAATGAACCATGGTGTAAATTAAATAAAACTGTGAAAACAAAAAAATTATTAGAGTATGTTGAAAAATATAAAATAGATAAATGTCTAGATGATGAAGAAGAAAAATTATTAACTACATTTTTAAAAGATTGTCTAGATAGAAAAAAATTATTAAGAGTAAAAGATGTTATTTATGATAAAACAAATGGAAGTATAAAAGAAATTCCAGCATTGGCATATACAAAAATAAATAAACATTTTACTTTAAAGAATATGGATAAGAGGGTATCTACAGTAAAATCTTTGGCACCTAAAAAAGGACAAGGTACTATTAAAAATAAAAATATTCAAAAGATTGAGATTAATAATGAAGATTCATCATCTGATAATGATAATTAAATCAATATAAAAACTATAATTAATGTATATATAATGTTTCAATATATACATGAATTAGAAGAATTACAAGATATACTAGAAACAATAGTATTTGAAGATGAACCATCAATATTTAATGAAGATAATGCTGTAGAATTAATAGAAACAGCATTCCATCTAATGGAAGAATATATGGCTGAAAACCCGACAGCTATTACGGAACCAGATTTTCATGATACTCTTTTAGAAGAAATTAAAGAAATGTTTTATATTCAAATGGAAGACGATATTCTTGAAAGTGATTATATTGAAGATGATATGAATGATTTGTTGGAAGATGCATTTAATATTTTTATTACTACCTTTTATCCTGAAAGGTCTATAACAGAAAATAATATAACTATTAAAATAGATGATGTCATATCAGATGATATTATTGAAAGTAAAATAAATATGTTGCGTGAAATACCTCAGCCTGTACAAAGAACGCCAGAATGGTATAAATTTCGATGGAATTTAATAACCGCAAGTAACGCTTGGAAAGCATTTGAAAGTCAATCAACAATTAATCAGCTTATTTATGAGAAATGCCAGCCTTTAAAAAATTTTGATGATGGAATGGATGAAGAGGAAATTAAAATGGTAAATACAAATTCAACACTACATTGGGGACAAAAGTATGAACCATTATCTGTTTTAATTTATGAACATCAATACAAAACCAAAGTGGAGGATTTTGGCTGTATTCAACATCCTGTTTATAAATTTATCGGTGCTTCTCCAGATGGCATTATTGTCGATAAAAACTCTGACCGTTATGGTCGCATGTTGGAAATAAAAAATGTAGTTAGCCGTGAAATAACGGGAATTCCTAAAAAGGAATATTGGATTCAGATGCAGTTTCAAATGGAAGTATGTGATTTGGACGAGTGTGATTTTTTAGAAACAAAGTTCACTGAATATCCAGATAGAGGAGCATATAATTTTGATACATGTAATGAAGTATTTTTTACAGATTCAGAAAATATAGAATGGTTTAATATGTGTTTGTCAAAAGATGGTAAAATAAAAGGAGAAATAATTTATTTTCATACAAAAGAAGGAAAACCATTTTATGTATATAAACCACTAGATTGTATTCATCCGAATGATATTGGAAATTGGGAAGATTATACAGTTGAAACATATGAAAATGAACCTTATAATTATACTTATATGAAAACAATTTTTTGGAAATTAGATGTTCTAAGTTGTGTACTTGTTTTAAGAAACAAGGAATGGTTTAAAAATAATGTTCCACAATTAGAAAAAGTATGGAAAATTATTGAAGAAGAACGAGTGACAGGATATGAACATAGAGCTCCTGTTAAAAAACAAAAGAAAGAACCATCAAAACCTTT
>Ga0209358_10002485_pt1 | contig 14006 bp, 13 predicted proteins | sample LauGreFa1BDMLBSN_2_FD_187574 | JGI IMG/M metagenome (GOLD analysis project Ga0209358, IMG submission 187574) | Freshwater lake microbial communities from Lake Michigan, USA - Fa13.BD.MLB.SN (SPAdes) (version 2) | ecosystem: Environmental > Aquatic > Freshwater > Lake | place: Lake Michigan, USA... | reverse complement strand
GGCTCAAAAAGTCGATTTAGCACGCTGGGAAAAACCAATCAAAGCAACTGGCGTTCAACTGGATTAAAGACTGATGAGTGTCCAGTCTCTGGACACCCTCTACCCGTCCAGAGTGACCGAACTTCTTGAAAAACTCAGCCTAAATTAGTTTCACAGAAGTCAAAATGCGGTATGAAAAGAATCAGCAAATTGGATCAATTACAGACTTACTTATGCTGCTCTCGGGTAAATCCCAGTACCACTTAACAGCAACGAGGATTACTGTTGTTAATATACCTAAATAAACTAGGGAATACATCCATGAACAATCCTAGTGAGCCCTCAATAGACGGAGCACCTGTCCGTCGATTCAAAAATCCAAAGTATCAAAATGTTGGCTCAAATCTGGCCGAACTTAGACAAAAAATTGATCTAATTGATTCGCAGATTATTGAACTTTTAGCCCAACGCGCTTTGTGCGTGCAAGATGCCACAAGATTTAAAAAAGACGAGTTTCAAGTAGCAGCTCCTGCACGCCAGGCGCAGGTTTTTGAACGCGTTAAGTCACAGGCTGAAGCACACAAAGAGAACTTTCCAAATTTCCCCGAAATCGTTGAGACTACTTATCGAACCATGGTGGCAGGCTTTATTGCATCTGAGCAACTTCTTTTTCAAAAAACAGAGATCATTTAATAATGAATTTACCTAAATCAGCTTTACTTACTCGTAGTACATTTTTTTTCGCTCTATGCTTGGGATTACTCACACTCGGATCAAGCGCTTGGGCGCAACCAGCTTGGCCAATTAAGCCTATTAAATTGGTGGTTCCTTATGGCCCAGGATCCTCCCCTGATGTGATTGCAAGGATTGTTGCGGAAAAGTTATCTCCACAATTGGGGCAGCCCGTAATTATTGAAAATCGAGTTGGTGGAGGTGGAAATACGGGTTCTGGGGCAGTGGCCAAGTCAGCAGGTGACGGGTATACATTTTTAATTAGCACCAATGGACCCTTGGTTTACAACACTGTTCTGTATAAAAAACTAGGTTATGACCCCTTCACCGAATTGCGTCCTGTGATTTTGGCTGGTGGTCAATCCAATGTTTGTGCAGTCCGCTCTGACTCGGGTATAAATTCACTGAGCGATCTGATCCAAGCCATGAAGAAGAACCCCGGAAAATTCAATTTTTCATCTACTGGCGTTGGCAGTTTGTCACAACTAGGTGTTGAATTACTCAAGGTCAAAACTGATACTTTTGCCGTTCACATCCCCTATGTATCTTCCCCGCTGGCGATAATGGCCATATTGCAAGGTGATGTGCAGTTTGCCTGCGTTCCTGCGGTGGCTGTAGTGCCTCAAGTAAAAGCAGGCAAGATGCGAGCATTGGCTGTATCAACTGCTAAAAGGAGTCAGTTTTTGCCAGATGTGCCGACCATGAAGGAAGCCGGTTTGAGTGAGATTGAGAGTGTTGCCTGGATGGCAATCATGGCTCCTGCAACCACCCCTAACGAAATTGTGTCGCGGATGAACCAAGAAATCAACAAAGTACTTGCATTACCCGAGGTAAAAGAAAAGTTGTTTTTGCAATACATGGAGCCCATCGGCGGTACCGAACTAGATTTGAAGAAATTTATGTCGCAGGAGCTGCAGGTAATGACGCCAGTGATCAAGCGCACTGGCTTGAGCATCGAATGATGGGTAGACGTTATAGTGATTGAAGTTCAATTCAACACAATAAATGTTTCACAGGAAGAGGTCGATATACAGTTCGCATCTCTTGAGCAGCATGCAGGGATTTATTTCGGTGTAGACGCAGGAATTGAAGGGCTTCATCCCCTTCAAGCAACCTTACTTTCGCAGCCAGCACTTGCTTTTCATTTATACGGCGACGGCATCGTTGTGAAATGCTTGACGCAATGGGGCTCAGCCTTGGTTGCAACAAAGGAAATTACTCTTTGGCAAACTAAATCAGCCAGGGGTGCTGGCCAAACTGTTCAAGAGTCTTTGCGTTTATTCTTAGCTTGCTTCACAACATCACCAGACTTCATGCTAATTGGCGCATTGCCATTTGATGCACACTGTTTAAACGCACCCACTGACTTTATTGACCCTCTGGGCATTGTCTTTTTAGGTCCGCATCTACTGCGAAGAGAAGGCACTGGCAAATGGCGCAAAATTGAATTAAATGTGCCTGAGTTACCTAGCTTAGTTCAGAAAAATGATCTAGCAATTCAACCAGAGCGATCCACTGCAATTAGCTTGATACAAGACGCTATGGCAAGCGATCCTCAAGATGACTCTGCTCCCGGTGGATATGCCGTAATGGTAAGTCGTGCCCTAGCAAGGCTCAAAGAAACTGCGCTGGTATCCCTCACCTTAAGTCAGACTTACCGCCGTCGCGTCAGTATGAAAAGTACTGAAGCATTTGCAAGACTTCGCAAAACCAACCCAGCACCAGCTTGTTTTTTCTTAAACAATGGCGAAGGATTACATTTACTTGGAGCTTCTCCTGATTTGCAATTGATTATTCAAGATCGCCAAGTTGTATCTTTACCTGTTTGCGGCACAGTTGCAAAAAGATCAAGTCCTGTTGGTGAATCACTATCTTTGCAAGATCTAATTAATGAAGAAGTTGATGCCGCTTCACTTGCAGTTTGTAGTGATGCATTGAGAAACGATTTGGCTCCATTGTGTCTTCCCGGGACATTGCACCTTACTCATCGCCGCAAGCCCATGATGTTGGCTACAGTAGTTCATGCAGTCGATCGTATACAGGGGCAACTGTTGGAGTCCTGCGATGCGTGGGATGCAATCTTTGCAACGGCCGCACCCGTGATGGTCACTGGAACGCCAAGGGTGCAAGCGCTTGCGGCGATATCGGAGTTTGAAATCAGCTCTCGTGGATGGTATGGTGGATTGGTTGTTCAGGTGTCGAGCAATGGGGACGCTTTAGCGGGGACTTTACTTCGGGCAGCTGCAGTTGAAAAAGGCATTGCACAAGTTCGAACTGGTGGCGACCTAATGGCAGACTCGTCACCTGAGCGTGAAGAGCAAGAATCTCGTTTAAAAACTTTATCCCTTTGGAGAGCATTTGGTTTAGAGCCTTTGGCCCAAGTTCAGCTAGTACGAAAAAGCGTCTCTCACACTCCCCAATCCATTTGCCTAGTCGACTGTCAAGATCCTTTTGGTGCCGCTGTGCTTGACTTTGTTTTGGGATTGGGCATAAGACTAGATCCTGCGTCGAGGACTCAACTTAGGGTGGGTTCGTTTCAAGGAGCAAATTGGCCAACACAAAATTGCATCGCTATGGGTGATGCTGCCTATTTGTTGCTCAAGAACTCGGGCTTTGATGTTCAAGAAATATCGCCACTCAATGGAAGGTTATCAGTTAACCGGTCGCGATATGGCAGTCCAGAAAATTTGCCACTTGAATTCGTCACGGTGAAATACACACAATTTCAAATTCTGAATACCTTACAGCCACCCGGTTGGACAGTTTGGACTGAAGATGAAAACGGCATTGCTAGCACATGGATAAATGCAGAGAAAAAATTGGCTTGTTTACTGTTTCGGGCCGACTCAATGATGTCGGATAAGGGCGCACAAAATGTGTTTCAAGAAGCCTTGACTTTTATCTCCTAGTTACTTAGCAAGTTTGGGGGAAAACCGAGCACTTTTAGAATGATATCCAGATTAAAGTTTGTTCAAGAACCTGCACGAGAAATTCCTATTTTTGGTGAATATGACGTGGTGGTAGTCGGCGGTGGGCCTGCAGGTATTGCTGCAAGTCACAGCGCAGCCAAGCATGGCGCTCGAGTGCTCTTAGTAGAAAAATACGGGTTTTTAGGTGGCATGGGAACAGCTGCTGGCGTTACCAATTTTGCTGGTTTATACGGCATAAAGGATGGCGTCATGCAGCAAGTTGTTCGCGGAGTGATCGACGAAATTTTTGTACGATTGACTAAACTTGGCGGACTTAATGAACCCCAAGACGGTATGAAAGGCCGCATTCGAGTACGCTCATACGACGTTTCGGCTTATAAATGCGCTGCTGATCAGATGCTAGATGACGCCGGTGTGGAGATTCTTTTTCATGCTTGGGCTGCGCAAGTGGTTATGCAAGGCAATCGCATCGAAGCTCTCATCGTGGAAACTAAGTCAGGACGTCATGCTATAACCGCAAATTGTTTCATTGATTGCTCTGGAGATGCAGATGTAGCCTGCTTTGCAGGAGTACCCTTTGAAGTGGGAGATGGACTTGGCAGCGGGCTTTTCCCTACGACGATGTTCCGAGTCGGAAACGTAGATCCCAGCCTTGCAATGCCTGCGGTGGGCCCATTTGAAGCAATTAACAATTGGATGGCCTTAGCCCAGAAAAATAAGCCTGGTCAGTACAAGTTCCCAAGAGAGGGGGCTATCTTGAGACCCCAGCAAAATACAACAGAATGGCGTGTCAATGTGACGCAAATAAAAAATAAGTCTGGCTTAGCAATGGACGCAACCGATGCGTGGCAATTGAGCTCAGGTGAACTTGAGGGTAGAAGGCAGGTCGCTGATTATTTCCATTTTTTGAAATCTGAAATTCCTGGTTTTGCTAAATCGACGATTGTTGAAATTGCTCCGCAAGTGGGTATTAGGGAAAGCAGACGAATAAAGGGGCTTTATGCATTAACTGGAGATGACATATTGAGTTGCGCAAAGTTTGACGACAGCATTGGATGCAACGCATGGCCAATGGAAATGCATACCGCTGGTCATATTGAGTGGCGATTTCCTGAAGTTACAGGCAGTACAAACCAACGTCTTTTTAACGATTTGCCTTGGCGAATGATGGTTCCTATAGAGACTACCAATTTATTGGTGGCGGGAAGGTGTGCTTCCATGACTCACGAGGGCCAATCAGCTGCGCGCGTTAGCGGAGCCTGTTTTGTTATGGGACAAGCAGCCGGAACAGCTGCTGCTCATCTTGGAAATGCCGAGTCCTTCCAAAATATTAATTTGCCGTCGCTAAGGCATCAGCTAATTCAAGATGGTTGTTATTTGGAAAATTGAGCTCACTCGCGCCCCTGGAAATATTAGTAATGCTGGTGACCTTAGTAGAACCTGAATAGCCATTTCTTTATCCTCAAACGATCACCTATATCCAAGGGCTGTGGCGACTTATTTCGATTGCAAAACGAGTGAATGACATTAACAGAGCTGAAATTAAGGTAGCCTGTAAATGAAACTGCGTCCAGGCTCTGGACACCCCCTACCCGTCCAGAGTGGGCTAGTTTTAAATTCAACAAAGCGAAAGATAGTTAGAAAGAATTTAAATAGCCTTGTGAATTATGTCTTCCCAATAGTGAGAATACCAATTACAGTTGTCTCAAGCGACTAAATCAATAGGCCACTCCATGCGCAATAACGCTTTTCACTCCACCTACTTAAAGGACAAAGTAGGTAAAGCCACGATAACCCCCAACGCACCCTGCATTGCCGGTGAATTTGCCTCCTTCACACTGACCTACACAGCGGGCTATTTCGGAATTGATGACACAGGCAGCTTGAAAATTGTCCACCGTTTTGCCAGTGACATGGGCAAAATGCAATTCACTGACCCCAAGGGTTGGAACTACGTCACTGCAGAAGCCAGTAACGGCGCCTTGCTTGAATTGCGATATGACCAGAAAGGCAATATTAGGCCTTGGGACAAAACATTGCTGATTCGCGTGCAACTTGGATTTTTACGCGAAGGCGAGCAGATTGTTATTCGCATAGGCGATCAGCGGCAGGGTTCACCTGGCATTCGAGTGCAAACATTCACTGAACCCACTTTTGAGTTCAAAGTATTGGTAGATGCTTTTGCAACATACAACTATGTAGAGTTACCTAGCCAACCCTCCGTTTCTATCGTCGCTGGACCGGCAGTTTTGTACAAAGCACTGCTGCCAACTGAAAGACTTATAGGCACCCAATTTAAACTCGGCTTTAAAGGGGAAGACCGCTGGGGTAATCCAGCCCATCAGGTAAAGGGGCGCTTTTTTCTGCATGCCTCATTACCCACAAAGGGCTTGCCTGAATTCATTGATTTAAGCGAAGGTCCTCGAGCCCATATCATTAACGGCCTTAGCACAGAGCAAACCGGTGAATTGATCATCACCATCTTAGACGCCAATGGCTTAACTCTTTGTCGCTCCAATCCATTGCGAATATCGTCTCAATTGAGCTTGCAACCTTTCTGGGCAGATTTGCACGGTCAATCAGAAGAAACCATTGGTACCAATGGGGCAAAAGAACTCATTGAATTTGCCAAAGACATCGCCTTCTTAGACGTCATGAGCCACCAAGGCAATGACTTTCAAATCACCACACCATTTTGGCAAGAACTCAACCGCTTAACCGCACTGTTCAACAAAAATGGGGAGTTCGTCATTTTTCCTGGCTATGAGTGGTCAGGCAATACAGGCCTTGGCGGAGACCGCAATGTGATGTTCATGAAAGAAGGAAGGCAAATCCATCGATCACACCATGCTTTGGTTGAAGACATGTCTGACGTGGAAACCGACGCCAACAGTGCCATTGATTTATTTAAAGCACTTGAAAACGAAGACTGCGTCGTATTTGCGCACATTGGTGGCCGCTATGCCGACATCACAATTGCGCACGATAGCAAGATAGAACGATCTGTTGAGGTCCATTCCGATTGGGGTACTTTTGAGTGGTTACTGCAAGACGCTTTTGAGCAAGGCTACCGGGTTGGCATTTTGGCTAACTCTGACGGACACAAAGGCAGACACGGCGCGAGTCACCCGGGCGCTTCGTTGTTTGGAGCCTATGGCGGACTATCTTGCTTACTGGCAAAAGACCTTTCCCGTGAATCAATTTTTGCAGCCCTGCGCAACAGACATCATTACGCAACTACAGGAACTCGCGCTTATTTGTCAACCAAAGTCCAATTCAATCACCCGGCCTCGCTGTACAACGACGACCCCAACATGGGCGGCACTGTATGCGCACAAGTCACAGAGGCAATGATGGGGGATATTTTGAGGTGCAAAGATGAAGCAGTGACTTTTGAAATTGAAGTTTCCGCAAGTTCGCCCATTGAGCGCATTGAAATACGCAACCGCACACAGGTCATAGAAACATGGCGCCCATATCGAGAGGCTGAGCTAGGCAGCCGCATTCGCATCATTTGGGAGGGCTCCGAATACCGCGGCCGCGGCAGACAAACAGTTTGGGATGGGCAAGCCAGCTTTAAAGACAACGAGGTGATTTCATTTACATCGATCAATATGTGGAATTTGGACAAACAAATTCACCAATCAGGGAAAAGTGAATTAACTTGGAAAGCTTTGACTACAGGTGGTTTCGGTGGAGCCGATATCGTGCTCAAAGATCCAAAAGCAGGGGCAGTCCATTTGAAAACACCTCTAATTGATACCTCTATTAATATTCAAGATATTGGCCTTGAGGACATTGTGTTGTCCACAGGTGGTGGCATTCAACGGCAAGCTAGGGTGTTTAGACTCCCCAATGAAAACTCGACACTCACCGCAAAAATCAAACATTCGATCCAAAGAAATCGCATCACCGAAGATGCTTTGTATGTCCGCGTCACTCTTGAAGATGGGCATTTCATTTGGTCTAGCCCTATCTATTTGTTAAATGACTAACTTATTCAAACTTTTAAACTGTTTCACTATGATTAAATTTCTATCCTCAACTGCGCTTGCTTTTTTTGCTTTAACCACTAGCTTTGCAACAATAGCTCAAACCTATCCAGTGCGCCCCATAAAGTTTCTCGTTCCCTTGGCAGCAGGCAGCACCGCCGACATTCTTTCAAGAACCATTGGTGCGGAATTGGCACGAGAATTGGGTCAAGCAGTCGTGGTTGAAAATAAAGCAGGTGCTGGCGGAACAATTGCTATGGCAGAGCTAGCTAGATCAGCTCCAGACGGCTATACCATCGCCTTCGCATCGCAAGGTACCTTGGTATTTAACTTGTCGCTTTATGCCAAGCCTGGCTATGACTCATTGAAAGATTTTGCACCTATTGCCTTGGCCGGTGGAGTCTCGAACATCATGGTTGTCCCACCCAACAGCCCCATCAAATCCGCTGCTGACTTTGCAGCTGCTGCAAAAGTCAAACCTGGAATGACTTTCTCATCGGGTGGCAGTGGAACAAGTCATCATTTATCAGGTGTTTTGTTTGGCCAAATGACACAAACGCAGCTTCAGCACATTCCCTACAAAGGGGCTCCACAAGGAATATTGGCGGTCATGACGGGTGAGGTTGATGTAGGTTTTTTCAATACACCCACGGTAATTAATCAAATCAAAGAAAATAAATTAAAAGGCATTGCTGTGACGAGCCTTGAGCGCTCGCCTCTGCTCCCTCAATTACCAACGTTAGATGCCACTGGCGTAAAAGGCTACGAAGTCAACACATGGTTCGGATTTATTGCACCAGCGGGCACACCACCTGAAATCATTGCAAAATTGCACGGCCTGATTGAGAAGATTTTCTTGATGCCTCAAGTGCGAGAAAAATTATTATCTCAAGGCTTTGACATTGCGCCACCGCAGTCCTCTGCTGCCTTTATGCAAGTAATTAAAAATGATTTAGCCAAATGGCCGGCCATTATTAAGGCGTCTGGCGCAAAAGTGGATTGAAATTCTGAAATTGACAATCATGCAACGTCTCAATAATTGAGCGGTTAAAACTAATGTCTCCGTTAAATGAATTCAGGACACGACTCAAGGTGGTCGCGATTGCTTAATGAGTTTCAGGGGTTGCGCAGTCGATAAGGTCGTTGAAAACGCGCATACCATTGGCGCAGAATTGGTCATGCTCGGACACAAGCATGGTGACGATTGGTTAGGAGATGGTGGGCGGACTCAATTTCAAAAGCATTGATTGAGCACTCACCTTGTAGTGTTTTAGTGGTCATCATGAAATGAATTTATCCTGCTCACTACCAACACCACCGAAGTGACCACACTGAAGCGTCCAGAGCAACTCAAGCGTCCAGAGCTGGACACTTCATTAAAAGTATGCGAAAAACCCAATTACACAGTTTATTGCACATCAAAGTTTTACGGCTTGTAATCCGCATAAAAAAAGCATATTTTAAAGAAGCTGTTTTCTGTTAATCAGTGGCTTTCTGGTCAGTGTCGATTTCAAGCTCATTCCAATACAACTTGGTTGGATTTTGATCCAAGATTGTGTGAGTATTCGTCTGGCCTATCCACTCATAGCAATCCTTTATCAATTGCTCAAAATCTGCAAATTTTTCATAATTGGTGCAAGGCCAATCACTCCCCCATAACAATGAATCTGGACCCAGTTCTTGGAGTAAAACCTCGGCGGTCGTTTTGGGGCTTATTTGGCCCAATCGGTACGCACCGCTTAGTTTGACATAGACTGCAGCGCTTTTTGATCTCTTCAAAAGTGCGACGATGCTGGGGTCATTCGCCTTGGCATCTAGGGGCTTTGCCATGTGATCAACCACAAGTGGAACCGTTGTGGGTAACTGTTTCAACACATTTGGCAACTCACCACGATCAGTATGGACTTCCAAATGCCAACCCAAAAGACTCATGTTTTCCCACAATGAATCTGCAGCAGTCCATTGCGGAATTTGATGAGCAGTTCCAACCAAATTCAAACGAACACCGCGTACGCCTAATTGGTGCATGCGTTGCAATTCGTTCAAAGTAATTTCATGCGAAACAACAACCACACCTCTTAAGACCTCGGGATTTGTGTTTAAACAATCAAGCAAGAGGTCGTTGTTTGTGCCTAAAAAACTAGGTTGCACCATTACGCCTCGTTGAATTCCAACTTTCAGCGATTGAATTCTCCAGTCTGCAAATAAGGCGCTGTATTGCGGGATGTACCTTGCCTCAGGAAACGCTATGCCTGCATGAAACAAATGAAAATGACAATCAACCCAGTTTTTTGACATCGAATTATTCATGGGGTATATTCTAGTCCTCTAGATGACTAAATCACATGAGCAACCTCAATCTTAGCCTCCGTGAATTACCCGGACAAAGCCAATACGGCAAATTGGCACTCGCTTTACGCGAACGCATTGTTAGGCATGAATGGCTACCAGGCACCTTCATCCCAGCTGAATCAAGCTTGGCCCAAACATATGGGGTTGCACTTGGAACGATCAGGCAAGCTATCGCCATCTTGGTTGAGGATGGACTTCTGCAGAGACAACAAGGCAAAGGAACTTTGGTCAAAAAAGGGCTGAATGGCGCATCGATGATGCGGTTTTTTAGATTCAGGGGGATTGATGACGATGAGACAGTGACACCACAGTCCTTCATTCTTTCAAATCGAATTAGAACCGCTACAAAGAAAGAAATTCAGTATTTCGGACTCCCTGATTCAGGTCAAATACTGAGCCTGGAAAGAATCAGAAGTCTGGGCAAAGAGCCATGTCTCTTGGAGAGCATCGCCCTACCGCTGCCATTGTTTGGAAATTTAGCCGATTCAGATACACACAATTGGGATGACCTTTTGTATCCCATGTATCAAGATCGATGTGGCGTTGTCATTCATAAAACGCAAGACCACCTTAGTTTTTCGCAGTTGAACTCAACACAGGCTAAGAGGCTCAACCTTCCCGTTTTGCATCCCTGCGTATTGGTTGAACGTCAAGCTTACGACATGAGCGGAAGATGTGTAGAACTAAGGACCACCCGTGGTGATGCGTTTGCCTTCAAATACACCTCACAGATTCAGTAAACAATTTATAGGAGACAAAAATGAACAAACCATTCATCTGCAAGAATTTCAAATACTCTCTTGCTCTCACAGCCATTGCAGCTTGTGCAGTGCAAATGTCTGCTTTAGCGCAACCTGCCTACCCAAGTAAGCCAATTACCTTGGTTGTAACCTACCCGCCTGGCGGCGGTGCAGATGCCATGGCCAGGCTCATCGCTCCCAAAATGGGAGAGGCCCTTGGACAGTCTGTTGTTGTAGAAAACAAGCCTGGTGCCAGCGGACAGATTGGTGCTGCAGCCGTTGCCAAGTCGGCGCCAGATGGTTACACATTGATGCTAGACGCATCGTCTTTCGCAGTGAACCCTTCCCTCTACAACAAACTGCCCTACGACAGCCTCAAAGCGTTCAAACCGATTGGTGTGGTTGCATTGTTTCCAAACGTTGTATTAGTCAATTCAAATTTTGCAGCGAAAAATGTGAACGATCTGATCGCAACGGCTGGGAAAGCAAAAGAATCCGTTTCTTACGCATCATCCGGTAACGGTTCTGCACAGCATTTAGCTGGCGCTTTATTTGAATCTGCAGCTAAAGTTGACATGGTGCACGTTCCCTACAAAGGGGGGGGCCCTGCTCTGAATGATGTCATTGGCGGTCAGGTGCCACTATTTTTTGGCAACTTGGCTTCTACGTTACAACATGTTCAATCTGGCAAGCTTAGAGCACTTGCAGTCACCTCTGCGAAGCGGTCTGCCATCTTGCCAGACGTCCCTACCCTATCGGAATCTGGCCTCAAGGGAACAGAAATTTATGAATGGAACGCAATTTTTGTTCCGGCCAATACGCCTGAGCCCATTACAAACAAATTAAATCTCGCATTTCAGCAAGCACTTGATGCACCAGATGTCAAAGCCCGTATCTTGCAATTGGGTGGAGAAATTCAAAAAAGCAACCCAGAGCAATCTCAAAAATTTATTGAACAGCAAGTCGCTCTTTGGGGGCGTGTCATCAAAGATAGAAAGATTGTGATTGACTGAAGAGTCTCCACCCATCCAGTATCTAGTCTCGAAATTGTTTCACGTCCAAAAGATGGCGTCTAACTTTTCCAAAAACTAGTTTTACCGCCAAGCCAACCCTCTAACTCTTTCGCGTGCAAAGTGACAGCACTGAGTGCAAAATCTACTAAATTGCTGGGAAAACTGACTTGCCCCCTCCCAGCGATACCAAGTTGATTCAACGCAGGTCAAAGCGTCCAGACTCTGGACATCCCCTACCCGTTCAGAGCACCCGTACCGTCCAGAGCAACTCAAGCGTCCAGAGCTGGACACTTCAGTAAAAGTATGCAAAAAAACTCAATTACACAGTTTATTGCACATCAGTCATTTATTGCTTGCGACCCGCATAAAGCAAGCATAGTTTGAAGAAACTGTTTTCTGCCCGTAGTTCCTTCGCTGCTGCCTGCAGTCGCAAGGCATCCCTTCCAACCAGAATGAGACTGTGTTCGCGTGAGGCCAGCAGCCTGGCCATCTCCAGGCCGATACCGCCGCCGCCACCTGTGATGAGGATGAATTTTGTCGAACTCATGCTGAGCGCTCTCTAGAAGACTCAATCTGACGCCGAAGGAAATCATCAATCAGTGCAGTGACACTCAGCGGATCATCGACGACCGAAATGTGGGCTGTGTCGAGCGCCTCGAAATGACCATTGGGCAGGGCACTGGCCGCGCGCTGGAGGGCGTCAACGGGGTACATCGCATCTTGGCGACCAGCCACGAAGAGTGTGGGTGCCTTGATCCCTTTCATGCGATCAGCCAGGGATTCCCTATCGATCAGCACCGATCGAACTGCCTGTGCGAGCGCAGCACCATCGGCCTGACGAAGATGGTGATGAAAATCCTCTTGAGCGACACCGCCACGCGCGATGGTGGTCGGCAGGAAGAAAGCTTTTGCGACCCCGTTTCTGTAGGCCGCCGAAGCATGGATCCAGCGGGCCCCCCAGACCACAAACCGGTCACTCAGGCTGGGGCTGTTAGGCGACTTGATGATCGGTGTATTTAGCATGACCAAGCCAAGAATTCGCTTCGGTTGTGCTAGTGCAAACTCTCCTGCAACCAGGCCTCCCCAGGATGTTCCGACCACTGCTACGGGTTCGGAGATCGCCAATTCATCGAGCACCTCACCCAGTGCTTGGCCACAGTCATGCATGGAGATAGCTCCCGGCGAGCGGCCACTCTCCCCGTGACCTGGTCCGTCAATGGCGACGATTCGATGCCTACCGCGCCAGACTTCAATTGGATGGCGGTAAATCCTGTAGTCAGCGAGGATCGACGGCCACAGGACGATGGTTTGGCCCTCAGGCCCTGTCTGTCCTGTATCACGAACAGCGAGTGCACCGACACGGGTTATGACTTGCCTAGCAGGCGGTAGCAGTGACTTTGTTTCTCCTGTAGCAGTTGTCATAGCGTGAATTTTGGGTTCATGTTGTCGTGACCAGCAAATTCTGGCAGTGTTGCCGAAAAAAGTAAACAGCGTTAACATAGCTTCATGCAAAAAAATGAATTGCCAAAAGCCACTTCTTGCAGGAGCACGGCCAAATCCCGACGGCGAAGCTTTCATCACGGCAATCTCCGGCAGGAACTGATCGACGCCGCGCTGGCTGCTCCGGAGATCGAGGGGCTGTCGTTGCGACAACTCGCCGCGAGCCTGGGCGTCACGGCGGCGGCTGCCTACCGCCACTTTGACAGCCGTGAAGGTCTGTTATTCGAAGTTGCCCGCATTGGATTCAACCGTCTCAGGCAACGATTCGCGTCTGCTTTTGACATCACGGTTCCGCCATCAGATGTTCAGGAGGCTCGGCACCGTCTGAGTCGACTGGCGTGTGCCTATCTGCAGTTCGCCGATGACGAGCCAGCCTTGTGGCGGCTGATCTTTGGTGCGCATGCGGAGGCCTATCGCCAAAGAGTGAATGCCGAAGGCGAACCGGACAGCTACGAATATCTTCCTGCGGCTTTGCTGGGCTTGTATTCGCAGGGCGTTATTCCCACTGCGCCAAGTGAGCGTGATGCGCTGTTCGCTTGGAGTGCTGTCCACGGCGCAGCCACCTTGCGCAGCGGTCGCGTCCCGGCAGCTCTAATTTCAATCCCGGAACTCGCCAACGAGGTGGCTGAACGTGTGATCCGTGCCATGAAACATGAATGACTGAGACAGGAGACCCTGACATGATTCTTCACGACCTAAGCGCTGGCATGCACCCCCGACGCGTGCGTATCTTCATGGCTGAAAAAGGCATTTCGATCGAGCGACGCG
>Ga0209358_10002484_pt1 | contig 14009 bp, 12 predicted proteins | sample LauGreFa1BDMLBSN_2_FD_187574 | JGI IMG/M metagenome (GOLD analysis project Ga0209358, IMG submission 187574) | Freshwater lake microbial communities from Lake Michigan, USA - Fa13.BD.MLB.SN (SPAdes) (version 2) | ecosystem: Environmental > Aquatic > Freshwater > Lake | place: Lake Michigan, USA... | reverse complement strand
ACCCACTTGGTCTTGTTGACGCGGTGGTCGAGGACCGGGCGCATCATCTCGCCGTTGAGCTTGGCCTGGGCGGCCGGGATGTCGCTGCCTTCGAAGATGTTGTCCGAGCCGCGCACGGCGACGTAGGCCTGCATCTTCTTCATGCGGGCGAGCTCGTGGTCGGCGGCCAGCTTGAACTGTTCCTTGGTGCCGCCCTTGACCATCTCGCGGCCGACGCGGGCCTTGTGGAGGTTGACCATCGGGGTGGCGCCGCGTTCGCGGGCGGCCCGGATCAGGGCGATGACGAAGTCCTCGGGGACGTCGTGGGCGTCGATGAGCACGTTCTCCCCTTTCTTGAGACGGGTCGAGAAACCGCAGAGCACGTCGGCGAGCTTTCCGTAGCGAGGATCCATGATGCGGGTAAGTTGCGACCCCCTCGGGCCCTTTCCAAGCGTGAAAGGAGCGCTTGCGATGCCGCGGGCTCCTCGCACGGTGTCCGCATGTCCGATCCTACGCCCTCAGCGCGCGCCCTGGCCTTGGCGGAAGAGGCGTCGTTCGACTTCGCCGTCGGCGACGAAGCCGCGGCCCTCGCGAAGCTGGCGGCGGCGGTCGCGGCCGATCCGGCCTGCTTCGAAGCCTGGCTCGCGAAGGCGGAGGTCCACTTCGCCGCGGGTCAGTATGACGAAGCCCTCGCCGCCGGCGAACAGGCCCTCGCGCTCCGGCCCAAGGACATCCACATCCACACTTCCATGTCCCGCATCTGGATGGAGCGGGGCGACAAGACCAAGGCCGAGCATCATGGCGCCCAGGCGCGCATTCTCGGTTGGGGCGACCAGCTCAAGGAGCCGGAAGGGAAGCAGCCGGGGGAACTTTGATTTCGAGGACAGGAGGGCCTGAGGAAAGGAGGGCAGGAGGGTGGGGTGTTGGTTTCAGGGGGTGAGCCTTACGGGCAGGATGTCGACTGGAGGCTTCGATTGGCGCAGATTCCCCTGATGAGTTCGGGTGAAGAACAGGGGGCGCTGCCGAAGGTCTCTACCTTTAGGGACCTACTGGCGTGGCAGGCTGCCAAGCATCTGGCACTAGAGGTGCTGAGGTCGTGCGAAAGGCCTGAAATGAGAAGGTATTATGGTCTTTGCGATCAACTGCGGCGGGCGGCGATTTCCGTGCCATCTAACATCGCTGAGGGCAATGAGCGCGGCACCAACTTGGATGCACTGCGCTTCCTGCAGGTTGCCCGTGGTTCATTGGCGGAACTGGAGACGCAGCTCGAACTGTCCCGCGATTTCGGATCTCTGCCTGCCGCCGATTATGATCGGGTATCGCCTCAGGTCGTGAGGGTGGGCCGACTCTTAGGCGGTCTCATCAAGGCACGCCAAACCAGGCAAACGAAGTAATCTTCTGGTCGAGCCTCCAGCCCTCTTGCCTTCGCTGTCGGCTCTCGTGTCCTCGGGTCCTCTTGTCCTCCAGCCCTCGAACACACCCCTGTCTCAGGGGTGTGACACGCTGTCTCGGGTAAAACAGGGAACATTGACCCGTTTGCGGGGTCGGCAAGGGGTCGGACCCCAGAAAAACCCCTAAATCGTTTGCTAAACCTCGGCGAAACGGCTTTGGCATCTGTTCTGCAACCCCACCCACGTCCTCACGGACCAACCTCTACCCAAACACCCACCATGGCTAAAAACACCAAACCCAGCGTCAAGCCCCTCGGCGATCGCGTCCTCCTCCAGCGCATCGAAGAGGCTGAAGAAATCAAGGGCGGCATCATCATCCCTGACTCCGCCAAGGAGAAGCCGCAGGAAGCCAAGGTCATCGCCCTCGGCACCGGCGCTCTCGACAAGGACGGCAAGAAGGTCGCCTTCAACGTCAAGGTCGGCGACAAGGTCCTCGTCGGCAAGTATGCCGGCACGGAAGTGAAGCTCGACGAAGTGATCTACCTCCTCCTCCGCGAAGAAGAGATCCTCGCCGTCATCGAATAATCTAACCCCTAACTCTCAAACCACACCAACATGTCCAAGAAGCAGATTCTGTTCGACGAAGCCGCGCGCCGCAAGGTGCTCAATGGCGTCTCCATCCTCGCCCGCGCCGTCAAGGTCACCCTCGGTCCCAAGGGCCGCAATGTGATGATCGACAAGAAGTTCGGCGCCCCGAAGGTCACCAAAGACGGCGTCACCGTCGCCAAGGAGATCGAACTCGACGATCCCTACGAGAACATGGGCGCCCAGATGGTGCGCGAAGTGGCCTCCAAGACCGCCGACAAGGCCGGCGATGGTACCACGACCGCGACCGTCCTGGCCGAAGCCATCTACAAGGAAGGCCTCCGTTTCGTCGCCGCCGGCGCCAATCCGATCTTCGTCAAGCGTGGCGTCGACAAGGCCACCGAAGCCATCGTCAAGGAACTCGCCGTGATCTCCAAGAAGGTCAAGGACCGCAAGGAGATCAAGCAGGTCGCCACCGTCTCCGCCAATTGGGACGAGTCCATCGGTGACATCATCGCCGAAGCCATGGACCGCGTGGGCAAGGACGGCACCATCACCGTCGAAGAAGCCAAGACCATCGAGACCACCCTCGACGTCGTCGAAGGCATGCAGTTCGACAAGGGTTACCTCTCCCCGTATTTCGCGACCAACGCCGAGACGCTCGAGGCCATCCTCGAAGACGCCTACATCCTCCTCTACGAGAAGAAGGTCAGCGCCATGAAGGACCTGCTGCCTCTCCTCCAGGAAGTCGCCAAGACCGGCAAGCCGCTCCTGATCATCGCCGAGGAAATCGAAGGCGAAGCCCTCGCCACCCTCGTCGTCAACCGCCTCCGCGGCACGATCAACGTCTGCGCCGTCAAGGCCCCGGGCTTCGGCGATCGCCGCAAGGCCATGATGGAAGACATCGCCGTCCTCACCGGTGGCCGCTTCGTCACCGATGACCTCGGCATCAAGCTCGAGTCCGTCAAGGTGGCCGACCTCGGTCGCGCCAAGCGCATCGTCGCCGACAAGGAGAACACCACGATCATCCAGGGCGCCGGCAAGTCCGCCGACATCCAGGGTCGCGTGAAGCTCATCCGTCGCCAGATCGAAGAGACCACCTCCGACTACGATAAGGAAAAGCTCCAGGAACGCCTCGCCAAGCTGGCCGGCGGCGTCGCCGTCATCCACGTGGGTGCCGCGACCGAGACCGAGCTCAAGGAGAAGAAGGACCGCGTCGACGACGCCCTGCACGCCACCCGTGCGGCCGTCGAAGAAGGCATCGTCCCCGGCGGTGGTGTCGCTCTCCTGCGCACCGTCAAGGCCATCGACTCCGTGATCAACTCCCTCGCCGGCGACGAAAAGATCGGCGCCCAGATCGTCCGTAAGGCGATCGAAGAGCCCCTCCGCACGCTTTGCTTCAACGCTGGCGTCGAAGGTTCCCTCATCGTCCAGGAAGTGATGCTCAAGCACAAGGGTGCCGAGGGTTACAACGTGGCGACCGGCGCTTACGAAGACCTCATCAAGGCCGGCGTCGTCGACCCGACCAAGGTCACCCGCACCGCGATCATCAACGCCGCCTCCGTGGCCGGCCTGCTGCTCACGACCGAGTGCCTGATCACCGACATGCCCGAGGACAGCAAGCCTGCGGCCGGTGGTCACGACCACCACGACCACTGAGGTCGCTGAGCGATCGCTCCCTGAACACGGCGCCCATCTGGGCGCCGTTTTTTTGGTCGAGTGGGCCGCCCGCCCGCCAAGGCCTTTCATTTTTACGACAGCCCAGCCGCTGCCGCGGTCGGGATTGCCCACTTTTTGACGATTCTGCGGGTTGCTTCCGAACCTCCGGGGCTTTGGCTTGTTGCATACCCCTATGCGCCCCTTCGTCGCCTTCCTGTCGGCCTGCTTCGCCGTCCTCGCCTCCGCCGCGCCGACCTCCGGCCCGGTCCGCGTGCTCTACTTCGACGCCTCGGGCGAAGAGCAGTCCGCCGTCGGCCCGCTCCACTCGCTGATGGCCGAGCTCGGCCGCGATGCGATCTGGTTCGACTACGCGACGGGCTCCGTGCCCGACGCGGCCACGCTCGCCCGCTATGACGCCTTGGTGGTCAAAGCCGCGGCTTCCGCCTCGTCCCTGCCGGTGCTCGTCCTCAAGCCCGACACGACTCCCGCCGCTTTCCGCGCCCAGCTCGAAGCCGCGCTCTCCGCTGATCGTAAGGCTTCCTGGCAGGCCTTCCTCGCCCAGCGCGAGCCCGAGGTCCGCGAGAAGAACGGCAACGTCGCCAATTACGAGAAGCGCCCCGAGCCGCTGACCTTCCAGAAGCCTTACTCCGTCAAGGGCAGCATGGAGCGCACCCAGGTGCCCGCCGACCTGAAGCTGGTGCTCTTTGCTTCGGAGCCCGACATCATGAAGCCCATCGCGTTCGCGTGGGACGCCCGTGGCCGCCTCTGGGTCTGCGAGACCTCCGACTACCCGCACGGCGTGAAGGAAGACCAGCAGCAGGGCAACGACCGCATCAAGATCTGCGAAGACACCGACGGCGACGGCAAGGCCGACAAGTTCACGGTCTTCGCCGATAAGCTTAATATCCCGACGAGCCTCGTCTTCGCCAACGGCGGCGTGATCGTCGCGCAGGCGCCGAACTTCGTCTTCCTCCAGGATACCGATGGCGACGACAAGGCCGACGTCCGCAAGGTCATCCTGACCGGCTGGGGCATCCGTGATACCCACGCCCAGACGAGCAGCCTTTCTTACGGCTATGACAACTGGCTCCGTGGCGCGGTCGGCTACAGTGGTTTCTCCGGCGAAGTCGGCGGCGAGAAGAAGAACTTCGCGATGGGTAGCTATCGCTTCAGCGCGGATGGCGCCAAACTCGAGTTCCTCCACCAATTCTCCAACAACACCTGGGGCTACGGCGCCAACGCCGCTGGCGACTCCTTCGGGGGCACGGCTAATAACGCCCCGATCTTCTTCGGTGGTATCCCTGCGACCGCGTGGGCCAAGGGTTCCCGTGGCATGTCGGCCAAGCGCATCAACCTCGTCGACAAGGCCCACACGATCACCCCGAACTTCCGTCAGGTCGACGTCATGGGTGGTTACACCGCCGCCGCCGGTTCGACTTTCATCTACTCGGCCCAGCTCCCGCCCCGCCTGCAGGGCAAGGCCATGGTCTGTGAGCCGACCATGAAGCTGATCGGGCTCATGGACGTACAGCCGAACGGCGCCGGCTATGTCGCCAAGGACGCCTTCAGTCTCGTCGCCAGCTCCGACGAATGGATGTCGCCGGTTTTCGCCGAAGTCGGTCCCGACGGCGCCATCTGGTTCGCCGACTGGCAGAACTTCATCATCCAGCATAACCCGACGCCCAGCGTGAACCGTGGTGGCTATGACGCCAAGACCGGCGTCGGCGGCGCGCACGAGAACGACCTCCGTGACCACGTCCGTGGCCGCATCTACCGCATCGTCTGGGACAAGGCCGGCAATGTCGCGAAGGCCGCGCAGGGCGATTCTCCCGCCGAGCTCCTCGCGGGTCTCGCCGGCAGCACCCAATACGGACGACTCCGCGCCCAGCGCCTGATCGTCGAAGGCAAGAAGGCCGACCTCGCCCCGGCCCTCCGTGAACTCGTCGTGAAGTCCGCAGCCGATGTCGCCGCCATCCACGCCCTCTGGTCCCTGCACGGCCTCGGCGAACTCGACGCCGCGACCCATCAGGCCGCCTTGCTCTCCGCTTCGCCGGAACTCCGTCGTAATGCCATCCGCGCCCTCGGCGCCGATGCCGCCGCCCAGAAGCTTTTCTATGGCGCGGGCGTCGTGGCCGATAAGTCCCCGGCCGCCCGACTGGCCGCCCTCGTGAAGCTCGCTGATTTCCCGACTACGCCCGAAGTCCAGACGCTCGTGCGCCAACTCGCCGCCGACCCGGCGGTGAAGTCCGACGAATGGCTCAACGAGGCGTCCCGCCTGCTCGCCAAGAAGCATAAGACCGCCGTCTACGTCGAAGGTCCGAACCTGCTGCCGAATCCCGGCTTCGAAGATGTCGCTGACGACAAGAAGACGCCCCTCGGTTGGAAGCGTCGTGATTACGGCCAGCGCGCGGGCAATAAGGACGCCAACTGGGGCATCGTCATCGATCCGAAGAACGTCCGCTCCGGCAAGCACGCCATGCGCGCCATCACCCGCGGTGAGGCTGACACGAGCTTCTTCGCCGACGTTCCGCTGAAGCCGAACACCGACTACCGTCTCAGCGCCTGGATCAAGACCCATGCCATGCGCGGCAAGGCCAGCCTCAACGATCACATCGGCCGTGCCGAGACCGAGAAGGTCACCGCCCGCGAGTCCGATTGGACCGAAGTCGAGGTCGTCTTCAACAGTGGCAATCGTCCTAAGGCCAGCATCAATCTCCTGCACGTCGCGACCGGCGACTCCTTCTTCGACGACGTCCGTCTCTCCGAACTCACCGTTGCCGGCGAGGCTCCGGTGACGGCCGGCGTACCGGCCCGCGGCGCGGACATCTTCTGGAAGCACCCCACGGCCGCTTGCGCCATCTGCCACATGGTGGGAGGGAAGGGCAGCGCCATCGGACCCGCGCTCGATGGCATCGCCACCCGTGCGACGCCGGCCTATATCCACGAATCCCTGGTCGAGCCCAACAAGGTGCTCGCGAAGGGCTTCGAGAAGCTCGGCGTCTCGCCGATGCCCCCGATGGGCCTGATCCTCAAACCGCAGGAGCTCGAGGACGTGAAGGCCTATCTGCAGACGCTGAAGTAAGCCGAGGCCCTCGCCCCAATCTGATTGATTCGGGGCGAAGGCTATCTATCTCTTTCGCCATGTGCTCCGTCGAACTGAAGAAGCCGATGCATCCGATGCTCGTGATGGCGTCGTTGCTGGCCATCACCCTCGGCTCGGCCGCGCTGCTTTATTTCGGCGTCCCGGGTACCGCCTTCCATGGCATGAAGTCCGGCGTGTTCTTTCCGATGGACGTCGATTTCGCCGACGCGCGCTTCATGGACAACAAGATCAAGTGCGACTCCAAGGAAGTGACCGCCGAGGTCCGCAAGGCTTTGGTGAAGGTCATGCCGGACTATCCGGTCGCCAAGGCCTCCGTGTTCCTGGAGAACTATCCGTCCGGTTATAAATTCAAGGTCAGTTACGCCAGCTACTACGGCCAGCACTTCTCCTTCAGCGGTGAGAAGTGGTTCCGCCGCGGCGCCCAGGTGGGGGAGCCGACCATCGATGCCGAGATCAAGGCCAAGGACGATGTCCTAGAGAAAGCCATTCGCGATACCATCGAGGCCTACTTCAAGTCCAAGGGCGCGCACGGTTGAGCCCAGGGCTAGGGCTCGAGCTAGGGACAGGGCTAGGCAGGCCAGGGGCTAAAAGAGAAGAGCCCCGGATTGCTCCGAGGCTCTTGCAAAGTGGGGTGATTGAGGGGACTTGAACCCCCGACCCCTGGTACCACAAACCAGTGCTCTAACCAACTGAGCTACAACCACCGTGCGTCCCTCCTCGAAAGGAAGGAAGTCCTATGCAGGGAATCTCAGGAGGATTGTCAAACCTGGACCCGAAGGCGGGCAAAAGCCGCGCCTTGGCGGCGGTTTGGCTTCTCAGCCGAGTTTTCCTCCCTTTATCCTTTCCCTTTGCCCCTGCGTATCGCTTTCTAACTCAACTTTATGTCTACGTTTTCCGACCTCGGTCTGCCCGAGCCAGTCCTGCGCTCCTTAGCCGAACACGGCTACGTGACCCCGACCCCGATCCAAGCCCAGGCCATCCCTGTCATCATGGGACGTAAGGATCTCATCGGCGCCGCCCAGACCGGCACCGGCAAGACCGCCGCCTTCGCGCTCCCGACGCTCTCGCTTCTCGGTCCCGCCGCCGGCAAGCCCCGCTGCCTCGTGCTCGTCCCGACGCGCGAACTCGCCGTCCAGGTCGACGAGAACTTCCAGAAATACGGCAAGCACTTCGGCACCCGCACCGCGCTCCTCTACGGCGGCGTCGGCTACGGCGCCCAGGTCAAGGCCCTCGAAGAGGGCGTCGACGTCGTCATCGCCACCCCGGGCCGCCTGCTCGACCTGCATGAGCAGAAGATCCTCGATCTGAAGTCCATCCAGATGCTGATCATGGATGAAGTCGACCGCATGCTCGACATGGGCTTCATCGAGGACGTCACCCGTATCGTCAACTACTGCCCGAAGGACCGCCAGACGCTGCTCTTCTCCGCCACGATCTCCGATGCCATCGGCCGCATCGCCGGTTGGGCCCTGCGCGATCCGGTGACCATCGACGTCCGGACGGGCCTCGGCGCCGCCGATACGGTCGAACACGCGATCTACCCGGTCGATATCTTCCAGAAGTATGACCTGCTGCTGTCCCTGCTGAACAAGAGCGGCTACAAGTCCGTCATCGTCTTCACCCGCACCAAGCGCGACGCCGACCGTATCGCCGAGTGGATCGAAGGCCACGGCACGCCCGTCGCCACGATGCACGCCGACCGCACCCAGTCCGAACGCGCCGCTGCGCTCGCGGGCTTCAAGTCCGGCAAGTTCAGCATCATGGTGGCGACGGACATCGCCTCGCGCGGCCTCGATATCCGCGGCGTGACGCACGTCATCAATTATAACGTGCCCGAGCACGCCGAAGACTACGTCCACCGTATCGGCCGCACGGGCCGCGCTTCCGCCGAAGGCGAAGCCTTCACGCTCTACTCGCCGGACGAGATGCACCACCTGCAGCAGATCGAAGTCCTCCTCGGTCGCACCATCGAGCGCCGTAAGCTCGAAGGTTTCCGTTACTACTCCGAACCGCAGCTGACCCCCGGCAGCGCCAAGGCGGCCGCGGTCTCGCGTAAGCGCAATCGCTGATCGTGTCCGTGCCCGCTTCCGAGCCTCCGATGCGGCGAGCCCTCGAGCTCGCCCGTCAGGCTTGGGGACGCACGCACCCGAACCCGATGGTGGGAGCGGTCATCACCGAAGGCGGTCAGATCGTGGCCGAAGGCTTCCACGTCAAGGCCGGCGAGCCGCATGCCGAGGTCATGGCCCTGCGCGCCTTGGGCCGTAAGCCCGCCGCGGACGCCGTCCTTCACGTCACGCTCGAGCCCTGCTGTACGCACGGGCGCACGCCGCCATGCGTGGACGCCATCCTGGCCGCGGGTTTCCGCACCGTGGTCGTGGGCGCCCGCGACCCGAACCCGGCCCATGCCGGCCATGGCCTCGAACTGCTGCGCGCCAAGGGCGTGGCGGTCGTCGAAGGCGTGCTCGGCGAGGAATGCGCCGAACTGAACCTCATCTTCAATCACTGGATCGCGCGCGGCGTGCCGTTCATCGCGCTCAAGGTCGCAGCCACGCTCGACGGCAAGCTGACCTTGCCGGCGGGGCAGGGCAGGGCGATCACCGGACCGGCCGCCCAGGCCTACGTGCATCGCCTGCGTCGCCTCTTTCCGGCCATCGCCGTCAGCGCCGACACCGCGCTGGCCGATAATCCCCGTCTCACCGCGCGCGGCGACGAAGGCGAGACGTGTCCCGTGCGCTTCGTGCTGGACCGTCATTTCAAGACCGCTGGCCGGACCGGACTGAATCTCTTCCAAGATGCGCACCGCACGCGCACCATCGTCGTCGGCCTCGGCGCCGCCGCCAAGAAGTCCGACCTCGCCTGGTATGAGGCCGAGGGCGTGCAGGTCTGGTCCTTGGTCGGCGACGAGGCTTCCTTCCTCCAGGTCTGGGCGGAACGTTGCGCCCAGGAGAAGATCACCGGCGTGCTCGTCGAAGCCGGCCCGCGGCTCGCGTTGGCCATGCTGGCGACCGGTGCCGCGGACTACCTGTATGCCTTCGTCGCGCCGCGTTCGGGTGATCCGGGGGCGCCCGGCTGGCAGGACGGGGTGACGCTCCCGACGGGGCTCCTCCGGGCCTCCCTGGTCGGTTCAGACGCCCTTTATCAGGGTCATCTGAGGTAAGTCCTGCCTTCCTTCTAGAAAGACCCCCTAGGCCGAATCAGGGCTGATTACGTCGTCTAACGCAGGCGAGGGAGGGTCTTTTTGGCGCTAAAGGGTCGCCTTGCCTGTTTAGGCTCGACTTTTCAAGAAAATCTTACATCACAGCGAGTCCGCCTCCCTGTCCTCCGCAGAATGGCCCTAACCTTCACAATCCTAACTACTTATGACAGAGAAAATCTTGGACCACAAGCGTAAGGAGAAGCCCTCCTTCACCTCTCTCATCGAGAAGAAGCGGGATGGCGGCGAGTTCACCGCTGACGAGATCCGTCACATCGTCGACTCGATCATGGACGCCGAGATGCCGGAGGCGCAGCAGGCCGCCCTCGCGATGGCGATCTACTTCAAGCAGATGTCCGCGCAGGAGACCGCGCTCCTCGCCGAAGAGCTTCGTCTCTCGGGCGACGTCATCGACCTCGACCGTCTCACCCAGCCGAAGATCGCGAAGGTCTCGACCGGCGGCGTGGGTGACAAGACTTCCATGGTGCTCGGACCGCTCGGCGCCGCCGCCGGCGTCATCATGCCCGGCATGAACGGCAAGGACGAGGAGTTCTGCCTCTCGACCGTCGAGAAGCTCAGCTCAATCCCGGGCTTCAAGGGCAAGGCCACGATGGACCAGTTCCGCCAGCAGCTCGAGCGCGTGGGTTGCGCCGTCACCGAGCAGTGCCGCGAGATCGCCCCGGCCGACGATATCCTCTACACGCTCCGTCAGAAGACGGGCACGATCCCGTCCCTCCCGCTCATCACGGGCAGCATCCTCTCCAAGAAGCTCGCTGAAGGCTGCGAAGGCCTGGTGATCGACGTGAAGTGGGGCAACGGCTCCTTCATCCGCGACCTCGAGCAGGCCAAGCAGCTCGCCCGCATCGTCACCCGCGTCGCCCGCTCGCTCAACCGCAAGTGCGTGGCCCTCGTGACCGACATCAACCAGCCCCTCGGCGACTCCGTCGGCACGGGCCTGGAAGTCCTTGAGGCCGTCCGCCTCCTGAAGGGCGAAGGCCCCGAAGACCTGCAGGACCTCGTCCTCAAGCTGGGCATGGAAGTCGTGCGCCTCGCCGGCGTCGCCGGCTCGACCCTTTCCGCCAAGCAGACCGTCGAGAAGCACCTCAAGGACGGCTCCGCTCTCGAGAAGTTCAAGGCGATGGTGCGCGCCCAAGGCGGCAAGACCGATTGGATCGACGACCCCTCGAAGTTCCCGAAGGCGAAGTTCATCCGCAAGCTGCCCGCCCCGAAGCGCGGCTACGTGCACACCATCGACGCCGGCAAGATCGCCCAGGGCGTGCGTCTCCTCGCCACCCTCAAGGACGGCACGCTCGACCCCGCGGTCGGCGTCACCGAGATCCGCAAGGTCGGCACGCAGGTCAAGCAGGGTGAGCCGCTGATCATGATCCATTACAACGACGAGGCCAAGGTCGACGCGGCGCTCCCGTATTTCCGCGATGCCTATCGCCTCGCGCCGAAGCGCCCGAACATGCCCCCGCTCGTCGTCGAGCGCGTGGCCTGATAAGGTCCGCCAGAAAAAAGCAGAGCCGCGGAGCAATCCGCGGTTCTTTTATTTTCAGCCTTCGCCGGCCGGCGTGCCGTCGGAGGTCAGGATGAGGATGAGCTTCTGGCCATCCTTCCCGGTGAGCTCGACGTCCACCTGCAGGGCGCTCGGTAGTTGGCGCACGCCGATCGGACCGGCGATCTGGGCGCAGCCATGGGCCCTGAGGAAGTCGGCCGCCTCGGCTCCGTTCTCCAGCAGGACGAGTCGTCCCAGCAGGGCTTTGCCGTCCGCCTGGCCGACGACGAGTTTCACTGTCTGGTCGCGGAAATGATCGTCGAGCTGCGCCCACGTCACGACGTCTCCGGCGCTGAAGCTGCGTCCGCCCGTGCTCCGCAGGGCGCTCAGCTCCGTCGGCGTCCCGCGCAGGGTCTTGGCCGTGGGCTGGCAGCCGACGAACGAGACGAGGGCCAGGAGCGCGAGCGACAGCCTCATCTCAGAACAGGCGCTTCAGGAACTGCTCCATCTGATACCAGGAATCGCGGTCGGCGTTGGCGTTGTAGGCGGCGCCCTTGGAATTGTCCGCGCCCGCGGCCTTGTGCGTGAAGCTGTGGACGGCGCCCGGATAGCTCACGAGCTTCCAGTCGACGTCATGGGCCTTCATCTCGGCGGTGAACGCGGCGATGTCCTTGGCGGGCACGAAAGGATCGTCGGCGCCATGGAGCGCGAGGACCTTGGCCTTGATGTTCTTGCCGTCGGCCGGAGTCGGGGAGTCGAGTCCGCCGTGGAAGCTGACGACGCCCAGCACCTTGGCGCCGGAGCGGGCGAGTTCGATCGCGGCGGTGCCGCCGAAGCAGTAGCCGGTCGCGGCCAGCTTCGAGGCGTCGGTGCGGCTGTCGCGGGCCAGGACGTCGAGCGCCGCGTTGGCGCGGGCGCGGAGGAGGGCACGGTCGGCCTTGTATTTGCCGGCTTCCTTGCCGGCGGCCGGAGGCTGCGGGCGGACGCCTTTACCGTAGATGTCGGCGACGAGGACGTTGTACCCCAGGCTGGCCAGCTTACGCGCGGCTTCCTTCTCGTGGTCGCTGATGCCCGTCCATTGGTGCACGACGAGCACGCCAGGTCGCTTGCCGGACACGGCGTCGTCATACGCCTGCCAGCCTTCGCACAGGACGTCGCCTGACTTATACTCGACGGCCTTCTCGACGATGGCCGCGGAGAGGGTGCTGACGACGGCGAAGAAGGCGGGCAGGAGGGCTTTCATGCCTGCGAAAGTAGGCAGGCGGGCCGACGGCGCAAGCGCCTACGGTCTCAGGCGAGGCCGCGCTTGGTCGACGCGGCGAAGTCCACGAAGGCCTTCGCGACGCGGCCGGAGGCCTCGGGCAGGGCGCGGGCCTTCTCGATCGCCTGCGAGGTGTTAAGCCCGTCACGGTAGAAGAGGCGATGCATCAGCTTGGCCGTGGCGATCTCTTCGTCGGTGAAGCCCGAACGCTTCAGGCCGACGGCGTTGATCATCTTGGTCTCGCACGGATTGCCGTCGGCGATGACGAAGGGAGGCACGTCCTGGACGCACTTGGAGCAGGCCGCGACCATCGCGTGGTCGCCGATGCGGCAGAACTGGTGGATGCCGGCGTTCCAACCGATGTTCACGTGGTCGCCGACGTGGACGTGTCCGGCGACGGCGGAGTGGCTGGAGATGACCAGATGGTTGCCGATCACGCAGTCATGCGCGATGTGCGAATAGGCCAGCAGGACGTTGTCGTCGCCGAGGATGGTCCATTCGCCTTCCTGGGTGCCGAGGTGGACGCTGACGTATTCGCGGAAGACGTTGCGGGCGCCGACCTTGAGGCCTGGCTTGCCGGGGCGGGCTTTCAGGTCCTGCGTGCGGCCGCCGATGAAGGCGTAAGGGAAGACCTCGCACTGCGGGCCGACCTGCGTGTAGCCCTCGACCGTCGCGTGGTGGTGCAGTACGCAGCCGTCGCCCAGGGTGACGTCGCCGCCCACGTAGGCGTAGGCGCCGATGACGACGTCCAGGCCGAGCTTGGCGCCGGCTTCGACGATCGCGGTGGGGTGGACTTGCGTGGCCATCCGGTTCAGCCGTTGGGCGAGTCGGCGATGGTGAAGAGCAGTTCGGCGGACGAGACGCACTCGCCGTTGACGAGGCACTCGCACTCGGCGGCGGCGATGCGGCCGCGGACCTTGGTGAGCTTCGCGCGGATCTCGAGGGTGTCGCCCGGCGTGACCGCCTTGCGGAACTTCACCTTGTCGGCGCTCATGAAGAAGACGACCTTCGGGGCTTCGTCGGCGGCGCCGCGGCGCAGCATGATGAGGCCGGCGGCCTGGGCCATCGCCTCGACCTGCAGGACGCCCGGCATGACCGGCTGGCCGGGGAAGTGGCCCTGGAAGTAGGGTTCGTTGATCGTGACGTTCTTGATCGCGACCAGGGAGTCGTCGTTGAGCTCGACCACGCGGTCGACCATCACGAACGGGTAGCGATGGGGCAGGGCGTTGAGGATCTGGCGGATGTCGAGCGCCGAGCCAGCGGGCGCGGTCGGGGCTTCGACCTTCGGGCCGGCGGGCGCGGCCTTGGCCTTGGGGGTCTTGGATTCCTGCCACTGCTTG
>Ga0209358_10002481_pt1 | contig 14020 bp, 24 predicted proteins | sample LauGreFa1BDMLBSN_2_FD_187574 | JGI IMG/M metagenome (GOLD analysis project Ga0209358, IMG submission 187574) | Freshwater lake microbial communities from Lake Michigan, USA - Fa13.BD.MLB.SN (SPAdes) (version 2) | ecosystem: Environmental > Aquatic > Freshwater > Lake | place: Lake Michigan, USA... | reverse complement strand
GCAGGCAGCGGCAACAATGCAACAATTAGTTGATGCGGCTGCAACTGATCCTGCGGTTAATTTACAAGTTGCTCAAGCCTTGCCCGTTACCGCTGAACAAGTTCAACAACTTGCCAGAATGGGTGAGAGCAAAGCAGCAGAGAACATTTTGAGAAGCGCTGCGAACGACCCTAAATTTATTCGTCAAGCAGCTAACGATGCTTCAATAAAAGTGTTGCGAGATGCGGGTTACAACACGCTAGCAGACGCGCTAGCAAGAGTAGCTGTCGGAATTACAACAATGGTCACGCCTGGAAATGCGTTTCAAGAAACTAATGAAGACGCAATTATGGCTGACAAAATGAGGCAATTTGTGACGCCAATCGCATCACCAGATTTTGCGTTAGCGCCTGTAGAAGTTTCTGCGCCAAGAATTACAAAAATTCAACCTAACGAAAGTATTGGTAGAGATGGACAGTTGCTAGAGAATGGCAATCCAACAGGCTTATTTGTTGATAAGGCTGGCACGCTGTATGACGAGGCGGGTAATCCGATGACTAGAAATTATGCGCCTCCTACTGCCATACCTCCTACTGTGCCGGATATTGTTAGACCACCTTTGCCTTATGTTGCTCCTACACCTACTCCAAGCCCAACTCCAACACGGGCGCCAACGCCAGAAATAACGCCAACGCCAGAAATAACGCCGGCGCCGACACCGGCGCCACTACCCACTCCTTTGCCGGAACCGTTACCCGAGCCAAGCACAGAACCAAGACCTACGGTGTTGCCAGAGCCAGCGCCTCGGCCTACGCCTACACCAGAACCTACTCTTGCGCCAGAACCAGCGCCTAGACCAGTTCCAAGGCCAGAGCCTGCGCCAGAACCGACATTGCCTTCAACTCCTCCTGTGCCACCTGTCGTTGAACCAATACCAACAACGCCGCCAATCAGCACAATTTCAGAAGGAGATCGGGCAATTTTAGATTTAACTGGTTTGACGCCTGTAACTCCTGGAATAACTGAGCCAATTGATCGGTTGCCAGAAGTTGAAGTTACTGGCGAGGAAGAAACAGAATTTACTAGAAGGCCGATTGAAGACGGTGTTAGCCAACGATTCCCGCTAACACCTGATGAGCCAATAATTAAAAAACCACCACCAATTATTGACTACAGGTCTTTTAATGTTTTCGATCCTACTTTTACTATGCCACCGATAACAACTGCTATGGCGCCTGGATCAAGCGCACTAGCGCAGGCATTGGGTGTGGGTGATCCTGGGGTGTCGTATTTAAGTAAGAAGGGTAAGGAACGTAAGCCTGTTTGGAACGTGGAGTCGTTAAAACTATCAGATGAATTAGGTGGACGTTATGGCTAAACAAATTGCAAAACTGCTGAAGGCTACCATTCAAGACAGCAGCGACCTTAAACAAATTGCCAAACAGCTTGCCGGTAAAGGCAGGGGTGGTGACAGTATGCTTGTCCACATCACTCCTAGAGAAGCCATGATGTTGAAAGACGCTGGTGGCGCTGGCACGATCAACCCTGATACGGGGCTGATGGAGTTTTACGATGGTGGCTATGACCTAATGCGATACGCAGGTGAGCCAGATATTAGAACGGGTGGTTATACCAGAGCGCCTACAACGAACGCTTACACAGCCTCAGATTTTGAAACCCCAACAAGAACAACCACACCAAGTTTTCAAGATACCTATACTTTAGTGCCTGACAACTACGTACCAAATGTAAGAACGGGTGGTTACGTTTCTCCTGAAAGTGTTGAGCCAACAAGTCGATTAGGTTTATATGGCGTAAGACCTGGCGGTGTCGGTTTTAGAGCGCCTACTGCCCAGCGGCCTATCACCGACAGTATTTCGTTGCAACAAGCACAAGCTGCTGCCCCGTCTGCGCCAGTTTATCCAGGCGCATATACGCCAGTAGGTGAAGTACAACAAGCGTTGACTAGAGAGCCATCAGTAGCACAGCGTTTGAAATCAACACTGACCAGCCCAAGAATGATTGAAAACCTAGCATTGGGTGGATTGTCTGCCTTGCCAGGAATTATTGCTTCACGGGGTGCGGCTAGACAAGGTCAACGTGCCAGAGAAGAAATGCAAGCGATGGCAGAGCCTTATCGTCAGCGCGGTCAGGAACTTCTTGCTCAAGCGCAGTCTGGTGCGTTAAGTCCTGCCGAGCAACAGCAACTGCAAGCTATGCAAGCACGGATAGCACAAGGTGTAGCAGGTCGTGGTGGCGTGGGCGCAGAACAAGCACAAGTTCAACTAGAAGCTTTCCGTCAGCAAATCTTGCAAAACAAATATGACTTAGGTCTGAAAGTGTCTGGAATTGCTGATCAAATTGCGACAGGCGCTATTAAAGCAGGCTTGGAAGCAGATCAGTATGTCAGTGAATTAACTGGCAACTATTTCTCTAATGCTATGCAAATGGCAATGATGAACATGGGTCAAAGACCGCAAGGAGTGTAAACATGGCGGCAATGTTTCCAACTGAAAGATCAGGTGTGCCGATGTTTGGCATGGACACGGCTGTAGATAAGGCTGCTGCGCGTCGGCAACCGGCTACGGCAGCGCCAGAGGGTGCGGCTGCGGCAGTTCTGTCTGACCCTATGTACAAACAGTTCGTAGGCGAACCTAGAGCCAAGTTGGAAAAGGCGCAAAAAGAATACGGCGTATTTGAAGGCGAGATGACTGCTGACCAAGCTGCACGGGAAGCTAGAAAATTAGGCCGTAGACAAGAAGCTTTTGGTACTTATGAGCAAGCAGTAAGAGCGCCTGAATTACGCGCTGAACGCACTGCGCTAGAGGAGCGTGCTGGTGAGGCGTTTGTGCCAACGCAAGAGAATGTTCAGGACATGGCAACCATCTTCAGCCTAATTGGGGTGTTGGGGTTTGCTATTGGTGCTGGTGGTAAGAACAATGCTATTCAAGCAATGAATGCGATGAATGGCATGATGGAAGGTTATAAGCAGGGCAGGCAAGATCGTTACCAGCGTGAAAAGGACTTGTTTGAGTCTAATGCTAGAGCCATCAAGACCAAGATAGATGCGCTGAATAGCCGCATGACAGACATTGCCAAGCTTGCTGCGGTGGACATGGAAAAGGCAAACATGGAAGCAGATATGTTGTTTGCCCAAGAAGGTGCTGATTTCCTGAAGCAGTACAAAGACAAGGTTGGCCTAGTCAACACCATCAAGATGCTGCAAGAGCAGGTCAAGGGTGGTGAGAAGATGTTTGAGTTTATCGAAAAAGAAAGAAGTCGTGCCGCTGAAAAAGAAGCGCAGCGTCAGTTCCAACGTGATATGCAAGAAGACCGTCAACGAGATGCGCGTGATTTAAAAAGATTTGTTGCCAGCTTGAAAGGTGACGAATCTACTAAACGCGGTATGGTGCAGTTATTTATGGCGCAACGTGCCGTAAACGCTCTGGGTGGCGTTACTTCTGCGGTTGAGTCTATTAACCTGCTACCGGCTGGAACCACTGCTGGCATCTTGCCTAACCTAACAACAAAAGACGGTATGTTTAACGCTGTTCGTAACTTTGCTGGCAGAAAGATGAGCAGCCAAGAAGCAAAGGCTGTCGAAACATTGTTTACTGGTGTTACCCGTAACCTTGCGTCAATTGAAGCGTCTGGTGCTGCTACTGGTCTTGTCGGCTTGGCAACACAGCTTGAAAAGCTACGTCCTGTTGCTGGTGATACAACGGTTGATGTTGCGTTGAAGATGGCAGATATTCGTCGTGTTGCTGTTGAAAACATTATTCCTCTAATTGAATCTGGACTGATGCCAAAACAGCAGGCCAGTGTGGCTGATGGTCTTGTCAAGCGCATGGAAAAAGCCATTCCTTACACAACTAGCGATGTTATCAATGCAACTATGCGTAAGCCTGGTAAAGAAACAATTAGTCAGGCTGGTGAACGTATAACAAGTGGTGTAACTGGATTTACTGAAGAAGATCAAAGACGATTAGATGAACTTGAAAGGAAAGCCCGTGGCGCTCAGTGAACAAGAAGAACTGGAAATGCTTCGGCTAAGAAAACAAAAAGCCGAGGCAGACGGAAGTCAACGACAGCCTAAAGAACCTGGTTTTGGTGAAAAGGTTGGCGCAGGTCTTTATGGATTGGGAACTGGCATTGCTGGTGGCTTTGGTGAACTAGAAAAGTTTGGTGCTTATACTGTGCCAGAGTTTTTTGGTGCTGAACCACAGCGTCAGCAGTTTATGGGTAGAGAAACAATCTTTCCAACAGTAGAAGAAGTTGAAAAAGGTCTTGGAAAGATAGGAATTAAAAAGCCTGGTGAAGAAGTAGAGTCTTACAGGTTTGCTGGAGAAGTTGCGCCAGCGGTAGCGGCAGGCGGTGTTGGCCTGTACAAATTAGGAAAGTTTGGCTTTGGTGGTTTGACTGATCTATTGCGAGGCGGTCAAGTTAAAAGACAAACAGCAAAGGTTGGCCAGGAAGCAAAACGCGCACAAGCTGCTGGACAGAAGGAAATATCGGCAGCAGAGGCTGAACAACAGAGTAGATTGGCAGCGCAGACAACCAGAGGTGAACAAGCCGCAAGAACTGCTGAGAGATCAGAAGCGGCAGGCGGTCGCGCTTTAAGAGAGTTGGCTGGCGTTAAGACTTTGCCTGAGGCTGGTGCGTTTAAACCGATTCCCGAAACACCTACTAATATTGGCAATTACGTCCGTGATCAAGCCAATAAGTTTGTTACTGCAATTAAGTCACAGCGTTCTGCTGCGGCTGATACTAACTTTACTGCGGCCAAAACAACTGCTGTTAATAAAGAATCAGTAGGTCAGTTTGTTAATACGCAACCAATTCTGAACAAGATTGATGCTTTGCTAGCAAAAGGCGGCACAACTGATTACCTGCGTTCTTTGCAACAACTGAGGGCTGATGTTCAGAGAACTAAAGGCTTTGAAGGTTTAGAAGTTATCCGTCGAAAGCTTGGCGATGCTGGTTTTGGTTTGCCAGAAGAAGGGTATAAGGCGATCAACCAGAAATTAGCCAAAGATTTTTATTCTGATCTTTCTGGCGCGATGAAAGAGTTTAATCCAGACTTTAGCAAGTATCTGGATGACTACAAGCGCTTGTCGCAAAACCTTGAAGCGTATAGCACCAAGGTCGGCAAAGGGCTGGTTGAAACAGTTGATCCGTCTGGCAAGTATTACGCTAAGACTGCCGAGCAAGTTGCTAAAGATGTATTTAGCAGTCCAGAAAAGTTTGATCAGTTTGTGGATGCTGTTGGTGGCAACCGTCAAATTGCTGAAGCTGCGGCACGGCGTTACTTTGCTGGTCAGCTAGAGAAGGCTACAACGTCGGATCAGGTGCGTAACTTCCTGCGTGACAATCGCGCCCTGCTGAACAAGATGCCTAGCCTGCGTACAGAGATTGAATCCAGATACCTATCGCAACTGACAGCCGCTGAGAAGCGCGTTTCTGCTGCTGGCAAAGTATCGGATGAAGTGAAGGTAGCAACTAAAGAAATTTCAGATCGTTTGAAAGGTATGCCTGGTGTCAGAGAAGTGTTTACAGATGCTGTTGAGGCGTTAGCGTCCGCAAAACCAGGTAAAGCTATTGAAACTTTTGATAACACTGTGTTGCCAAAGATAAGAGATGCTGAAGCCAAGGCTGGTCGTAAACTAATGTCAGACCAGCAAATCATGGAATTAAGGCAGCAGGCGGCACAACTTGAGCAGATCGCAGACAAGACTCAAAAAGCTAGGATAGTTGCTGGTGCGCTTGCGACGTATCTTATTGGGTCAACAGGAAGTAGCGCAGTAGGAAAATTAGGAGGCCAATAATGCCACTGACAAAAGGTTTTAGCAAAAAGACAATAAGCAAGAACATTCGTCGTGAGATGAAGCGTGGGAGGCCACAGAAGCAAGCGGTGGCTATTGCTCTTAATGTTGCTAGGAAAGCAAAGAAAGGAAGAAAATGATGCGTAACCGTAGACCGCAAGAAGCTGGTATTGGTGATCAAACGCCACCACCAACTATGATCAAGCCTATGCGTAAGATGAAGCGTCAAGAACAGGCTATGCAGAAGCGCAAGAACAAGCGATGACTAAGAAGACTAAGGGGATAAATCCAGAGTTGGAGAAGGCAATTGGTGATCTGCTGAAGGCCACCATGTCTGACCCGACTGCTAGTTTGACCGACAAGTCAAAGATCATCGACAGAGCGTTAAAACTTGAACAACTAAAAGCCAGAATATCGGATGATGATTGGGGTTCAGGGTTTGCTGATGATGAGGATGAGTAGTAAGATATGAGTATCCATTTCGAAAGGGGATACAAGTATGGATGCTATTTCACTGGTACGCTTGGCTTTGAGTGTCATCAGCGAGAGATTGTTAGTGATTCTGGCTTTGTGCCTGAATTTCGCACTCGCTTGCTGGACAATGTGGGGATTGATGTGGGAGAGGCTGGTAGCGTTAGCCGTGTTTGCGTTATTCAGCTACCTTTTGATAAGAATGGAAAGGAATAAAGATGCGCGACAAGAAAGATCTAACGCTCAAGAGTAGCGTACCTGGGGCTGAAGAACTCAACTACAGTCAGAAATACGCGAAAGCAATCCGTCCTCAGAAACCATCTGATACGACAGAACGTTATCAGAAGTGGCAACCAGGTCAAGTACCTATGGGTGGCTTCCGTTCCACTTTCTGCTTTGATGACAGCTACAACAGCAAAGAAAGCCCGACTTCTGGCGGTGGCAAGAAGGTGTACTAATGGCGGGTTATCTATCTAAAACCGCCAGTGGCACAACCGAGCCGTTCGAGTTGCAGGTCTCTCGCGGTCAAATTCCTGGACACAGAAACGTCACTGTCTTTGGGTTCAACGGTGATGTTGACCAAACTCAGGTTTCGGTTTGGCCTTTACCTAGTTTAATTACTTTTCCTGCGGCTGCTTTGCGGATGACGGTCAGTTCTACCAGCGCTAATGACACAAGCAATGGCACAGGAGCGCGTACCGTCGTTGTGCAGGGCGTTGACGGCAATTACAATGAAGTCACAGAGACCGTCACCTTGACTGGTCAGACGGCGGTCACGATGACGGCTTCACTTCTTCGTGTTAATTATGCTTATGTAGCAACAGCGGGTTCTGGAAACGGTGCTGCAGGTGACATCTATATCGGCACAGGCACTGTGACTGCTGGCGTTCCTGCGACCACATACGACATCATTAAGTTGGATTACAACGTCACGACTACAGGCAGCTACACCATCCCAGCGGGATATACGGGGTATGTGTCTCAAGGTCTGTTTTCGGCTGGCCAGCCCAGCGGATCAACTCAAGTCCAGGGACGATTGCTGACTCGCGGTGTGAACAACATTCGCATGACTGCTGCGATCACCACGATCAACAACGGTGTTGCAAACTATGTGTTCGAGTACCCGCTTGCAATTCCAGAGAAGACAACGGTTGAAGCAACTGCGATTGCCAGCGCAAACAACAATTCCGTTTCGTCCATGTTTATCCTTGCTTTGATTGAAAATTAATAGAAGGATTACTATGAAACAGTACATTCTTGATCGTGCAAAAGAGCCATCAACCTGGCGCGGTGCGATTCTTTTCCTGACCGCTTTGGGTGTGCCTATTGCCCCTGCGCTGGCTGAACACATTGTCACGGTTGGTCTGGGCATTGCCGGTATCGTCGGGATGGTCACCAAGGGATGATCAACTCACGCAGCCTAGATGACCTGTTACCGCAGGTTAGAGAGCGCGTTGAGAGGATGATTGCTGGCTGTGAAGCAGAAGGTATAGAACTGCTGATCACCAGTACCTACCGAGATAACTTTAGCCAAGCAGCGCTGTACGCTCAAGGCAGAACCGCACCAGGAAGGATTGTCACGAATGCACGGGCTGGTCAGTCTTTTCATAATTACCGTTGTGCTGTGGATGTCGTTCCGTTACTACACGGAAAACCTGTTTGGGATGCCAAGAACTCGATCTGGCAAGACGTTGGCAGAATAGGCAAAGCAGCAGGATTAGAGTGGGCGGGTGATTGGAAGCGGTTTAAGGAATATCCGCACTTCCAATACACGGGTGGCCTGACATTGGCGCAACTACAGCGAGGAGCCAAAATTGTCTAAGAACGTGAAGCTGTCGGTAGGCAGGGGTGAGAAGCTGTCTGTCAAAGCAGGTAGTGGCCTGACTGCTAAAGGCAGAGCCAAGTACAACCGCGAGACCGGCAGCAACCTCAAAGCACCCACCAAAGATACCTCTAGCCCTCGCCACAAGTCTTTCTGCGCTAGAAGCCGTAACTGGACAGGTGAGCGCGGTAAAGCAGCCAGAAAGCGTTGGGGTTGCCGGTGAGCCATCCAGCACAGATTGAATTCGTTGCCAGCCTCAAGTCACAGTTCCCTGATTACTTTGTTCGCAAGAACGTCCTGGAAGTTGGTAGCCTAAACATCAATGGATCAATACGTCCATTTTTTGAGCAATGTATCTATGTTGGCGTTGATCTTGGCGCAGGAGCCGATGTTGATGTGGTGGCTAGAGGAGAAGACCTCGCCTATCCTGATAGCAGTTTTGATGTTGTTGCTAGCTGTGAGTGCTTTGAGCATAATCCTGCTTGGCTGAAAACCTTTGCCAATATGATCAGGATGTCATCCGGCCTGGTCTTCTTTAGCTGCGCGACTACTGGCAGGGCAGAGCATGGCACACGCCGCAGCAACCCGTATGACGCGCCCTTCTGCGGTGACTACTATAAAAACTTAACTGAGCAAGACTTCCGAGAAGCGTTTGACCTGTCAGAATTCAAGCAGTATGCTTTTGCTACCAATGATCAGGCGCACGACCTTTACTTTTGGGGTGTCAAATGAAAGAAGGACTCTACGCAAACATCCATGCCAAGAGAGCAAGGATCAAATCCGGTAGTGGTGAGAGGATGAGAGCGCCAGGAAGTAAAGGCGCTCCCACCGCAGCCGCTTTTAGGAAGTCAGCAAAAACAGCCAAAAGAGGAACAAAAAGGTAAGGATCGTTAATCCGATCCCCACCAGCATACCTGCGATAAACAGGATGCTCACTCGATAGAACTACCTGGAAGGTAGCCTCTAATCTTATCCAGACTCCAATCTGTCGCATCATGCACCGCCAGCAGATAGGTTGGCGTGAACGTCATCTTGCCATGCCGCAGTCTGCTCAACACAGAAGGCGTGATCTCTAAGAACTCTGACAGTTCTCGATCATTTTTCAGATTGAACTCATCCTTGATGATGTCAAAGATGTCATGCTCTGGCATATGCTTTTTAGTTTCTTCTGACATGATCTCTCCTTATGGTGCTGGCGTCAGAGCGCCTTCAAAGACATAGGTTCCAACGTGCGCTAGGTGCGCCCAGGGTGCTGCGTGAACTGCACCGCCAGACTCGCGCCAGATACGGCAGAAGTGGTAATCCTCTGACAGCAATCTGTTTGTGCCTGGTTCAATGCTGGTGGCAAAGAACTCTTTGATCTCATCAGCCTTGATGTTGCCAGCTAGGTCTGTGACATCGTTGGTGTAGGTTGGTACTTGGTCTGCCAGCTTCTCGAACACTTCCCGCTTGATGATCATGAAGCCTGTGCCGCCATTCCAAATCTCGACAGGTTCGCTGACAGGCACTGTTACCTCGCCTGTGTAGCCCACCAGGTTGACCACAAAGCTGCCTGTGTGCCATTTCAGTTCGTCTGGTGATACACCCGCTTCTACTGCTCTGGTGATGCCATGCCAGTTGATTTCTTTCTTAGGATAGATGCCACAGATAATGTCTTTGTCAGCGTCTAACATAGGGAAGACATCACCAGGATTGAATCGTATGTCAGCGTCAATGAAGAACAAGTGAGTGCAATCAGTCTTTAGGAACTGGTGAACTAGCGCGTTACGTCCTCTGGTGATCAGGCTTTCGTTGAACATGAAGGACATCATGGTGGTGATCTCTTTGTCACGCATCATGTTGTTTAGTTGCAATAAAGACTGAGCATAGAAGCCGAAACACTGACCCCCGTACATTGGGCTGGCTATAAATATTTTAATTGACATGAATCCACCGCTTTCCTTGTTTAATTAAATTGATAGCGCTACTCGTCACGCCATGTTGCTTTGCGATAACAGAAACTTCTGTACCAAGAGATAAAGAGTATTTAATCTCTTTAACTTTCATCTCGTTAAGCTTTGCTCTTGGATTTCGATCTCCTTTTGTGCTTCGCCCTTTCCTTGCCATATCCTCAAGATTTTGCTTTTGAGTTCCAAGAAATAAGTGGGCTGGATTGACGCAATACACATTGTCACAGGCATGGCAAACGTGCATACCTTTTGGTATTTCTCCAATGAATGCTTCGTATGATGCGCGATGCGCGTAATGTTTACGGTTGTTACTAATGATTTGACCGTAACCCCTAACGGTTGTTGTTCCCATCCATACCCAACAACCACCTTCAGGTATGCGCTCTACCTTATTTTCTATTCTTTCTTTGGTAATTGGATTCATATTGTCATCCTATAAAACCACTTGTCATTACGCCGCTGACAGTCGATCTGATAACCGTTCTGCCGCAACTCCGAGATGATGCTATTGACTGCACAGACACCTGCTTTCTGGATGATCTCCAGGGTAGTAAACTCGCCACCGCCTGACAGCAGCTTAAACACACGCTGCAAGCGATCAGACTTAGTTAGGTTCGCTGCGTTCATGAAATATCCTCCACTCTAATAACGTATCTGCCTTTGACATTCTTGCGCCAGCCGTGAACTTCAACTCGAATACCGGCATCTCTGACCAGCGCAATCGTGGGTGATTCTTGAATCTTCTTAATCCTCTCTGCAACACCTGTGCTAGTCACTTGAACGGCTAAGACTTCGTTCTTGCGAATAGCCAGGATGTCGCACCATCCCCAAAGGTCTTGACGTATCTTCGACCAAGGATTCCACTTCTCGACTATCGCGCAGAAGTAGCCTTGATCTCGCAGATACTCAAGACTGCGTTGGGTTGGTGTTTTAGAGGAAGCCATCAGAAAGGAATGGCATCGTCCTTGAATGGGTCATACTCTCTAGGCTTCTTGAGCGTAGCCTGAGGCGCTTCCATTGGTGGCTTGCGGTAATTAGGATCGGGTGTCCAGTTGTCCTGGGCTAGGCTGATCAGTTCACCGATTCTGGTGGCTTTCTTCCAAGCGGCGATCTTGATTTGCTCACCTGCTTTGAAGTCTCTATCTACAGTGATCACGCCCTTGTAGTCAGGCTGTGCGCTACCTGGTGCTTTCTTATCGTTCTGAAAGAGTACGCCCTTGCCTGGTTCTGATTGATGCTGTTTCATACTTCCTCCAAGGTAGTGACTGCTGCCAAGACTTTGGTCTTTGCTGTCGGTGTCATGTTTTCAATAACGTGCTGGTTTGCCTTCTTGAATGCTTTTAGCTTCTCCAGCTTCTGTTTGTCATCAAGCTTTCCTGCTTTTACCTTTGAAATCATTTGGTAAAAGATACTCTCCCAATCTTCTAAACTCACCGCTGTATCGTATGGTTCCTCTTGACCTGGTATGTACAGAGGCAAAAAATCTTCACCTACGGTCTTAGCTGACTTAATCTCGTCAACGATGTCTGCCGCGCCCATGTCTTTGATCTCTGGTGCAGCAGTCTTTGCCGGTTTATCGTCAAAGTCCTGGACTTCCTCCACTGAGTAGGTTCCAACCACACAGCCTGGATACACTGCTCTGATTCCTTCTGAGATGCAGCGGCTGCGTAACATTGCCCTAGGGTACTTATGCCATCCGCTACTAGGCTTGACCAGTCCAATATGCTTTGCCTGATCGATAGTCCAAGTAACAGTAATAGACCCGCCACTAGGATGACTAAAAATTCCAGAAACTCGTTCATCTGTGTAGTCCTCCCATTGAACTTTGCCGCCTGAGTTTTGGAAACGTGCCAGCATTGCGTCTGCTTTTAGTGCTGGCCTGCCCTGAATGATGTGATAATCCCTTGCGGCGATTGCGGGGTGCTGGCCTTCTGCTTGGGCTATCAGCATTAGTGCCATAGCTTCGTCTGCGGTCTTGACACCAAATAGACCGGACTTGGCAACGGCTAGAGCCATGCGCTCTATGTCTTGAACGGGTACTAAGTTACTCATTTCTCATCTCCTATTTCAAAAGGAATCTGCGACTGCCTGGGGTTTCCACAACAAACTTCTCATAGATGTCTGGCATGGCCTGTTGAAACAACTTGCTGTCAAACTTGCTGGAACTTTTAGCGGTGCGCCAGGTTGCTAGGGTTCTGCCGCCTAAGTCTGTCAGGGTTGACTTGTCTGTCATGTAGCCCCTGATAGCGACCTCTAGCGCCTCTGAATGATCCTCTAGTTCCTTGATCTTGGCCTTGTAAGCTTTCAGCGCTTCACAGGCTTTCTCTACAGCGCCAGACGCGACGATGGTGGCTTCTGTGGACTCTGGATAGATAAGCTTCACACTGTCGAGAGAATCAGGTTCTGGCAGGGTATTGGTGGCTACCATGCCCCAAAGTTTTGCCATTTGCCGGATCAAGTCTTCTTTCTGTGCGTCAGTAATGGTGAAGTGATAGGTGCGGAATGCTTGCCCACCAAACAGGACTGCAAGGTATATCGACTCCACGTTATGTACGGCAGCTTCGTGAATGAGTTGTGCCATATCAGCAGCAGGCACCAGGTTTGCTTCTTCGTCGAACTTAGACATAACGCCAGCGTTGTAATTTTTGCATTCAACGAGCGTTCGTCCATCTGCACTGATGTAATCAAAGTGAGAGCGTAGCCACGGTTCATCTTTATGTGACAGTGCATAGTCAGCGTCCTTGAGTTCGATGCGGTGCTTGTCCTGGAATAGTCTGGCAATGGTAGGCTCCATCACTTTGCCCATTTGCACAGCTTCAATGCCAGACAGATCAGGCGCTTCTTTCTTGCCTAGCTTTTCTAGGATGACATCAGCAGCTTTGCCATTCGCGGCTTTACGGCTGTCACCAGACCACCAGGCAGAGCGCCGAATCTCTGGCGCGAAATCATCTTGATTAGGACTTGTCATCGGTTCTTCTCCTTTAGGGCTTGCTCTAATTCTTTAATTGTTTTGCGTATTCTTTTGGCGCTTTGGGTTTGTGGATTATGATTTTTGAAAATAATCCAACGCCATTCTTCGTCTGTCAGTCCCTGCCATTCGCGCTGTGGTGGGGCGGTGTAGAGTGGGGTGACAGATGGGTCATCAAGCACCTCTCCGTATTCAATTTGTTCACACTCTCCATCGGCATTAACATACATCCACGCCACCGGCTCCGCTTTGATCTGCGTTAGCTTTTCAAAATCCCCTTTGTCTATTGCAATTAAGTTATGTTCCCAAAGATAGTCTCTGACAAACTTGTTTTTTATTTCGATAGGCACTTCAATCATGGCGCACCCCTTTCGCGTATTAGGAAGGCGGCAGCTAGAGTGCCGTAGCCATCTATGCCAGCTTGTTCAACCACCCGCGCACACGCCTCACGCTCTGCTGCTACTGCTTCACGAACCGCAACACAGGTAGGGCGCTGACAGTCAGCATGGCAGGTATGAATATCTTCTGTAGTCATGGCAACCCCTTAGAACGGACAGTCACGCATAGCTTCCTCGAACTCCTGGCGGCGCTTTTCCTGCTCTATTTGCCTGTCTTCATTCAGGACAAAGAAACGCGCATCCGGCCCGCAGTCAGCCGTTCTAAATGACGAGCGTTGAGCAAAGCAATATGGGTAATCTTCCTTGCCAGTTACCATGCTGACCTCGGTAACTTCTGGATTGATACAGCGGTCTTTCTGACCGTGTGGGTTGCCGTAAAACGCGCAGTCTACGCACAACTTAATGTCTTTCAGGTACGTCATAACTAATCTCCTAGAAGGTCTAATCGCTGTGCAAAATTGCACAACCGGACATTACAGTACCACAATTAACTTTAACAATGAGTAATTTCTATCGTGTAACAACAATCAATAGCCTGTGGATAAAGCTGTTGATAACTGTGTGGATAACTTGCTGGCATGATTCTTGGTTATATAGAATATAATAATGTT
>Ga0209358_10002480_pt1 | contig 14022 bp, 11 predicted proteins | sample LauGreFa1BDMLBSN_2_FD_187574 | JGI IMG/M metagenome (GOLD analysis project Ga0209358, IMG submission 187574) | Freshwater lake microbial communities from Lake Michigan, USA - Fa13.BD.MLB.SN (SPAdes) (version 2) | ecosystem: Environmental > Aquatic > Freshwater > Lake | place: Lake Michigan, USA... | reverse complement strand
ACCTTGCCCAGCTCGCGCCCGCGGGCCAGGTACTCGCGCTTGTCCTTCACGTACCAGGTCATGCGGGCCATGTGCTGCGGGCCGGCCCCGGCGCAGGCCAGCGTGTCCACGATGTTGCGCAGTGCCTGGCGGCATTGAGCGATGAAATCGTCGGTCTCGAACTGGCACTGCGCGTTCCAGCCGATCATGCCGGCGACAAAGACCATGCGGCCCCGCGCCTCGATGCCGTTGGCGTAGCCCTTGGCGGGCGCCCAGCCCTCGGGTTGCAAGATATTGAACATGGCAAGGGCTCCTGGTCTAGGCCTGCGCCTGCTGGCGCAACTTGAATCTTTGCAGCTTGCCGGTTTCGGTGCGCGGCAAAGCAGCGAGGTACACGATACGACGCGGGTACTTGAAAGGGGCGATGGCCTGCTTGACGTGCTCCTGCAAGGCGCGGGTCATGGCATCGTCACCGGTGTGACCCGGCTTTAGCACCACGAAGGCCTGCACGATCTGCCCGCGCTCCTCGTCGGGCACACCGATCACGCCGCATTCGGCCACCGCCGGATGCTGCAACAAAGCGCTCTCCACCTCAGGACCGGCGATGTTGTAGCCGGCAGAAATGATCATGTCGTCGTTGCGCGCCTGGTAGCGGAAGTAGCCGTCGGCATCCATCACGAAGGTATCGCCGGGCAGGTTCCAGCCGTCCTTGACGTAATCCTGCTGGCGCGGATCGTCCAGGTAGCGGCAGCCCGTGGGCCCGCGCACGGCCAGGCGACCCACAGTGCCCGCAGGGACAGGCTGCATGTTCTCGTCGACGATCTGCGCCTGGTAGCCGGGCACCACCTGACCGATGGCGCCAGCGCGCACCTGGTCGCCCGAGCTGGAGATGTAGATGTGGATCACCTCGGTACCGCCGATGCCGTCGGTCATCTCGATGCCGGTGGCCTGTTTCCACAGCTGGCGCGTGGCGTCGGGCAGGGCCTCGCCGGCCGACACCGGATGGCGCAGGCTCGCAAGATCAAAACCCGACGCCAGGCCCGCCATCTGGCGGTAGAAGGTAGGCGCCGTGTAGCACTGGGTGGCCTTGTAATGGGCAATCGTCTGCAACAGCGTCTCAGGCGTGTGCTTTTCCAGCAAGACCGTGCTGGCGCCATACCGCAGCGGAAAGGTCAGCAGCCCGCCCAAGCCGAAGGTGAAAGCAATCGGCGGCGTGCCGCACACCACATCGTCCTCGCGCATCTTCAGGATATGGCGCGGGAACAGATCGCACATGGCCAGCACATCGCGATGGAAATGCAAGGTGCCTTTGGGCTTTCCGGTGGTGCCGCTGGTAAAGGCGATCAGGCACACGTCGTCGCGGCTGGTCGGGTGCGGCGTCCAGCGACCCGACTGCCCTTGCATGCGCTGCTCCAACCCCTGTGAGTCGTTGCTGCGAAACGCCACGCACTGACGCAAGGCGGGGGCATGGTGCGCATGGCCCGGGGTCATGCAGTGCTGAATTTCTTCCATCAACAGGCTGTCGCACAGCGCGGCACTGACCTGCGCCTTGTCGATGATCTGCGCCAGTTCGGCCGCGCGCAGCAGCGGCATGGTGGGCACCACGACCAGGCCGGCCTGAATGGCGGCCAGAAAGCAGGCCGCCATCATGGGGCTGTTACCCCCGCGCAGGAGCAGGCGGTTGCCCGGCACCAGGCCCATGTCGCGTGTGAGCACCAGGGCGATGCGGTGGACCTGATCCTGCAACTGCGCATAGGTCCAGGAGAAAGGCTGGGGCGTGCCCTCGCCTGCCATCAGGCCGTGCACGCCATGCAGGGCGATGCGCTCGCCCCGACCTTCGCGCACATGGCGATCGAGCAGTTCGACCGCGCAATTGATTAGCTCCGGGTAATTCACCTCGGGCTGATCGAAGACAAACACCGGCCATTGCGCGGGCGGCGGCAGGCGGTCACGGGCGAAGGTGTCGACATGACTGCTGGGGGCCAGGGTCTGATCGCGCATTGCGTCCTCCTTCGCGGCTTCAACCGCGCAAAAGATCCTTGCCGATGATCAATTGCTGCACCTCGGTCGCCCCTTCGTAGATCCGCAGCGCGCGGATCTCGCGGTACAGGGATTCGACGATGCATCCCTTTTTCACGCCCATGCCGCCGTGCATCTGCACCGCCATGTCGATGATCTGCTGCGCGTTCTCAGTGGCCGTCATCTTGGCCATGGCCGCTTCGCGGGTGATGCGCTGGCCCTGATCGCGCAGCCACGCGGCGCGGTAGGTCAGGAGCGTGCCGGCGTCCAGCATCGTAGCCATCTGGGCGATCTTCGATTGCGTGATCTGAAAGTCGGCCAGGCTCTGACCGAACATCGGGCGCGATCGCGCCCAGGCTATCGATTCATGCAGCGCGCGCCGTGCAAAGCCCAGGGCGGCGGCCGCAACCGAGGTACGAAACACATCGAGTGTGGCCATGGCCACCTTGAAGCCTTCGCCAGCCTCACCGATACGCCGGCTGGTCGGAACCTGCACCTTGTCAAATCGCAAGGTGGCCAGGGGATGCGGCGCCACCACGTCGATGCGCTCCTCGATGGTCAGGCCTGGGCTGTCGGCGTCGACGATGAAGGCGGTGATGCCGCGTGCGCCAGGCGCCTCACCGGTGCGTGCAAAGACCACATAGAAGCCGGCGATGCCGCCGTTCGAGATCCAGGTCTTGCGGCCCGTGAGTTCATAGCCCGTGGCGGTGACCGTGGCAGCGCATTGCAGGGCCGCCACATCGGAGCCCGCCTCAGGCTCGCTCAGCGCAAAGGCGGCCAGCGTCTGGCCGCGGACCACACGCGGCAGATAGGTCTTCTTTTGATCGGGCGTGCCGCGCAGGCTGATCGCACCCGAGCCCAGGCCTTGCATGGCGAAGGCGAAATCGGCCAGGCCGCTGTGAAAGGCCAAGGTTTCACGCAACAGACACAGCTGGCGCGTGTCGATGTGATCGGCCGCAGCCCCGTGCGCTGTGCCGGCCACCGCATGCCGCAGCCAGCCGCCCTGCCCCAGCAAGGTCACCAGGCGCAGGCATTCGGCGTCGACGGCATCGCGCGATTCGTCATGCGCTGCATGGGCCAGGTGCTGCAGGCACCAAGCATCAAGGCGTTGCTTGAAATCACGGTGGGCCGGTTCGAAGAAGGGCCAATCGAGTTCGGGCGGTACGGTGCCAACAGCCGCCGAGGCAGTCGTCGACATCGTTCAATCCCCCCCGAACACCGGCGTCTGCTTGGCCACGAAGGCGTGATAGGCGCGGTGAAAGTCGTTGGTGGCCATGCAGATCGCCTGGGCCTGGGCCTCGGCCTCGATGGCTTCGTCCACGCCCATATTCCATTCCTGGTGCAGCATCTTCTTGGTGATACCGTTGGCAAAGGTCGGACCGGCCACCAGTTGCGCGGCCAAGGCCTCGGCCTGCGCCAGCACCTCCTCGGGCGCACACACGCGGTTGTAGAAGCCCCAGCGCTCGGCTTCCTCAGCGGCCAGACCGCGACCCGTGAATAGCAATTCGCTGGCGCGCCCCTGGCCGATGATCCGCGGCAAGATCGCGCAGGCGCCCATATCGCAGCCGGCCAGGCCCACCTTGTTGAACAAGAAATACACCTTGCTGCGGGGGGTGCCATAGCGGATGTCGGAGGCCATGGCCAGGATGGCACCGGCACCAGCGCACACGCCGTCCACGGCGGCCACGATCGGCTGCGGGCAGGCGCGCATGGCCTTGACCAGATCACCGGTCATGCGGGTGAAGGCCAAGAGGCCCGGCATGTCCCACTGGGTTAGGGGCCCAATGATTTCGTGTACGTCACCCCCGGAGCAGAAGTTGCCTCCGGCGCCCGTGATCACCACCGCGTGCACGTCGGGCGCATGGACCAGGGCGCGAAAGAAATCGCGCAGTTCCGCGTAAGAGTCAAAGGACAGCGGGTTCTTGCGCTCAGGTCGGTTCAGGGTGACGGTGGCCACGCCCTGTTGCACCTGCAGCAGGAAGTGTTCGGGGCGGTAGTGCGCCATCGGCTGGTCATGACGCGGCAAAGCATGGGACTGGCCCGGAAGGTAGCGGGGGGCGTTCATGGCGTCTCCTGGGGTTGTGGGGGTAGGGTGGCCAAGCCACCCTTGAGCGTGCCAAGCAGGCGGTACAACTGGTCTTGCTGGCGATCGCTCAGGGGCGACAGCAGATCGACGATCCAGGCTTCATGTTCGCGCGCCATGACGGCGAACACACGTCGGCCGGCGGGAGTGAGGCGCACTTTGAAGGCGCGGCGGTCTTCCACGTCGGTCTGGCGCTGCACCAGTTGCTCGCTCTCCAATTGGGCGACGATGGCGGTGACGTTGCCGCCAGTGACCAACATACGCCGCGACAGCGCACTCATGGTCAGGCCCTGAGGCTCGCGTTCGAGCTGGGCCATCAGATCAAAGCGAGGTAGGGTCAGGCCAAACTGCTCGCGCAGGCGCTGGCGGATGGTGTCCTCGATGCGCGTGGTGCAAGACAGCAGGCGCAGCCACAGTCGTAAGGAGTCGTGGTGGTCGGCGCGGGCGCGCACCTCCATGTCGGTGGCAGCGGGCGTGCAGGCGGAGGGAGTGGACACGGGCATGACGCTCAGTCGCCTCGGCCGGCGCTCTGCATCGCACGCTCGCGGGCAAACCCCGCCTCGAGCTGCGGCTTGGCCGATTGATAGGGCTTGGGCCAAGCCAGACCGGCGTAGCCGATACGCGCGGCCTCTTGCAGCGTCCAGGCCGGGTTGGCCAAGTGCGGGCGAGCCACCGCGCACAAGTCGGCACGGCCGGCGGCGATCACGCTGTTCACATGGTCGGCTTCGCTGATCGCACCCACGGCGATCGTGGCAATACCGGCCTCCTGGCGCACGCGGTCGGCGAACGGGGTCTGGTACATGCGGCCATACACCGGCTTCTGGTGCGGGCTCACCTGGCCCGAGGAGCAATCGATCATGTCAGCGCCCGCGGCCTTGAAGGCGCGGGCAATGTCCACCGCATCGGCGGGCGTGATGCCGCCCTCGACCCAGTCGTGGGCCGAGATACGCACGGAGATCGGCAGGTGCTGCGGCCAAACCGCACGCACCGCGTGGAAGACCTCCAGTGGATAGCGCAGGCGATGGGTGAGGCTACCGCCGTAGTCGTCGCTGCGGCGGTTGGTCAGGGGCGAGATGAAGGACGACAGCAGGTAGCCGTGCGCGCAATGCAGCTCGAGCCAGTCGAAGCCCGCCTGCGCGGCGCGGCGCGCCGCATGCACGAAATCATTCTTAACGGCGTCCATGTCGCTGCAGTCCATGGCGCGCGGAACCGGGCCATCGTCCAGGTAGGGCACGGCGGACGCGGCGATCAGGGGCCAGTTGCCCTCGGGGAGGGGCTGGTCCATGCCCCCGCCTTGCCAGGGGGTGCAAGTGGAGGCCTTGGGTCCGGCATGGCCGATCTGCATGGCCATCTTGGCGTCGCTGTTCGCATGCGCCCAATCGACGATGCGTTTCCAATCCTGCATCTGATCGTCGTTCCACAGGCCGGGGCAGCCCGGTGTGATGCGGCCTTCGGGGCTGACGCAGCTCATTTCCGCGAAGACCAAGGCGGCACCGCCCATCGCACGTGCACCCAGATGCACCAGGTGGTAGTCGCCCACCCGGCCGTCTTGCGCCATGTACTGGGCCATCGGCGAGACCACCACGCGATTCTTCAGGATGACCGAGCGCAGGGTGTAAGGCGTGAACATGGGCGGGCGAGTGCCCTTTTGGCCCGCGCGCTCGGCGAACCAGGATTCGTAGCCTTCGAGCCAACCCTTGTCTCGCAGGCGCAGGTTCTCGTGGCTGATACGCTGGCTGCGCGTGAGCATGGAGTACATGAACTGCTCGGGCTCGAGCGGGTCGCAATAGCGATCGCCGCAGACCTCGAACCATTCCATGGCGTTCCAGGCGGCGTTCTGCAGGCGGATCACGTCGATGGCGCGCACCTTCTGATAGCGCTGCAGAACTTCGGGAATGCGATCGACCGTGTCGCCCATGTCCGTGAACTGGCTGACCAGCTCGATCGCATCCTCCAGGGCCAGCTTGGTGCCCGAGCCAATCGCGAAGTGGGCCGTGTGCACCGCATCCCCCATCAGCACCACATGGCTGTTGCCATTGAAATGCGACCACTGTTCGCACTTCACCCGCTGAAAATTGAGCCACGCCGAGCCGCGCAGGTGACGCGCATTGGTCATGAGCTTTTCGCCGCGCAGGTTGGCAGCGAAGAGTTTTTCACAAAAGGCGATGGAGGCCTCTTGGTCGGCCTGGTCCAGGCCGTGGGCCTTCCAGACCGACTCGGGGCATTCGACGATGAAGGTGGACGTCTGCTCGTCGAACTTATAGACGTGGGCCTGAAACCAGCCGTGTTCGGTCTTCTCGAAGAGGAAGGTAAAGGCGTCGTACAGGCGCTTCGTTCCCAGCCAGATAAAGCGATTGGGGCGGGTGACGAGATCGGGCTTGAACACAGAGGCCAGACGCTGGCGCACCTTGGAGTTCACGCCATCGCTGGCGATGATCAGGTCGGCATCGGGAAAATCCAGGTCGGAGTCGGCATCCTGCTCAAACAGCAGCTTCACGCCCAGCGCTTCGCAACGCGCCTGCAGGATATTGAGCAGCTTCTTGCGGCCGATGCCCACAAAGCCGTGGCCACCCGAGCGAATCACACGGCCCTTGAAATGCAGCTCGATGTCGTCCCAGTGGTTGAAGGCCTGCTGCACCTCGGCGGCGGTCTGCGGATCCCACTGGCGCATGCGCTCCATGGTCTGGTCAGAAAAGACCACACCCCAGCCGAAGGTGTCGTAGGGCTTGTTGCGCTCCACGACTGTGATGTCGTGGTGGGCACCGAGCTTCTTCATTAAGAGCGCGAAGTACAGACCCGAGGGCCCACCGCCGATGCAAACGATCTTCATGAGGGAGCTTCCAGTCTGAGAAGCGAAATTGGTGAGAAGCGAAATTGGGAGAGGCGAAATACTTCAAGCCTAAAGCAATTCTCCCATCGGCTGAAGGTGTAGGCCTAAGGGCAAACCCGCAATCACTGCCAATCTTGACTTAATTCACCCAATCGTTAACTATTGCGCCGTGCCGACTCCCAAGACCGCCCCCCGTCAAACGCGCCCGAGCCCGCCCGCGTCGCACGAAAAGCAGCGCGACGCCGACCGCTCGCAGGCCGCCATCCTGGCCGCCGCCACCCAGGAATTCGCGCAGCACGGCCTCAGCGGCGCACGCATGGACACGATCGCCGAAAAGGCGCAGTTAAACAAGCGCCTGATCTATTACTACTTTCAAGACAAAGACCAGTTGTTTCAGGCGGTTCTGGAGCAGTCCTACCGCCAGATCCGGGAAGAAGAAAGAGCCCTGAACCTCGAGGCCCTGGAGCCCGCCGCCGCCATGCGTGCGCTGGTGGAATTCACCTGGAATTACTACATCGCCCACCCGGAATTCCTCACGCTGCTCAATAGCGCCAACCTGCACCGCGCGCGCCATCTGCAAAACTCCCAGCGGGCCCGCGCCATGAACTCGCCCTTGATTGACCTGCTCGCCGACATCCTGGAGCGAGGGCGCAAGGCAGGCCAGTTTCGCGGCGGCATCGACCCCTTGCAGCTGTATGTGTCGATCGCTGGATTGGCCTACTTTTATCTGTCGAACAACCCCACCCTGTCGGCCATCTTCGGCCGCGACCTGATGTCGCCCAAGGCGCGCAGCGAACGCCTGTCCCACATGGGCGATGTGATCCTAGGGTATGTCCTGAGAAGCTAGGGCGCGCGCGGCGTTGACACGCCCGGACCCCTTCTTAGAATTCACCATACAGTTAATTAGAGCGGCGAATCCATCCCAATAGATGCAGCCGCCACGACTGCATCCCAGACCACAACCGAGGAGACCTCTGTGCCCATTCCGTTTCACCGCCGCCACGTCATCACCGCCCTGCTCGCCTCGCTGGCCTGTGCCAGCGGCTATGCCCAAGCCCAATGGAAGCCCAATAAGCCCATCACGCTGATCGTGCCCTGGGCGCCGGGTGGCTCGACCGACCAGGTCACCCGCGTGTCCGCCGCCGAATTGGAAAAGCATCTGGGCCAGAAGATCGTGATCCAGAACCAGCCGGGCGCCTCCGGCTCGGTCGGTACCAAAAACGCGATGCAGTTCCCGCCTGACGGCTACACCTGGACGGCCGGCGCCGCCAAGGACCTGGGCACCTACCGGGTCTTGGGCATGGTCGAGACCTCCATCTCCGACTGGAACGTCTACGTCAACGTGGCGCACGTTGCCGTGGTCGGCGTAAACGCGGATACCCCCTACAAGACCATGACCGAGCTGCTGGCCGCCATGAAGGCGCGCCCGGGCGCGATCTCGGTGGCCACCGCCGGCGTCAACTCCAGTGGCCATTCGGCCATCGAAGCCCTGGCACGCGCCGCGGGCGTCACCTACAAGCACGTGACCTATGACGGCGGCGCGCCGGCGGCTGTGGCCGCCGCTTCCGGCGAGGCCAACCTCACCACGCAGCTGGCCGCCGAACAGACCGACATGATCCGCGCCAAGAAGATCCGCCCGCTGGCTGTAGTCAGCGACAAGCCACTGGAGATCGAGGGCTTCGGTACGGTGCCGCCGCTGTCGCAGTTCATCCCCGGCTTCAAGGATCCGATCAACTACTTCGGCATCTTCGTGCCCAAGGCCGTGCCCGCCGAGGTCAAGGCGACGTTGGATCGCATCTGGGCCACCGAAATGACCAAGAGCACCGCGCTGCGCACCTATGCGCAATCGCGTGGCGCGATGTTCGCCCCGATGTCCGGCGACGAAGCGCAAAAGGCGGTGATGCCGGCGATCCAGTCGTATGCCTGGACGCAACATGCCGCCGGCAAGGCCAAGGTCTCGCCCGACACCGTCGGCATTCCCAAGCCCTGACCCGCGCGCCATGAGCCAAGCGTCTGGCAGCCGCACCGACCTCTGGGGCGGTGCGGCTTGGGTGGGTCTGGGGTCAGCCATCCTGGTGGAGTCGCTGCGCATGGACCGCTTCGAGTCCATGGGAGCGACCGTCTACACCTACCCAGGCTTCGTGCCCGGCATGATCGGTGCGGTGGTGGCGCTGCTCGGTTTGGTGCTGATGGCACGGGGCTGGCTCGCTCGGGCCCAGGCCCCCGAAAGCGAACCGGTGATGCCGGCCCGTGTCGCCATCGCCCTTCTGCTGTCGCTGGCCTTCTGTCTGGTCCTGCTCTCGCGCGCGCACTTCGTGCTGGCCACTGCGCTGTTCGTCGCGACTTTCACCTTCCTGTTCGCCGATCCCGCGCAGCCACGCGCACGGCGCCTGCGCGTGGCGGGGCTCAGCGGTGCGATCACGGCGGTGGTGGTGTTTTACGTGTTTCAGGAAATCTTCCTGGTACGTCTCCCCTAGCGCGCACGCCCTGAGGCCTCCACATGCTTGAAGGATTGCTGGGCCTGGCCCAATCGATTGCCGGCTTCGCCACGCCAGAAATCATCTTCTACGCGCTGCTCTCCTGCCTGGTGGGCGTGATCATGGGCGCGCTTCCCGGGCTGACGGCCACGATGGCGCTGGCCCTCATGACGACGCTGACGCTCAAGCTGCCGCCGAACCAGGCGCTCCTGATCTTGATCTGCACCTATGTCGGCGCGATCTATGGCGGATCGCGATCGGCCATCTTGCTCAATATCCCCGGCACGCCGGCGTCTGCCGCGTCATGCCTGGACGGCTACGCGCTGGCACGCCAGGGCCTGGCCGGGCGGGCCATGGGCATTGCCACCACCGGCTCGGTCATGGGCACCTTGATCGGTATGTTTTTTCTGGCGGCCTTCACGCCGGTGCTAGGTGGCATGGCCCTGAAGTTCGGGGCCTACGAGTTTTTCTGGCTGGCGCTCTTTGGCGTGATCATCGCGGGCACCCTCACCGGCAACGATCCGCTCAAAGGCTGGATCGCCGGTATCGCGGGCCTGTTCATCGCCGGCATCGGGCAGGAGCCCCAGTACGGCTTCGAGCGGTTTTCCTACGGCGTGCGTGACCTCGCCGGGGGCATTTCACTGGTGCCCGCGCTGGTGGGCGCTTTTGGCTTCGCCGAACTCCTGACCGCCATCCGCGAGCGCCAGGCGCCCGTGAAGATCAGCGCCTTCGACACCGTGATTCCGCGCCTGCGCGATGTCTTCCAGTACTGGCGCACCATCCTGCGCTCGGGCCTGATCGGCACAGCGGTGGGCATCGTACCGGGTGTCGGCGAGGATGTCGCAGCCTGGTCCTCCTATGCCGCCGCCAAGCGCGCCAGCAAGGAAAAAGAGCTGTACGGAAAGGGCTCGGTCGAGGGTCTGATGGCGGCCGAGACCGGCGACAACGCCTGCGTGCCCGGTGCGGTGATCCCCGTGCTGACGCTGGCGATTCCCGGGTCTGCGCCAGCCGCCGTACTCATGGCGGCCATGATCATCCACGGCATCAAGCCGGGGCCGATGATCATGATTGAGAACCCCCGCTTCGTGTACGACGTGGTGGCCATGATGCTGTTCGCCACCATCGGCATCCTGATCTACGGCCTGGTGCTGACCAAGGCGCTGGTGCAGGTGCTGCGCGTTCCCCAGCATGTGCTGGTGCCAATCATCTTCGTGCTGTGTGCGGTGGGCAGCTTCGCGATCGCAGGACGCATGTTCGACGTGTATGTGATGCTGGTCTTCGGCATCCTGGGTTACTTCCTGCGGCACTTCGGCTATCCCATGGCGCCGCTGGTGCTGGGCATCGTGCTGGGCGATCTGTTGGAGAAGAATCTGCGGCGCGCCCTGATCCTGTCCGACGGGGATCTCACGCCCTTCTTCACCCGTCCGATTTCTGCGGTGGTGGCGGCGATGATCTTCGGCACCATCGGCTGGAAGCTGTGGAGCCTGCACAAGTCCAGGCAGGCAACGTCGGCGGCCGCATGAAGCTGGCCCTGTGCAACGAAGTCCTGCGCCATCTGTCCTTGGACGCGCAGTGCGCGCTGGCGGCGCAACTGGGTTACCAGGGGCTCGAGATCGCGCCCTTCACCCTGTTCCAAGATTCGGCCGAACTGGACGAGCGCCTGGCAGCACGCACGCATGCCTGCGCCCATGCGCAGGGTCTGCACATTCCCAGCCTGCACTGGCTGCTGGTGAAGCCCGAGGGCCTGTCCATGGTCAGCCCCGATAACCGGGTGCGTCAGGCGACGCTGGACTGGATCCGACGGCTGATCGCTTTCGCGCAGCGTTGTGGCGCCCGAGTTCTGGTGCATGGCTCGCCCGCGCAGCGCAACCCGCTGCCCGGTCAGAGCCTGGATGATGCCCGCCAACGCCTCGAAGACAGCCTGCGGCAGATCGCGCCCTGGGCCGCACAGGCGTGCGTGACCTATTGCCTGGAGCCGCTGTCTCGCGCCGAAACCGTGCTGGTGAACACCGTGCAAGAGGCGGCCGACCTGGTGGGCCGCATCGACTCGCCGGCGCTACGCACCATGCTCGATGCCAGTGCCGCAGCGCAAACCGAATCCGAGCCGATCGCACAGGTGCTCGCGCGCCACCTGGACGCAGGCGACATCGCCCACGTGCAAGTGAACGACCGCAACCGCCGTGGCCCCGGGCAAGGCGACACCGACCTGCTGCCGCTGGTGAAGGTGCTGCGTCAACGCGGCTACGACGGGTGGGTGGTGGTCGAGCCCTTTGAATACATTCCCGACGGCGCCACGACGGCGGCCTTTGCAGCCGGCCATATGCAGGCCTTGTGGAGGGCCACCGCATGAGTCGCCGCGCGCCCATCGCCTTCACCGTGCGCGCGATCACGGCCTACCAGCGGCCGGTCACGCTGCGCATGCCCTTTCGCTTTGGCGCCGCCACGGTCACTGCCTGCCCGCAGGCCTTTGTGCGGGTGCGGGTGCGCGTGCAGATCGAGGGCCGCGAGGTCGAAGGCGCGAGCGCCGAGCTGATGGTGCCCAAGTGGTTCGACAAGTCGCCCGCGCTCACCCACGAAGACAACTTCGTGCAGCTGCGTCGAGCCGTGAGCGCCGCACGCGCCGCGTATCTCGCCTCACCGTCGTCCGCTAGTGCCTATGCCCTGTCATCAGGTGCCGGTTCACAGGCCATCACGAACGAGGTGGCACAAGGCCTGCCACGACTGGCCGCCCAGTTCGGCCCAGCCCTGATCGACAAGGCCATCGCCGACGCCGTGCTGCGCGCGCAAGGCCTGGACTGGGTCAGCGGCGTGCAAGCGGGCCTGCTGGGCGATCCCTGGTCGGCGCACCTGCGCCTGATGCGCCCTGACAGCGTCTGGCTGCGTCACACCGTCGGACTGGCCGACCGCCTGGAGGCCGACGATGCCGGAGCCGACCCCGACGATGGTTTGCCCGCCACCTTGCAAGACGCCATTGCCTGCTACGGCCTGCGCTATTTCAAGCTCAAGTTGTGCGGCCAGCCCGAGGCCGACGTGGCGCGCCTCACCCGCATCGAACGCCTGCTCGCCCGCGTCGGCGATTACCGCGTCACGCTCGATGGCAACGAAACCTATGCCGACGTGGCGCAGATCGAGGCCCTGTTCGACACCCTGGCCCGTCACCCCGCCACCGCGCGCCTGGTGCAACGCACCCTGTTGCTCGAGCAACCCTTGCCGCGTCACTTGGCCTTGCAGCAATCGCTGGTGGGCGCGCGCATCCCGGTGCCGGTGATCCTGGACGAATCCGACGACGACGAATCCGTGCTGCCCCTGGGCCTGAACCAGGGCTATCGCGGCATCTCCAGCAAGGCCTGCAAAGGCATCTACCGATCGCTCGCGCATGCGGCGCGCCTTCGCGAGCGCCCCGGTCACTTGCTCTCCGGCGAAGACCTCACCTGCCAGGCCGGCCTGGCCGTGCAGCAGGACACCCTGCTAGCCGCCAGCCTGGGCGTCACCCACATCGAGCGCAACGGCCACCACTATGTGCGGGGTTTCGGAACCGCCAGCGTGGCCGAAACGCAAGATTTTCTGAGCGCCCATCGCGGGCTTTACCAGCCCGATCCGCAAGGCGTGCGACTTCGCATCCAGCACGGACGCCTGGATCTCACCAGCCTGCACCAACCGGGGTTCGCGCATAGCGCCACGCCCCACTGGGACACGCTGGAACCCTTTACCGAATGAGGCGCACCGCGCCCACTTATCACCCAGGAGGAAAAAAAACATGAACCCGCAACGACTCGGACTCATCATGCACGGCGTCACCGGCCGCATGGGAATGAACCAGCACCTGATTCGCTCCATCGTGGCCCTGCGCAAGGAAGGCGGCGTGAAGCTGTCCAACGGCGCGCGCGTGATGCCCGACCCGATCCTGATCGGGCGCGACGCCGCCAAGATCGAGGCCCTGGCCCGCGCACATGGCATCGAGCGTTTCGGCACCAACCTGGATGCAGCGCTCGCCAACAAAGACGACACCGTCTTTTTTGATGCGGGCACGACGCAGATGCGTCCCACCCTCCTGGCCAAGGCCATCCGCGCGGGCAAGCATGTGTACTGCGAGAAGCCGATTGCCACCAATCTGAATGAAGCGGTGGAGATCGCGCGCCTGGCGCAGTCCTCGGGTCTCAAGCACGGCGCTGTGCAAGACAAGCTCTTTTTGCCGGGTCTGCGCAAGCTGGACATGCTGCGACGCGCGGGCTTCTTCGGCAAGATGCTCAGTGTGCGCATCGAGTTCGGCTACTGGGTATTTGAAGGCGACCTGCAACCAATCCAGCGCCCCTCCTGGAACTACCGCAGCGAAGAGGGCGGCGGCATCATCCTGGACATGATCTGCCACTGGCGCTATGTGCTGGACAACCTGTTTGGCCAGGTGCAGTCCATCAGCTGCATCGGCGCCACCCACATTCCCCAGCGCTGGGACGAAGCCGGCAAGCCCTACACCGCCACCGCTGACGATGCCTCCTACGCCACCCTCGAACTCAAGGGCCACCAGGGCGAGCGCGTGATCGCGCAGGTCAATAGCTCCTGGACCACCCGCGTGCGGCGCGACGATTTGGTCACTTTCCATGTGGACGGCACGCATGGCTCCGCGGTCGCAGGCC
>Ga0209358_10002479_pt1 | contig 14024 bp, 8 predicted proteins | sample LauGreFa1BDMLBSN_2_FD_187574 | JGI IMG/M metagenome (GOLD analysis project Ga0209358, IMG submission 187574) | Freshwater lake microbial communities from Lake Michigan, USA - Fa13.BD.MLB.SN (SPAdes) (version 2) | ecosystem: Environmental > Aquatic > Freshwater > Lake | place: Lake Michigan, USA... | reverse complement strand
CTATTTGTTGCTCTTACAAAGAAATGTTGAGTAGAAATGTTTTCAGTTCTACGTGCTTCAAAATCTCCGCCTCTTTGGATTGCCTGTAATAATCTATATTGATTAAACATTTCAGCTCCAGTTGAGTGTGATGGGGCTACACTACCACTTTGTACTATTGCTCCATCTTTAGTGTAAATTGTTTGGTTAGCAATAGCACCCAACGTAGCACCAATTGCTTCAGCGTTAAGAACTATAATACCTCTATCAGGATAAAATAATCCAAAGCCTTGTCCATTTGATGAAGTTGTAGTATTAATTGTTGCTTGATTTTCAGTTCCTAAATTCAATGAACCAGAAACAACTTTAAATGTTCTACCACTTAAACCTAAATCATCTCCAAATTTCTTACCACTATTATCAATAAAAGTAAATGTACCATTACCAGCCGTTAATTTTAATGACCAGTTACCAGCATCCATTTTCTCTCTATATCTACTTCTAGCCACATTGATTATGTAAACAGCGTTACAATCTTGTAATGTACCAGCTGAATTTTCAAATGAGAATTTAGTATCAGTTGGGTCTAACAACATTGCTCTATACTGAGCGTAAGTTGCTTTAGTTGCAAGAAGTGCAGAATCATTAACATCTAATGTCATTGAACCACTACCATTAACATGTCCATACGCTACAGCGAATTGTACTTCAGCGGTATCAGAAAATGTTACTGGATTGTAATCATAAACATTTGCGTAATAGTATCCGCTTGTTGCGGTAGTTTGTGCAGATGCTGTAAAAAATTGTGCTAATGAACCAGAATCTCCAGACCATAATCCGGTAGTAACTACTTCAGTTTTTGCATTAACTTTATCAAAATCACCAAATCTTTTATAGATACCAGTAGTTATACCACTTGTGTTTGAAGCGATTTGTTGGCCAGCTGGTAGTACGCTATTTAAAATAGATACGATTTGGTTTGTATCAACCGTACCAGAGTTTGCTAATGCTGCTATCTGGGCGGTTACGTTTGGGTCATTTATTAGTGCCATTATTTATTTCTTTTTAAGCTTTATAAGTTACAGTTACAGGTATAGTTTGAGAACCTCCAGTTTCATTACCATAAACTGTCAATGTAGTTGATACATCAATTGTTAAATTTGGATTTGGTGTGAAACGGAATTCTAAACCACTAACCACCTGTGCGGTTGTTGTAATTTCCTCTCCTAAGAAAACAGGAACACTACCAACTGCAGATGCGCCTCTAGTAACTGTCAATGTACCAGCTCTTTGGTCTGTTAATACTACAGTGTATCCAGCACTTGCGTTTCCAGCAGGAGATGTAGTTGGTGTTAATCCAACACCACCTTCTAATTGATTTACAGCAATTGAAGGTACACCCAATCTTACAGTTGGGATTTGAGTTGTTCCTTTTGGAAGAGTCACTAATTTATATCTCAATATTTGAGTTTCATCAGGTGATGCTTCAGTTACAGGAATTGCTCTAATTGCTGAATCATAATAAGCCGAACCCTTTGGGTGTGCCGGCTCATATAATGTGTAATCAATCTCATCATCACCTAAAGCGAACTTTGAAATGTTTAAAGATTGACCAGATGCTAATTTTTGTCTTCCTTTTTTGGTAAGAATTGCATCTACTGTTATTTCGGTATTATCTAAATATGCCATTTGATATTGTTTTTTTAATTCTTTATTATCTAAAATAAATATAACCAATTAATATTTTCATTCTTAATCCACTTCAAGTATTGGTTCACCACTACCTCTACCTGTCTTAGCCACTCTAAGGATGTTAGGATTAGTTGTAAATGTTTCTACCGCAGGTAACCCATCAGGTGTAGTTAATATTCCATTAATTACTCCTTGCTTAGAACCTTTCCAAAATGAACGTTGTAATCCTTCACCCAATCCATTAGTAAATTTGTAGTGAGTTGGTAAGTATCCATTAATAGGTGTAACTTGTACTACATCATTTCCCAATGATATACTACCACTAAAAGGTAATAACGATACATAATATTTATCTTCAAATGTAGTTATTGTAGTATATTTAACAGGACCTGAAGTTGTTGCTGGATATCCACCTGTTTGCGTTTTTTTCTTTTTAGGTTTAGATTCTTTTACTAAGAATGCACTAACTCTACTACCTGTTGTTTCTAAATTTCCAAATACATCATCAAATGTTCTATAAACAGAATTTCCTCTCTTAGCATATAAACCATATCCTAAGTTTGCCAATGAATTTTTATCCATACCAATTTGAGTAGATGAAAACGAATCAACCTCACCATATAAAGATGCACCAGTAGGACACTCAATATTAACAGAACCTTGAGATGGATATGTAGGATATTCCGTATCTAATATATCCACAAAATTATAATCTATTGTAGATTCATAGGTTGGGTTTGTACTTTCTACTACAATTCCATTATTTGCATCAACTACACCATCGTAATTATTTAAATTACTTTCCAATGTTGCTATTTCTTGTGCATTCAACTCACCTTCATTATAATTGAAAGTAGAATCTATTGCAACATCATCGAATGTTGATATAGTTGTATCAAAATCATTTCTTTCGGATTCGGGCTTTGTCCACTTAATTTTACTTCTTTCCAAATAGTGTGGTTCAATCAATAGACCTTTAGATACCTTTGCTCTAGCAGGTGCTAAATCATCCAATACATCAAACAAAGATTTATCAATATATCTTACTAACTGAATATATTCGTAGATGTTTCTATCAAGTCTTTCAAAATAATAGTTTCTAAGAACACTTAGTTGTTTGTAATTATCTTTATATTCATCAGATGGGTCACCAATATAGTTATCGATATTAAAATCACCAAATGCTTTTAATATATCCATATTCAACTCTTTAATTGGAGAGAAGAATAATCCTAAACGATTCGAATCTATTGGAGCTCTATCAAATGATTTTTTAGTTGCTCTAGTTTTATATGAGAGGTCACCAATTAAAGTTTGTTCTTCAAAACGAATTTTATTAGAAAGATTAAATCCTAATGATGGTACTGTTGCTGTTACAGTCCTATCGTATGGTGTATATTGATATGGATATAAAGATGCGGAATACATATTATTTGCAAATGCAAATGGTTCTGTATAACTTTCATTTATAGCCACATTTTTAATAAACGAATCATTTGTTCTATCCTTTGGATATTCAAAATCCAATCGGAATAATAAATCTGCCGTAGATGCTGTATATGAGTTACCATTTATAGCATCTGGGAATAAAGTATGATTTTCAAACTTACTTCTTTGTAAAGGAACAGTCCACAAACGAACCTCATCAACATTACCTTCAAATCCATTACCACCAATTTGTAAAGTAGAACCAGTTTCCCATTGGGTATCAGATGTCATTAATGACATACTAACAAATGTATTTATTCTAATGCCATCGGATGTTGCAAACCAAATTTCATATTGTGATTGAGAACCACCATAGTTGTATCTATTTATAGAAATATTTGTATAGTTGTCCAATGATAATGGAATATTAAGACTTCCTGTTTTAAATTCGGGCCCATATACATAATCAATTGAAGTTTCAATATATGGAGTACCAACACCAGTTGTCATAAAATAACTACTCTCACCAACATCACCTCCAAAGTTTAATTCTAATGAAGCAAATGAACCAGTTGTTCTAACCAAGTCCACCTTCCATTCACTTCCAGAAATTATAGTATAGGATGTTTCCGGTAGTTTTGCAGGTTTTATTCTAAATTCAACGCAAGCTGGATAGTTACCAGTTGTTGGTGCTACTTTCCAAGGAACTTTAATATTTGAACTACCATTTTGATTTAAACTACCTGTCAAATAAATTGCGGCTGTTCTATCATCAAATGTAAATTTACTAGTTGCATCTTTTGTTGGGTCTTGTGGTCCTCCAAATTCCATTATTGTCAACATAGATTGTGGAACACCATAACAAGCCATAATAGCTTTCATAGCTCTACCAGTTCCTTTATGTTTTAATAGGTATGGTAAGTTATTTAGTATTCTTCTCCAAATTTGATTATTTGCTTCATCAAGAGGCATAGAATACATTTGATATCCTTCTCTATTAGTGCCATATACATGCTCCCATAAGAAATTAGAATTAAATGCTCGTTTCGTATCCCATCCTAATGATTGTAGTATAGGACCAACAACAGTATTTATTATATTTTTTGATTGAAGTTCTCCTATTTTTTTATTATCTCTTATAGAATTTATATAGGCCCAAATAATATCAAAATGCTGACCTACCATATCCAAAAATACAATAAAATCATTATTATCATAATCTTCTTGAATAAATAATGGTAGATTATTTACTAAATAATTGGTATTGTACTTATCATAGTATTCAGATGATGCTACAATAGAATTATACCATATTGTTGCTTCTGATGTGTTTGTAAGATAATTTACTTTTCGTGTAATACCATCTTGAAACGTATTATCAAATTTAGGATATGCTAATGCGTTTGTTGATGTGTATAGGTATTTTTCAAAACCATCAAAGTTTTGAATTATATTATTAATTTTATTAAGTAATACACCAGATTCATCAATAGGATATTGTCCGTATTTAATTGCAACTTCAAATTCTAAATCTAAAGAATCTTCAGTATTTAGTATTTCGTTACCTTCTATTTCAGGTGTAAATATACCTTGGGCATCTTCTGTTAATACATAACCAACATTGAATGTTTGTTCTACTATTGCTTGATATTGTTGAATATATTTTTCAAGTATACCAAGTTTATAGACGAAGTTATTTACTCTTTCTTCAGCCGAACCAAAATTTACAAAATTTTCCCAACTATATTCGGATTCTTCAACATATTCTATGTTTAACTTACTTGTATCTATACCCTTTGATTGAGCGTATTTATTGATTAGTAAATTAGATGAATAAGAACCACTTGATATTAAATCATCAAATACTTGATAACCAATACCATTATCAACCTCTAATCCAAAATTAGGTCCTTTTAATGGAGGACAATCTTGTGTAGTATCTCCAACCAAACGTATAGTATCAATTATTGGATTGGCTAATATTTTAGAAATCCAAACCTGTTGATTATCCTGTACAGATGTTGGTAATGGTTCGTATAATTTTAATATTAATGAATTTTGACTACCAGTCCAAGTTGTAATTAATTTATTATCACCTTCACCAAAATGTAAAAGATGAGTTAAGTATTTTGAAGGACTATCTCTTAATAAACTTCTATCAAATTGATTAATAAATCCTTCAGCTATTCTATTGATAGCAACATTTCTTGGAATTGTATAATTACTTTTTACAAATTTAATTGTAATAAATTCTTCTTTACCACTAACAGTTTCAATACCACTAATGTTATATGGTATTAATTTTAAATTAAATACAATGTTAGTATTATCTTCGGCTAAATTATTACCCGATAGCTCTATTAACTTTCTTACATTTAACGATACATTTCCACTGGATGGTATTTGGGTAAAGTTAGTTCCATTATATAGTCTAACATAATCCGTATTAACGGAATCGTATGATATTTTAAAATCAACATCAGTTCCTGCAAAATCGGGTCCGAATAGTTCCGATGGGTATGATATATTTCTAATATCAGGTATACCAACATAAACCTCATTAACTACATTTAATACAAATTCAATAGGGTTTCCATCGGATGCAGTTGTACCTGCTAATAATGATGCTCCTATTTTTTTTGTGGTTGATGGTACTAATACTACTTTATAATTTCCTATTTTAGTAATAGCAGCTGCGGGTATTGCTACAATAGCTGAATTCGTTCCATCGATTAAATTAGTATATTTGTAAACACTATCTCCTATATAAATTGCTATATCAGATACTGCTCCATTTTTAGATACACCAATCGGAATATCTGATTTTTCGTTTATATTGTATTTTTTAACACCTTCTTTATTTATAAAATCAATAGATGGTAGTATTCTTGTACTAATTGCCGCCTCTGTTGTTATTGATATTTTTTTATTTGAATCGGCTTCAAAACTTAAAAACACACTAGAATTCCTAATTACATTTCCCAAAGGATTGTTGCCCTGTGTTGGAAGTATTTCTTCGGTATTACCATTTGCGTTTGTTACTAATATCTTTGATATTACATAATTTGTCAAATCAGCAGATGAAATAGCTATATTAGTTCCAACTTTTTCAGTATAAGTGTATATCTGTTGTGTTGATAATGTATCGCTTAATGTACCATTTGTGTATAAAACAGAATCCCCTACACCATTTACTTCAATAGTAATTGTTACGTTCTCATCTAATACAGGAGTATCTATAATAACATTAGATTTCTCTAAATTAAATGCAACATCAATTATTTGACTAGATGCATTGTACGGAAAACTTTGTATTACATCATCTTTATAATATTCTACTATTACTTCAAATGGTGGTGTATTTGTATATATTGGTTCATTATTACCAACCAATGGTTCATTGTAATTTGGCAATAATCTATTTTGATATCCAATTAAACTATCTCCTAAATTTATATTGAAGTTTAAATTGCTAAAATTAAAATTTAAATTCGGTACTGCTCTAAATATATATTTTTCATTTGATTTAAATCCAATTTTATCAACAGTAATAACTTTACTTCCAAATTTTAATAAATCATTTAGAGATACATCTAATTTATCGGTTGTTGTTTTAAATGTATTTTCTGCATTTACATATATCTGAGCTTCCTGATTTGCTTTAATGTTTACTATTAAATTAGTATTTGCATTTATTGTACCATACGCATTTGGATTTGTTGTAATTGGAATTACTACATTGTCTGGGGTAGATACTACTACGCCACCTCCACCACCTCCACCAAAGGATACTGATGAATCGCTAATACTATTAAGTACGCTCGATGGGTTTGTACCTTCAAACGAAAAATCATCCCCCGATATTCCATAATTTGCTTCTGCCATTACTTAATAAATATTTTATTGTATGTTTTCTCTACCACCTTCGTAAATTCTATCTCTACCAATTCTACCATCACCACGATCAACTTCCGTAAAACCACCACCTCCAGTGAAACCACCACCCCCTCCACCGGTTGGAGTTTCTATTATAATAGGTAACTCGTTACGGTCATTTTCAGTAGGTGGTTGTTCTATTGTTATTATTTCACCAGTTGCTGGATTTTCTTTTTCAACAGGGAATGTAATTTTAGGTTCAGGTTCTGTAACCGGAGTTTCTCCTTTTAGTTTTTTTATGAATCCTAATTTCTTTTCACTTTGCTCTGGTTTCTCTATCGTTACTATTTTTAATTCAGGTATCTTTGTTTCAATTTCTATATCTGATGATTTTGATTGTAATATACTTGGTGCATCATCCAAACTTTCAATTCTTGCATTTACAGATGTATTAGTTAATTGCTCATCTTTTTGCATTAAGTAAAAATTAATAGAATTAACAATCAACTCGGATAATCTTCTTATTATAGTATTTTCTGATAATTGTAATCTTGGTGCAGTTTTTCTTGGTTTACCATAATTAAGGTCCTTAATATCAGATATTCTATTAGTAAATTCATAGTAAGCAGATTCCACAAACTTTTTATGAACAAATACGCTAAACGAATCAAAGTTAGAAATTTTATATTCTGTTTTTAATTTTTCATACCAGCTCTGTCCATATATATTTTTTACAAAATCATCGATTACACTTGGATTAATTGATTCTACCAACTTTAATGCATTGTATATTATATCGCTCCTAAAATCACCATTATTATACAATATTCCAAATCTCTCTTTTATATCAGCCGCATTATTACTTTTTTCTAATGGGAATAATCTAACTTCTGTTCTAGATGGTGATATTTCACCAATCCAAAGTTTATCATTTGGTTGAAAAGAACCTACTCTTTTATTTAGTAAAGATACTTGTGTTTTGAATAATCCGTTTGCATAACCAGCTTCATTTATTAGTCTCTCAACATCTATAAAATATTCAGCAGGTAAGTTATTTTTTGTCATAACCGTTCCTTCGGCTATTAAAAAGTAATCTCTTATATTCTGATTATTTAATGAAATATATCTAACCAACCCATGTCCTTTTTGTGGTAGTTGGTTTTCGGAAATATCATACATAATAAATTCTATGATGTCATCCTCACTTAATCCAAAAAAAGTCTGTAGGTCCCCTTCCTCAAATATTTTTCTATCATTTGGGTTAATGCGGTAAGCTTTATTTTGTATTACCTCTTTAAAATTTTTCAATCCAGCTGCTGCCATATTTTATTTTTTACTTATACTATCCGGACCAACTAGTTCCAACTTGTTTTTGAATTGAAACCCCAAGTGTTACATTTGATTTTTGAGATTTAACAATTAAACTACCTTTATATTCAGTATCACCTAATAAAGTAACACCAGCTGAAGGTCTGAAATCATCTATTTTAGATGGAATTGTTTTTACAGTGAAAAACTTCGTTTGCTTTGGTTGTAATGTGAATGATGCAATTTTTTCAAAAGAACCTATAGTCTGTCCACTTTCTTCAAACGTAAGTGTTATTGGTTCTCTTGAGAAATTATAAACTTCAACATCAGGTCCATTTATCCACTGCCCATTACCATCATCTTTTGCTCTAGCTCTATAAGTTAAATCCCCATATTGAGGTGAACCTTTTTGTACACTCTTAACAGAGAAATCCATACCAACTTTTGCACCTTCTGCAATTTTAGCTTGCTTACCTTCTAATATTTCTTTGTATTGGTCATTTTGTTCTTTCAATGATTGATTACGAGCAGTTAAAGAAACTCTTTGAATTGCTTCAGCAGTTCCTTTTTGAATTGAGTTTTGTAAATCAACTACTACATTTGATATTTTTACATTTGCCTGATTTAATTGATTTTCAAATGATGCTACTAATATCCTTTGCGCATCAACATCTACTCTCAAACTTTCCGAAACTATTTCAAGTTCACTAACCTTTGCTGTTAAATCTACAACAATTGTATTTAATCTAATTACTTCTTCCGTTAAATCAATTACCGATTGAGTTACTTCATTATAAACCGGTCTAGGAACATCATCATCTAATGGAGGTGGTTCGGTTGGTATTAATTCAAATATCCTTGTATCTACTGATTTTAGTAAATCAATTTCATTATATTTGGGCTTACTTAGTTTACCAAAAACAACACCATCTGCTTCATTATATTCATTAAATGTATAGCTTGTTTCGGTAGTCTTTTGTATTACAGAAGAACCACTTGTGGATATACCATCAAGCAAATTAGGATTTTTTAATCCAGATGTTGTATTTCTATAATTTGCCATACTAATTATCTAAAACAGTAAATGTAATTTTATCATCGTAATATTTTACATCACCATCCATATCAACTTTAAATTCTATTTTATAAACCCTACCAGTTTCCCAATTCGATAAATTTAATTTGATGTAATTTCCATTAGTATCACAACTTAATTTAGAATATTCACTAAACGGAATTATAACATCATCAGATGCAAAATCCTTAATTTGATAGTAGCTTGTTTGTGGAAGATACTTTATATCATTATATGCAAATTGATTTGTAAAAGTTTTTAATGGATATAATTCTCTACCAATCACTCTTATTGTTGGTATCGTATTTTTTTTGTATTCACTTTTAAATGATTTAACGCCAACCTTAATATCGTTGGAAGTTAATTCCAGCAAAGAACCAGTTACAAAAGTTTGGTCATCCCAACCTATTCTTATTTTTGGTTGATATATTGTAAATGTTTCTTTACTAAATAATCTTAGTATTCCATAGTCCTGTGTGTTACTTTCTATATTTTCAGGAAACAATGTTGAGTTTGCGAATTTTAACATTAATCCATCATTTGGAATAGAACCGGTCATCCAAACTCTTAACATTGATTTGATATCCATATCAATATCACCTCTTTCGTAATTAAAATTTTGAGATGCGCTGTATTGAGTCCACCAAGTACCACCACTTCCATCATTTATACTTGCGGTAGTATATGAATTAAAATCATTATCTAGCCAATTTACTTTAGTATCTCCTTCTCTATAATTCCAATTTACCCCTTTTGTAGTTATTGCATCAAATCTAGTACCAATACCCATTTCCCAACTTCCAGATATGGGATTTGCATGAATTGTATATTCTAATGGTATTTCTTCTGTTTGTGATTCTTTTACCAACAATCTAGCACTATCCATACCAATTGTACCATTATATAATGATTGAGATAAAAAACCTAAATCAAACTTAAGTAAAGCATGCGATACATCCTTTACATTACCATAGTAAACCTTACTTACTTCCAATATCTCATCAAGCCCAGTATTTTGATTGGGTTGTTGTAGATAAATTGATGCGTCTTTTGATGCTGTTAAAAAATAGTATGCCATTATTTTGCCCTCCCTTTTATGTCTGAATCAGGAAACTTAATTTCAAAAACGGAAGGGTCTAATGATGGATATACCACTTTATTTTTAGTTGCCGCTTCTATATTATATGAATTTGTAGAATATTGCCCTCCACATTTATTTACAATTTGAAGAACAGGAACAGATGATACTCCCTCAACATTTGCCAATATTAATTCTAACTGATTTAGATTAATTGTTTGATTAAATGTCCACTTATCAATATTGAAATAATTTTTTAATTCTAAAATACACTTAGCTACTATTTCCGATTTATTAAAATTAGGATAGCAAGTTACTTCAAAATTAACTCCTATATTTATTATAAATCCATCTGAAAAATTAACACCATCCGTAAGAATTTTATATTCATTTAGATATGTTTTTAAATTTTCTTTAACTGCTCTATTAATTTGAGTTAATCTACCAGTACCATCTAATCCTAACATATAAAGATTTATAGCAAATGGATTATTTTTTTCGTTATCATTTGATGTTTTTCCAATTAGAAAATCTCTAATTTCAGCAGATACTGTTTCTTGTGTTGGTTCTTCTAAATCAGGTTTATTAACAAATCCCATTACCAAATCGGTAAATTCTTGCAAAGCTTTAGGTGATGCTAATATTGATGATGGTGAATTATTATCCAACTTACCATCAGCGGTTGCATAACATTTAGAAACAGAACCATATTTTGTTGGCATTGAAAGAGCTCTTACTTGATAATCTTTTGTAGTTACTGCTCTATTTTGAGAACCAAAATTTGCTAAAGCATTTTGTCTAATTTCTTCTAATGTTTCACTACCCCTACCACCAGACGCTGGTATTTCATTTGTAACGGCTACTGAATTTTTTAGACTATTATATGTTGCTATTTGAGATTGATTTAAATCTCCATAATCATTATCATATACAATAGATGTTATTCTAGTTAATTGACCCGATTCTATATTTGATAAAATACCACCACCTACATAATACTTAACAGTAATTGATGTATTTGATGGAGATGTTCCGTATGTTTTTGTTTTTAAGAAATTTGTTGGGTCAAATGATTCTTCCAATCTTTTAATAGAATTAGGTAACCCTAGTCCTACATTTTTAAGATTTGGAATTAATTGTTCATCTGATGCAGATGGGTCACCAGCTCCAAATTGAAGTGTAGTAGTTAAATCAGGATTTACCTTTGATACAAATCTTCTTGGAGTTTTTAAAGTTTTTAAAATATATGGTACGCTATCTTTAAATTGTACAAGATCTGGGTCATTTAATTCCGTATTTGCATAATCTAAAAAAACCATCTCTTGTGCTAAGTAAGGTACTTCATAATATTTGTTATTATTAGAATCTCTTACATCATATACTTCTATAATATTAGTATCACTTAAATTTATAGTTCGGAATGGTTCATACGAACCGAATTCAAAAGTAGCTTCTTTCGATGTTGCAGATATTGCCTGAACATATTTTTTTACAAGATATAAAGTTGGTTCACCTGTATTTGCATCTCTCTGATACACAGTAATATCTCTATCCGTAGTATCCGAAAAATCTACTATATCGGTAGTAATAAATTTAATAGATTCATCTTTAGACTCAATTTCCATACCTTGTCTAATCCTTAGTAAATATTTAGTATCTATTTCATTTAATATACCACTACCAATCGCAGGTACTATTTGATATATGGATATTAACGTTGTTGCAGGTGCCGTAACTTTTGGCTTATATCCTAAAGCATGAGCTAATGCAATTACGTTTTCTAAATCTTCAGCTGTTGTTATTAATGATTCTTTAAATGTATCATCTATATAGTATGAAAGTACATCACCTATATAAGATGCCATTTCAATAAACATCATACCAGGAGAAGCTTCCGTAAAATCAGTATTTGTTTTTGGAAAATATGTTTTTGAAAATTCTATTAAATTATCTCTAAAAGCTGAAAAGTCTTTATTAAGATATTTTATATCTTTTCCTCTATTTGTAAAATTATTATTTGATGGTGTTAAACTCATATTATGGTGCTATTTGTGCTATGTTAAATGATACCAAACCAGAATTACCAGTACTTCTACTTCTAAATTTCAATGATATGTTTATCAAATTTTTATCTTTATTTTCATTACTCATATCAACATTTATTTCTTCAATACTTACATTTGGTATATATTTCTCAACAGAATTTGTTATTATATCTTGAACCTTTTCTTCAAACTCATCTGTGATTGGTTCGAATAATACAGTTTCTACACCTGTACCAAATAAAGGATTCATCAAACGTTCTCCTCTTTTAGTTAATAATAGATTTTTTATATTACTTTTGAGTTGTTCTATTTCCGTATAATTTTGTTTAAACGCAACATTAGTTATTTGAATTGGCAAGGCTAAACCCACTGCATAGTCTTCATAATCTTTAGTTTCTATAATTGGTTTTCTACCTAATATAATTGCCATTACTTCTTAAATCTTTTTACTAATTCAGAATAATCTCTGTTGAAAGCTTTATCTAATTCAGCTACTCCGGTATTTACACCCAATCCAGTTGGTTGTGGTCCTTTTGCTAAATCACCATAACCCATTTTTTCGGCAATAGCCGTTCTACCTACAATCGAGCCCATATCACCCTGCCCAAAACTCATTGTTCTATAACCATCACCAGTTGAAGGTGCCATTGCGGTTTCATTTAGAATTTGGTTAATCATTGGGTTTTTGCTAAATTGCTTTGTAGGTGTTACTTTAGAAGCCACAGACTCCATAATAGTTTCATCATCTAACATAGCCTTAGCCATAGATAATCCAGTAGTTTTTGGTTTAGCAGGTTGTTTACCCTCTGCTAACATCTTTTTCATTTCAGCCTTCACACCTTCCTTAATTAAAGCAGGTAATTGCTCTTTAAGTTCCTCTTTAATAAGAATTTGGATGGCTTTTAATAGTTTGTCCGTATTCATACTTTATTATTTGTTATGTTTATAAATATTTGAATTGTTATTTTTGAAAATTATGTACTGAATAGAGTTGCTTCTTCCTTTCTTCTTCTAACTAAACCTTCATATAATTGACCGGTTTTAGCACCTCTTGTTGGTCCATTCAGCAAACCAGTTGCTGCTTTGGCATAATCTTTAGCTCTAATTGCTGCTGGAATATTTGGATAATTTGCAAAACTTCCACAATTATAAACAAAACTCAAACATGCTGCTTTTTGTTTATTATTAAGCGCATCAAAATCAGCTTGAGATATTTTTGAATTACCACTACCTACTAATCTATTCTTATAGGTTTCAGCTACTTCATATTGTAAAACTTTTAATGCATTTTCAATTGTTGTAGTATCTCCATATTTTACTGTTCTTATTTTTCCAGTAGTTGGGTCTAATATTTTATCCGTACCAAACCCTAAACGTGGATTTCCTTCATCGTTTATTGCTGCTTTTGCAAATCCTTCATTTTTTCCTATAAATTTTGCAGCTAAAGTTATCCAATCTGCGCTCAAATCCAATGCACCTAAATCTACGTTTATAATACCACTACCACCACTACTAAATCCACCACCGCCTCCTGCTCTAAATC
>Ga0209358_10002478_pt1 | contig 14040 bp, 11 predicted proteins | sample LauGreFa1BDMLBSN_2_FD_187574 | JGI IMG/M metagenome (GOLD analysis project Ga0209358, IMG submission 187574) | Freshwater lake microbial communities from Lake Michigan, USA - Fa13.BD.MLB.SN (SPAdes) (version 2) | ecosystem: Environmental > Aquatic > Freshwater > Lake | place: Lake Michigan, USA... | reverse complement strand
TGGAATCATTCGATTTAATTTGCAAGTTTTAGAATATAAAGATAATAAATCTTGCAAAATTAATCACTAAAATTAACACACAAATAACTAACAATCAACATATTGAATATTATTTAAGGGTTGACTAAATACTATTTTCTACCTTCAAACGCTTTAAACTAAATCCTTGATAATCTAAAATTTCTCCAACTTCATAAATCATTTTAGGGGTTAAATCACCAATTTTATGAGTGGAATTATCATTTTTAAACCCTAAAGCAAACGTTTCTGCCATACAAGCAAAACACTCACCCTTACCAAAAGGTAAAATTACAGAAGTAAGTTGTTGCTCTTGGTTTAAATATTTTGGTAAAGCAGCAATACCACCTTTTATATAAACAACATCTTCCCTATTTTGTATACTAACATCCGCATTAGATGGTACAGAAAGATCTACTACAATTCCATTATTTTTGATATGTTCACTAAATAAAATTGCTTTAGGATCATTGGTTCCAACAACAACAATATCATCCAATTTAACAGAATTAATATCTTGTGAAACAGTTAAATAATTTGAAATATGATTTAAAACTTCATCTAAAAAATCATTGAGATATTCAGAATCTACATTTAAGCTATTTTTTAAATGATTAAATTGGGGTAGTAAAAACCACTGTTGTAAAAATGATATTAATTTTTGTTTTGTTTCCTTTGAGTTTTGATAATTTGAATGATAAACTAAATTGATTTTTCTGCATTCGGATGACAATATTTCTGCAATAACCGAAACAATATTACCACCAGCTCCAACGAATGAAATTGAACAAGAACTTAATTTTTTATTTTGTTCTGTAACAACCTTTTTTATTGCATCAATACAAATTTTTGCGGTGTAGGAATTACCCGTTGTTAAAATTGCTTTAGAGGATTTTAACAACATACCATTTCCTGTTATAATACTAGTAAACTGACCTAATCCAATACTTTTAGCATTACGTTTATTTGCCCAATCTACTGCTTTTTGAATTTTTTTTATCCATAAACTTCTTTTACCGCTTCTTAAAGCATGATAAAAACTATTACTTGTTAAGGGAACGCCTAAATAAACTATTGGAATTTCTTCCCCAAACCTATTTTTTAATTTATCTACATGATAAACAGTAAAATCCTGTACATCACTTACTTCGTCTAATATTTCATTTAATTCTGTTTCGGGAAGTGAATCAATTAAATCCACAATTTTACAAATATGCTCACTATCAATAGGATGACAAATAAAAACTGCTGCTTCTTCTGGAAAATTTTCTTGATATAAATCCAATGGTAAGGATTTTGTATATTTATTGGGCTCTACAGGGAATATATGACCAAATAAATAAGAATTATCCTCTTCGGATAATGCCTCAAAAAATCTTGATAAAGCATCTAAAAATATAGTTAACTGTTGATCTGTAAAATATAAACTAGGTTGAACCCTAAAAGATAGTGGATTGGAAAGCGTAGGGAAAATTCTAATATTTTCTTTATTTAACAAAACTGAGGAAATCCAATATCCTAATTGATTTAAATCTTTTAGATATTTAGAAATAAATGAATTATTTACTGCTGATTCGTTAAATTCTAAAGCTAACATGTTTCCTTTTCCACGAATTGCTTTAATGTATTTAGGATGAATTTTTGAAAAAGCTACTAATTTTTCAAATAACCAATTACTTTTTACCGAATATATTTCTTTTTGGGAGTTAGCTAAAATATTCAAAACTTCGTTTGCAATTTTACACGAAAACCAATCTTCGCCAAAACTTGAAGAATGATACTGAAAAAAATAAGAATTATAAACGTCTTTTGAACAACATAATGCCGAAATTTTAGCCACACCACCACCTAATGCTTTACCAAAACAATAAATATCTGCTACTAAATGATTTGGATTTAATGCTAAAAACTCTCCTGTTCTATATAATCCGCATTGGATTTCATCTGCAACTACTGGCACACCACTTATTTTTTTAAATTTTGCTACTTCTTGTATCAACTCATCACTTAAAACTTGAACACCTGCCTCACCTTGAATTGCTTCTAAAAACAATCCTATAAATGGATAAAATGTTTTATAAATTAGCTCCCCTGTTTTTGTATCAACAACTTGGTATTTAATGGTTTTATCAAGTAAAGTAGAAACTAAATTAGTTGGATGCTTAGATAATGTAATTACTTGATTATGAACAGGAAAATCTCCTTTTAAAGTTTTATTACCCATTAAGGATAAAGCACCAGCACTTTTACCATGAAAACTATTTTCGAAATGAATCCAATATGATGTTTGATTAATTAAACTAGATTGAGTTGTAATTTGCTGTGCTAAAGTATGGTGCCCTTTTAGCATTAAATAGTTAACAGAAAAATTAATATCCTGTATTACTTTATCTTTTATATTTTGATAATTTAAAATTAATAGTTTCATGCTTACCTCAATAATTTCGGTGCCAGTGCTAGCAAATTCACAAAACCATTTTGTTTTATTTGTATTTAAACTTAAAAGTTCGTTTAATTTATTTTGCAAATTTAGTTTTTCCTGATTGCTACTTCCCTGAACAAAAAAAGGTGGAAAAGAATTTGGGTTTTGCATTAAGGAAATAATTTTTGAATGATTATATCCAAGTATGTTAATTCCGTATGAACCAACTAAATCTAATACTTTTACAGGTTTAGATTCGGAATTCGAATAATATAATTCGTCCTTTTCCCCTTTAAAATATGATTTATTTAATGAAAAAAACTTTAGTAAAATATCCTTTTTTGATTCCATTAATTTTTATGTTTAAAAACTGATAATTTTTGAATGGTATAAGATGGAAATAACCATGGGTTAAATTTTTTAATTAACCAATTTTTCCAAGATTTTCGAGCCTTAATATAAAAAAACAAATTTTGTATCTCTCCCCCCGTTTTTAATTTAGGATAATATGACGTTTGTCCTAATATTACTTTTGTACATTTTTGATTAATCGCGAAATAAACTAATGCATTCATTAAATTGGCATAACTATCCCATTGGTCTTTTTCTTGATTTTTTCCTGCCCATAAGAAGTACAGTTGATTGTTTAGTTTTAACAAAACAAATATGCCTAATATTTCACCTTTAAACACCATTGTTAATAATTTTATTCGCTCTTGATAACAGTGAAAAAATTCGCGAAAAAATGATTCGTTTAATTCTTCTAATTTTACTTTAGCCCTATGCATTACACTTTTATAAAGATTGTAAAACAAAGTAGCATTTTTATCATTAACATCTAAAAATGTAAAAACAGGATGATTTTCCTCTTGTATATTTTTAAATTCGTTATTTACAAAAATGGGCTCAAGACAGGCAATTTTTTTCATTGATGAAATTAATTGTCTTCTGTAACCATGTTTTAAAGCATTTAAATAATTTTTATAATTATCAAAAGGTAAATCAAGTATAACATTAGGTAAACTATGAGCTAAGCTATAATTTTTCGAAGCTAAAACACTAAAATTAGTAACTTGTTGTTCGTTAAGTTCTTTAAAAATTAAAATCGAACATTTCTTTTCAAGGGCTAAATTTTCCATAAACTCCTCTGTTTTATTTAACACCTCATCCCAATACGCTTTATCCGAAACATAGAAATTGTGATGACCAGCAGATATTGGCGTACCGCAAAATAATACCTTGGTTTTAAATAAACTAGGTACTGTTGTTTTCAATCTTTTTATTATTAATCCATTACCAATAAATAAATCTAAGTGTATATAAAAATTACTTAAAACTACAGTAGCTATTGGTTTATCACCTTCTGAAAAAAGTAAAAAATATAATTCTGCATCTTCAACTTTTGCTTTATTTAAACCATCTAAAAAAGCATGATATTGAAATAAATTTTCCTTCTTTGCTACACTATCCCAATTTAAAGCACTAATTTTTTTTATATCGCGTTCAACAGTTAATTGCATGCTATTTTTTCCGATTTTATTTCTTTATTCTCCATATTATTAACTAAATTGAAAAAACTAGGATGACTTAATTTACTTTTAAAATTTAAATCCTTTACCACTTCGCCTTTATATCTAGCTATTGCAATTTCTTTTGGTGAGTGATGATGGTGTGCGCTATAAAATTGACGACCTATTTTTAAAGAACCCCAAATTATTTTCCAATACTTTAAACTATAAATAGTTGGCAAAGTTCTAAAAGTATTTAGTTTAGCTCTTTTTGCACTCAAAATAGTTTTAGCATATAGCTTAAGTAACTCCCTGTAATATTTTTTAAGTGGCATTTTAGTAGGTAATAACTGATGCGATAAATCGAATAAACCATGAGCATCTTCAGGAACTGTAAGATGCATAGCTAACTCTTTATAATCAGTAGCACCTGGTAAAGGTGTTGCAGGTGAAATATTTACATAATACAATTTACTATCCTCTACAAATTGCCATAATCGTTCCCAATCCTTTTTTTCGTAATCGGCTCCTGGAATTAACGATCCATATGTATCAATTTTATGTTTTCTTAAAATTTCAACAGCTGTCCTATTGTAATGAGCCGGACTTTGTTTATTCATTTTATCCAATTCAACATCTGTTACAGCTTCTAAGCCAATAAAAACTGCTTTTAATCCCAAATCCGCCCATTCTTCTATAACATCTTCGTTCTCCACAATAAAATCAGCTCTAGCATAACATAAATAATTTTTTTTAATATTATTTTCCTTAATTAAATCTGCTAATCTTCGTAATCTGCTTCGATTAATTAAAAATATATCATCTACAATATAAACCTCCTGAGCATCAATACTTAACAATTCTTCAACTATAGATTCTGGTGAACGACTATATGGAGTTCCATCTGTAATTTTCCAAGTAAAACAAAAAGTACATTTATACCAACATCCCCAAGTAGTTTTCATAGTTGCAACAGGTTGGTGCATTAAATAATAATATTTGTGTTGTAAGTGTTTAACCAAATCCCTTCTGGGTAAAGGTAAAGTATCAGCCTTGGGCATATAAGGGCGTTGATTGGATTGAAAAATTTTTCCTTCTCTCACTGGAATTGCAACACCTGGTATTTTTAATATATCTTGCTTTTTATGCAAAGTATTCACAATTTCTGCCAGTAAAAAAGTTCCATCACCAATTCCTATTACATCCACAGCAACATCCGCAAAATCTTCAGGATTTAAAGTAGCATGAACTCCTCCAACAATAGTTAATATATTTTTATTCCACTTTTTAGCCAATCTAAATAATTTAATTACTTCGTTAGTACCAGATTTATAACAACTACTAACTATAATATCAGGATTATAAAGCTTAAATTTTTTCTCAAACTTTGTTTCAACTAAAAAATCAAAAATCTCAACTTCATGTCCTTGTAAATTCCCCGCAATATACTCTAATTCAAGCGGTTCGCATATCATAATATGTTTTAAACCAATAGTATGCTTAGGGACAGGAGGACGAACTAATAATATTTTCATTGTTTTATCTTTTTTGAATTTTAAAATTTAATTCTTGATTGGGTTTTAATGTAGATAAAGAAAGTGGTAATAGTGGTTCATTTACCTTAATTTCAAAGTTGTAATTATGTACAAAATTTGCTAAACTTAATAACATCATGGGTTGAGCCAAATACCTACCAATGCAAGTATGACGTCCTGCACCAAAAGGAATATAAGCATATTTTTGAGTTGGATTTTCAATTAAAAAACGCTCGGGAATAAACTCGTTAGGTTTTTCCCACAAACGAGGATTTCGATGCAAACCATAAGCACTTATAAATAATGTACTCTCTTTTTGGATAGGATAACCCAATATGTTATCCTCTGCTTGAGCATCACGAATTATGGCATGACTGGGAGGGTACAATCTTAAAGATTCTTTAATTACAGCTTCTGTATAAGGTAATTTTTTCCAATCTGATGAACATAATGCTCTGCCTTTTAATAAATCATCCACTTCTGTTCTAACTTTATTTAAAATTTGAGGATGACGATGTAATAAATACAATATCCAACCCATACCAACAGCTGCAGTTTCAGTTCCTGCTCCTAAATGGATAATAATTTCATTCCGCAATTTTTTTTGCTTAACGATATCCGAATCCCCATTTTGATCAGATTGCTCAATGATATAATCAATTAATTTTTTTAATTCCTCTTTAGGTTGTTTTCTTTCCTGAATAACTTGTTGGGCTAAGTTGTTAAAAAAATTAATATACTTTGTAGTTCTATGATTTCTTCCATTAATCCAAGCAGTAAATGGTCGCCAAGGAAACTTTGTTCGCCAAGAAATTATTTCCTCACCATCAGATATATAGCTTGCAATTAACTCGTTTAAGGGAGCATTTTCGTATCCAAATAATTCATTTAATAAAATAAATACATTTAGTTCCGAAAAACAATGAATAATATTTAAGTCCTTATTTTCGTTTGCCCATTGTGAATAAAAATCCTGACTGTTTTTAAGTACATTATCTAAATATTTTTCGGCTTTTTCATGAGTGTAAGCTTGCATTTGATTTTTTTTTAGCAGCAACCATTCTTCTCCTTCAACTGTTCCTAATGCATCACCAACAATTTTTTTTAACTCACCCCAATAAATTTTACTTTTATGATAATTTTCTTCATTTCTAATTAAAACATGCTGTAAAACTTCTGGATCAATTACAACATAAATAGTATGCCCAGGCAAGTTTAACTTATAAAAATTTCCCAATTTATCAAAATTGCTTTCGATAAATAAGGAGGTGTTTTCAACAAAACCTAATGATTTAGTAAAACTAAGCTTTTGTAAGTTCTGATTCATTTTTTCCTAATAAATATAATAATTTAAAGTGTGATTTAAATAAATCCCAATATGTATACGTTTGATATGGTATATTATAATGCTTAGATGTTGAAACTAAAATTGGAAATAAATTTTTATAATGTATATGATTTACACTTGGAAATAAATGATGTAATCCATGGGTATTAAAACCTCCTAGTAAAAAGTGGGTAAAGGAATTTTCACAATTATAATCTGCAGAAGCTAACAATTGAATTTTTATAGCTGGTATGGAATTTATATCCATTTTTTGATATGAAACAAATAAGGTTTTAGTATTTAAATGCGAAATTCCTAGTCCGAAAACTAAAATTAATGAATATAACATTTGAATTACTACAAATAATAGTAAATAAAAATCTAAACTATTACTACCTATTTTAAATGGTAAAAACACCATAAGTATTAAAAAAAATATTTTACCTAAAACTGTATATATTCTATCCATAAAATTTATCTTAATTTTTTTGTTAAGCATTAAGATTGGCTCTGTAATAAAAAAGTAAATTGGTAAGTGTAAAAGATATAAAATAGGGGCATAAAATACTTGATAACGATGAAATGGTTTACAAGGTTTATCATTATGAAAACGCAACAAAGGTGTTTCAATTACATCCGGATCTTTGCCAATAACATTTGGGGAAATATGATGCGCATTACAATGATTTTTTTGCCAAACAGACGGACAATTTCCCATTGCTAAAAAACTAATGTTATATAACCATTTATTGTATTTTCGTGTTTTAAAAACACTAAAATGAGCAGCGTCGTGCGCAACATTAATCAAAAAAAACAACCATGATAAGCCACAAAATATCCCGCTAATTATTTTAACAATTGTAAATTGTGATATCAAAAAAATAAAATAAAAAACAATAATTAAGCTTAACCAAATGATTGCCTTTATATAAAAAAATAAATTTGCTTTACTAGATATTTTTTCATTATTAAAATAATCTTTTACCTTTTTCATTAATTCTTGATGAAAAAGTTGATATTGCAAATATTCTAATTGAAATTGTTGTTTCATACAATTCCTGGCGTAATTCCTCTGTTAATATGATTCCGATAAACCAAATTGGTTCCTAAAACAAACATGCGCATAAAGGGCGATAAATCAGCGTTATTCCCTTTTAAACGTTTATATATGTTTTTAGTAGAGTATAACCTTTTATATAAATCCCAATACCCTTTTTGGAGCTGTTCTGCACTCATGTTTTTAGGATGAAAAACAGCTGATCCCCCAACATATTTAACAATGTCATAATCAAAAATTCTACCTTGAGCCTCTAAATCTTTATACATCGGAGTGCCAGGTACAGGAGTTAATATATATAGTCTTGGTAAAGCAATTTTATTGTGCATTAAAAATTCAAAAGTTCTATCAAAAACTGTTTCATCATCACCATCTAAACCAACTATCATTTCGGTAGATATTTCTATTCCGTGAGCTTTAATGTTTTTAAATGCTTCTTCATATTTTGATGGTTCATTCCATTCTTTTTCAATTTGCTCTAAACTTTTTTCATTTACAGTTTCTACACCAAATGATAAAATTCTACAACCGCTATCATAAGCCAATTTTAACATCTCATTATCTTTTGCTATATGTAAACTACACTGGGAAATCCAAATTATTTTTTCGGGAATCAGGGCTGTCCATAACTCTTTACAATAGTTAAAATCAACTCCAATATTATCATCAATAAATGCAATATATTTACTTCCTGTTTTTTTGGCAGCTCTTACATCTCTAACGACTTGATCCACGGGTCTTTTACGATAACTCCTTTGAAAAAACTCGGAAATCGAACAAAAAGTACAAGGAAAAGGACAACCCCTAGTAGCTTGTACAGGACGCCAAAAACCATAATATTTTAAATTAAATTTGTCGTATGCTGGCGGAGGAAACGAAGTGATATCTGGCACTTTTTCCATTTTGTAACTTGGTTTTACATCACCTTTTAGATAATCGGATAAAAATCGTGGCCATGTATCTTCTGCCTCTCCTTTTATAATAACATCAGTATGTTTTCGGGTTTCTACTTCATCAAATAATGTGATTGCTATTCCTCCCATTACAACTAAACTTCCTAGTTTTCTAAATTCATCGCCCAATTGATAAGCTCTAACAACTCCAGAACCTCCCATTCCTGTTAAACCAACTATATCCCAATGCTTATCCCATGGAATAGGTTCCGATGTTTCCGAAACTATAGTAACATCAAAATCACTAGGTGTAAATGCTGCCAACTGTGGCATAGTTAAACCCGGTAAATATGTCTTTTTTTGTATAATAGGCTGATTATTATTATCCAACCCAGTTGGACTAATTAATAATATTTTTGGTTTTTTTCTCATAAAAATTTTTCGGGTACAATAATAAAAAACATATTCGTAATATTCTAATAATTTAACATTTAAATCAAATAATTAATTTTTAATTATTTAATGTTGTTTTAAAAAAAAATTCTTTATTTCGAAAAAAATATATTTATACTATGGTTAAAACCGAGAAATTCATATTAAGATATGCTAATTGTTGGGAGGATGCCGATCTTCTTATACAAAATTTAAACTGTAAAAAAGGAGACAGGATTTTATCTATTTGTTCGGGAGGTGAAAATTCGCTTTCATTATTATGTTTAAATCCTGAGGAGATTGTAGTTGTAGATGTTAATCCTAAACAATTATTTATATTAGAATTAAAAATGGCTGCTATTAGGCAACTTGATTACGATGAATGTTTGTTGTTTTTAGGTTATAAAACTTGTGAAAACCGATTAATTACATACCAAAAATTAATTTCTGATTTAAGTGAGGATGCAAAAATTTTTTGGAATTCTCGTTTATCTAAAATAAAACAAGGGATTATTTTTGATGGTAGAGTTGAAAGAAACTTAAAAGCTTTTGCAAAATATTATCGCCCTTTAATTCATTCTAACAAAAAAGTTAACGAATTAATGCGAAAAAAAAGCTCGGATGAACAAAAGCAATTTTTTGAAAAATATTGGAATACAAAAAAATGGCGTTTGATGTTTAGAATTTTTTTTAGCAATACTCTCTTAAAATTAACGGCACCAGACCCCGACTTTTTTTCTTATGTGAATGTAAATGTTGGAGAATATTTATTACATAAAACTGCCAATCATTTTTCGGATAAAATTTGCCAAGAAAACCATATTTTACACTATGCTTTAAATGGTAATTTTGGTAATATTTTACCCCATTTTGTACAAAAAGATAACTTTTATAAAATAAAAAGTAACTTACATAAAATATCTCTTCATTGTGGATTTTTTCAAGACGTATTTAAAGATGGTAAATTGTTTAATGGATTTAATTTATCCAATATTTTCGAATATACAACTGCGGATGAATTTAAATCATTAGCCCATGATTTGTATGCTGCTAGTGCGCCAAATGCTAAAATAATTTACTGGAATATTTTATTACCACGAAAAATTTCGGATATTCATAATTTAGAATTTGAAAATGTTTTAGACACTTCCATTAATCAAAATATTAAAGATAAAGGTTGGGTGTATTATCGCTGTTTAATTGATAAAGTAAAAAAATGAAAATAATTAAAGTTGAAACTAAAAAACAATTTAATCAATTTTTGGATTTCCCAAATCATTTGTATAAAAACAATCCATTTTATGTGGCGCCATTACGTTTAAATTTAAAAAAATTGTTTAGCCCGAAAAATCCAATTTGGGAACATGCCGAATTTACATTGTTTTTAGCTTTTAAGGAAAATAAATTAGTGGGTAGAATTGCTGCTTTTTACTTCGAAAAAAATGAAAGAAATAATACTGGATATTTTGGTTTTTTCGATTCTATAAACAATATTAATGTCGCGAAAGAATTGTTAAATAATGTGAGATATACACTTAAAAAAAAGTCTTGCGTAACACTTTTAGGTCCCTTAAATCCTAACACAAATTACGAATTAGGTGTTTTAATAAAAGGGTTTGATTTATCGCCATATTTTATGATGAATTACAACTATAATTATTATTCTGAATTATTATTGAACTTAGGCGGTAAGCAAGCTATGAACTTTAATGCTTATAAACAATCTTGTGATTTTCATTCAGATAAAATCATTCGTGTTTCTAACTTCATTAAAAATAAATATAAGGTTGAAATTCAGGATATCGATTTTAAAAATTTCAATAGTGAAGCTGAAAAACTTGTTGAAATCTATAATGATGCATTTAAAAACCATTGGGGTTTTATACCTTTCTCTACATCCGAATTTTTAATGGTTGCAAATGATATGAAATTAATTATGGATAAAAAATTAATATTTAAAGTTTTAGTAAATAATGAGTTAGCTGGGTTTATTTTAGCTTTACCTAATTTAAACGAAGTACTTGCTAAAATTAAAAACGGAAAACTCTCTATTTTTAATTTAATTAAATTTTTATTCTTAAAACGAAAAATTAAATGGGTAAAAGTTACCGTTGCTGCTATTGCACACAAATACCAACATTTAGGTTTAGGTAGTGTATTGTATTTAGAAATGAATAACAGGGTTAAACAAATAGGGTATTTAGGAGCAGAGGTTAGTTGGGTGGCAGAAAATAATATACCTATGAATAAAGCAGTAAACGAAATGGGCGGAATTCATACTAAAAGCTATACAGTTTATCAATTTTCTTTTTAAATCATTTTAATATCTTGTTTATTTGGAAATTAACACAGAATCTAAGTTTATTATATTTTTCTGTTTAGTTTCATATATAGAGTTCTATTGATTAAATTAGCACTTTATATCATCTGCAAAATCTACAAAATAGTTTATTTAAACCATAACTTATTGTAGTAGTGCAATTAAATATTAATTAGTGCATAAATTTTTCATCAATCCTTTATTTATACTAATTAACATAATATTTGCTTGTGTTTTGTATTGGGTAAGTTATACCAGTATTGATGAATGGTGGATTGAAGTTTTAAGTTTTACTATTCCATTTATTTTAGGGGTTACCATTTTTTTAATTATTATAAGTCCTTTTGTGCAACTTAAAAAATGGAAATACATATTGGTAATCCTTAATATAATTTTAATATTCAAACCTATACAAGAAACCTATTCGTTTTCCTTTAAATCCAAAGCTATTGATGCTTCTAAAACTTTTACGGTTATGAGTTTTAATGTGGCACATTTTAATCCTTTAAGATATACTGATAACATAAATGACTCTATAAATTACAAAACATTTTATACTTATTTAAAAAAAAACGAAAGTCCGGATATACTCTGTTTACAAGAGTTTTTTCAAGGTTATGGAGATAACTATCAAAATGTAATTGATTCCATAATTACCTATGGAAAGTACACTAACTTCATCATGAATCCACAATTTGATAATTTAGCAAACGGCATTATTGGCTGTATTACTTTTAGCAAACACAAAGCAATAGCTCGAGGTGAACTGGATTTTAGAGATGATGATTATTTAAATGGCAATTGGAATGATTTTTTAATAGAAAACGACACGATAAGGGTTTTTAATTTTCAATTATTTTCAATGAGTATCCGATTAAATAAAGATAATTTAAATAACTTAAAAGGGATAAAAGCAGAAACTAGCAAAACTTACAAAAAAATAAAAGCGGGCTATTCCAAAAGATATGATGAAGTATGTAATTTACAGGAAAAAATTTATGAATCCCCTTATAAAAATATAGTTTGCGCCGATTTAAACGCATTACCTTATTCCTCCACCTATCAAAATTTAAAATTGATTATGCAAAACAGTTTCGAAGTGGCAGGCTCGGGATTTGGATTTACTTACAAAAATTTTCCTTGGTTTATCCGTATCGATAATCAATTTTGTTCCCCTCAAATTAAAGTAACGCATTCCCAAGTAGTACAACAAATCGAAATTTCCGATCATTATCCTATACTTTCCCAATATCAACTTAATCCTTAATTGAATAAATTTTATAAAATAACAAAAATGTAGTGAACTACACTTTTGTTAAACTTAAAACTAATTTTCCTCGGGATTTTTTACTGATTTTTGTGGTTTTTTAGTGGAATAAAAGTTGAGGGAAATTTTGGAATAGGTGGGATTACTGGTAAATGAGGTTTCGGTTTTAATGGTTGTGTTTTGAAATTCGTTGGTGTTATCATTGTAAAGCTCATCTTGATATTCGTCTTTATATCGTAAATTAAAATACCTTAATCCAAATTCGCCACCGATACTAAAATTTTGATCAAAGAAATATTCAACACCTACACCCATTTCTCGGGCAAACATCACTAAATTTTGGTTTAATTTTTTTACATCTTCCTGATTTACATCTTCACTTTCCACTTTTAATTTAAAAATTGGTTTGGAAAAATTTAGTGTACCGTAGGCCTTAATTTTATCTTATTGTATAGCAAAATATTTAAATCCGATATTAGGTAAATAAATGTTTGCGGCTAAATTAAATTTTTCGTTATAACTTACTATCTCTCCTATATTATCGTCGAAAAATTCGCCAGTTTCATTGTATTTAAAATTTGAGTTAAAATACTGAAATCCAACATAAGTAATTAATTTGTTATTAATATTGTATCCAAGATACGAACTGTTAAAGCCAAAACCTGGAGAAACACCAAAAGAAATCTGACTGTTTGCTATAAATCCAAAAGCTACTAATAAAATTAAACAAAGTTTTTTCATATTATATTTTTTAAAAATTTAATTCAAACATATTTATATTTTTTAAATTGAAAAATTTTATATAAAAATTTTATACTAAATTTAAAATTAATTATAGTTTTAAAATTATAAACTATAGATTATTTTATTAAAATTATTTATTTAAATTTTATATTTAGAACTACTTGTAGTACAGCAATAAATTTCGATTGAACAGTTATTTAGAGTTAAAGAATTATAAGCTTATTTAAAATTTACAAGGTGAAATAACATAGCCAACTTCTTTAGCACATCAATCAACATAAAACATTCTTCTTCTATAACAAATTTATTAGATAATTTAGTTGAACTAATCTGTTAACCTGAGTTCGATTGTTAACAATCTGACTGTTAATAATTTACGGAAATAAAGTGATGTTTAAAATTAGATAAAATTACGGAAATTTTTTATGCTGTTGATGAATTTTCTAAAAAATTTGAAGAAACATTAGCCTCTTATCGTATAGGTAATCTACCTAAAAAAAAGCCTAAAATGTGCATG
>Ga0209358_10002477_pt1 | contig 14042 bp, 10 predicted proteins | sample LauGreFa1BDMLBSN_2_FD_187574 | JGI IMG/M metagenome (GOLD analysis project Ga0209358, IMG submission 187574) | Freshwater lake microbial communities from Lake Michigan, USA - Fa13.BD.MLB.SN (SPAdes) (version 2) | ecosystem: Environmental > Aquatic > Freshwater > Lake | place: Lake Michigan, USA... | reverse complement strand
TTCGTGACCAACTCGGGCTGCATGGCCAACGAGTCGGCGCTCAAGGTGTGCATGCAGAGGACCGGCGGCGCGCCGCGCATCATCGCGTTCGAGGGGTGCTTCGTCGGGCGGTCGGTCACGATGAGCCAGATCGGCGACACGTCGGCGTACCGCCAGGGAGTGCCGCTCTCGACGCTCGTCGACTACATGCCCTTCTACGACCCGCTCATGGGACCGCGGTCGATCGAGATGGCCGTTTGGCACCTGAAGCAGTACATCCACCGCTACCCGGGCCAGCATGCGTGCTTCGTCATGGAGCTGGTGCAGGGCGAGGGCGGGTTCAACACCGCGCCGCGCGAGTTCTTCGTCGCGCTCATGGAGACCTGCAAGGCCGCGGGCATCCCGGTGTGGGACGACGAGGTGCAGAGCTTCGGCCGCACCACCAGCATGTTCGCGTTCGAGGCACTCGGGCTGGGGCAGTACGTCGACGTGGTGACCGTCGGCAAGATGACGCAGGCATGCGCATGCCTCTTCGCCGCGGACATGAACCCGAAGCCGGGGCTCCTGAGCGGCACGTTCACCGCGAGCACGTCCGCGTTCCAGGTCGGCCTCGAGGCGCTGCGCACGCTGCACGGCGGCGGGTACTACGGTCCGGAGGGGCGCAACGCGAAGCTGCACGCCGAGTTCCGGCGGCAGGCCGAGGCGCTGGTGGCCAAGCATCCCGACCGGTTCCCCGAGGTGCGCGACCAGTTCGGCCGCCCCGGGGTCGCGAAGGTGGGCGGCGTCGGGGGCATGTGCAGGCTGACGCCATTCGGTGGCGAGAAGGAGCGCGTCCTCAAGTTCCAGGCGGACCTCTTCGCCGAGGGCGTCATGAGCTTCTACTGCGGCCATGGCCCGTACCACCTGCGCATGCTGCCGCCGATCGGCGTGATGCAGCCCGAGCACTGGGGCCCGGTCTTCGAGATTATCGAGCGTGCCCTCCTGAAGTAGCCGCATCGCACCGGCCCCGGGAAAATGCCGATAGAGGACATGCGATGTTCGTGATCCGACAGGCCCTGCCTGACGATGTGCCCACGCTCCTGAAGCTGGCGCGGATGGTGCACTTCATCAACCTTCCGGCCGACGCGGACATCATCGCCGCCAAGGTCGCGCGCAGCGCGCGCAGCTTCGCGGGCGAGCCCGTGGCGGACCTCGAGCGGCAGTTCATGTTCGTGCTCGAGGACGCGTCCTCGGGCGGCGTCATCGGCACCAGCTCGCTGATCTGCCGCATGGGTTCGCCCGAGGCGCCGCAGGTGTTCCTGCAGGTGCGCCGGCGCGAGCACTTCAGCCGCGACCTGAACACCGGCGCCGTGCACACGACCATCCAGGTGCAGACCGACGGATCGGGCCCGAGCGAGCTCGGCGGGCTGATCCTGGCGCCCGGCTACCGCGGCCACCGCGAGAAGCTGGGCTCGCTCCTGTCGCTGGTGCGCTTCCACTTCCTGGCGCTCAACCGCGCCCGGTTCCAGCCGCGCATCATCGCGGAGCTGATGGGCCCGCTCACGCCGGACAGCAACACGCTGTTCTGGGAGTTCTTCGGCCGGCGCTTCATCAACCTGAGCTACGCCGAGGCGGACGCTTTCTGCCAGCACAGCAAGGAGTTCATGCTCAGCCTCCTGCCCAAGGAGGAGATCTACCTGAGCACGCTGCCCGCGGAGGCGCGCAACCTCGTCGGCAAGGTCGGCGCGGACACGCGGCCCGCGAAGGCGATGCTCGAGAAGCAGGGGTTCGGCTACCACGAACGATGCGACCCGTTCGACGGCGGCCCGTACCTCGAGGCCAAGGTGGACGAGATCCCGCTGGTGCGGAGCACGCGCACGCTGCGGTTTGCGCCCGGCGATGCGGGCCTCGGCGGCACCGGGTTCGTCAGCTGCTCGGCGGACGCCAAGCTCGGGTTCCGGGCGGTTCGCACGCCGTTCGCCGCCGAGGGGGACGTCATCCGGCTGCCCGCCGCGGCGGCCGCGGCGATCGGTGCGCGCGAGGGCTGCCAGGTCGGCCTGACGCCCGTCGGCACCGGCGCATGAGCGGCGACGCGGACATCGTCTCGCATGACCCGGCGCGTCCCGGCACGGAGGTCGGGCGCGCGCGCGTCGAACCCGCGGCCGTCGGGCACGCGGTGCGCGCGGCCCGAGGGGCATTCCCGGGCTGGTCGGCCCTCACGATGGACGAGCGTGCGGAGCGGCTTCGCGCGTGGTCGGCCGCGTGCGCGCGCCCGTCTCGCGCGTGATGAGGCCTCATCACGCGCGAGACGGGCAAGATCCTGCCCGAGTCGCGCCAGGAGGCGCAGCTCCTCTCGGACAAGGTCGCGGTGACGCTCGAGGAGCGCGTCCGTGGCCGCATCGCGGACTACGACGTGGCCGGGACGGGCACGCGGTCGAACCGATGCACGTGGCGCCCCTACGGCGTGATGGCCGTGATCGGGCCGTTCAACTTCCCGGCGCACCTGCCGAACGGGCACTGGGTGCCGGCCCTGCTTGCGGGCAACACCGTGGTGTTCAAGCCGAGCGAGAAGGCCCCGGCCACCGGTGCGCTGATGGCGGAGCTGATGGCCGAGGCGGGGATGCCCGAAGGCGTGTTCAACCTGGTGCAGGGGCGCGGCGACGCCGCGGCCGAGCTGGTGGCTCACGAGGGCGTCGATGGCATCCTCTTCACGGGCAGCTGGCCGGTGGGCCGGCGGATCCTTGAGGCCAACCTCGATCGCCCCGGGCGCATGGTGGCGCTCGAGATGGGCGGCAGCAACCCGGCCGTCGTGATGGACGACGCGGACCTGCGCCAGGCGGTGATCGAGTGCGTGCGCTGCGCGTTCCTCTCGAGCGGCCAGCGGTGCACGTGCACGCGGCGCGTGGTGGTGCACCGCGCGGTGGCGGATCGGTTCATTGCGGCGTTCGTCGAGGCGGCGCGTTCCATCACCGTGGGCCCGGGCGATGCGGTGCCCGTGCCGTTCATGGGGCCCTTGATCAGTCGCGAGGCGCGCGAGGCGGTGCTTGCGTTCCAGCGCGAGTGCGCGGCGCGCGGCGAGGACGTGCTGCTCGAGTCGCGCGCGCTGCCGGGCGAGGGGTGGTTCGTCACCCCGGGCGTGCTGCGGGCGCGGCGCTTCGAGCGCGCGACCGACCGCGAGGTGTTCGGCCCGATGGTGCGGATCAGCGTGGCCGACGGGCTCGACGACGCGATCGAGCAGGCAAACGCCACGGAGTTCGGGCTTGCGGCGAGCGTGTTCACGCGGAGCGAGGGCGTCGTGCAGGCCGCGATGGCCCGCCTGCGCGCGGGGTGCATCAACGTCAACTGCGGGACGGCGGGCGCCAGCGGAAAGCTGCCCTTCGGTGGGCTCGGTCGCAGCGGCAACCTGCGCCCCGCGGGCGCGGCGATGATCGATGCGTGCGCCTACCCGGTGGCCAGCATGGCGGAACCCGGCGATGCCGCCGTCATTCCCCCGGGATTGACCGTGCCCGAGCGCATCTGACGCGCGTAGCGTTCCGGGATGCCGCCGGAAGGCCCCCATTACGCCATCGTGGTGCCCGCCTGGAACGAGGAGGCCGTGATCGCGCAGACCGTCGGCCAGCTGCGGACGGTGGCGGAGAACCTCGGTCGGCCGTACGAGCTGGTGGTGGTCGACGACGGCAGCTCCGACCGCACCGCGGAGCGCGCGTCAGCCGCCGGTGCGCTGGTGGAGGCGGTGCGCAAGCGGCAGATCGCGGCGGTGCGGAACGCGGGTGCGCGCGCGACCACGGCTCCGTGGATCGTCTTCGTCGACGCCGACACGTGGGTGCCGGAGACGGTGCTGCGCCATGCGCTGCGCGCGCTGGAGCTCGGCGCTGTGGGCGGCGGGTCGCGCGTGGCGTTCGATGGCCGGGGCCACCCCGTCGCGGAGGGGTTCTTCGAGGCGTTCAAGGTGCTCTGGTACTCGCAGGAACTGGCGGCCGGCTGCTTCCTCTTCGTGCGCCGGGATGCGTTCGAGGCGGTTGGCGGCTTCGACGAGCGCTGGTTCGCGGGCGAGGAGTACTGGCTCAGCCGCGCGCTGAAGGAGCGGGGCCGGTTCGCGTTCCTGCACGAGGAAGTGGTCTCGAGCGCCCGCAAGCAGCGCGCCGGCGCGGGCGTGGGGATGCTGCTCAGGCTGCTCGGGCTGACGGCGCTCTTCTTCGCGGGCTACCGACGCCCGCTGCAGTCGCGCGACCGCCTCGGCTTCTGGTACGACGGCACCCGCGAAGGCAAGCCGCTCGACGTCTGAAATTCGCTCCTGGTTAGTTTGGCACCAATTTCCTTCTCCCGGGAGTTGCCACTTCTCCAGAGAAAAGAATTGGTGCCAAACTAACCAGGAACGGATTTACTCGCCGATCTGCCGGTCGAGCCACGCGGGCACGGCGTCGATCGACAGCTTCTCCTGCTGCTGCGTGTCGCGATGGCGCACGGTGACGGTCTGGCTGGTCATCGTCTCCGTGTCGATCGTGATGCAGTAGGGCGTGCCGGCCTCGTCCATGCGCGCGTAGCGCTTGCCGATCGACTGCTTCTCGTCGAACTCGACCGCGTGCTTGCGCCGCAGGGTGCGGTAGAGCCGCTCGCCGACCTCGGGCATGCCGTCCTTGTTCACCAGCGGGAAGATGCCCGCCTTCACCGGCGCCATGCGCGGGTGGAACTTCATGTACACGCCGCTCGGCCTGCTCGGGTCGGGCGTGTACGCCTCGCAGAGCAGGGCCAGCGTGCCACGGTCCGCGCCGGCCGACGGCTCGATCACGTGCGGGAAGTAGCGCTCGTTGCGCGCCTGGTCGAAGTACTTCGCCTTGTCGTTCTTGCCGCTGTGCTGCGCGTGCGCGCGCAGGTCGAAGTCGGCGCGGTGCGCCACGCCCTCCAGCTCGCCGAACCCCGGTGCCGTGAACGGGAACCGGTACTCGATGTCGCTGGTGCCGGCGCCCTCCTTCGCGTAGTGCGCCAGCTCGTCGCGGTCGTGCTCGCGCAGCTGCAGGTTGGAGCTGGTCAGCCCGATCGACTGCCACCACGAGAAGCGCCAGTCGCGCCACCACGCGTACCACTGGTTCGCCTCCGACGGGTGGATGAAGAACTCGATCTCCATCTGCTCGAACTCCCGGCTCCGGAAGGTGAAGTTGCGCGGCGTCACCTCGTTGCGGAACGCCTTCCCGACCTGCGCGATGCCGAACGGCACCTTCACCCGCGTCGAGTCGACCACGTTCTGGAAGTTCACGAAGATGCCCTGCGCGGTCTCGGGGCGGAGGTAGGCGACGTTGGCGGGATCCTCGATCGCGCCGACGAGCGTCTTGAACATCAGGTTGAAGGGCTTCGGGTCGGTCAGGTCCCCGCCGCAGTGCGGGCAGGGCAGCCGGAGCCCGTCGCGCGCGACCTGCTCCGTGGCCAGGTGCATCAGGAACTCCCGGATCGGCATGGACACCGGCCCGCCCGCAAGCTGCTCCGCCAGCCAGCTGAGCGTCACCTGCGGGTTGCGCACGAGCGCCAGGTTCGGCGCCAGCTTCTTGCCCTTGGTGTCGGCCCACCGCTTCAGCTGCATGCCGTCGACGGCGGTGCCGTCGGCATAGAGCTCCGCGATCGCCTTGAACCAGTCGGTCTCGACCAGCATGTCCCAGAGGTGGTCCGTGCGCATGAGCTTCTTGCAGTGCCTGCAGGTGCTCATGAGGTCGGCGAACCCGCCGAGGTGGCCCGAAGCCTCCCAGACCTTCGGGTTCATGATGATGGTGCAGTCGACGCCGACGATGTCCACCGGGTTGCCGTCCGGCCCGACCAGCTCGCGCTGCACGACGTCCTGCCACCAGGCGCCCTTCAGGTTGCGCTTCAGCTCGGTGCCGAGGGGGCCGTAATCCCAGAAGCCGTTGATGCCGCCGTAGATCTCGCTCGACTGGAACACGAAGCCGCGGCGGCGGCAGAGCGACACGATCTGCTCCATGCTCTTGGTGGCGGGGGCGTCGGGCGAGGGGGTTCCGGCGTTGGGGTCGGACATGGGGCGGTCATTGTAGGAAACGCAGGGTTTTGCCGCGGTCTAGCATCTTCGCCCCATGGTCACCCAAACCGCCGCCCGCAAGCGACCGTCCCGCGCGCGCTCCCGTCGCCGCGCCATCACCCCCGAGGACCTGCTGTGCATGGTGGGCGTCGGCGAGGCGCAGATGTCGCCGGACGGCCGCACCGTGCTCTTCATGCGCAAGGTGGTGAACGCGCGGAACGCGTACGAGACCTCGGTGTGGGCCGCCGACGCAGACGGCCGCCGCGCACCGCGCGCACTGACCGCGGGCCCCAAGGACGTGATGCCGCGATGGAGCCCCGACGGCACCCGGGTGGCGTTCGTGCGGCTCGATGCCAAGAAGCCGCCGCGCATCATGGTGGTGCCCGCGAAGGGCGGCGCCGCGCGCGAGCTGGTCGAGATGCCGCACGGCAGCGTGCGCGACTTCACGTGGAGCCCGTGCGGGCGCCGCATGGCGTTCGCGTTCCGCCCGGCCGCGGACGACCGCACGCCGGAGGCGGCCAAGGCGCGCGAGGCGCGCGGGCTTTCGAACCCGCCGTGGGTGATCGATGATGTCTGGTACCGCCTCGACGGCGACGGCTACTTCGGCGGGCAGCGCTTCGCACTCTGGGTGCTCGACGTCCGGCGCGCGACCGTCGACTGCGTCTTCGACCGCGACCGGCTCGGGACCTTCTCGTACGACTGGGCGCCGGACGGCAGCGCGCTCGCGGTGGCGGCCAACGCGCACCCGCGCGCCTCGTGGGAACCGGCCGAGGCCGAGCTCTTCGTCGTCTCCCCGGGAGCGCGCGGCCGGCACGTGGTGTCGCGCGTCCCGGGGCTTCCGAAGGGCCCAAAGTCCTGCCCGCGCTGGAGCCCCGACGGGCTGCGCGTGGCGTTCGTGGGCCGGGCCGGGTCGGGCGCGATGTACGGCACGCGCAACGTGGACCTCTTCGTGCATGACTTCGCGGCCGGGCGCACGACCTGCCTCACCGAGGGCAGCGACCTCTGCCTGCAGGCCGCGACCCTCAGCGACTCGGGCGAACCCGCCTTCGACGCGCAGGTACGGTGGTTCCCCGACGGCACCGCCATCTTCTTCCGCGCCGGCTGGCACGGCAGCGGCCTGGTGGCGAGCGTGCCCGCGCACGGCGGAGCCGTGGCCTTCCACACCGAGCCCGGCGCCGAGCACGTGATGGGAACCTTCAGTGCCGACGGCTGGCGGCTTGCGTGCGTTCGCTCCACGCCGACGCAGCCCGGCGAGGTCCACGTGCTCGAGGTCGAGCGCAGCGTGTTCGCGTCCCGGAAGGTCACGGGCTTCAACGACGCGCTGCTCGCGGAGCTCGACCTGGCCGAGCCGCGCGAGCGCTGGGTGAAGGCGAAGGACGGCCACCGCGTGCAGTGCTGGAGCATGCGGCCGCGCGGTGCGCGCGGGCGCATCCCCGCCATCCTTGAGATCCACGGCGGCCCGCACGCGCAGTACGGGCTCACGTTCTTCCACGAGTTCCAGCTGCTCTGCGCGCAGGGCTACGAGGTGTGGTTCCCCAACCCGCGCGGGTCGAAGGGCTACGGCGAGCGCCACACCGCGGCGATCCGCGGCGCCTGGGGCACGAAGGACTGGATGGACGTGCAGGCCGTGGCGTCCGCGATGCGGCGCGACCCGGGCATCCGGCGCGACCGCATCGGCATCATGGGCGGAAGCTACGGCGGCTACATGACCAACTGGGCCGTGGCGCACGACCGCGGGTTCCGCGCGGCGATCACCGATCGCTGCGTCAGCAACATGGTGAGCATGGCCGGCAACAGCGACTGGGTGGACTTCCCCGGCACCGAATGGAAGGGCGGCCCGTTCACGGACCCGCGTGCGCTGTGGCAGGCAAGCCCGATCGCGCACTTCGCGAAGGTCCGCACGCCGATGCTCATCATCCACTCCGAGGGCGACCTCCGCTGCAACGTGGAGCAGGGCGAGCAGGTCCACGCCGCGCTCTGCACCCTCGGCGTCCCCAACCGGTTCGTCCGCTACCCGCGCGAGACGAGCCACGGCATGAGCCGCATGGGGCCGCCGGACCTGCGCATGCACCGGCTGCGCGAGATCACGGCCTGGTGGAAGCGCTGGATGGGCAGCTGACGCGCCGGTGACGGGCGCCGCGCGCGCCGCGCCGTCGGCGGCGACCGAGGTGGCCTACACTCCCCGGAATGGCTGAGCCGCGACCAACCCCGGAACAGGCGATGGACCACGTCCGCGCCATCCTGCGCTTCATCGGCGAGGACCCCTCGCGCGAGGGCCTGGTCGACACGCCCAAGCGCGTGGTCAAGGCGATGAGCGAGCACTTCTGGGGCTACGGCGCCGACCCGATGGAGCCGCTTGCCCGCACCTTCAGCGAGGTCGAGGGCTACGACGAGCTGGTGCTCCTCTCCAACATCCAGGTGCACAGCCACTGCGAGCACCACATGGTGCCGTTCGTGGGCGTCGCGCACGTGGGCTACATCCCGAACGGGCGCGTGGTGGGCCTCTCCAAGCTCGCGCGCGTGGTCGACATCTACTCCAAGCGGCTGCAGGTGCAGGAGAAGCTCACCGCGCAGGTCGCCTCGGCGATCCACGAGACGCTGAAGCCCACCGCCGTCGGCGTGGTCATCCAGGCGCGGCACTTCTGCATGTGCTACCGCGGCGTCCAGCAGCCGAACGCCATCACCACCACCAGCAAGCTCTACGGCACGTTCCTCTCGAACGCCGCCGCCCGCGCCGAGTTCTTCCAGCTGATCGGCACGACGAAGCCCGTCGAGGGCATGTGACGGGGCCGGGCGCCCGGGGCGCCTCCTACACCGACACCTCGCGCCCCTCGGCGCTCGAGCGATAGACCGCGTCGAGGATCGACTGCACCCGTCGCCCGGCCGCGGCGTCCGCGTGGGGCGGGGTGCCGTGCTCGGCGAGCGCGCGGAACATCCGGTACTGCTCGTCCCATGCGTCGTGCTCGACGTTGCCTGACGCGAACTCGGGCGTGAGGTCGGCCACCTTGCCGGCGGCCTCGGTGGCGATGGTGAACTGCTTTCCGAAGATCGGGAAGAAGCAGCCTCCCTTGTCGCCGAACACCGTGATGCCGTTTGACATGTGCTTCTCGTCGACGTTCATGGCCCACGTCACGTTGGCCTCGATCGTCAGCCCGCCCTCGCAGCGCACCAGCGCCGTGGCGTGGTCCTCGACGTCGCACGTGCCCTCGAACCTCGGCGGCCCGGCCCACATGCTGGTGTAAACGTAGTCCCGCATGCGCGTGCCGAAGTTCGCGTAGGTGGCACCGCTCACGCGCTCGGGGCGCGGGCTGCCTGCGAGGTGGAGCGACAGGTCGATCACGTGCACGCCGAGGTCGATGAGCGGACCGCCGCCGGACATGGACTTCGTGGTGAACCACCCGCCGAGCCCCGGCACGCCGCGCCGGCGGTACAGGCTGCACTTGACGTGGTAGATGCGGCCGAACGCGCCCGAGTCGATGTAGTGCTTCACCGCGCGGCTCGCCGGCGTGCCGCGCGAGACGAACCCCATCTGCAGCCGGCCCTTCGTGCGCTCGAGCGTCGCGATGATCCGGTCGCACTCGGCCAGGTTCATCGCCATCGGCTTCTCGAGGAACACCGTCTTGCCGGCCTCGAGCGCCTCGCAGGCGACCGCGGCATGGTCGACGTTGGGCACGGCCACCACCACCGAGTCGACCTCCTTCATGGAGAGCAGCTCCTTCACCGAGCCGCACACCCGGGCGCCGCCGTGCTTCTTCCCGAAGGCCGCGCCCTTGGCGGGGTTCACGTCCCACACCCCGGCCACGGGGATCCCGGCACGCGCCGCCGTGTCCGCGTGCACGTTCCCGATCGCGCCAGCACCGATGATCCCGAGCGTCATTGCCATGGTCCGGGCAAGATAGCCGCCGCCCGGGGCCGCGCCGGGATTCATCCCCCCGCGCCCCGCGCGCCGATGCCTACGATCCTCCGCATGTCCCGACCACGGACGGTCATCGTCGGCGCCGGCATCGTCGGCCTCGCCACCGCGTACTTCCTTGCGCGCGCCGGCCGCGACGTGCTCGTCCTCGACCGCGAGGAGATCGGCGACGGCGCAAGCTGCGGCAACGCGGGGCTCCTCTCGATCGGGCACTACCCGCTCACGCGGCCGGGCGTCAGCTGGCGCGGCCTGAAGTGGATGCTCGACCGCGACGCGCCGCTCTTCATCCGGCCGCGCCCCGACGCGGACCTGATCTCCTGGCTCTGGACCTTCCACCGCCACTGCAACCGGCGATGGCTCGACGGCTGCATGCGCGAGCTGTGCGCGATGGGCTTCCCGACGCTCCGGCTCTTCGAGGAGATCATCGCCGCCGAGGGGATCGACTGCGACTACCGCCGGGACGGCTGGCTCGACGTGGTGATGGACCCGGCCAACCTGCCGCATGCCGAGGCCGAGGCCCGCTCGCTCGTGCCGCACGGCTACTCGTACCGCATGCTCACGGGCGACGAGCTCCGCGCGCGCAGCGCGTGCTTCACGCCCGAGGTCGCGGGCGCGGCCTGGTACACGGACAGCGCGCACTGCCATCCGGGCGACTTCATGCTCGGCCTCGGCGCCGCCTGCGCCCGCCGCGGCGTGGAGATCCGCACCTCGGTCGACGTGGCCGGCCTCGAGCGCGACCGCCATGGGCGCGTCGCCGGCGTCCACTCCGCGCGCGGCGAGACGTTCGAGGGGTCCGAGGTGGTGATCGCAGCGGGCGTGTGGAGCGGCGACCTGATGCGCGACATGGGGCTCGACATCCCGATGCAGGGTGCGCGCGGCTACCACCTGCAGTACGAGGGCATCCCCGAGCTGCCGTTCACGGGCTGCGTGCTGCACGAGACGTTCGTGGCCGTCACCCCGATGCGCGACCAGCTGCGCCTCGCGGGCACGCTCGAGATCCAGCCGCTCGGCCGCCCGTGGATGCGCAACCGCCTCCAGAAGCTGCCGGGGGGCGCGCGCCGCTACATCAAGGGCATCGACCAGGGCAGGGTGGTGGCGGAGTGGGCCGGCTACCGGCCGTGCACCTCCGACGGCATGCCGGTCATCGGGGCAGTGCCCGGATCGCCAGGCCTGTACGTGGGCACCGGCCACGCCATGATGGGGATGACCCTCGGCCCCGTCACCGCGCGCGTGCTTGCCGACCTCGTCCTCGGCGCGACGCCGCCGATGGCGCTTCCGCTTGCCGACCCTGCGCGCTACTCCGCCGCGCGCGTCCCGGGCCCCGCCGTCGCCGCGAGCGCCTGAGCGTCACTTCGCGCCGGAAGTGCCAGCCACGTCCTCGTACCCGCGCAGCACCTCGCGGAGGTCGGCGGCCCAGTCCTCGCCGGCCGGCCCGAGTGCCTTCGCGCCCGCGATCGCGCGCCGCGTGAGGTCCGCGGCCTTCGCCCGGTCGCCCTTCAGCCCCCAGGCATGCCCGAGTTCGGCAAGCACCTGCGGCGCCGGCTCCTGGCCCGCCGCGGTCGCGCCCTCGAGCCATGCGATCGCGGCGTCCACGCGCCGGTCCTTGATCGGCGTCCGCAGCACGAATGCCGCAAGCCACAGCCGCGTGCCGCCGTCCTCGCGCACCAGCGCCTCGGCCGCCGCGTAGCCCTCGTCGGCCCGGCCCGAACGGAGGAGCAGCATCGCGCGCTGGACGCGCAGCGGCAGCGAAGCCTCGGGCCCCGCGTCGGCGATGGCCATGTCGAGGGCCCCGAGCGCGCGCGCCGTGTCGCCGGCCGCCAGCGCTTCCTTCGTGTCGCGCTCCCGCGCCCGCTGCCGGTCGTCCTCGGCGACGGTGTCCTCGAAGAGCGCCTTCGCGGCCGCCACGTCCCACGTGCCGTCGAGCACCTTCGCGAGCGTGGGCTCCGCATCGCGCGGGTGGCCCACCCACTGCACCACGCCCTCGCGCACGATGAACGCCGTCGGCAGCCCGCGCTGGTGCGCGGCGTCGAGCCACTCGCGCCGCATCGAGCCGTCCGGGTCGGCTCCGAGCGTGAACCGAGCCTTGCCGCGCCATTCCTCGCGCTCGGCAAAGCGGCGGACCGCGTCCGGGTCCTCGTCCGTCACGCCCACCACCGCCACGCCGCGCGCGCGCAGGTCGTCGGCCAGCTTCGAGAGCCCCGCGAGCGACTGCCGCGACGGCGCGCTCCAGGTGGCCCAGAAGGCGATCACGTAGACCTGCCCGGGCGTCCAGAACTCCGGCGCATCCCCGCGAACCCAGGCCGCCACGTCGGGCTTCGGCGCCTTCGTCCCGATCGACAGCGCAGGCGGCGCCACCGGGGCTGCCGCCTGCGCGAGCGCTCCCGAAAGGATGAGCGCGAGCATCGTCATGTGCAGGGCTCCGTCACTTGCCGCCCGGCGAACCGGCACCGCCGCCCGCGGGGGCCGAGGGGGCACCGGGCGCGGGGTCCTTGCCGCCGGTCGCGGGTCGCGACCGCGGCGCACCTGCGCCCGGCCCGCCTGCGCCCGGCCCGCCCATGCCCATGCTCTCCTGCATGGCGCGCTGGACGGCCTCGGAGAACGCGGCCTTGGCCGCTTCCGACGAGGTGATCTTGCCGTCGTTGATGTCCTTGGCGACGCCGGTGGCCGCGTTCTTCATGGACGAGCGCATGGTGTCGCCCATCATGTTGGCCATCATCGCCATCTGCGCGCCCTCGTCGCCGCGCATGCCGGTGGCAGTGTCGAAGTCGAGCCACCACTTGCCGTCGGCCTTCACGAGCGGCGCGGACTTGCCGCTCGGCTTGCCCTCGGCATCAACCCCCACCAGCGTGGCCTTGTCCTCGCCGTCCATCTTCACCTCGAACTTGCCGTCCATGGGGATCGGCAGCGGGGCATTGGCCGCGGACGTGCCGAACTTGGCCATCGAGGCGGTGACGAGCGGCCCCATGTCCTCGATCAGCGCGCACGTCACGCGGAGCGCGACCTTGCCGCCGTCCGTCGTGCTGCGCATGGCGCGCACGAGCCGCGAGAGGCCCGCGCCGTCCTTCGACGCCGTCGGGAGGAACTCAACCATCGCCTGCGGCGAGTCGAACCCTTCCGGCGTGATGGCGGGGAACACCTTCTCGGCGGCCGGGGTGAGCTTTGCCTCGGGGCGGGGCATCCGCGGGGTGCGCGGGGCACCGGGCGCGCCCGGCGCGGCGCCGGGAACCTGCGGGGCCTTGGGTGCGGCCGGCGCGGCGGGGGCGGCGGGCGCGGCGGGCACGCCGTCCTGCAGCAGCAGCGCGGTCTTCTTGGTGGGCGTGGGCGCCTCGCCGCCCTCGTACTTGCGGAGGGTGTCCTTCAGCTCGCCGGCCATCTGGCCGTCGGCCTTGTCGATGGCCTTCTTCTGCCACTCGATGGCCTTCGCCTTGTCGCCCGACTCCCACCAGGCGCGCGCAAGCGTGTCGATGATGGCGGCGTCGTCGCCCCCGCTCGCCGTGACGGCGGCCTTCGCGGTCTCGAGCGCGAACGGGATGTCGCGCTCCTTCACGCGCTCCTCGTCGAGCACGAACCATGCCATCTCGTTCAGCACCATCTTGTCGCCCTTGGCCGCCGCGAGCACCTCGCGCCCGAGCGCGTAGCCGTCCGCGGGCCGGTTGGCGTCCGTGAGCAGCATCTTGAACTTCTGCACCTGCATGCCGGCCTTCGCGCGCGCCGGCGCGGACGCGATGTCCTCGTCGAGCATCTTCATGACCGCGTCCCAGTCGCCGGACTTGCGCGCCTTGGCCATGGCCGACCGGCGCTGCATCTGCTTGCGCTCCATCGCGGCCTGCTGCTCGAACTCCGACTTGAACGACGCGGCATCCCACGTGCCCGCGACGATCTTCTCGAGCGGCTCGTCCATGCCCATCGGGTGGCCGATCCACTGCACCTTCGAGTCCTTGACGATGAACGCGGTCGGGATGCCGTTCTGGCCGGCCGCCTCCATGTAGGCCTTGTGCACCGAGCGGTCGGGATCGGTCGCGAGGTTGTAGCGGGCCTTCTGCTTCCACTCGTCGGTGTCGAGGAACTTGGTGACCGTGTCCACCTTCTCGTCGCTGATGCCGACGACCACCACCTTGTCCTTGTACTTTTCGGCGACGTCGGAGATGT
>Ga0209358_10002475_pt1 | contig 14043 bp, 8 predicted proteins | sample LauGreFa1BDMLBSN_2_FD_187574 | JGI IMG/M metagenome (GOLD analysis project Ga0209358, IMG submission 187574) | Freshwater lake microbial communities from Lake Michigan, USA - Fa13.BD.MLB.SN (SPAdes) (version 2) | ecosystem: Environmental > Aquatic > Freshwater > Lake | place: Lake Michigan, USA... | reverse complement strand
AATATGGACAAGGCAGCTAATTTAGAACCTGATAATCCTTATAGATATTCCTCCAGAGCATATATTAAAGATGCTAATAAAGATATCGATGGTGCAATTTTAGATTACGAAAAAGCGATTAGCTTAGATCCTGAAGATGCTGTGGCATATAACAATTTAGGCTTGTTAGAGGAAAAAAAGGGCCGCTTAGAGGCTGCTAAAAAGAATTTTAAAAAATCGGACGATTTAAATGGAATTGATTGGGACGAGTTTAAACAAAAATTAAAAACTTTTGAAGGGGAAGAGAAGGAAGAAAAAGTGGAAAAACCCAAGGAAATTATTGCAGAAGAAAAACCTAAACCCTCTTATTTTAGTGTAATAACCTCTGTTTTTACCAAAAAGGAAGCATGGAAAGAGTTTATTTCGTTTATTTGTAACGGCTTTAAACACAAATCCAAAGCATAAATACCATGCAAATTGCTTTATTATCGGATACACACAGTTTTTTGGATGAACGCATTTTTAAACACTTAAAAAACGTTGACGAAATTTGGCATGCTGGTGATATTGGCAGTTTGGAAGTTACAGATAAATTAAAAACTTTTGCGCCTTTAAGGGCTGTTTATGGTAATATTGATAACCATAACATACGTGCAGAATTTCCCGAATTTAATTTTTTTACAGTACAAAACTGTAAAGTTTTAATTACTCACATTGCTGGTGGAAGTAATTTTTACAGTAAAAAAGTGATGGAGTATATTTTAAAAAATAAACCTATGTTGTTTATTTGTGGACACTCGCACATTTTAAAAATATACTTTAATAAAAGTTTAAATTGTTTACATATTAATCCAGGGGCTGCGGGTAAACATGGATTTCATACAATTCAAACTTTTGTAAAATTTGAGCTAAATAACGGAAAAATAGAAAATTTACAAATTGTAGAGTTAGATAAAACACCATGGGTAAATTAGTTTTAGATTGGGAAGAAAGTAATAGTTTTGATTTTGATTTAATTGGAATTTCTACCAATATTCCTGATTATCAATTGGTGGCTAAAATTAATGCTATTTTACACATCGATTTAGAAAGAAAGCGTGAGGATTATTCTTTAAATCTAATAGCAACCGAAACTAAAAAATTTAGATGGTACAGTTATTTTCCAAAAGATGAGGATTTAGAAATTTTTTTAATCGTTAATAAAGGCGATAATGGATATTTGGTGGAAGAAATCAAACAAATGAATAGTTTTTTATTAATTTTTGGAGAACTAAACTATCTAAAATCCAACGAAGTAGCACAACAAATTCAAAGTATTCCACAAGTTATTTCCAGTACTAATTTAGATATCGAAAAACTAAAATCGAAAAACAATTTTGTATTTTAAAAAACACCAATCTTTTATCGGGTTTAAAAATTACTAAATGATTGAACAACAAAAAATACTCCGAATATTACAAATTATAGCCAAATTACGCCAAAGTACAGGTTATACTAAAACCGAATTAGCCAAGGAGTTTAATGTTTCGGTACGTACTATAGAAAGGTATTTTAATTTATTCGAAGAATTAGGTTTTATTATACAAAAAGATAAAACCAAATTTAAACTTAAAGTTTACGATGCCAATACCTTACAACACGAAAATTTGGTAGTTTTTACACTTGAGGAAGCACAAGCCATTCATCAAGTTTTTCGTAACGGCAAATTTGCAAGCACTTTACAAAAATCTATTTTAGATAAACTATATCCATTAACCGAAATGGATGAGGTAGCGCATTTTATCGAAAGCGGACAAACTACCAAACATATCAGTACCCTTTCGCAAGCTATTAAAAATAAAAATCAGGTTAAACTTTTAAATTACAACTCGTTAAACAGTAATACTATACAAAATCGATTAATCGAACCCATAAAATTTACAAAGTATTACGAAAGTTTAATTGCTTTTGATGTAGAAAAAAAAGAAATGCGCAATTTTAAACCTACACGTATGGCACAAGTTGAAATTTTAAAACAAACATGGCAATACGAAAACCAACATCAAAAATTTAGCACCGATATTTTTAATTTTACTAGCGATAAAAATTGGGAAATAAAAATTAATTTAAGTCCGCGTGCTTATCAATTGTTAATCGAAGAATTTCCCCAAGCTAAAAATCACACAATACATCAAAAAAATATTTATGAATTAACTTGTAATGTTCAAGGACTAGAAGCACCAGCCAGATTTTTACAAGGTTTTATCCAAGAAATACAAATAATTTACCCCAACGAATTAAAACAATTACTGATACAAAACCTTCAAAAAGGGTTAAAAAATTTAATGGATTAAATTATAAACCATTAATAATCAACATTTTTTCAACAATTTCATTCCCGACACCTATTGTCGCAAAGTTTTGCTATATTTGGAAGGTAAAATGAGTTTTAACTAATTTGTTTTATAAAAAAATACTAAGCAATATTGCAACCTTAATAAAGATAAACAAATAAAAAATTATATAATGAACGAAATAATTTTATACCAAACAGGGGATAATCAAACACAGATAGAAGTTCAATTTGATGGAGATACTGTTTGGCTTAATCAATATCAGTTAGCCGAGCTATTTAAAACCGATAGAACTTCTATATTAAGACATTTAAAAAATATTTATATAGAAGGGGAATTAGATGAAAAAACAACTTGTGCAAAATTTGCACAAGTTCAAAAAGAAGGTAAAAGATTGGTAACTAGAGATGTTTTAACTTATAACTTAGATGCTATTTTATCTGTTGGATATAGGGTGAATTCCAAGCAAGGAACAGCTTTCCGCCAATGGGCAACTCAGCGTTTAAAAGAACATTTAGTGCAAGGTTATACTATTAATCAAAAACGATTAGACCAATTACAAAAAACGGTGGAATTGATTCAGAAATCAGCAACTAACGAAACTTCCTTATCCGAAGCAAAGGGTTTATTAGATATTATAACTAATTACACCCAAAGTTTTGTATTGTTAAATCAATTTGATAGTAATACCATTACAACTAAAAACTTACAAGAAGAAATTACTTACGAAATTAAATACAATGAAGCTTTATTAGCTATTACCGAATTAAAAAATCAGTTAATAGCAAAAAAAGAAGCTACACAATTATTTGGTAACGAAAAGGACAATAGTTTTTCGGGGATTTTACGCAGTATTGTTCAAACATTTGATGCACAGTATTTATACCCTAGCGTGGAGGAACAAGCAGCACATTTGTTATATTTTGTAATTAAAAACCATCCGTTTAGTGATGGGAATAAACGAATAGGTGCATTTTTATTCGTGTGGTTTTTAGAAAAAAATAAACACCGCTTTAAAAAATCAGGCGAAATTAAAATCAACGATAATGGATTGGTTGCTTTAGCATTATTAGTAGCACAAAGCAATCCCGATGATAAAGAATTAATGATTAAGTTAATTATAAATTTAATTAATGCAAGATAAAATCAAAGACAAAAAAAAACCCCCACTTAAGGTGGAGGGCGACCTAATGTTTTCACAACGGAATAATCCTTATTGTGAATTGCTTTCAAAATTGTGAAACAAACTTAGTATATTTAACCGATTAAAAAAAATATTTATGAAAAAAATATTAGGATTAGATTTAGGAACAACTTCAATTGGTTGGGCATATGTAAATGAAGCAGAAAAAGAGACTGAGAAGTCGGAAATCAATCAATTAGGAGTAAGAGTAAATCCATTATCAACCGAAGAACAAACAGATTTTGAGAAAGGTAAATCGATTTCTATAAATGCAGATAGAACTTTAAAACGTGGTGCAAGACGAAATTTAGATCGTTTTCAATTACGCAGAAAATGTTTAATTGATTTATTAGTTAAGGCAAATATTATAACTAAAGATACTGTTTTAGCCGAAAATGGTAAAAACACAACTTTCGAAACATGGTTTTTGAGAGCGAAAGCAGCACAAGAAAAAATTGAGAAAGAAGATTTAGCAAGAGTTTTTTTGGCAATAAATAAAAAAAGAGGGTATAAAAGTAGCCGTAAAACAAAAAGTGTTGAAGATGGCCAAGAAATGGGGCAAGCTATTGACGGAATGGAAATAGCTATGTTATTACATAATCAAAATTTAACACCAGGAGAATATTGCAAACAACTTTTAGAGAAAGGAATTAAAAAATTGCCAGATTTTTACCGTTCGGATTTAATTGCCGAAATAGAGAATATTTGGGAATTTCAAAAACAATTTTATCCCGAAATTTTAACGGATGAATTTAAAAAGGAAATTATTGGAAAAGGGCAAACCCAAACATCTGCAATTTTTAATGCTAAATACAAATTTTATCCAGCTCAAAACAAATTAAAAGGGATTGAAAAAAACAAATTATCCTATAAATGGCGAACAGAAGGATTAAAAATGCAATTAGATAAAGAAGAAGTTGCTTATGTTATTGCGCATATAAATAACGATTTAAATAAATCCAGTGGTTATTTAGGGGCGATATCAGACAGAAGTAAAGAGCTTTATTTTAATAAGCAAACAGTTGGACAATATTTATATACTAAGCTAAGTCAAAATCCACATGATAAATTAAAAAACATTGTATTTTACCGTAAGGATTATTTGGATGAATTTGAAAAAATTTGGAATACACAAGCACCTCATTATCCAGAATTAACTGAGGAACTTAAAAATGATATTAGAGATGTAGCTATATTTTATCAACGCCCATTAAAATCACAAAAATCTTTAATTAGCTTTTGCGAATTTGAAAGTGAAGAAATAGTAAAAGAAATTGATGGTAAAATAAAAAAAGTTACAATTGGCGCAAAAGTTTGTCCTAAATCCTCACATTTATTTCAAGAATTTAAGATTTGGCAAATACTAAATAACATTAATTTTAAACACAAATCAGTAAAAATAAAAAAAGAAGATAAAGAAGAATTTATTTTAGATTTAGACACAAAAGAATTATTGTTCAACGAATTAAACCTAAAAGGTAATTTAACAGTTTCTAAACTATTCAAATTAATAGGAGTTAACTCAAAAGATTGGGAGATTAATTACAAGGAAATAGAAGGAAATCATACCAACAAAAAATTATACCAAGCTTATTTAAAAATTGTTGACGAACTTGGCTATGATGTAAAACAATTATTAAAAGTAAAATTAGATAAAGATGAGGTTAACTTAGATGATTTAGATGTATCGGCATTAGCAATTAAAAACATGGTGAAAGAAATTTTTGATGCCCATGGAATAAACTCGGAAATTTTAGATTTTAATCCATTACTCGAACCTAAAATTTTAATTAAACAAAAATCCTATGAACTTTGGCATTTGTTATATTCTTACCAAGAAGATGATTCCGAAAGTGGAAATGAAAAATTATACGGTTTACTTAATAAAAAATTTGGTTTTACTAAAGCGCAAGGTATTATATTAGCTAACATAAATTTTGCGGATGATTACAGTAGTTTAAGTACCAAAGCTATTTCCAAAATATTTCCTTTTATTAAAGAACACCGTTTTTCAGAAGCTTGTGATTTGGCTGGCTATAAACATTCCAAAGCTTCCTTAAATAAAGAAGAACTGAAAAACCGTGAATTAAAACCCAAATTAGAACTACTTAAAAAAAATAGTTTAAGAAATCCTGTAGTAGAAAAAATACTTAATCAAATGGTTAATGTAGTAAATACATTAATTGAACAAGAAACCGAAAAACAAAAATCAAAAGGCATTACAACACCGTTTAAGTTTGATGAAATTCGTATCGAATTAGCGCGTGAATTAAAGAAAACCGCTAAAGAACGTGCGGAAATGACTACAAATATTAATAAAAGTAAAACCGACTACCTTAAAATTACCGAAATATTAAATAAGGAGTTTGGTATAAAAAACCCTAACAAAAATGCTATTTTAAAATATAGATTATACGATGAACTAAAAAATAATGGCTATAAAGATTTATACACTAATACTTATATTCCAAAAGATAAAATATTTTCTAATGAAATTGATATTGAACATATCATTCCTCAATCAAGATTGTTTGATGACAGTTTTTCCAATAAAACACTATCCTATAGAAATGAAAATTTGAAAAAAGGAAACCGTACAGCTTACGATTATATTTTAGAAGAATATGGACAAGAAAAACTGGAGTTATTTATCGCTCGTGTCGAAAATTTATATCAATTAGGTATTAAAAATAAAGAAGAAGGTATTTCTAAAGCAAAATATAAAAAACTATTCATGCAAGCTAAAGATATTGGGGATGGTTTTATTGATAGAGATTTACGAGATAGCCAATATATTGCAAAAAAAGCCAAAGAAATGTTATTTCAAATTACACCTTCGGTTTTAACTACTACAGGTTCAATTACTGATAAATTAAGGGAAGATTGGGGACTTATAAATGTAATGAAAGAATTAAACTTGGAAAAGTATCGTGCTTTAGGTATGGTGGAACGTATAGAAAGAATAGATGGTGGTACTAAAGAAGTTATAAAAGACTGGACGAAACGCAACGACCATCGTCATCATGCAATGGATGCTTTAACCGTTGCTTTTACGCAACACAATCATATTCAATATTTAAACTATTTGAATGCACGTAAAAACGAAAATCATAAATTACATAAAAATATTATCGGGATTGAAGTTGCTATTACAGAGTTAAAAGAAGAAGGTAATTCTAAAAAACGAATTTTTAAATCTCCTATTGATAATTTTAGAGTTGTAGCAAAGGAACACTTAGAAGGTGTTTTAATTTCACACAAAGCTAAAAATAAGGTGGTTACCAATAATAAAAATGTGTTTAAAATAAAAAATAGTGTAAAAACTCAAGTAGCAAAAACACCTCGCGGTCAATTACACAAAGAAACCGTTTATGGCAAATACCATTACCAAGAAAGTAAATTAGAAAAAGTTAGTGCTAAATTCGATTTAGAAACCATTAAAAAAGTTGCAAATCCTACTTATCGTACTTTATTAATTAACAGATTACAAGAATTTGGAAACGATCCTAAAATAGCTTTTGCTGGTAAAAATGTTTTAAGTAAAAACCCTATTTATTTGGATGAAGCTAAAACTAAAACATTACCTGATAGTATTTTATTAACTTGGTTAGAGGAAGATTTTTCTATTCGTAAGGACATAACTCCAGAAAACTTTAAAGATGAAAAATCTATTGAAAAAGTAATTGATTTAAAGGTTAAAGATGTATTATTAAAACGATTTGTCGAATTTGGAAAAGATTCTAAAAAAGCTTTTTCGGATTTAGATAAAAATCCTATTTGGTTAAATCATGAAAAAGGTATTAGCATTAAACGGGTTAAAATTAGTGGTGTTAAAAATGCCGAACCTTTACATTATAAAAAAGACCATTTAGGTGAGTTTATTTTAGATGAAAAACAACAAAAAATTCCTGTAGATTTTATAAGTACTGGTAATAATCATCATGTTGCTATTTACAAAGACGAAAAAGGTGATTTACAGGAAAATGTAGTTTCTTTTTACGAAGCTGTTACTAGAGTAAATCAAGGTTTGCCTGTAATTGATAAAGATTTAAACAAAACTTTGGACTGGGAGTTTTTATTTACAATGAAACAAAATGAATTTTTTGTTTTCCCTAACGAAAAAACTGGTTTTGACCCTAGTGGTGTAGATTTATTAGATCCAGATAATTATAAATTAATTAGTCCAAATTTGTTTAGGGTGCAGAAAATTTCAGTAGTTAAATATGGCAATAGCACAATTAGAGATTTTATGTTTAGAAACCATTTAGAAAGCCTTTTACTTGAGGATAAAGAATTGAAAAATACATCATACATTCAAATTAAAAGTTTAGCCCCTTTAGAGAAAATTATTAAAGTAAGATTAAATCACTTAGGGCAAATAGTTCAAATAGGAGAATATAACTAATTTATGTGCATTTAACCTTTTAAAAAATATTTGCTAGGTGTTGGAAACCTGTCAGGTGTTTATGATGAAAACAACGCACTATGATAAAACGTACTTTATTTTTCGGCAACCCAGTATATTTAAACACTAAAAACGAACAATTAGTAGTAAATTATCCCGATAAGGAACAGGAACAAAAAACTGTTCCTATCGAGGATATTGGTGTGGTTGTTCTCGAAAATCCTCAAATAACCATCACCAATGCTTTGTTAGAAAAACTAACCAATAATAAAGTTGCTATAATTACATGTAGTAGTAATCATTTACCCATTGGTTTATTGTTACCATTGGACGGACATAGCGAACAAAGCGAGCGTTACCGTGTACAATTAGAAGCCTCCTTACCTCTAAAAAAAAATTTATGGCAACAAACGGTACAAAGTAAAATATTAAATCAAGCACAATTATTACAACAAATAAATAAACCTATCGATAATATGATTTATTGGGCTACTAAAGTAACTAGTGGCGATAAAGAAAATTTAGAAGGTAGGGCAGCAAATTATTATTGGCGTACAATTTTTGAAATTCCAGATTTTACACGCAGGCAAGATGGCGAATCGCCTAATCATTTATTAAATTATGGGTATGCTATTTTACGTGCTATTTGTGCTAGGGCAATTGTAAGTAGTGGTATGCTTACTACTTTGGGTATTTTTCATCGCAACAAATACAATGCGTATTGTTTAGCCGATGATATTATGGAACCTTATCGTCCTTTTGTAGATAAAGTAGTATTAAATATTATGGAAAAGTACTCCAAAAACGAATACGAAATTTTAACCACTACTATTAAAGCCGAATTATTACAAATTCCTGCAATGGATGTTGTGATTGATGATAATAAAAGTCCTTTAATGATTGCCATGAGCCGAACCACCAGTTCCTTGTACGACTGTTATAATGGTGTTTCACGTAAAATTTTATATCCAGTTTATGGATAGCATTTTTTACAGCCGATTTAACCAATATAGAACCATGTGGGTATTAGTATTTTTTGATTTACCAACCGAAACCAAAAAGGAGCGCAAAATTGCACATACTTTCCGTAAACGTTTGTTAGATAATGGCTTTAATATGTTTCAGTTTTCAATTTATATGCGCTGTTGTCCCAGCCGTGAAAATGCCGAAGTTCATATCCGCCGTACCAAAGGTATGTTACCCGATAAAGGTAAAGTAGGGATTTTGTGCATCACCGACAAACAATTTGGAATGATGGAAATTTTTCATGGCACAAAAGAAACTATAATTAAAAAAGTGGGGCAACAGTTAGAGTTGTTTTAAAAATACCCTATATTTTTTATTTTCTATTTTTACCTTTAAGTCGCAACCTATCAGCAAGTTACTTACTGATAGGTTGCGAATAATCCTTAAAGATACAATTTTGAAAGCAATTCACAACTACGGGGTTAAGTCAAAGGTACTGAACGAGTTGCGAATAATCCTTAAAGATACAATTTTGAAAGCAATTCACAACGTACTTTGCGACAAAGAGGGAAACATAATTGTTGCGAATAATCCTTAAAGATACAATTTTGAAAGCAATTCACAACACTCAAACAGTTGGGTATTTATTTGTAAATGTTGCGAATAATCCTTAAAGATACAATTTTGAAAGCAATTCACAACAGCAACAACTTGAAGCACTTAAGCAAATTGTTGCGAATAATCCTTAAAGATACAATTTTGAAAGCAATTCACAACAGTAGAAACATTAACTACTGCTTTATCCATGTTGCGAATAATCCTTAAAGATACAATTTTGAAAGCAATTCACAACTACGGTCTGTTAATTCGTTGCTTAAGTCAGGTTGCGAATAATCCTTAAAGATACAATTTTGAAAGCAATTCACAACTATAATTTGAAATTTAAAATAAATAGGATAGTTGCGAATAATCCTTAAAGATACAATTTTGAAAGCAATTCACAACATGGATGTATGATTGGTACAGTAGAAAAGGGTTGCGAATAATCCTTAAAGATACAATTTTGAAAGCAATTCACAACCTGAAAGCACTATACAAATCTAAGTCCATAGTTGCGAATAATCCTTAAAGATACAATTTTGAAAGCAATTCACAACACGATTGGCTAACTGGCGAATGTGATATTTGTTGCGAATAATCCTTAAAGATACAATTTTGAAAGCAATTCACAACGGAATTACGGAACAGAAAACGGTTTAAATGTTGCGAATAATCCTTAAAGATACAATTTTGAAAGCAATTCACAACGTAACTGTTGTAGCGGAATTAGGTAATGTGTTGCGAATAATCCTTAAAGATACAATTTTGAAAGCAATTCACAACTAACGGTGGTTTGTCGAGAATTTTTATGGTGTTGCGAATAATCCTTAAAGATACAATTTTGAAAGCAATTCACAACCTAAAAGGAGAAATTAAACTTTAAACGCTAGTTGCGAATAATCCTTAAAGATACAATTTTGAAAGCAATTCACAACCAGTATTGGAATATCCTGATATTGCTGTAAGTTGCGAATAATCCTTAAAGATACAATTTTGAAAGCAATTCACAACGATGTCGCACAAAACCACTTATTTGACTGTGTTGCGAATAATCCTTAAAGATACAATTTTGAAAGCAATTCACAACCCTTATCGCAAAAGTACCATATTTACTAAGTTGCGAATAATCCTTAAAGATACAATTTTGAAAGCAATTCACAACAACGAAATTGATAACGAAATACAAAGGCTAGTTGCGAATAATCCTTAAAGATACAATTTTGAAAGCAATTCACAACATACAAACGATGTAATTCGATTAAATTCTAGTTGCGAATAATCCTTAAAGATACAATTTTGAAAGCAATTCACAACCTGGTAAATAATCTTTTTTGCTCGGGTCTTGTTGCGAATAATCCTTAAAGATACAATTTTGAAAGCAATTCACAACCGGCAATTGCTTTGTGAAATGCGTATAAATGTTGCGAATAATCCTTAAAGATACAATTTTGAAAGCAATTCACAACCGAGGGGCGTATTATTGGTGGCGAAGTTGAGTTGCGAATAATCCTTAAAGATACAATTTTGAAAGCAATTCACAACTATATTTTTTCCATTGATTGATTGTCAATTGTTGCGAATAATCCTTAAAGATACAATTTTGAAAGCAATTCACAACAAAACTATGAAAAAGGCGAAAAATTTAGCTGTTGCGAATAATCCTTAAAGATACAATTTTGAAAGCAATTCACAACTTTGTATCTGAAGACGTAAAAATATTACAGTTGCGAATAATCCTTAAAGATACAATTTTGAAAGCAATTCACAACCAGAAACGCATTAATTAAAAACAGTCAATTGTTGCGAATAATCCTTAAAGATACAATTTTGAAAGCAATTCACAACAATTCAGGTTTAAATTTTAAATCAAAATCTGTTGCGAATAATCCTTAAAGATACAATTTTGAAAGCAATTCACAACTACAAATCAAATTGAGGAAAACGATAATTTGTTGCGAATAATCCTTAAAGATACAATTTTGAAAGCAATTCACAACAACGCAGTTGAACGTTTAAAAGCTTTGGTAGTTGCGAATAATCCTTAAAGATACAATTTTGAAAGCAATTCACAACCTACTTATTAGGTAGGGGTTTTAAATTTAGTTGCGAATAATCCTTAAAGATACAATTTTGAAAGCAATTCACAACAAGATTAGTGAGTTTACTTTTAGTGCGCAAGTTGCGAATAATCCTTAAAGATACAATTTTGAAAGCAATTCACAACCCCCGACTGATTGCCAACTATTGCGCCAACGTTGCGAATAATCCTTAAAGATACAATTTTGAAAGCAATTCACAACACCCTCTTGACTACCAATTAAATTACCGTTGTTGCGAATAATCCTTAAAGATACAATTTTGAAAGCAATTCACAACTTGTAGCACCGTTTTTTGTTAATTTAAATTGTTGCGAATAATCCTTAAAGATACAATTTTGAAAGCAATTCACAACGCTCGCAAATAAACTAAATCTAAGTATTCGTTGCGAATAATCCTTAAAGATACAATTTTGAAAGCAATTCACAACCTATTCGTTGTGGTAAATTGGGGCTTGATAGTTGCGAATAATCCTTAAAGATACAATTTTGAAAGCAATTCACAACACTCAAACAGTTGGATATTTATTTGTAAATGTTGCGAATAATCCTTAAAGATACAATTTTGAAAGCAATTCACAACAGATTAATGGAGGTGGAAAAATCAGTTAGTGTTGCGAATAATCCTTAAAGATACAATTTTGAAAGCAATTCACAACCACAAAACTTACAAAGAAAAATTGATATTAGTTGCGAATAATCCTTAAAGATACAATTTTGAAAGCAATTCACAACAAGTATAATATGTTATCCACTTATTTACTGGTTGCGAATAATCCTTAAAGATACAATTTTGAAAGCAATTCACAACTCCGATTGCCATATCTTTATTTATTAATTGTTGCGAATAATCCTTAAAGATACAATTTTGAAAGCAATTCACAACATATAAAGACATTGAGTATCATTTTTCATTGTTGCGAATAATCCTTAAAGATACAATTTTGAAAGCAATTCACAACTATCCTTTGGTTAGCATACCAACAGATACGGTTGCGAATAATCCTTAAAGATACAATTTTGAAAGCAATTCACAACCCCTCACATCCCTTGTATGTTAAGCACCCTGTTGCGAATAATCCTTAAAGATACAATTTTGAAAGCAATTCACAACAATCGAGTGCTCTTTAATTATACCCTCTTCGTTGCGAATAATCCTTAAAGATACAATTTTGAAAGCAATTCACAACGCACACAAATAACCACCTGTAACAAAGTTAGTTGCGAATAATCCTTAAAGATACAATTTTGAAAGCAATTCACAACCGACGGGACTTACGTATTGGATTACTCTGTGTTGCGAATAATCCTTAAAGATACAATTTTGAAAGCAATTCACAACTTGGTGGAAAAATGGATTGTTTCCCGATTGGTTGCGAATAATCCTTAAAGATACAATTTTGAAAGCAATTCACAACTTTCCACTGCGTTTGCTATCACAGGAGCGGGTTGCGAATAATCCTTAAAGATACAATTTTGAAAGCAATTCACAACCGTGTAATTTATTGTCTAAAAAACAACCGGTTGCGAATAATCCTTAAAGATACAATTTTGAAAGCAATTCACAACTAAAGATGCTTTAAATTTTGTAAATAAAGGTTGCGAATAATCCTTAAAGATACAATTTTGAAAGCAATTCACAACCCATTACATTCCAATATTGTAAATACAGCAGTTGCGAATAATCCTTAAAGATACAATTTTGAAAGCAATTCACAACTGTACCTCTTCTAATAATAAAGCTGGTACTGTTGCGAATAATCCTTAAAGATACAATTTTGAAAGCAATTCACAACTAGTAGCTGTAATTCTAGGTGCTATAATTCGTTGCGAATAATCCTTAAAGATACAATTTTGAAAGCAATTCACAACTCGGAATAGGAGGAAAAATAGGATTTAAAGTTGCGAATAATCCTTAAAGATACAATTTTGAAAGCAATTCACAACGCCACCGATGAAGAAACTAAATCGGATAAAGTTGCGAATAATCCTTAAAGATACAATTTTGAAAGCAATTCACAACAACGATTGGTTTAAAGTCTGGAATACTGTTGTTGCGAATAATCCTTAAAGATACAATTTTGAAAGCAATTCACAACGGATTCCCAGATATAGACAGCGACGTTCAAGTTGCGAATAATCCTTAAAGATACAATTTTGAAAGCAATTCACAACGTTTACGAATTAAATCACAGAGATGCTTCAGTTGCGAATAATCCTTAAAGATACAATTTTGAAAGCAATTCACAACTACCCACTTGCGTATCAGTTATATTTCGTAGTTGCGAATAATCCTTAAAGATACAATTTTGAAAGCAATTCACAACTTGAGAAGATAACAACGCTGAATAATAGTTGTTGCGAATAATCCTTAAAGATACAATTTTGAAAGCAATTCACAACAAATGCGTATGACCGTAACTATCGGCTCAGGTTGCGAATAATCCTTAAAGATACAATTTTGAAAGCAATTCACAACTA
>Ga0209358_10002473_pt1 | contig 14052 bp, 17 predicted proteins | sample LauGreFa1BDMLBSN_2_FD_187574 | JGI IMG/M metagenome (GOLD analysis project Ga0209358, IMG submission 187574) | Freshwater lake microbial communities from Lake Michigan, USA - Fa13.BD.MLB.SN (SPAdes) (version 2) | ecosystem: Environmental > Aquatic > Freshwater > Lake | place: Lake Michigan, USA... | reverse complement strand
GTTGGTGAAGCAGTTTATTCTGGGGCTGCCGGTTTTGGTCGGATGTGGGCTGTTATAAGTGCTGTTATTGCGACAATCATAGGTATTATTTTTATCGTGATTGGAGTAATTCTTTTAAGACAAAAAACACCGGAACCGGATCCTAAAAAACCAAATGAGAAACCTAGTAATCCGAAAATAGGAGGTGGAATTTGTATCGCAGTTGCAGTTTTTATTATTGTAACAGCGTGGATAATGGTATATGTTACTAGAAAATCAAAATTAGCTGCAGCTGCGGTCGGGGGAGGGGAACTTATACATATGTTATAAGGTGACTATTGTAAAAATCCAACATTAAGAGAAAGAGATTAATTTTATTATATTAAAATTCTAAAAAGCTATTTCAAAAATAAATTTCGAAATTTAAATTATAGAAATAAATATGTTCGGTCCAAGTAATCAAAAATATAGTAATAGTGGAGACGTCGGAAACAAATTCTACGGGCCGTATGAAAATTCCTTAATATTTTCTGACAATGATTGCCCAAATATTGGCAACAGTAAACAACCAGACTTGACAAACTGTGAAAACTTCTGTAATAACACTGAAGGATGCACTGCTATCAATTATAATGCTGATAATTACGCTTGTATTGCGAGAGGGTGTCCGGTTGGCACAAACCCTACAGGGTCATATTCTGGCTTCACATCATATACTAAATATCCCCCAACCTCCTATGATCCCGCTGTTTTTGGTAAACTCTGGACAACTATTCAAGGAGGTGGAAAATTTCTGGGTGTTACAGATGGGTATGAATGCGAGGGAAATAAGTGTCAAAAAACTGACTGGTGGCCAGGCGATACGCATGGTTTAATTATGAAAGATTTCGACTATACAATGTTATCTGACACTTCTTACCAATTTACGTTAGACCCTGTCACACAAAGACCTTCTGTCAACTACAAAGGAACCCCTTATTATATTGATTACACGTGGCCAGGCGACTCAGATGCAGATCGATATATGCTTGCTCCATATGTTACCACGCCTTCTAATTTTTATAGTGATGACTTTCAACCATATAATATACCAGAAGGATCCAGAAATTTTAATGCTTTTACACCATGGGGTTTTTTACACACGGGGTATGCAGATATAGGAATGTGCTATGATCCATCAATTCTTTCAGGGTTTCCTATAACTAAAGGAACGTCAATACGTGCGGGTGATACTAATCCTGGCGACGAATGGCCGGCAGATGCTATTACCCCAGCATGTAATTGGATAGATTTTAACAATGTTTATAGATGCTGTGCAGAAATTGGCTATGCTAATCAACATTCTGATATATGTTCGACAGACCCAAACGGATATTCTCAAAACGGATCTCTCCCTTGTCAACAAATAATGTTGAAAATGTGCCAAAATAACTGGGATCAGGACGTATGCAAGCTTTATCTTCAATCTTTTGAAAATGGTAATGGAATCAAAGACGTTTCTACAGTATTTCAAACTGCTATCATTAATTACATTAATGGAATGGGGGCTCGAACTGGATGCGGAGGTAATGATTACACGAGTCCGAACACACCAAATACATGCACTCCAACAACGGGACCAAATGCTGGAATACCAAGAGATGACTCCAAAGACACTTTTATTAATGGTACAATGCTTAACTTTTGTTCGACTAATGCTTCTAGTGGCGTTTGTGACAATATTCTATACAATTACTGTTCTCAATTTACACGTAGCGATTTGAATAACGATAGCGCTCTTCAAACTCTTTGCGGATGTCATATATCTGATGGTACTACTCTTGCTCCAGGAACAGGTTGTATTAACAGTATTTGTCTGAATCTCGATAACAAAACAAGACCACCAAATCAATATATCTATCCTGGTTTTACAAAAGCATGCGATCCCCTTTGCGCATTTGCCGGAACACTACAATCAGCAGCTCCGCAGTGCAATCATACTATTTGCGTTATGGATGATGTCGGAATACAATATATTAATTCAAATTGCGGTGATGCGAATATAAATCAAGTTTGCGGTGCAAATTATCAAGGAACTAATGCTACAGGTCTCTGTTATATGTCAAACGTAGATATAGACACAATAAACTCTACTTGTGGCGGAGCTACAATTTCTCAGAATTGCAAAGCATGTTTTTCTTTTACTCCTGGAGATCCTAGTTCCGCTGTGCCTGTTGACTGTAAAAATCCTTCAGGTAGAAGCGATAGCGGTGGTACTGGCGGTTCAGGCGGTTCAGGTGGGTCTGGAAGTTCGGGATCCGCAACATCAAAATCTTACTTTTCATATTGGTTCAAAGCGCACCCTTTTTATGCGACAGGACTTATTGTTTTTATCATTGTTCTAATTTTTATTATTATTTATTTTGGGTTTACTTAAATAAAAAATTGTTTCTCGAATTTTTGCAAAACAAATATTTCTTTTTTAAAGTTATGTCTGGTGTTGGTGAAGCAGTTTATTCTGGGGCTGCTGGTTTTGGTCGGATGTGGGCTGTTATAAGTGCTGTTATTGCGACAATCATAGGTATTATTTTTATCGTGATTGGAGTAATTCTTTTAAGACAAAAAACACCGGATCCGGATCCTAAAAAACCAAATGAGAAACCCAGTAATCCGAAAATAGGAGGTGGAATTTGTATTGCAGTTGCAGTTTTTATTATTGTGTTTTCATGGATAATGGTATATGTTACAAGAAAATCAAAATTAGCTGCAGCTGCGGTCGGGGGAGGAGAACTTATTCATATGTTATAAGGTAACTATTGTAAAAATCCAACATTAATAGAACGTGATTTTAAAACTGGTTTTCCAATTTTTGTTTATATTAAAATTCTAAAAAGCTATTTCAAAAATAAATTTCGAAATTTAAATTATATAAAACTTTGATTAAAAATATAATTTAATTTTGATTATATTATAAAGATGGACGCCGACTTCGGACGAACTCTTGAAGGAAAAATTTGTAAAAAATGTGTGGAAGAAGGAAAAAGATGTTGGATGCATTCTGGGTCTCCCAAATCTCAGTCACCTAAATCTCGATCTGGGTCTCCTAAATCCAAATCTCGGTCTGGATCTCCTAAATCTCGATCTGGTTCCCCTAAAAGAAGACCTGTAAATATTTTTACGAATTTACCTTGCGATGTATTGCTGAATATATCAAGAAATCTTAGTCCCATCGATTTTCTTTATCTTTCGTCTGTATCGTATGAAATTGATAAATGTCTTGTAGAAGGACGGTATGTAACTGGAAATTCGAAAAAGGACAATGCAAAGCGTGAAGAATTGAAAAAAGCAAAGAGGGCCCTTGCAAAAATGCAGGCAGAAGCAGATCTCGTAAGTTATTGGAGATCACCAATTCAAGAATTTGATCTTCCAGATCTTTAATCTCTCAAAATTAAAATATTTTTTCGATCATGATCGAAAATTAAAGTATATTTTCGATCGCGATCGAAAAATGAAAAAGTTCAACAAGTAACCTTCTTAATATATTTTCGAGCACTGATGAAATTATTCAGGGCAACCATTTTCTTTTGCCCATTGCAGAACTTCAAGACGGCCGTTTTCAGCTGCATGAAAACATGTATATTTATCCCAAGGACAACCGTTTGCTCTTGCCCATTTCAGCACTTCGAGATGGCCGCTTGCAGCAGCGTTTAAACACGTATCGCTATCCCACGGGCATCCATTTTCCCTTGCCCAGCGTAGCACTTCTAAATGTCCTCTGGCAGCAGCATGTGAACATGTCAGTATATCCCAGGGACACCCATTTTCTCGAGCCCAGCGTAGCACTTCAAGATGGCCGTTTTTAGCAGCCTTTGTACATGTCTGTTCATCCCAAGGACACCCATTTTCTCTTGCCCAACGTAGTACTTCAAGATGGCCGTTTTCAGCAGCATATGTACACGTATCTTCATTCCAAGGACACCCATTTGCTCTCGCCCATTGCAGAACTTTAAGATGGCCACTTCTTGCAGCAAATGCACACGCGTATTCTTCCCAAGGACAACCGTTTGCTCTTGCCCATTTCAGCACTTCGAGATGACCGCCTGCAGCAGCAAATGCACATGTGAAATCATCCCAAGGACAACCATTTTCTCTCAACCATTGTAGCGCTTTAAGATGGCCGTTTTTAGCTGCAGATGAACACGTCGATGTACCCCATTCACATCCATTTTCTCTTGCCCATTGCAGTATCTGAACATTACCATTTTCAGCTGCTAAGTTACACAAAGGACCTCTAATTATTTTTTGAATCTTTTTCTGTTTCTTTTTTAATTCAATTCCTTCTTTTTCTGTTTTATAACGGCCTTCACTAAGACACATGTCAATTTCATAAGAAACTAAAGTTAAGTTAAGATAATCATTGGGGTGTAGTTCACTTGCGATTTTTAATAATACACCACAAGGGAGATTAGTAAGTGTGTTGGACTGTCTTCGTTTAGGAGATTTCGAACCGCTTAAAGATTTTTTAGGAGATTTTTTTGAACCACTGTGGTGGCGACAAGTTTTTTCTGGTGAGCATAATTTACAAGGAGAACCTGAGATAGTTCTTGGAACGTCCATTATTTATTTATTTTAAATAAATAAATCAAAAAATCTAAACAATTTCACAAATTTTACAATCTTCTCCTAATGCCTTGAAATAATATCTTTTAACTTCTTCAAAAGGAGGAGAGTATTTTTTAGGCTCATTTGGTTTGTAAGTGTTATGTTGTTGGTTGACAGCGTCATGAAGTATATATGTCCAGAAAAATAGGTCGTGGTTGTTTCGTAAATAGTTATCAATGGGATATTTTTTCAAATTTGCAGCCAAATGTTTTCCGCACTCTTCGCACGGGAGCAAATCTGGCAACGCATAAATATAATTTTTAAATGCTTGAGCTTTTTCTGGTTTATACACAGCAGCTTTTGTATGTAAAGAAGTCCATTCGGGAGGACCCCAAAAACCTCTACCCCTTTTGTCTGTTTTTAAAATTTCACGCGAAGTTTCGCTCATTTAGTAAAGATAAATATTTACTTTAATTTAATGTTTTCAAAAATAAAATATACTTTTACAGTAATATAATGAACTTGTTGGTTTTACTCATAATTCTCATAGGAGTATTTCTTGTTTATTTAATGTCATGCACAACTACAGAATTTCTTACTCCAAGCCCATATCAAATTTCATGGGGAGCTCCTCAAAATCCGGGGTGTACAGGTTCCGAATGCAAATGTTGTACCTACGAGTGGCAAATTTGTACTGACCCGTCGTGCACTAACATCGTAGATTCGGGACAGACTCCTCTAAATGTGACAAGCGCGCTAACCTATAAGTTAGACTGGAACACTACATATTCTGTACGGATAAGGGCTATAAATAGTTTTGGAGAAAGCGATTGGTTCAAAACAGGTCTCACAACTGGAGACGGAATCCTTTCTTCAATAACTATTGCTGGTTCGATAAACAACGGAACTATTACTCCTGTAGGAATCGGTACCGGAATAGCTGTATCAACAACTTTAACAGGGGAGAAAGAAACTGGTGCTGTAGCATTTGTTACTTTAAATGTTGTGAGAGGATCCATAACATTTAAAGTATACAAATCTCTCTTGATTAGACAAGCACAGTCAGGAGTATTTGAGACTCACATTAGCAGTGATGGTTTAAGTAATATTTTAACGTCATTAGCAATTGGAGATATTATTAATGTCGATTTTTTGGTAACAACTTCTGATAGACTAACTGTAATTTCTGAAATTACAGGATCTACGACGATATCAGGCGGCGTCGCATCGCCCATAACGTCCATTGCTGTAAATTATTCTCCTAAAAATCCTATTCTTACAAATTTTCAACCTAATAATTCAGGACAATATGGAGGAAATACTTTAGGTTCCCCGATACAAGGAAGCGTGGGAGAATGCCAAAATGAATGTCAACTGATGGATACATGTGATTTTTTTGTTTATACTCCTGTGACTGAAAACACTGGAAATTGTATTTTGCAGCGTTTCCACGGAGTGCCAAATACAGAGTCTGATGGCTGGACAGGCTCTTGGCAAACTACCCCTGGAATTTTCGTAACAAGACAAGATGCTGGAAATTTAAACGATCCAAATGTTGCTGACAATGCAGAAAGAACTGCAAATAGTGCGGAAGATTGTCTAAATCAGTGTAATTTTTATAATAACAACGAAACGCACTCTGATAAATGTTTGAGCACGATATTTTGTTATGACGGTACTAAGTGTAATGCAAAAACTTGCAAACTTCACAAACTTAACAACTTCAACACCCAAGGAGAGCAAATGTATATTGTAACTCAATCAAATAATTAATATGGCTTATTAAGCCATATTTAAGCACCTTTGTTCTTTTTTGTTGTCTTTTTTGTCGGCGAGGTTTTTTTCTTTTTCAAAGATTTCTGTGGACGATGAGTCTCCTCCTTCTTTTGCAAGAGTTTGGCATTAATGGAAGGATTAACACCCCCGCTCATAACAACGCCGCTAAGAAGTGCGGACAACTCAGAATCATTTAAAATGGCAAGTTTAATATGGCGAGGGGTAATTCGAATCTTTTTATTGGAACTTGCTGCATTTCCAGCAAGTTCCAAAATTTCAGCTGTAACATACTCAAGAACTGCGGTAAGGTAAACTGCAGAAGTAGCAGACTTGCGATTAATGGTTGCAAGCTCCATCATTAACGTCTCCACACGTGTAACAGGAAATAAGAGGCCAGCACGTTTAGATCTAGACATTGGAGGAGCCCCAGTCTCTTTCTCAACACTATTAAAACGTGTTACAGCTTTATTAGCCTGAGTTACACCATTTTTTGAAAGTTCGCCTGGGAGAACGAGCCGACATGCGCTTTGAATATCGCGACTCGAAATTGTCTTTTGACCTCTTGAAGAAATCAACAATTTATTGAGAGCGTCCAAAACTTTTTTCAATACAATTCTTACAATATTATTTACTTCCGAAAGTCCGTCGCCAGAAAGTCCGTTATCCGGATGTATTTGTTTCAAAAGTTTGTAAATATAAGAGTCAAATTTAACATCTTCAAATCTAGATCGTCGCGAAGTCATTTCAATATTAAGTTGCTTTTACTTATATTTTTCTTGGCTTTAAGCCAAAAAGCTTAATGTTATAAAACGATTCAGAAAAAGCTTATGACGCTTTCTAGAGGTATATTAGATTTATAACAAAAATATTATTAAAAACATTGAAACTATAAATGATGCAAAAGAAGTGGCAGCTGCCCCGGCTGACATACTAAAAGCCTTACTATCCTCAGGTTTAGCAGAATTGGCTCCTGCTATTGCTATAATATTCAAAACGCAAACAATAATCATTGATAGCATGAGTACCATAAAAGAAAACATGACACCAAACGCCATTTCTTCAATAATACCTGTAATTTCGTTAACACCTGTATGGCTCTTCACTAAAATGAATAAATTAAGGAATATCATAAACAAACTGACACCAAGAGAAATTCCAGAGAACAACTTTACTTTTGACCAATCTTTATTTTTCCCCCATGCATAATTTGCTGATAGGGACGATAGCACACCAGTGACTATCGTCCCTACCAAAAGTATAAAAGTCGACATGACCGTCCCCATTTTGATTAATGTACAACTTTTAAGTTTTAATCGAAAATATATTTTCGAATTTATTCGAAAATATAATTTAAATTTTGAAAAAATTTTTATTACGCTGGTACACATCTGCAAGTTTCTTTATCGTATATTTGGTCGGGATTACAAATGCGTGCGGGTCGTCCACAATAATAACACCAATCGCCAGATTTTGTAGAACCCAATGTTCGAGCACAACGAGGACATGGCGGCGGTGGGTTTTTATTAAAGGGATCAGGATTACTACAAGGTGGTACGTCATCACCAACTTTAAATGTTTCGTGTTTTCCGCAAGGCTTCATTAGCATCCATAAAATGAAAATCCCAATCGCAACACAGCAAAAAATTTCAAACCCTTTCATGTTGTCAAGGTTAAAGTTTTTATTTTCAAAATTTAAATTGCTTCGTATTCGTGATAAATAAGATTAAGATCGCTATAATCTGCTTCTTTTGATATTGCAATGCCAATAATAACAACTTCATCTTTGTTTCCATTGATAAGAATAGGTAGTAGCGATGATTGTAAGGTTAGAGTTCGGCAACCCCTTACATTTGTCTTTTTCATTTCGAGCCAGTCATTTAGATGTTCATTGTCATCCCAAACTCCAAGCACTGTCATTCCATTTTTAACATCGCTTGCAGTGGATGCAATATAAGACAAAATATCATCATACTTTGACATTTTTAATTCTTTGTTTTAATTCTTTGTTTTAATTCTTTTTGACTTTAAACGAATTCTTGATTATAAAATATTTTTGATCAAGATCAAAAATAAAAATTAAATATTTTTTGCTAGAAGTCTTTTCGAAGGCATGACTTTTCCTTCGTTTTGGTCCCTATAGCTTAAAATCTTGATTTCAGCCCCTCTAAGAGTGTACCAAGGCATTCTAAACTTCTTCCAGTGCGATTCGTAAGTTTTATAATTGTCTACTATATCAAAAATCAAGTTTTTAGTGGTTCTGATACGTCCTTCCCACTGTTCAACGTTTTTACAATCAGAAGCAAGTATAAGCATAGTTAAAGTGGGATCGTCGAATCCTGTGCCTACTTTTTTTGTTCCTCCAACAATAATTCTTGCTTTGTCAGCTTCATTTGTTATCTTTTTTACTTTTCCTGCTCCAATTAATAATTGAGTTTTTTCTCCTTTTTCAATTAACTTCTCATAAATTGCTGTGGACTGTTCTTGTCTGTCAGACAATACTAAAATTCGATGATTCTTATGAGTTATGCATAAATTAACAATATAGTCTTGTCTGTCAGTATTGTATGCTATGCTATTTGTTATGGTATTCCAGTCTGGTGTTAGCCGTCCTTTTACCATTACATATTCAATTTTTGGTTTGTAAGGACTTTCTACTTTGTAAACTGTAAACTCTTTAACCTCCCTGCGCTCAATAAAATTAGTCATTGGTCCGAAATACATTGTTAAAAGTTTATGCATACCATCTGCTCTTTTTGGAGTAGCGCTAAGAGCAATAACATACTTTGGTTGAAATCTTAGCAAACTTTTAGTGAAAGCTGTTATTGTGGCTATATGAGCTTCATCAAAAATTACCAGACCAATATGCGCTAAATCTTCTCTTTTCATTGTTGCCGCTTTCTGAACTCCAAAAATGTAGACATCTGCGGTGGGGTCAATTGCAACTTTACCTTTTACTCTTTGAACTTTGGCATTACTGAAATTCTTAAATTCTTCTTCCCATTGAGTATTTATGGTATCTAAATGTGATAAAACAGCTGTCTTAAGCTTAAAATGTGCTGCCAGATAGTTACAAGTGGAAGTTTTACCGTAGCCTGGCGAAGCCGCTATAAAAACACAGTGTTCTTCTTTTAACCTCTCAATAGCTTCTTTAGCAACTACGTTTTGATCTCTATAGCCTTTCGGATCTGTCTCTAAAGTATATAACTGTTTTTTGCATTTTACGTTTGTTTTTGGATACTCAAAATCAGGAAAAACTTCAATAAAATTTCTCCATGTACCTAAAGGTATGTAAACAGAGTTATCCTCTTTATTAACAGCAAAACAATTAACAGGTAAAGGGTCGTCCTCGTATTGCGTTTTATTGGGCTTTGCTACAAGCTTTTGTGCTATTTCTTTTTTTAATTCAGGCGTAATAGAGCTTAGCGAAATAGCAATTGACATTTGTAACTTTTAAAGGGTATTTAAAAGTTTTCATTTTTTTATTTTTTATAAATAAAAAAGCTTAACAGTAATTTTTATAAATAAAAAAGCTTAACAGTAATTTTTATAAATAAAAAAGCTTAACAGTAATTTTTATAAATAAAAAAGCTTAACAGTCAATAATATTTTGTTCAATATTTGTATTTCTTACATTTTTCTTTTTTTCTTCAATAAGAGTTTTAGGGATATAAACTTTAAGAAAAAATTCTGGATTTTTCGTATCTCCAACTCTTAGACAATAATGCTTCAAGTTTGTTTCATAATCAATCCAGCCTTTATACTCTGAATTACCCTCAAATTGCATTTGCAAAATATCCTGTCTTGATCGAAACATATTTGTTTTTAAAGTTATTTTCGATCTCGATCGAAAATAAGTTATTTACATTTTTGATAGATACTCATACATATAATCGTAAAGAACTTTACAAACGATATTGCATGAACTTTTTTCTAGAGCATCATCTATTTCTTCAGCATTTGGAAAATTAGGAATAACTCGTTTTATTACTTCCCCATTTTTCTTTGCAAATTCAATTATTGGGCATAAATTTTCTTTTGAACTTTGGACTAAAACTCCTGGCAAAAATTCAAAAGAAGCTTCTTTACAAACCACAAATTCGTCAGAAGCTTTATTTGAAAGATTGCATTTTACTAGTTTTGCTACTCCTTGGTAACCATATTTTTGAAGAATTTCATCATCGATTTGATGGTTGAGAAGCAAAACCGTTTTGCTTCCAAGAGGAGCTACTAATGTCCGACCGGTACTTTCTTCATAGAATCTAGTTCCAGTTCCAATCTCAACAACATAAAGGCCTGAAACTGGATCTTTGTATTTTTTCGAACATAGAAACCAATTAAATTCTTTGTCTTTTTCATCTGCCAGATCCCCAATATTTCTTTTCCAATTATTGGGATAATACAAAACTACTTTATTAGAGACTCTATTCGGGATTGACATTTATACAAAACCTGTTGACTTCCTTTATAATATCATCCAACATAATTGAAGATTTATTTGTTCGTTTTAAAAGAGGCTGTCCCGACGAAATTTTATTTTGAAGTTCTTGAAGAACGCTTGACATTTCTATTTTTCTTACAACTGATTTTTTTACTAAACAGGGGATTTCTTCGAGACTATGGGTTCGGTCTATAACGGGACCCCTAGAAGGGGGAGAAGAAAAATGTTCTAAACGGAGAATTTCAGAGTTTTGTCTCCTTATGGTTTGTTCTTGGTGAGATATAATTTTTTGACTAACATCTAGCTGTCTGTTTAAATTATCGATTTGAGTTTTAATGTTTTCTGGAAGAGTAAAGGGCTGAGAAATAATACCAATTCTTCCCAAATATTTTGTGGTATAACTGTTGTAAATTTTTCCGGGAAAACAAGTTTTTTCGTACACACATGCCTCATATTTTTTTTTCACAAAGGCGATTCCTTGGGGGAAGCTAATATCAGCTTTAAGGGAACTTAAAAAGAGATCAGCAGTACCATTAGTTTTCTCTTCGTATTTATAAATTTTTGTAGGGGTCGCCGTATCAGGACAATCTTGGCGAATGTTTTTGATAAGTAACTGAACAGCAACATCAAAGTTTGTTTCCAAATCTGTATATCCTTTGCACAATCCCAAAAATACAACGTCATTTGTCGTGTTAAAATAAATTGAATAAATGTTTTGCGTCATAGATAATAAGATATAAAGCTTTTTCTAAATCGAAATTTCGAAATTTCGATTTTTTACCCTTTCTACCTGAAAAGATTTTGGAATTTAATTTAGAAAACAAAATCTACAAACAGGTATATAATTATCATTTCCAACCTCAATTTGAACTCCGCTGGTATCATTGATTCTTTTTGTAAACAATGCAGGTTTTCTTATTCCTTTTTCAGAACATATGGAACACAACGTGTCTCTTAAAACAGTAATTTCATCAGCAAAAGGAAGAAGTTCATGAACTTGACCGAACAAATTACGTTTATAATCTCCGTTAAGGCCTGCAGCATAAATTTCAATAGCTAAAATATCAACCCATCTCCTGACACATTCATTGAGGTCAGAGAAAAATTGGATTTCATCAATGCATACAACTTGATATTTTGAAATAAAATCGTCTGATAACTCAGATAGTTTTGAGACTTTAACCATGTCAGCGTTTAAATTGTTTGATAAATGATATGTGTCCAAAGTTTTGTTATGTGTTGAAAAAGCTTGTTTTGATCTAATGTCTGAAGCATGATTGATGTAAAGGCAACGAGTAGCATATCCTAATGTTTCTAATAAACGAAATAAGGCGCTAGATTTACCGCCATACATCGAAGAGAGAATTAATGTTAATTTACCATTTGTGTTATCTTTTTTTGTTTCTAACATAATCTTATTAGAGCTTTTAAGTTCCATTTATTTATTTCATATTTTATTTTTAAATTTCATTTTTGAAAAGTAATGAAAAACATAAAAAAAATACAAGGTCCTGTTTCTTTATATGAAATGAAAATTCCGGTTATGCCTGGAGATAAAAATCCTAAACATATTTATTTGTTTGGAGACAATCATGTTAGAGAAACTACATGTGATAAAAATGTAGTATCAATCGCGGATTTTATTTCTGATACAATTATTCAAAATTCGTCTAAAATCCTTGATATATATGTAGAATCGCCTTATAAATCACCTTATACATCCGGGGACAACTATTTGTTTGATGTGGAAAGAATATTCAATGATTGTCTTTTACAAAAACCTAGTTGTTCCTATAAAAATACGAGATTTCATTTTGTCGACATTCGAAATGGTGAAAGTCAAAGTTTTAAGATTTTGAATGACGCCTATTGGGATTTTATTGATGTTATAAATCCTTATATTAGGAACCCTCAAAGCTTTGAAAATCCAGGGTTAGATTTATTTAAGATAATACATCGTTATGAAAAAACATGGATTTGGTCAGATTTTTTTTATTCTAAAAAAGAATTGAATCTTGAGAATCCCATACAAAAAGAAATAAGAAAATCAAATATTTCAGAACAAATAATCGCATTTTACAAAGACTGTATTGACCCTAAAATACGTAATTTGTCGGATTTAATGGATAAATTGCTTCTCGAAACTAACTCAGGACCAGAACTAGAAAATATAGATGACTGGATATATTTTCTTGACGTTTTATTTGAAGTGTTGGCATGTTATGTCGACATTTACACGCTATTAAGAATATTTAGACCCTTTAAAGTTGTACCAAATAGAATAAGAAAGGAAGAACCTGAAAATATTATTCTTTATATGGGTGATGCACATATAGTGAAAATTGTTGAATTTTTAAAATCTATTGGAGGCGAAATAATTGCTGAAACGCATTCTGATGACTTTACTTCAAGTTTTCAATGCATAGATATTAAAGACTTTGAACTTCCATTTTTCACGAATTAAAACCTTAAAACTTTTCTTTTTTGATAAAAAGAAACATTTTTTAATTGGGCTTTGAAAGTGAAGCCAAAAACTGCATAACGCCTTCGACAGTACGAGGACCCGTGTGGTCGACGTGATTGTTTACATTATCAATTCCCTGAGGGAAAAATCGAATAGTAGGAAACCCTGGAATTTTATGTTTAGCCATAACTGGGTTTTTACTTTCGATGTCGATAACTTCAAGTTTGCCTGCCATATTTGTTTTGAGCTGCGGCCATAGAGGCAATACATCTTTACAATGAGGGCACCATGAGGCATGGAAAAGAACAAGTACCGGAGCCGCATTTTGGGGCTGAGGCTGAGGCTGAGGCTGAGGTTGAGGTTGTTGAGGCACTGCAGCTGGTTTTGGGTTGACGTCAACGTTTTCCATATGTTCGAGTTTTTGATCTTTCTGGTAAAAATAAAAGACCAGTACAAGGAGGACAACAATAACTCCGATGAGACATAATGTCGTAGTATTATACCTCATGTTATAATTAAATAATATTTTTCTAAATCGAATTTATAGGTTTAAAGCAAAAAGTTTTTTATTATTAATGTCGGGTTCTTTAAAGAAAAGTAAAGGAACTTCTTCAAAAAAGAATATTGTAACACTTTCTTTAAATAAATTGCAAAAACTCTTACATGAAAATTCGTACACATTAGTATCTTTGTATTGCGAAGGAGATGCAACTCGTTTTTTAGAAGTTAGAACTCCAAAAATACAAAAAACTTTTATAATTGCTTTACCTAGAAAATATAAATTGCTGTGCTCTGAAAGCTCTTACAAACGAAT
>Ga0209358_10002471_pt1 | contig 14067 bp, 8 predicted proteins | sample LauGreFa1BDMLBSN_2_FD_187574 | JGI IMG/M metagenome (GOLD analysis project Ga0209358, IMG submission 187574) | Freshwater lake microbial communities from Lake Michigan, USA - Fa13.BD.MLB.SN (SPAdes) (version 2) | ecosystem: Environmental > Aquatic > Freshwater > Lake | place: Lake Michigan, USA... | reverse complement strand
CTCTGCAATTAAAATAGAAAAATATGATTTGTGTTTAGGGTATAATAAGCACCAAGTAGCCAAAAAAATCATTTACAATTCACAAGAAAACAAAGTTAAAATTGTGCTATCGCTTTAGATTTGTTTTAAACATATCAGTTGTTTAAAAGACTTCATTACAAATTAATTTGGTTTAAATTAAAAATTAAGGCTAACCTTAAAAAAGATTAGCCTTAATTGGATATAAATAAACAATAGAGTACTATTTGATTAATCTACATTATCATGTAAAAATGAATTACCAGATCTTAATTCGTTGTTGTTATCCAAAGAAGTTCTAGAAATATTTGTATCAGATGAATGTTGAATATTATCTAAACGAATTTTACGACGAACAAATGCAGGTTCTTTTTCTAAATCATCAATGCTTGAAGGTGATTTAAATTTATCACTGAATTTACGAATTAAACCAATTCTTTCTTGAGATTTTTTTAATCTTTCTTCCTCATCTAATTCCTTAGAAAAGTTAGTGTCTAAATTCGAATCTAACTCATTAGTTGAAAATAAAGTTGGTTGTTGCTTAATTTCTTGTTGGAAAACTGGCTTAGCAATTTCTCCATTTTCAACCGTATTATTTTCAATTTCTGTGTTTTTTGAAGCAGAATTGTCTAAATCGCTATACAAATCGTACACTCTTTTAATTTGTTTAACCTCTTCGATAGGTTGTTGAGGTGTAACATTTTGTATATTGTTTTGAGGTAAAGTCTGCTCTATTTTAGGCGCATCAGTAGTTAAATTATCTTCTAAATTAATGCGTTTAACACCCCAACCATCAGGTAATTCGTTTTGAATATTGTTTAAATCTGTTTGTGTATTTTCAACTTTTGGAGTAGTAATTGGCACAGGAGCTTTAAAAACAGGATTTGCAATTGGAGTTATAGATGGTAAAGGTTGAATATCATTTTTCACCTCTTCAGTGATGTTTTGCGTAAGCGGTTGTTCCCATCTAGGAGTTTCCAATTTTGGTTCTTCAAATAAAGGCGTTGAAGTAGTAATTAACGTTTCTATTCTAGGCGTTTCCACTTTCGGAGTTTCAACAATTGGGGCTTTAAATTTTGGCTCTTCTAACTTAATTTCTAAAGGCTTAATATCCAAAATTGGTTTAGCTGTATCTAAAACATGCACTACCTTTTCATCGTTTCTTTGAGTAACCCCTTCAACTTTTTTGTTAACGTTAAATCCCGTAGCAATTAACGTTACACTAATGTTATCATCTAAAGTTTCATCCGTTCCTGTACCCCAAATAATTTCGGCAGTTAAACCGGCTTCATCTTGTATATAATCTGTAATCTCTGTAATTTCATCCATCAACACCTCGTTAGCCGATGAAGAAGCTATGTATAATAAAATGTGGTTAGCACCCTCAATATTATTGTCGTTTAACAATGGAGAAGCCAATGCAGTTTGAACAGCATCAATAGCTCTGTTTTCGCCATTTGCTAAAGCAGAACCCATAATTGCTACACCACTATCCGTCATTACAGTTCGTACATCTTCAAAATCGATATTTACATAACCTGTAACAGTAATAATTTCGGCAATACCTTTAGCAGCAGTAGTTAAAATATTATCCGCCTTACTAAAAGCCTCTTTTAAAGTTAAATTACCATAAACTTCGCGTAATTTATCGTTGGTAATAACTAATAAAGTATCTACACTTTCGCGTAATCTTTCTAAACCTTCTTGCGCTTGCGTAGATCTTCTTTTTCCTTCAAAACCAAAAGGATACGTAACTATACCTACTGTTAAAATACCCATTTCTTTTGCCAATCTGGCAATCACAGGAGCTGCACCAGTTCCAGTTCCACCACCCATACCTGCGGTAATGAAAATCATTTTGGTGTTGTTGTTTAAAATTTCGCGAATTTCATCTAAGTTTTCTAAAACAGCATCATGTCCAACTTCTGCTTTAGAGCCCGCACCTCTACCTTGAGTTAAATTAATACCGATTTGGATTTTGTTTTCCACCGGACTATTATCCAAAGCTTGTTGATCGGTGTTACACACATAAAAATCAACTCCCTCAATACCTTGAGAGTACATGTAGCTTACTGCGTTGCTACCTCCGCCACCAACACCAAAAACTTTAATGATGGATGATTCTTTTTTGGGCATTTCAAATTGCATACAACTCTATTTTATATTTTGTTTATTTATTTACTCGGTATCATCTTCGAAAAATTTTCGGAAAAAATCCAATAAATTCCCCGATCTTTTTTCTTTTTCAGTTTTTTCAACTTTTGGTTTTACCTCAACCTTAATCTCCTCTTCTTTTACAGAAATTATTGGTTCTTGCTCAGGACTTTTAATTTCAAAAGTGTTTTTATTTCCCCCTGATTTCTCAGCTTCATTTAATCCTACTATAATTAAACCAACGCTGGTTGCAAAAATAGGACTGGTAATATCATTGGCTTTACTTGGTGCTAAATGTTCGTTTGGATAACCAATACGCACATATTTGCCTGTTGTAAACTCTATTAATTGAGAAATATGTTTTAATAATGAGCCACCTCCTGTAATTACAATTCCACCTATTAATTTTTTTTCGTAGCCGGAATTTTTTATTTCAAAATATACTTGCTCGATAATTTCTTCAACTCTTGCTTGTATGATATTAGCTAAATTTTTAATCGATATTTCTTTCGGTTCTCTTCCTCTTAAACCAGGAATAGAAACTATTTCATTTTCTTGATTTTCGATTGCTAACGCCGATCCAAACTTAACTTTTAACAATTCGGCTTGGTTTTTAATAATCGTACAACCTTCCTTAATATCCTCGGTAATTATATCTCCCCCAAAAGGAATAACAGCTGTATGCCTAATTATTCCGTCCTGAAAAATAGCAACATCAGTTGTTCCTCCTCCAATATCTACTAAACAAATACCAGCTTCTTTTTCTTCATTGGTTAAAACTGCTTCAGAAGATGCGATGGGTTCTAAAATAATATCAACTGGATTTAATCCTGCCTTTTCTACACACTTAATTATATTTTTTACCGCTGTAACATGCCCAGTGATAATATGGAAATCCGCCTCTACCTTCATTCCCGCATGACCAATAGGGTTTTTAATCCCTTGCTCACCATCAATAATAAATTCTTGAGGCAATACATCAATAATTTCATCGCCTGATGGTGTTGGACAACGATAAGCATCCTCTATTAACATGTCGATATCTTGCTGACTAACCTCCATGTCCACATTAGGTAAAATACGTTGGCCACGGTGGCGCAAACTTTTAATATGTTGACCAGCAATACCCACATTTACATCACGAATGATAACACCCGATTGATCTTCTGCTTGTTGAACAGCAGCAATAATAGATTCTACAGTTTTATCAATATTTGCAACTACTCCTCTTTTAACACCAATCGACTCCGATTTACCCATTCCCAAAATCTCAATTTTGTTGAATTCGGTTCTTCGTCCAACCATACACACAATTTTGGTAGTACCAATATCTAAACCTACTATAATTTTTGAATCCATTTATTTACAAACTATTTGTTGATTAAATCTTAAATCAATTTCCTTATATAAATCCCAACCTTTAATGGGAAGAATTTTACTATAAAATGTTTCTGTTTTTTTAATTTTAACCTCTAAATCCTCCAATTTTCCCCAATTAAACTTATGATTTCCAATAACTGGATACAACCAAAAGTTTCCATTTTTATCAATATAAAAATAACTAATCAGTTGTTTCATAAATTCGTTGTTTTCTAACAACTGATATAATTTAAAAACTCCTTTGTTTAACTCCTTATTGGTTTTTAAACTATCCAAACCCTTACCGTATTTACTTATATAACCTGTACAAACAAAAACATTTGGTGTATAAACGGATACCCAAGGCATTATTAAACCTTTATTATCAATATAATAACCTTTACCATCAGGAGTTAACACTCTGCAAATGGCCTTTTTTTGTTCTACCTTTATTTGTAAATGTCCATTGGTATTAAAATAAGCATCAGCCTTTGCTACTCCAACAATATTTTGCACTAAATTTTCAACTTCGTTTAAACTTACTTCCCCTATTCGTTTACCTAAAACACTATCGTATTTTAATAAAATATGATTTTTAATTTCAGATGGAGCTAAAAAATTATCGCCCACATTAACATCGATTAAAATATCTACATTTTTAACTTCTTGGTTTGCATGATGAATTTGAGCGCCAATCACTAAAAAAACAAAAAACAATAAAAAAAGAACGTTTACTAATTTACTCCAAAAACGTATCGAATTAAATTTCAAAACTTTAAAAATCAATTAGTTAATAATTAAATTCCCCACTTATTTTGTAATACTTCGATGTATTTATCCACCTCAGCTCCAATATCTCCAGCTCCAATGGATAAAACTACGTTACATTTCGTTTGGTTAAGGTGGTGTAATACATCTTTTTTTGAACAAAGCATTTTTAACTTCTTGTTAACTTTGTTTAATAAAACCTCGGATGTTACCCCTGGAATAGGTAACTCTCTGGCAGGGTAAATATCTAGTAAAATCAGCTCATCCAGCAATTCTAAAGCCTCTGCAAAACCATCTAAAAAATCGCGTGTTCGAGAGAATAAATGTGGTTGAAAAACACCACAAATTTTTTGATCGGGATATAAAATTTTTACCGATTTAACCAACTGAGTAATTTCGGATGGATGATGGGCGTAATCATCTATAAAAATACAATCGTTTTTCTGCAATTTTATATCAAAACGGCGTTCTACACCTTTGTAATTTTTAATTCCATCAGCAATTTCGTTAACATCCATCCCCATAAAATGCAAAGCTGCAAATGCTGCTAAACTATTTTCAAGATTGTGAATTCCTGGTAAACCTATCGCTACGTTTTCAACCCTAACTTTTGGCCCATTAAAATCAGCAACAAAATTATGATTAACTATTTGGATATTATCTACAAAATAATCCGCTTTTGTATCCTCTAAAGCATAAGTTAAGCAACTAGTTTCCAATTTATGCGCAATACTTTTATGTGCAATAACTGCTCCATCCTCTTTTAAATTTTTTTGCGTAAACTGCTGGAAAGTTGCAATCATATTTTCCTCCGTTCCATAAATATCTAAGTGATCGGGATCTAAAGCAGATACTACAATACAATTTGGAAATAATTGTAAAAAGGATTTATCGTACTCATCTGCTTCTACCACAGTTATTTCGCTTCCTAAATCATGGTAATAATTACTTTGTAAATTGTTTGAAATCCCACCTAAAAATGCTGTAAATGCTTTGTGATTATGGTGTAAGCACGATGCTATTAACGAGCTAATAGTTGTTTTGCCATGCGTGCCAGAAACCGCAATACTTTTTGCACTTTGGGTAATTTTACCTAAAACTTGTGCACGTTTTAAAATGGTAAAGTTATTCTCAATAAAAAAATTTAACAGCTCGCTATCTTTAGGAATTGCGGGGGTTAGTACAACTAATACTTTTGATGGGTTTAAAAAACTTGCAGGTACTAAACTCACACTATCCTCGTAAAAAATACTTGCGCCTTCGCTATTAATTTTTTGGGTTAATTTAGTTTGAGTTTTATCATAACCCATTACTTCGTGATTTTGTGCTAAAAAATAGCGAATTAAAGCACTCATTCCTATACCACCTGCACCTAAAAAAAATATCTTTTCCGGAAAATTTGTCATTTTTATACGTATTAAAAAATCTAAATTATTTCAAATTATTACATGTATTTTTCAAAATTCAAAAAAATATTAACCAACCATAGAGGATAAAATATATAGTTAAAATTTTTTATAACTAATTTTCGTACATAATGCTTGATTTTTGGTTAACTTTGATACGCTTTGAAAAAAATATTAATCATACGATTTAGTTCAATTGGAGATATTGTTTTAACTTCTCCTGTAATTAGGTGCCTAAAAAATCAGCTACCTGATACCGAATTGCATTTTTTGGTTAAAAAAAGTTTTGCTAGTGTTGTGCATAACAATCCTTATTTAACTAAGGTTTGGGAACTAAATGATGATTTTAAAGATTTGATGAAAGAACTTAAAAAAGAAGGTTTTGATCAAATAATTGATTTACACAAAAATTTACGTTCCGAAAAAGTAAAACGTAACTTAAAAATTCCTTCTTATACTTTTGATAAATTAAATATCGAAAAATGGTTACTAACCAATTTTAAAGTTGATAAACTACCTAAAAAACATATTATTCACCGTTATTTTAAAGCTGTACAACATTTAAATGTTTCATACGACGGTAATGGTTTAGATTTTTTTATTCAGGATAAAAACCACTATGATTTATCCAATTTTCCAATCGAAATTCAAAATGGATATTACGTACTAGTGATTGGCGCAGCGCATGTTACCAAAGCACCAACTTTGGAATTGTGCATCAATATCATTAAAAAAATTAAACAGCCTTTTATTTTAATTGGTGGTAAAGAGGATGTTGATAAGGCTAAAAAAATCGAAAAGGAATTTAAAGAAACCAAACTAATAAATTTGGTTGGAAAAACCAATTTGGAACAATCAGCATCGGTAATTTTACAATCTAAATTAGTTGTTACACCAGATACTGGGATGATGCATATTGCAGCAGCATTAAATAAACCAATTGTTGCCATTTGGGGTAATACAGTGCCAAAATTTGGCATGGGACCATTTTATCCAGAAAACAATAAATTGAGCAAAAACATCGAAGTTAAAGGCTTATCTTGTAGGCCTTGTTCTAAAATTGGTTTTGATAAATGTCCAAAAAAACATTTTAAATGTATCCAAAATATTTCTGTAGAAGAAATAAAAGATGCGGCTAAAAATCTACGCTTAAATATACAATAATGTCGGGAAAGGTTGATCAAATAAAAGCGCCCATTAGTAAAGAAATGGATTTGTTTGAGGACAAGTTTAAAGACGCTATGCGTAGTAAAACACCTTTAATCGATAAAATCACCTATTATATTGTAAAACGTAAGGGCAAACAAATGCGCCCGATGTTTGTATTTTTAACGGCAAATATTTCGGGTGGTATTACCGAGCGTACTTATCGAGCTGCTAGTTTAATCGAAATTATTCATACTGCTTCTTTAGTGCACGATGACGTGGTGGACGATGCGATGGAACGCAGAGGATTTTTTTCGATAAATGCTTTATGGAAAAATAAAGTAGCTGTTTTGGTGGGTGATTTTTTATTGGCTAAAGGTTTACAATTGAGTGCCGAATATAAAGATTACGATTTTTTAGAATTAATTTCGGAATCTACCAAAGCCATGAGCGAAGGGGAATTATTGCAAATCGAAAAAGCTAGGAAATTAGATATTGAAGAGGATGTTTATTTTGAAATCATCCGACAAAAAACGGCGGCGTTGATAGCATCTTGTTGTGCCAGTGGTGCAGCATCAGCTGGTGCAGATAAGGATGCTATCGAAAAAATGCGTTATTTAGGCGAATTAATTGGTATTGCTTTTCAAATTAAAGATGACTTATTTGATTATGAAGCAACTAGCTCCATAATTGGTAAGCCAGTTGGCATTGATATAAAGGAGAGAAAAATGACTTTACCTTTAATTTACGCTTTAAACAATGCCTCTCGCGATGAAAAAAAATGGATGATTAAGGTTGTAAAACGTTACAATGAAAATAATGAAAAAGTACGCGAATTAATGGTAAAAGTAAAAGCCTTGGGTGGCATACAATACACTCAACAAAAAATGCACGAATACCGAGATAAAGCCTTAAAAATACTAGAAGATTTCCCTGCGTCCGAAAGCAAAACTAGCCTCATCAACCTCATCAACTACACTATTGAAAGAGTAAAGTAATTTTATTTTATAAATCTCCTCGTTCGATTTTTTGAACAATATCCTCTATCATCCAATCGTCTTCTTGGGGGTTGTAATCCGATTTTAAATTTTGTCCGAAAAGTAACGCCAAACCTTGCCACATGGTTGCTGAAGTTTTACCACGAAGTTCTTTTACCAATTCGTAAGAAGTTTTACCAGTTTCCCTATCGATTAACTTCAATAAAATTTTCCCTTGTGTAATAGTTAATTTTTTTAGCTCCTCACCATATTTTTCCTTAAGCGCTTTTTCAACATTTTTCATGATTTTTCGGCGTGCTTTATCATCTTTGGCCGCTAACAATTCACCTTCGTATTCTTTTAATTTAGTACCGGCTAATTTGGCATAAGGATAAACTTTTTTTACATATAAAGTTAACCTATCGTAGCGTTTAATTTGTTGTTTAGTAAGAGGTTTTCTTTTGTTGCGATTATTTATAATCACAACAGGTAAATCCACAATTACAATTGTATCGCCATTTTGCACATAATATCTATAATATCCACCATCTTTTTTTTGAGCAAAGCTAAAAATGGAAGAAAGCAAAAATACAATAAGTAAAAACTTGCGAAATACCATGTTTGAACAATAAATGAATTAGGCAATAATAATCGAAATCATATTTGTAACGCCCTATTAATAATTTTTTTTGTAAAACGCGAAGTATTTTTCCACTTCTTTAAATTTCACCAAAGTTTTAAGATTATTTTCGGTAATAGGGAAATATCTATTTCCTAAAGTATTGTATTTAGATAAAACCTTTTGTGTAATTAATGAGTGGTAATTTTTAACTTCATCTTTCGTATTAAAAAACTTAATTTCTATAACTTTTTCGGAATCCGAGTATTTAGTTTGTTCAATAATTAATTTAATTTGTGGAAAATTTTGCTGGTTAAAAGTTTGGATTTCTTGTTGTATTTTATCTAAATCTAGCCCATTAGTGGAAGATATAATTACATACATTTGAGTTAAATTATCCACAGCTAAAAATTCCTTTTGTTTAGCTTCTTGTTTTAAGGTTAATTCCATTTCTGCATCTTTATTACTTTGAATTCTTTTAATAATTGCATATACTTTACCCGAAATATTGCTGTCATCATTTTGTGTTTGCAATAACATAATTTCTTCTTCAAAAACCTTAGCACCTTTTAATTTACCTACAGCAAAAGTTTTAAGCAAAGCAAATTCTGGATTAAATGAATTATCAGGATTTTCGTTTATAATTTGCACACAATTTTCTACCACTGCATTATAATTTTGTTGATTGTATAATGCTAAAACTTTGGTGTACAATTCGTTCATTTTGTTATTTAAGCCCTCTTCCTGCTCAAGTTTATTAGGATTTTTAACCAAATCGGCATATTTAGTATCGCCGTGATTTTTTAAAATATCCATCTTCATTTTATCCGCTTCTATTAAATTTTTTTGCTCCACATAACTTCTGTATAATTGATATTTCGCAACTGCAATTTCCTCACCATCATTAAATTCGGTAACAAATCGTTTAAAATACTTATTGGACTCTGGAATATCCTTTAATTTAAATTTATAAATTTCGGCAACATTGTAAATTGATTTTTTTAAAATCGATTTTACAGCAGCAATTTCTTCGGGAGATTTTGGGATTTTAGATAAATAATATTCGGGGTTATATTTCTCAGAACTAGGAACAGCTGTGTTAGTAGCATTCGCAACATTTTCGGGTTGAGCATCAAAATTTACATTCGCCGTTTTTTTGCTTCTACGCCAATGGTCTTCTAATTTACGAGTACCCCAAATTTTCACAAAATCATTATAAGCTTTGGGTAAAGTTTCCACATTATCAAAAATCCAAGTAGAACCAGTATTCGTAAAATTATTTGGAATTACTGCATTATTTGCTTGTTGTACAGCAATTTCTTGTTTTAATTTTTCTTGAGCAATTTTATCGTTTTCCAACTTTTTCATTTGCTCAATTTGTTTTTCAATAACCTGATATTTTTCGGATTCAGACATTTTAGATAGGTGCAACAAACTATCCTGTAAATTTATACTTTTTAAGCCATCCATTAACTCGTTTAAACTATTGGTTTTTAAAACAATATCATCATAATTTGGATAAGTAGTTGGTAAAGTTTTTAAGGAACTATCCAAATAAGTGTATGCATTTTTATAATTTTTAAGTTCGAAATAATAATTACCCAATTCTAGATAAGACAAAGCTTTTTGTTTGGGATTGTTAACGCTTTTCCAAGCCGATAATTTAAAATTTTCGATTGCTTTTTCTTCCTCCAAATTTTGACGGTGAATTTTTGCCTTAACAAAATAAATTTGATCTAAAAACTCCTTATTTTTTTTATCGTTTATCATTTTCGCTAATAAATCTAAGGATTTGCTTTTAGAAGTTTTTTGAAAAGTTAATGCATAATTTAATTTTGCTTGAAAGCCTAAATTAAAATCCAATGATTTTTTAGCCACAATATCATACAATTGAGCAGCTTTATATTCATCACCTTTTAGCTGATAAATTTGCGCCGATATAAATATTAAACGTTGTTTAGTTCGTTTATTTTTTTCGGTTTGCAATGCTAAATCAATATGCTCCAGAGCCTTAGTGTAATTTTTATCCGCTAAATAAAACTCGGCTCTTATTTGATTGTACAAACTTTTTAAACTTTTAGGAAAATTAGGAGCTTCTTCAATTAAGGTTTTTTTAGCCTCAAAATCTACCATATTTTTGTCGTAATAGTAACATCGTAGCAAATACAAAACAGCTTTAAAATAAGTTTTGTTTTTAGGATATGCTTTTAAATGAAATTTAATGGTTTGTATAGCAGCCGTATAATCTTTTTTATAAAATTGAGCGCGCGCCATTAACAAAGAACAATCATCAATCATTTTATTTACCTCCACCTCTTCTTTGTCGATTTTAAAAACCATAGAGTGCTTGTCGCGCATTTTGGCAGCTTTTTTTATCGCACGATCTAATAATGCACCTTGGGCACTAACAATTTCAGGTGTTCCGGTTTTAAAAATTGGTAAAATTTCTAAATAATCGTCTATATGATTTTTTTGTATATTGTTGTAAGCCTCTTTAAGTGCCTCATTACCATGGAAATAACCGTTAAATTTTACTGTTGTATAATGATACAATTTATTAGGTACAGCATTTTTGCTAGTTCGGCATGAACTAAAAAAAGCAATCAAAACAATAACTATGGCAAGGTGTTTATACAAAATACTTCAATAAATCCATTTAACTCGATAAAGGTAAAAAAATTATATAATAACTTATAAATTTTTCATCCTACGACTATATTAGTAAGGAAATAAGTACGATGCATATCTTTTTTTAATCCATTCTTAGGAGATATTACTTAAAGTTTAAACGTCCTAAAAATAGCTCCAATTGTTTTTGCAAATAATAAACAAAAGAAAGTTAGCATAGATTAAAAACGTACTAGCTTTTATTTTGAACGTAAGCGGAAATTTGGAGTAAACAGTTTACATAAATAATACTTTTAATAAAAATCAACATATCTTACCTATTTGAGTTTATGTGGTTAAAATCATCAACAACGGAACAATAAACATAGAAAAAGTACTTATTTAATACTAAATAATATTTTCGCATCTATCAGTTTTTGGAAAACTTAAAGGTGTTATTTTTAACTTAAAAAACACCTATCATAAAAACAAAAAAAGCCTAGAATAATCCAATTTTTTTATGAAGACATCAATAAAACAAACACTTCATTAAAATTTCCAAGTTCAGCTGAACGATTATTCAAACATATGTTATAATTAAAAAAAACTCCACTACATAGGTTTTTATTTTTTAATCAATCTATCATTCCAAATTTATTTTAATAATTTTATATTAAAATAACAATTTATTAAAAATAGAACTTAATTTGCAACTTTATTACATATTTTATGTAAAAAGATATTAAAAGCTTATAGAAGAACTAAAATATTAAAATCTCAATTAATACTTAATATTTTAGTTAAAAACGACTGCACCGATAGCATAAAATTGTTTGAATCTTAAAAAATTGAATTCTGCGATTAGTATCTATTAAAATAAAACACATAAGATATTAACAATAATTAAGTAATGAGAAATTATAAAAACATATTGAATACAATTATGCCAAGGGTAGTTTTTATTTTCCTAATATTTTTAGGAACCAAATTATATGCCCAACCACCTGCTTGTACACAAACAATTACAAGCGGTAGTAATACCTACGTTGTAAATTCTGGCGAAACCTATTGTTTTCCTGAAGGGACTAGTTATAATGGAACAATTACTGTAAATCCTGGTGGAAATATTTTAATTTGTGAAAGTGATTTTTACGGGTCGGTTACTGTATATGGTTATTTATGGCAAACTTCGGGAGTAACTGTTTATGGTTCATATTTTTATGCTGGACAGGGTATTAGCACTGATGCTGCAAACTGTTGTGCTGCATTAAGTCCGGGTTCTATTGGAAGTGATCAAACCATTTGTAGTGGTGCAACCCCATCCGCATTAACTAATTCATCAAGTGCAACTGGTGGAAATGGTTCATTTAGTTATCAATGGCAGATTTCCACAACAAGCGCTGCTGCTGGATTTAGTGACATTAGTGGGGCAACTTCCGCAACCTATTCTCCGGGTGCTCTCACGCAAGACACATGGTATAGAAGAAAAGTAACTTCATGTTCAGGGTCATCCACTCAATATACATCTGCAATTAAAATAACTATTACAGCACTTCCAACCGTTACAGGATCAACAGGAGGTAGCAGATGTGGAACAGGCACAGTATCAATAAGCGCTTCAGCTTCTGCCGGAAGCATTGAGTGGTTTACTGCTTCGAGTGGTGGGGTTTCTATTGGTTCAAGTTCTTCTGGAGCAAATTGGACAACTCCAAGTATTTCATCTACAACCACCTATTATGCAGAGGCAGTAAGCGGAACTTGTCGTTCAGCATCAAGAACAGCTGTTACTGCAACAGTAAATGCCAATCCAACAGCAAATGCTGGTGCAGCTTTAAGTTCAATTTGTCAAAGTGGAACTTCGGCAGCTATGGGAGGTTCGGTAGGTGGAAGTGCAACAGGGGGAACTTGGTCGGGTGGAGCAGGGTCATGGACTAATGCAAATAACCCAAGTACAGCAACATATACAGCAGGAGCAGGCGAATCTGGCTCTATAACCTTAACATTAACAACGAGTGGAGGATCTTGTGGAACAACCACTGCCACAAAAAATATTACCGTAAACGCAAATCCAACTGCAAATGCAGGAGGAGCGTTAAGTGCAATTTGTCAGAGTTCTACTTCTGCTGCCATGGGCGGTTCTGTTGGTGGTGGCGCAACGGGAGGAACATGGTCTGGAGGAGCAGGGTCATGGACGAATGCAAGTAACCCAAGTACAGCAACGTATACAGCAGGAGCAGGCGAATCTGGCTCTATAACCTTAACATTAACAACTAGTGGAGGATCTTGTGGAACTACTACAGCAACAAAAAATATAACAGTTAATGCTAATGCAACAGTAAATGTTGGTGGAGCATTAAGTGCAATTTGTCAAAGTGGAACTTCAGCAGCTATGGGCGGTTCAGTTGGGGGTAGTGCAACTGGAGGAACATGGTCTGGAGGAGCAGGGTCATGGACTAACGCAAGTAATCCAAGTACAGCAACTTATACAGCAAGTGCTGGCGAATCAGGAACAATTACCTTAACATTAACAACCAGTGGAGGATCTTGTGGTACAAGCTCAACTAAAACAATTACCGTAAACGCAAATCCAACTGTAGATGCAGGAGGAGCGTTAAGTGCAATTTGCCAAAGTTCTACTTCTGCAGCCATGGGTGGTTCTGTTGGTGGTGGCGCAACAGGAGGAACTTGGTCGGGTGGGGCAGGATCATGGACAAATGCAAGTAACCCAAGTACAGCAACATATACAGCAGGAGCAGGCGAATCTGGCTCTATAACCTTAACATTAACTACAAGTGGAGGTTCATGTGGAACTACTACGGCAACAAAAAACATTACTGTAAATCCTAGTGCAACTGTAAATGTAGGCGGAGCATTAGCAGCTATTTGTCAGGGAGGAACTTCAGCAGCTATGGGCGGTTCAGTTGGGGGTAGTGCAACTGGAGGAACATGGTCTGGAGGAGCAGGGTCATGGACTAACGCAAATAACCCAAGTACAGCAACTTATACAGCAAGT
>Ga0209358_10002470_pt1 | contig 14068 bp, 12 predicted proteins | sample LauGreFa1BDMLBSN_2_FD_187574 | JGI IMG/M metagenome (GOLD analysis project Ga0209358, IMG submission 187574) | Freshwater lake microbial communities from Lake Michigan, USA - Fa13.BD.MLB.SN (SPAdes) (version 2) | ecosystem: Environmental > Aquatic > Freshwater > Lake | place: Lake Michigan, USA... | reverse complement strand
GGCGCTGGTGGCGCCGCGCCCAGGGCTGGCTTGCAGCAAGTGCGCGGTTTGTGGCGCGGGCATGGCCAGCACCACGCGATCAAAGCCGCCGTGGTGCCAAGCGTGGCCGTCGTTATCTACCCCGTGGACAGACCAGCGGCTGGCTTTGCGCGGGTCGGCTTGCAGGGATTGAACGGTGTGGCCCAGTTGTAATTGGCCTGCGTCAGCCAGGGGTTGCGCCCAGTGCTTGACCAGTGCGCTCATGCCGGGCACGCCCACCCAATGGGCTTCCGGTCCGGGGCGGGCGGCTTCCACCAACCGGCCAGACGGGTCGAGCACGCGCACCGCGTTGGCGCTCCAGGGGCGGCAGTGGGTCAGGCTGTCGGGCACGGTTTGTAAGGCCAAGGCCATGCGCGGGTCGCGCACGGTGAAATACTGCGCGCCGTGGTCAAAGCCGCCAAAGGGGCTGCGCCGGGTGGCCATGCGACCACCTGCGCCCGAGCTTTTGTCAAACACCATGACCTGGTGCCCGGCTTGTGCCAAGGTGCGGGCGGCGGTAATGCCCGCCATGCCTGCGCCCACGATTGCAATGTGTTGTGCTGCCATGGCCCGACTCTACACCGATGAAGAGTGCGTTGTTGTGCTCGATTGCCCCAACAAAGCATGGCGGGTTTGGGGCTGCGCCAAGGCTTTCAGCCACCATTGCAAAGCGCGTTTGTCCGCGGTTTCTGCCGCTTCCCCGGGGGCTTCGCGCCAGGCATAGCCCAGTTTGCCGCTGCGCTGGGGGCGTTGCACCTCGCACACCACCAAGCGCCCTGCATCGATGTGCGGTCTGGCCAGGGGCTCGGGCAAAAAGCCCACGCCCAGGCCGCGCAATTGGGCGTCCCGTTTGAGCGCCATGCTGGGCACAGTGAACACGTCTTGGCCGGGCAGCAAACCAATGGTCACCCCTTGGCCCTGGGGCACCGTGTCGGCCACTGCCACGGCGCGGTGCGCTTGGATGCTGGCATCGCTCAAGGGCTGGGGGCTGCGCGCCAAGGGGTGTTGGGGGGCCACACAAAAGGTAAACCGCACCAAGGACCCCAATTCGGCAAACCGCAAACCCAAGGCCGGGCTCAGTTGCATGTCCACGCCAATGGCCAAGTCGGCTTGACCCGAGCTGAGGCTGTGCAACGTGCCGCTCAAGGTTTCATGGCGCAAGCGCAGCCGGGTGGGTGGGTTGTCGGCGTAAAACGCCGCGCACAGGTCCATCACCACCAATGGGTCGATGATGCTGTCGTAAGCGACGGTGAATTGGCTCTCCCAACCGGTGGCCAAGCGCTTGACGCGCAGCGCAATGCTGTCCATCTCGGCCAGCAGGCGTTGACCTTCTTGCAGCAACTCGCGCCCTGCCGCCGTCAGCCGCGCTTGGCGGGCGGCGCGGTTGAACAGCAGCACATCCAGCGCGTCCTCCATTTGGCGCACCCGGTAACTCAAGGCGCTGGGAACCAGGCCCATGGCGCGTGCTGCTGCGGCAAAGCTGCCCAACTGGTCAATGCTTTGGAGCATGGCCAAACCCTCGGGGGTCAATACCTGGCGTGGCGTCAGCATGGAAAATCCCTTATCAATCAAATTATTTGAATGATGCCATCAATTTCGATCAACCACAGCCCCACTGACTGCTTTTACAGTGCACCTTATTGGAGAAAACTAACATGCAAATGGTTCGACGATCACACGAAAGAGGCTATGCCGACCACGGTTGGTTGAAGTCGTTTCACAGTTTTTCCTTTGCGGGTTACCAAGACCCGCAATTCATGGGGTGGGGCAATTTGCGGGTGGTCAACGAAGACCGCATCGCCCCAGGTACCGGTTTTGGCACCCATGGCCACCAAGACATGGAAATCATCAGCTATGTGTTGTCGGGCAATTTGGCGCACCAAGACAACATGGGCAATGTCAAAGGCATTCCCCCAGGCGATGTGCAGCGCATGAGCGCGGGAACCGGTGTGCGCCATTCCGAGTTCAACCACGACCCCGATGGGGAAACGCACTTTTTACAAATTTGGATATTGCCTTCGCAACGCGGCATCCCGCCCAGCTACGAACAAAAAACCTTTGCCCCGGCAGAAAAAGCCGGCGCGCTTCGCTTGGTGGCCTCGCCTGATGCGGCAAAGGGTTCGGTCACCGTCCATGCCGATGCGCGCATGTACGCCGGTTGTTTTGAAGCTGGTCAAAGCGCCCACATGGTGTTGGATCCGGCGCGCAAAGCGTATGTGCAGGTGTTGCGCGGCAGCGTGCAGGCCAATGGACAAGCCCTGGCCTGCGGCGACGCTTTGCTGATGCAAGGCGAAAGCGGCTTGGTCATCGACCATGCTGAAAGCGCCGAAGTGCTGGTGTTTGATTTGCAAGCTTGATTTTTAACCTTGAAAGGGAGATAGACCATGACGAAAACAGCAGTGATTTTCCATTCCGGCTACGGCCATGCCCAGCGCGTGGCGCAATTTGTGGCCGATGGGGCCCAGGCCCAGCTCATCGCCATCGATGCCGACGGCAACATCAGCGAGGCCGATTGGGCCACGCTGGATGCGGCCGATGCAATTGTTTTTGGCTCACCCACTTACATGGGCATGGTGTCGTGGCAATTCAAAAAATTTGCCGATGCCAGTTCCAAGCGTTGGTTCAGCGGGGCATGGAAGGACAAAGTGGCCGGTGGCTTCACCATTTCAGCCAACTTGAGTGGCGACAAACTCTCCACCTTGCAGTACTTCATCACCTTGTCCATGCAGCACGGCATGGTGTGGGTGGGTCTGCCTGGCATGAGTGACGGCACCTTCAACCGCTTGGGTTCCAACTCCGGTTTGATGGCCCAGGTGGGATCGACCAGCCCAGCGGCCGACATTCCCCAAGGTGACTTGGACACCGCCAAGGCCTATGGCGAGCGTGTGCGGCTTTTGGCCCAGCGCATGGGCGCTTGATCGCTGAAGCCCTCAAGACCTTAAGCCCCAAGCAATGCCCGCTCACCGACTGGGTGGGCGGGCATTGCTACAAGCCTAGCGCACTCAACCGTGCTTGGCACTCAGGTCGGGTGCCAGGGCGACGCGCTCGTCGAACACAAAGCAGTCGCCTTCAAAATGGGCGCCGCCAGTGTCTTCAAAGTATTGCAAGATGCCGCCGTCGAGTTGGTACACATCTGGCAAACCCAGCTCGCGCAGGTAAATAGCGGCTTTTTCACAGCGGATGCCGCCGGTGCAATAGCTGACCACGGTTTTGCCTTGCAGCTCGCCCAAGTGGTCTTGAGCGGCTTGCGGAAACTCGCTGAATTTCTCCAAGCCCCAGTCCAGGGCGTCGGCAAATTTGCCATGACCCACTTCAAACGCATTGCGGGTGTCGAGCATCACCACCGCTTGGCCTTGGTCGTCATGCCCCTGTGCCAGCCAGCGCTGCAAGTCGGTGGGTGAAACCGCCGGTGCTCGCCCCTCAGCTGGCGCGATGGTGGGGTGGTTCATGCGGATGATTTCGCGCTTGACCTTGACCAGCAGCTTGCCAAACGGTTGCTCGGCGGACCAGCTTCTTTTGCCGCCCAAGCCCGCCATGCCCTCTTGCGCCCGCAACCATTGCATGAAACCGTCCACTGGCGCTTCAGGACCAGCCAGAAACAAATTGATGCCCTCGGGGGCCAGCAAGATGGTGCCTTTGAGTTGCCGGGCATCTGCTTGGTCGCGACACCGCTCACGCCAAACCTCGGGCGCCGCCAGGGGCGTGAATAAATAAGCGGATATGTTCAAAATGGGATTCACCGGACCATTTTAGGGAGGCCGGGTGACTGGCGGGTCGGGGTGTGCGTGTTCAGGCGGGTGTCGCCCACTGGACCTCGCCGGGGCATGGCCCGCGCAGGAGGGCAAACTGCTCTTGGGGCCTTACCTACAATGCCCGCATGTTTGTTCATCTGCGTTTGCACACCGAGTTTTCCATCGTCGACGGGACCAACCGCGTCGATGATGTGGTGCAGGCCGCTGCCGATGATGGCCAACCCGCCTTGGCCATCACCGATTTGAACAATTTGTTTGGCGCCATCAAGTTTTACAAGGCGGCGCAGGCCAAAGGCGTCAAGCCATTGATCGGTGCTGACGTCTGGGTGCAAGCCACGGGGCGCGAAGACGCACCTTTGGCCCGCTTGCTGCTCTTGGTGCAAAACCAACAAGGTTATTTGAACCTGTGTGAATTGCTGTCCCGGGCGTGGACCCACGAACCCATCAAAGGCCAGTCGGTGATGCGCTTGGCTTGGTTGCAAGAGCGTTCAGCGGGCTTGTTGGCTTTGTCAGGGGCGCAAATGGGCGACGTCGGCCAAGCCTTGGTGCAAGGCGACCGCCAGCGCGCCAGCGACATGGCCTTGCAATGGGCGGCGGTGTTTCCGCATCGCTTTTATTTGGAATTGCAACGCTGTGGCCGTCCGGATGATGAGTTGCATGTGCGCGAAGCGGTGCAACTGGCCGCCCGCTTGAAGCTGCCGGTGGTGGCCACCCATGCGGTGCAGTATTTGCAGCCTGATGACCACGAGGCCCACGAGGCCCGGGTGTGCATTTCCGAAGGTGAAATTTTGGGCAACCAGCGCCGGGTGCGCCGCTTCACCCGCGAGCAGTATTTCAAGTCCAGCGCGCAAATGCAAGCGGCCTTTGCCGATGTGCCCTCGGCCTTGGCCAATGCGGTGGAAATCGCCAAACGCTGCAGCATCACCCTCGATTTGGGCAAACCCCGCTTGCCGGTTTACCCCACACCGAATGGCATGGCCGAAGAGGCGTATTTCCGCCAGGCCTCGGAAAGCGGCTTGCAGGCCAGGCTGGAGCGCTTGTTTCCGGACCCGGCCCAGCGCCAAAGCCAACGCGCGCCCTATGACGAGCGCTTGGCGTTTGAGATCGACACCATCGTCAAGATGGGGTTTCCGGGCTACTTTTTGATTGTGAGCGACTTCATCAACTGGGCCAAAAACAATGGCTGCCCGGTGGGGCCGGGGCGTGGATCGGGGGCTGGCTCATTGGTGGCCTATGCGCTCAACATCACCGACTTGGACCCGCTGCAATACAAGTTGCTGTTTGAGCGTTTTTTGAATCCCGACCGGGTGTCCATGCCCGACTTCGATATCGACTTTTGCCAACTCAACCGCGATCGGGTGATCGATTACGTCAAGTCCAAATATGGGCGCGATGCGGTGAGCCAAATCGCCACTTTTGGCACCATGGCTGCGCGTGCGGCCATCCGCGACGTGGGCCGGGTGCTGGACATGAGCTACACCTTTTGCGACGGCATCTCCAAGCTCATCCCGAACAAACCAGGGCAGCACATCACCATTGCCGGTGCGCTAGAGGCCGAGCCAGTGTTGGCCGAACGCTTGGACAAGGAAGACGAGGTGAAAACCTTGCTCGCCTTGGCGCAAAAGCTCGAAGGCCTGACCCGCAACGTGGGCATGCATGCGGGCGGTGTGCTGATTGCCCCTGGCCAATTGACCGATTTTTGCCCGCTGTATCAACAGCCTGGCAGCCAAGCCGCGGTGTCGCAGTTCGACAAAGACGATGTCGAGGCCGCAGGCTTGGTGAAGTTTGACTTCTTGGGCTTGGCCACGCTGACCATTTTGGAGCTGGCGCGCAGCATGATCGTGCAGCGCAACCCGGCCAAGAGCGACTTCGCTTATGAAGACATTGCGCTGGACGACGCCGCTACCTACAAGCTGTTTTCAGACGGCAAAACCGAGGCGGTGTTCCAGTTTGAAAGCCGCGGCATGCAAGGCATGCTGCGCGACGCCCGGCCCACGCGTTTGGAGGATTTGATTGCCCTGAACGGCTTGTACCGGCCGGGTCCCATGGACCTGATCCCCAGCTTTGTGGCGCGCAAGCATGGGCGCGAGGAGGTGGCCTATCCCCACCCCCTGGTCGAGGCCGTGCTGAGCGAAACCTACGGCATCATGGTTTACCAAGAGCAGGTGATGCAAACCGCGCAAATTTTGGGCGGTTACTCCCTGGGCGGCGCCGATTTGTTGCGCCGTGCCATGGGCAAGAAAAAGGCCGAGGAGATGGCGCAGCATCGCCAAATTTTTGCCGATGGTGCGGCCAAAAACGGCATTGTCGAGCCCAAAGCCAACGAAATTTTCGACCTGATGGAGAGCTTTGCGGGCTACGGCTTCAACAAGTCGCATGCTGCGGCCTATTCGTTGTTGGCCTATCACACGGCCTGGCTCAAGGTGCACCACACGGTGGAGTTTTTCTGCGCCAACATGACGGTGGAGATGGACAACACCGACAAGCTCAAGGTGCTGTTTGAAGACGCCGTCAAAATGGGCCTGGCTTTTGAGCCACCCCATATCAATCGGGGTGGGCACCGGTTTGAGCCGGTCTCCAACACGGTGATCCGTTATGGCCTGGGGGCGGTGCGTGGCACGGGTCAGCAAGCCATCGAGTCCATCGTGGCGGCTCGGCAAGCGGGGGGCGACTTCACCAGCTTGTTTGACTTTTGCGTGCGCATCGACCGCACCCGTGTGAACAAGCGCAGCGTCGAGGCCTTGATCAAGGCGGGCGCATTTGACGACCTCGATCTGAACCGCGCCAGCTTGGTGGCCAGCATTGACCGCGCCTTTGACTTTGCCGCCAGCGTTCAAGCCAATGCCCATCAGGGCGGTTTGTTTGACAGCGCGGACTCGCAAGCGCTCGGCTCGAGCACCCGTGAGCCCGATATGGTGGCCGTCACCCCTTGGGGCGTCAAACAGCGCTTGAGCGAAGAAAAGGTGGCCCTGGGTTTCTTTTTGTCGGGCCACTTGTTTGACGAAGTGCAAGCCGAGGTGCGCCAGTTTGTCAAACGCCGCATGGATGAAGTCAGTGACAGCCGCGAGCCGCAAATCTTGTGCGGCATCGTCAGCGACTTTCGCACCATCAACGGCCAGCGCGGCAAGGTGGCCTTGTTCAAGCTCGATGACAAGTCGGCCGTCATGGAGGCCAGCATGGACGACGCCCTGTACCAGGCCAGCCGCCAATGGGTGAAAGACGACGAGTTCATCGTGGTGTTGACCAAGGTGCAACCCGATCGCTTCTCGGGCGGCTTGCGCTTGAATGTGCAGCAGGTGTGGGGATTGCCGCAGGCCCGCTGCCGTTTTGGCAAATACCTGCGCGTGGTGGTCAATGGCAAGGAGCCCGACATCGATCGATTGCTTCGCGATCACCCGCCGCAAAAAGTGATCACCGACGAGGGCGAATTTTTGCGCGCCTTGCCGGTGCGCTTGCGTTTATTGCGCGAGCGGGCCCAGGCCGACATCGAACTCGGTGAAGCCGCCCGGTTCTTCCCCAGCGATGGGGCCTTGGCCAGTTGGACCGCCCAAGCCCATCAAGGCATGGCCAGCATTGTTTACGATTGAGCCATGTTTTCCACCCTGCCGATGATCATGACCTGGACGCGCATTGTCGCGATCCCCTTGATTTTGTTGGTGTTTTATCTGCCCATCACGCTGCCCGTGGCGAATTTGATCGCTACTGTCATGTTTGTGGTGTTTGCCTTGACCGATTGGTTGGATGGTTACCTGGCCCGCAAGCTCAACCAAACCTCGGCCTTTGGCGCTTTTTTGGACCCGGTGGCCGATAAATTTTTGGTCTGTGCTTGCCTGTTGGTGCTGGTGCATTTGGGCCGCGCAGATGTGTTTGTGGCTTTGATCATCATCGGTCGTGAAATCGCCATCTCCTCCTTGCGCGAATGGATGGCCCAGATGGGGGCTTCCAAAAGCGTGGCGGTGCACATGTTGGGCAAAGTCAAAACCACGGTGCAAATGGTCGCCATCCCCTTTTTGTTTTACGACGGACGGATCGCAGGCTTGATCGACACCCGTTTGGTGGGACAAGTGTTGATTTGGGTGGCGGCGGTGCTGACGGTCTGGTCCATGATGTATTACCTGAAGAAAGCCTTGCCCATCATCCGGGCGCACGGCAACTGATGCAAGACCACGCCACCCAACCGTGGGTGAAATTCATGCCCGTGGTGTTTGTGATGATTTGGAGCACCGGCTTCATCGTTGCCCGGTTTGGCATGCCGCATGCCCCGCCCATGGGCTTTTTGGCCTGGCGCTACGCTTTGTGCATCGCCTGCTTTTTGGCCTGGATTGCTTGGTCCGGCGTGGCCTGGCCGCAAGACAGCGCGCAGTGGCGCCACCTGGCCATCACCGGCTTGCTGATGCATGCAGGCTATTTGGGTGGCGTTTGGTTGGCGGTGAAAGCAGGCATGGGTGCTGGCTTGTCGGCCTTGGTGGTGGGTCTGCAACCGGTGCTCACCGCTGTGTGGTTGGCGCACCGCGGCAGTCGGGTGGGGCGGGCCCAATGGCTGGGCTTGGCCTTGGGCCTGGCGGGCTTGGTGTTGGTGGTGTGGCAAAAATTGCAACTCACCACCGAGGTCAGCGCCTGGACCTTGGGCCTGACCGTCACCTCCTTGCTGTGCATCACCACCGGCACCCTGTATCAAAAGCGCCATGTGGCCCCTTGCGATGTGCGCTCCGCCAGTGCGGTGCAGTTGATGGCCGCTTTGCTGGTGACCCTGCCCTTGGCAGCGCTGGAGACCGAAACCATCGAATGGGTTCCCCAATTGGTGGGCGCTTTGGCTTGGTCGGTGTTGGCTTTGAGTTTGGGGGCCAGCTCCTTGCTCTACATGATGATCCAGCGGGGCGCTGCGGCAGCGGTCACCAGCTTGATGTACCTGGTGCCGCCCAGCACGGCTTTTATGGCCTGGCTGCTGTTTGATGAAGCTGTCACCGGCATGACCATTGTGGGCACCGTGTGCACCGTGTTGGGGGTGGCCTTGGTGGTCAAATACCCGGCGGCGCCACCCGTGCCACGGGCTGAGGCATAGCCTGTACCCGTCTGTGTTGGCGACCGAAGTGGGGCATTTGTTGTTGCTTGTTCACCTGTCATTGGATTCAAAGGGAGTTTTGTCATGACCACACACCGCATCGCTGTCATCGCCGGGGATGGCATTGGCAAAGAAGTCATGCCCGAAGGTTTGCGGGTGTTGGAGGCTGCAGCCCGGCGTTTTGGCATTGGCTTGCAGTTTGACCACTTTGACTTTTCCAGTTGGGACTACTTTGAGCGCCATGGCCAAATGCTGCCCGACAATTGGAAGGACTTGATTGGCGGCCACGACGCGATTTACTTTGGTGCCGTGGGTTGGCCCGACAAAATTGCCGACCATGTGTCCTTGTGGGGCTCGTTGTTGTTGTTTCGGCGCGAGTTTGACCAGTACATCAATTTGCGCCCAGCGCGCTTGATGCCGGGCATCATCGCCCCGGTGGTGCGCCGCGACGGCAGCGCCCGCGCGCCCGGCGAAATCGACATGTACATCGTGCGCGAAAACACCGAGGGTGAGTACTCCAGCGTGGGCGGGCGCATGTACCCCGGCACCGAGCGTGAAATCGTCATGCAAGAAAGCATCATGTCGCGCATTGGCGTTGATCGGGTGCTGAAGTTTGCTTTCGAGTTGGCCCAGTCGCGACCGAAAAAACACCTCACCAGCGCCACCAAGTCCAATGGCATCGCCATCACCATGCCGTACTGGGACGAGCGGGTGGTTGAGATGGCCAAACACTATCCAGACCTCCATTGGGACAAGTTCCACATCGACATCTTGACCGCGCACTTTGTGCAGCGCCCCGAGTTTTTTGATGTGGTGGTGGCCAGCAATTTGTTTGGCGACATCCTCAGCGACTTGGGACCCGCGTGCACGGGCACGATTGGCATTGCCCCCAGTGCCAATTTGGACCCTGAGCGGCGCTTTCCGTCTTTGTTTGAGCCGGTGCATGGGTCGGCCCCTGACATTGCAGGGCGTCACATTGCCAACCCCATTGGCCAAATTTGGTGCGGCGCCATGATGCTGGAGTTCTTGGGCCACAAAGACGCCCATGACGCCATTTTGCAAGCCATTGAAGCGGTCTTGGCCCCGGGCAGTGGTGCACCACGTACGCCTGACTTGGGCGGCAAAGCCAGCACCAGCGACCTGGGACAAGCCATCGCCCAGGCCGTTGGCAATCCTTAAGTATCCAGCCATGTCAATTTTTCTCGTTCTTGCTTGGTGAATTGAAAAACCTGCTTAGAATCCGCCCTCCTCAGCAAGCCTGGTGGTTTGACAACCATTCATGGGGCTGAACCGCCGAGCGGGGCCCCTGTTGCCCATGCTGCAAAGGCCACGCAAGTCGCGCGGCTGGCATGGCGGTTTGGGGGGGAATGAATTCGCCGTCACGGCATCAACCACGCATAAGGAACACCCTGTGAACAAATCCGACCTCATCGACCACATCGCCCTACAAGCCGATATTTCCAAAGCCAGTGCCACCCGCGCCCTGGAGTCCGCGTTGGCCGCGGTGCAAGCGGCTTTGCAAAAAGGTGACTCGGTTTCCCTGGTGGGCTTTGGTACTTTTGAGGTGGGTCACCGCGAGGCCAGAATCGGTCGCAACCCTCGCACCGGCGCTGAGATTAAAATCGCGCCCGCCAAGGTGCCAAAGTTTCGACCGGGCAAGGCGTTGAAAGACGCGTTGAACTGAAGAACAGGTGGGGTGCTTAGCTCAGTTGGTAGAGCGGCGCCCTTACAAGGCGTAGGTCGGCGGTTCGAGACCGTCAGCACCCACCACCACCCACACCATCAAAGGCGAACGGTGTTCGCCTTTTTTCTTGACCCATGAGAAAGATTGCATGTTTGATTTCGTTCGCAACCATAAAAGAATCATGCAGTTCTTATTGGTGCTGCTCATATTCCCGGCATTTGCGCTGGTTGGCATCGATGGCTACAACAGTTTCATGGACAAAGGCGCCGTGGTCGCCACCGTCAACGGCGTGGACATCACCCAGCCGGAATGGGACAACGCCCACCGAGCTGAGGCCGAGCGTTTCCGCGCCCAGGCCCCTGGCCTGGACCCCAAATTGTTGGACTCACCCCAAGCCCGCTATGGCACGTTAGAGCGCTTGGTGCGCGACCGGGTGTTGATGGCTGCGGCCCAAAAGCAAATGCTATCGGCCAGTGACCAACGCGTCGCTGAGGAGTTGATGCAAAACCCCACCATTGCCTCTTTGCGCCGGCCCGATGGCAGCGTTGACAAAGAGCGCTATCGCCAGCTCTTGTCCGCCCAGGGCTTGTCGCCTGAAATGTTCGAGGCCAATGTGCGCGCCGATCTGGCCTCGCGCCAAGTCGTTGGGGCTTTGGGGGCCAGCAGTTTGGTGGGAAAAACGGTGGCCGGCATCACATTGGACGCCTTTTACGAAAAACGCGAAATCCAAGTGGCCCGCTTTTTGGCGTCTGAGCAAATGGCCAACATCAAGCCCGACGAAGCCGCTTTGCTGGCCTACTACAACGCCAATACCGCCAAGTTCAAATCTGTGGAAAAGGCCGACGTGCAATATGTGGTGCTGGACTTGTCGGTGATCGAAAAAACCATCTCGCTCAACGAGCAAGATGTCAAAACATATTTCGAGCAAAACCAAGAGCGCTTGAGCAACAACGTCGAACGCCGGGCCAGTCACATCCTGATTGGTGCGGCCAAAGACGCCCCAGCGGCCGAGCGCGACAAGGCCAAAGCCTTGGCCCAAAGCCTGCGGGATACCTTGCAAAAGTCTCCCCAGCAATTTGCTGAGTTGGCCAAAAAGAACTCCCAAGACCCGGGCTCTGCGGCCAAGGGCGGTGACCTCGACTTTTTTGGCCGGGGTGCGATGGTCAAGGCCTTTGAGGATGCTGCGTTTGCTTTGAATAAGGGCGAGATCAGCCCCTTGGTGGAAACCGAATTCGGTTTCCACATCATCCAAGTCACCGACATCAAAGCCCCGCAGTTGCAAACCTTTGCCCAGGCCCGAGCCGGCTTGGAGGCCGATTTGCGCCGCGAACAAGCGCGCAAAAAGTTTGCTGAAGCCGCAGAGCAATTCACCAACCTGGTTTACGAACAATCCGACACCCTGAAGCCCGCCGCCGACAAACTCAAGCTCGACATCCAGTCGGCGCAAGGGGTGGGGCGCATGCCGGTCGCTGGCGACAAGGGGCCCTTGGCCAACACCAAGGTGTTGGCGGCCTTGTTCTCATCCGATGCCACCGAAAAAATGCGCAACACCGAAGCGGTCGAATTTGGTCCCAACCAGTTGGTGTCGGTGCGGGTGGTCAAACACTATCCCGAAAAAACACTGCCCTTGGACCAGGTCTCTGAGCGTGTCACGGCCCTTTGGAAGGCAGAGCAAGCCCTCAAATTGGCCAAAGAAGAAGCCCTGGCCAAACTCGCCGATGGCAAGGCCGACAAGCCTGTGACCAATCTGGGCGCGGTGCAAACCTTGTCACGTGAGCAAAACCTCCAATTGCCCTCCGAGGTGGTCGAGGCGGTGATGCGTGCACCTGCGCAAACTTTGCCCGCTTGGATCGAGTTGGCAGTGGGCAACGCTGGGTATGTGGTGGTGAAAATCAGCAAAGTCGTGGCCCGCGAGAACAATTCGACCGCGCCACCCCGCAAAGAAGAAATGGCCCAAATCACCCGCTGGATGGCTGCGGCCGAAAGCGTGGCTTACTACAACGACTTGAAGGAAAAACTGAAAGTCAAAATCATGGTGCCCGAACCAAAACCATAAGACCGTTTGTCGGCACCGCAGGGGCTGCGCTTTGTTCGCCTGCACCTGCGTTTATAATCTTTGAACACGGTGGCTGTAGCTCAGTTGGTAGAGTCCAGGATTGTGATTCCTGTTGTCGTGGGTTCGAGCCCCATCAGCCACCCCAATCAAAACAAGCACTTAGCCCAAGCCTCACCGCTTGGGCTTTTTGCTTTCTGACTTTGCACGTCAAATCTCTCAATTTGCTTTTGTTGAACTGCACATTCAAACAAGAAAGATGCTGCCTATGAAGAACATCTTGTGTTGGGCCTTGTTCATGGGCTTGGGTGGCTGTGGCGCGATCAGTGCCGAGTCCATCTATGAGGGCATCCGAAGCCAGCAAAAAATCAACGCAGACCCCAACATCCCCAATCCGCCAATATTGCCGCCTTACGACCAATACCAAAAAGAGCGTGAAAAGCCCACATCGACGCCCCGTACCAGCGCTGCGCCATGAAAAAAGCCCACCGAGGTGGGCTTATCGTCAGAAAATGGTCCGATCAGAACTTGTAGCCAACGCTTAAGCCGAATCCCTTGACATCAAAGCCATCTTTTTTGTACATCTGCATCCAATCCAAAGTGCCATAGATGCTGTCGGTGAACTTCATGCTGGTGCCCAAGCCCCAGGACGGTGAAGTGCCGCTCGCATCGGTGTTGAGTGCAGGGAAAGCGGGCACCGTAATATTTGCCTTGGAGTTGAAGTAGCCTAAACGCCCAAAAATCTCAATGGAATCATTGATTTGCATTTTTGGTTTGACGTACAAGCCATAGGATGAAGTCAATTTGAGATTGATGGCTGTGCCAAGTGATGTTGTGCTGGAATCACTCAAGCCCGAAGCGTAAACGCCTTCCAAAGCATAATTTGCGGACATGTTTTTGCCCACAGTAATGACCAAATGGTTGGCATTGGACAAATTGGTCAGATCAGTGTTTGCGTATTGACCCGATTGGTATCCAACCGATGCATACATAGAGTCATCACTGGATTTTGATTTGGATTGCGCAAACGCACCAGTACAGGCCATTGCGACGGACAGAGCGACGATGTGTGATTTCATGGGTGCCTTTGAAAAAATTAATCGATAATTTTATCATTTAATAGAAATATCATTAAATACAATAAATTTAATGATTTTCCAGTCAGACGCTGACCCATCAGCGCATGGGCGGTGTCTTTGAAGTCGGGCCTGTTCATCTACAGATAGACTGCGCACAAAGCATTGCGCAGCCATCATTCATCCCACCATGCCCAGCCCCGCCTTGACCCACATCGATGCCCGTCGCTTGGCGCAAAAGCGCCTGCCGCGGTTGGTGTTTGATTACATCGATGGTGCCGCCGGTCAAGAGACAGCGGCATGGGGCAACACCAGCGATTTGGCCTTGATCAAGTTAGCGCCCCGCGTCTTGGCTGATTTGCAAGCCCCAGACTTGGGCGTGTCATTTTTGGGCAAAACCTACGCCGTGCCATTTGGCATTGC
>Ga0209358_10002468_pt1 | contig 14095 bp, 13 predicted proteins | sample LauGreFa1BDMLBSN_2_FD_187574 | JGI IMG/M metagenome (GOLD analysis project Ga0209358, IMG submission 187574) | Freshwater lake microbial communities from Lake Michigan, USA - Fa13.BD.MLB.SN (SPAdes) (version 2) | ecosystem: Environmental > Aquatic > Freshwater > Lake | place: Lake Michigan, USA... | reverse complement strand
TGCCATGCTATTGACAACCGCCGCCGTTTTAGCTCGTGCAGTAGTGAAATAAAGATTAGTTGATCCTTCAGTTAAATTATCAGTTGTTTTTGTTGCCAAGCGGGTATCAAATCTTGAATTTGTGTAAAATAGATTTGTTGATCCTTCGGTCAAGTCATCGCTTGAGGTTGGGATTGTTGGCTTGTTTCTGAGCTCACTATATGATCCACTAAACGAGGTTGATAAGCCGTTATTTAGATCATAGACATAGCTGTCAGAGTTTTGATATTGCACGACCAAGCCACTATTAAAGCCGGTGCGACCAACCAAAGCAACATTGCTTGTTAAGTTGGCTTGCAAAGCATTAACGCCGCTGCATTCAGTCAAGATTGTCAATAGTGGAGAGCCCGCCCCCGCCCTTGATGAAGTGATAAATTGATTTCCCAAAGCACAACGATCAAAATAAATTGTTGCGGTGACATTGGACGCAATGGAGATGCCACCAGCAAAAGAGCATTGCTCAAAAGTGATGAAATTGGCTGTTGCATTGTTGATTGTAACGGTGCTATCAAAGATCACATTTTTAAAATAGTGTCTCCCTTGAGTTCCGTTAATCAGCAATGCACCCTCAACATTGATATTATTCATTCTAACTCGTGTTGTGCTTGCTCCTGATATAGTCAAGCCACGAGATACAAGCTCGCAAATATGAGCACTTGTTGGATGTTGAGGCCCTATGATATCCATTCCGCTCGGTGCATCGCTGATTGTCAGTGTACTACCACTATAAGACCCAGCTGACATATAAATAGCATAAGCACCGCTTCCGCCTGCAATCGCATCAACAACGGTCTGAATGTCATTTACATTCTCATTGACATAATAGGAATTGGAATAGAGAGTTTTGCTTTGTACTGTATCAAGAGAGGTTTGATCAGCCTTAGCATCTAAATCAGTTTGAAGAGCTGAAGTGAAATATTGACGATCAGCATTTGATCCAGCATCAATATTATCAGTTGTTAAAACAACAACGCCGGTCTCTCCATTCACTGAATCAACAGCACCACCACCGCCACCACTCACTGGAGGTTTAATGATAATAGCCATGTTAAACAACCTTTCTATTAAATGCACAAATCAATTTTAGATCATCACCACTTGCACCCTTTTTATAGGCGATAGTTGTGATTGCACCGCCCTTTGTACCACCACATTGAATATCAATAGCACCACCAGCCAAAACAAAAATCTCATTTGTTGTACTATCTGATGAAGTAGTACGAGCACGAAGTTTAAAGAAGGCGGTTGATGATCCTGGATTATAGATGCTGATATCACAAAAAGCGAGATCTGCATCAAGTGCTGATCCTGTTGTGCTATCGATGAAATCGCTTGAGTTTAGATCAGTCCAATCAGTGGATGCGTTGGATGCTGTACTTTTGCAAGCGATAAATTCGCCCGTTTGAATTTGGTATTGTAGACGGTTCATTTTGCCTTCTTTATGATGATAGGTTGATCTTCGATGACAACGACTTTTTTAGTAGTCTTTTTATTGTCATCTTTTTGCTCTAAAATAGCAATTCTCTCTTCTAGCCTCTCGATAAGATCGGCAAGATATCGCATTGTCAATTGTGGTTTTTCACTCATAGATAAAACTCCTATCTATATAAGCTCTCTTAGTATGATGAGATTGAGCATTTAAGTAAGTTGTAGGCTGGATGATACCACCTGATGACATGCCATGAGTAGCAGTAAAGGTGATTTGATTTCCACTGATAGATGCAATGGTCTTTGTCAAGGTGGTTGCTTCTGATCCTTGTAAAACATAATCAACGATATCGCCAACCTTAAAATAACTGATATCAGCATCTGAGTAAAAATCAGCCTCAATCTCAATCGTGGTTGTACTTACGATTGTAGCAATCTTTGCTGATGCATTCCAAGATGGAGAAGAATCGCCCAAGTGAATAAGCTTTAATTCAGTACCTTCTCCCATAAGATCGATGCTGATTGATTGCACCATAGCAATCTTATTTGATACTCCATAAGCATCGGTATAGCCTTTGAGAAATGCACTAGTGATTTTTAGATATGATCCAACATCTAAAGTAAGGCCTTTACCTGTACCTATGGAAAGATGCCACATTCTGACGGCTTGACCATATAGTCTGAAAAGCCTTGCATAGGTAGGGAGAAAATTTTCTAAGAAATCACTTGCATTTGTACCGCCTAAAATGTCGCTAGTGATGCCATATAAATCAAGCTCCATTGATTTGGTTTCACCTGCAAGACGATTGATCGCGTCATAATTATTTACGATTCTAGTTGTTGGCTCTTCTTGATGCATGTCATATCTAAATTTGAATTGAGTTACGATATCCTCGAAGTTTGACCAATATGGAGGCTTGCTTGCTAGAAAATCGCTATCTGATAAAGCCGTTTGATCTTCATCAGCTTCATGTCCCAAGAGTACTAAAGAGATGCGAGGATTAAAGCTATCTCTATTCATGACAATACAAGCCCCCATCGTTTTAAGCATTGGATCAAGTATTTCTCTTAAAGTGAGTTCATCAGCAGGTAGCGAGAACATCCAATCTGTGATACCTGATGCACTATTCAAGCTCAAGAAAGATTGCTCATCGATCATGCTTGAGTTCAAATTGCATCCAGTTAATTGCAAGTCGTAAGTTCCATTGATTGCACCACCTCCACCACTTTCTAAGAGTTGTAAAATAACTTCACAAGCTGGTCGTCTAGTGATGATCATTCCCTTTGAAATCTCTATTGGAGACCCTTCACCAAGCCAATCTCCGAAAGGTGGCAACCTTCTATTTTCTGAGATAGTCATATCAAGATGCAAGAGATATGCACCGCCTAAATCCTCTTCATGTGTAGCCAAAGCATTAACTACATCCTCGCCAATTTTGATTTGTATTGCATAGAGATTGCCATCAGCTTCAGTTGGTAGACCTAAAGAATCTTGTACTAAAATATAAGGCTCATCTCTATCTCTCCAACCTAAAGCAAATCCTCGAATGTCATAGAGAGCTGGATCAGCACCACCAAAGGGAAACTCAGTCACTGTAAATTTTAAGCCTAAATCTGATTGATAAACTCTATTATCTATCTTTTCTCTCACTGGAGCTAAAGAGCCTAAAAAGCTGATGCCAAATGAATGAGCTTGTGGATCAAATGCAATGTAAGGCAAAGGCACATCAAAGGCGAATTGCTCATTGCTTGCTTGTATGAGCAAATCAGAGTTATCAGAAAACACTAAAGCATCATCAAAGCCAAGAGTTTGAGATACTCTTAAAACATATCTTCCACTTCTCTTTAAAATAGCAAATGGACCACTGGGAAAAGTTGCACCATAATCATTGATCGTATTGATGATCTCATCATGTGTTTTTAAGCCTGATCCTAAAGTCAATGGATAATGTCCATAGGCTGAGAAATTTGGTACTCTAAAGACGAGAGGCGATAGCTGATTTCTGATATCTCCATAATAGTGGACGCCTTGAGCTAGCCTTGTTTTCTGAGTACCTGAAGAGACCTTATTGTCAAGCATGGCAGTCATAGGCAAGATTGAAATAGTAACTGAGTTTAAGCCTTCAATCGTTGGAGAGCTTTCTATGATGCCTTGAAAAATGATTTGATTATCCCAAGTGTTGCCGTTCTGATCAACTGAGCAAGCATAGATTTTTGCTTGCCTACCTCTCCAAGATACCAACTCACTTGAGACGATAGGCGTATCAGTACCGCCCAAATAGATCTGATGTTGTTGTCTAAATCCCAAGCGGTGAGTAGTGGTTATTGTATAGATGCCACCGCTCTCAGATTGGGAAGTACAATAAAAGCTCTCTGATCCAATATGCAAGAGGTGTGGATAACTTATCGATGGATTGCTATCAACTACTAAATCAGGCGTATTATCTGAGCGTAAAACATTTGCAACAAGTTGACCGCCCCAAATAGAGCTTGATCTTGATAGACGACTAAAAATGACATGTGGATCAATGCTTGCCCCTCTCATTCTATCCATAGCTAAAGAGATTGAGATTGGTTGATATGTGGCAACGCCTCCACTCGGTTCTATTTCCGCTTGATATGGAGTGATTGACTGGATGCAATCTAAATCAGTATATGAAAGATCATAAAGAGACGAGGCTGTAAATGGATTTGCTCCCATATAAAAGCGAGTCATCAAGCCTTGTATCTCTAAGCCAAAGACGCGATAACCTTGATCATCTTGCAATTTAAAAGCCATTATACTTGCTCCTTGTAAAGCTCATAAGATCCTATCATATCTAACTTACAATCAACACAATCAATTTTTAAAGCAAGTAAATTGCCACGATATGTGCTAGGTAAATAAAGAGGCCTTGCGAAGTTGGTTTGAGTTGATGATGTGCCAGTTGTATCAGATGAGCTTGAGACAATAGCTGACTTGAAATCAGCCAAAATAACGAGCTCTCCATTCGTATCAGATAAAACACAACCATTATCTATTATATCTTGAGTTGTGGTTGGATTTCTCACAAGTGAAACGGTGATAGATATAGGTTGATCACTAGATGCATATTTGAAAACAAAACCAATGTACTCGCAATTCTTTGATGACTGATGCAAGTGGATATATGTTTGATTGCCCTTTGGTATATGTCTTAACTCAGTTATATTTGTAACAGCATGCGATTGGTTATAATTCCAAGAGGTTGGATTATCCCTTGATGTGTAGGCTATTGCTGATTTTCTACCTTTGGCAAATGCTAGATGATTTAAAGCATTTGCTATTTGTGAAATTGTAGCACCAAGCACAGGCTGAGAGATTGAAACCTCTTGATCTAGTGGAGCTTGTCTAGTTGTTTGAGAGATAAAAGCCATCATGCCCCCCAAAGAGAAATTGATTGAATTGGAGATGATATTAAGGTTGGATCAAGTGGATCAACTGAGAGTAAAGGATTAATTCTAAGAGGCCTTAATCTATATGTTAAATTAACTAAGAAAGCATCAAAACTTGAAGGGTATTTAGTTAAAATTGAAATCCATTTTCCCGTTTCTCCAGCATCAACAACGATCTTATTTGACCATAGATAAAACTCATAATCGTAGGCCGTTGGATTGATAACATACATGTTAATCACAAGGTTTAAATTCAATGTGATTGCACCTTCCCATTGTGGAAGATTGGCAGTCATTGCGATCAGGTCTTGATAAGAGAAAGTCTTTTGAGGATGAATTGATCCACCGTTAAATGTGTTAGTTGTGCCTCCATCAGCATTTACATCAATTGCTGATGCTGTGAATAACATTCTAGGCCTCTTTTGTAATAGCCTAAGATTGCTCAATAGTTGCCTACCTTTTGCAGATGATAAAGGCTTGTCACTTATAAAAGCATCATCACCAATTGGATAAAAATATCCTCCACCATTTGGTTGATATACAGCACCATCTGAAACTGATGATAAAGGCAAGGCTTCAACACAAATTGAATTTACTTGTAAATGTCCTTGTACTGTCATTTGCACAAGCATGTATGAAGTCGAATTGGCAATGCTTGCGAATGTGATTGACCCTTGATAATAGGCCGTTGTGCTAGGAGTTAAATTAAGAGTTAATGTTGCATTGCTTGCTCCAGCCGTTATCGTAACATAAACATAATTTGAGCCAGTGTGAGCTTGTGCATTAACTGTAATTTGAAAAACTTTGTGAGCGGTGCTTATAGTTGGGATCCTCCAATAACAAGCTATTTTAGGAGTTGATGAATTATAGAATAAAATCCCATCATCAAACTTTTGCTCAATCACCACCCCTGCACCATAATGAGCATGAAGATAATTTTGCATCTTGCCAAGATTGACAAGTGCATCAGCATCATTTGATATTTCTTTCCCTGAAACATAGAGAAATGGATCAAGCGAGACGATTGGATTTAAAATAGAATTAGTCATGCTCGATCTCCATAGTGATAGGTACTCTTCTTCTGATAACTCCATCATAAGCGAGATCTGCTGATATGTCGGTTATAGTGCCAACGATCACGCCTTGATCTCCGTTATTTTCGCTTGTATGAGTGAGAGAATAAGCAGGATTTGATGAGGTGATATCATTCGTTATCCTTGCTAGTCTAGGATCTCCAACCCCTTGAATGAAATTGATCTTTGCTCCCTTGTAAAAGTAAGCCCCCAAAGTATCGCTAAAAAATCGATAATCGTTCTGAATATCAGCATAAGCATCTAAATGGAAAGTCAATCTAGATTTAACATAATTGCCTATGAAGTTGGATGTAAAGCCACCGCCTATTTTTCTTTGATACTCACTCACTCGATCGTATGCTATATGATGATCTTGAAATGGTCGAGATGGATATAAGACGCCAGGCATCACATGATCAGCGATCAATGCTTTTCTTCCATAGAGAGAAACCCATTGCTCATTCCCACTAAATCCAAGCCTATCTCTGAAATCTGTATCAACCCATGAGAATGATGGATTGGCAAAGCTTGACAATCTCACCACATGCCCATCATCTTGCAAAATCCACTGATGAGCTTGTGCAAAATAAAATTCATCCCTTGATTGTAGGCAATATTGACCATTGCCTGATCTGATCGATAAGAGAGAAACCATATCTTGAGCAAGTGGAAAGCTCGGATAAAAAGTAGGCGATGATGTTGATGATCCAGTATAAAAAAGTTTGCTTGTGTTAGTTGATGATTCATTGCCAAACACTAGATTTTTTCTAGTCCAATCAGATGGAAATGTAACTGATGGACCGCTTTTTGCAATCCCTGAGCTGCTACCTATTCCCCAATAATCAGGATCAGTAGCAAATAACCACCATCTAAATGTAGTACTTGTATTTGCATCGTCTGAAATCTTGATTTTATCAGAAGAATCAATTTCAATCGTCCAAGTTGTACCAGCAAAATCGGCTTCTAAGTCATGTTTGAGAGAATAGCTTGTACTCATCCCTTGACCGTTTAGAAACTGGATAGCATTATCAAAAACAATCTGAGATGCTGATGGCAAGCTGATGTCTTGACCTTCCGTTGTGTACAATGTACTTGTGAAAGGCCTTGCATCAAAATCAGTCATCAATGCAAAATTAGGAGCAAATTCATTTCTAGGCATTTAATCTTACCGTCCCTCTGTTTGAGTTATTTATTTGTCTTACAATACGATCAGCAAATGCTCTTTCAGCGGCCGCCTTTGTATCATAGATGACTGATCCACCGAAGTTAATATTAAAGACCATTGGTTCAGCTTTACTTGCTTCTGGTCTAGTCGGTGCTTGTGCTTGTGCCAAACCAGTAGGTGAAACACTAGCTGAAGATCCACCACCTCCACCGCCTCCCATCGCTTTTGATGAAACACCAGCAATAGCACCAACACCAGCAAATAAAGCGGCTGATTGAAAATATTGACTAGCAGAAACACCACCAACAGGCCCCAAAGCCAAAGCTGAAAAACCCATAGCGGTCGCAAAGATTGATCTTGCGATTGCCTCTTGTGCTAAGCCTTCAAGTGTTGCCTTGATTGCTTCCTCCATTGATTGAGCACCCATAATTGCACCAGCAACAGATGCAGAAAAAGCCTGAGTAGTAGCCGTTGCCATCTCTCCCATTTGAGATGCTGCATAACTCTCAATTTTAACTCGTTGATTTGCATATCTCTTTTGAATTTCAGCCTTAGCAAGCTCGTTATTCTCAACTGATCTTAATTCAATCTCTTGATTTTTTGCCAATAGATCAAGTTGCTTTTTGTACTCATCCTTGCCAGCTTCAATATCTAAGATTGCAATCTTATCCCTTAATTCTTGTTGCTTTTGTTGATATTGGATGCTGGCTTGATATGTTGCCTCTTCGTGTGCAATTTGCTGATTGATTAAATCTTGATTGATCCTTGCTTGCTCTGAGATTTTAGCTTGCTCTTGTGCAAGTTGTTGATCATTTATCCCTTGAATTGCTAGTTGATATTGTTTTTCAGCAATTAACAATTGATTTTTATTATTTTTATTTAATTGTTGAGCCGTCTTGTAGTTGTTTTGAGCAAGTGCTATTTGCTCATCAAGGCCTGATTTGGTTAATTGAATTTCAAGTGCATTGATCTGAGATTGCTCAGATATGATTTGCATTTGCCTTGCCTTGAAAGCATCTGATCTTGCTTTTTGCTCACTCTTTAAACGATCAGCTTCAGCTTGTTTGATTTGCTCGATTTCTTGCTGATTTTTGATCTCTTTGAGTTGGAGTAAGTCGCTTGATTGTCTAGCCTTGTTTTCTTCCTCAATGACTTTAGTCAGTGCTTGAATCTCTTTGGTTGTCTTGCCATGTTGATCAGCCAATCTTTTCTCAATGCTCAAATCTCTCTCTTTTTGCAAGATCGATTTTTCATAGGCTGATAAGGTGGAGGTATTGAGTAAAAGATCGCTATATTCTTTTTGAATTTCTAACTGTGCTTTGAGTGCATCTGTTGCCTCTTGCTCAGTCATCGCTAAATCTCTTTGATACTCTTGAGCCTTTTGTATAGCTGGCAATGCAATCTCATAACCTTTAGTCAATTCATCTTGAGCCTTAGCAACGGCTTTATCAGCTTCTGCAAGTCGCATCTGAGAGGCTATTAAATATTCATCAGATTTTAATCGTTCATTCGTTTGAGATGCATATCTTCGTTGTTCATCAGCAAGCATCTTTTGAGCCTTAATTTGCTCAGTATAAACCTTTGTCAAGCCTGCATTCTTCTCATTCAAAATCTCAAGCTTTAATCTTGCCTCTGAGTTTAGAGATATCAAGTCTTTTAGCTGATCATTGGTTGGCTTGATACCTTTATCAGCAAGCTCTTCCATTTTAGAGGTTAGATCACTAGCCGCCGCCGTTACTGCTGCTTCAATCTGTTCAGCTTCTTTAGCTGCTCCACTAAATTGATTAAATGCTTCTATTGCCAAAGCCAAAGCTCCAGCTATTGCTGAAATTGGCCCAAGCATTCCCATAAATGCAACTATTCCACTTTTGCCACCATTTTCTAAGACTTCACCCATTGCACCAAAGCCATCTACTAGACCACCAACAGACTCGCCAAGAGAGTTAAAGGCTTCACCCATAACCCCACCTTGAGCTGATACGATTGCACCAACGCCTTTAAAAGATTCTCCAACGCCTTTGACTGATTCGCCTATCTCAGACGCTGATCCTTGCACCTTCTCAAGGTTTTTCTGTGCTTGTTGGACGCCTTCAACCTCAACATCAATCACAACTCTATTTTCTGCCATTGTTGATCTCACTCATCTGTCTTTCATGAAGACGATTTTTTAATAATTGATGATGATAGTATAATAAATCTACTGCTTCAACAATAGCACAAGTTGGCGATGGATAAGATGTTTTTATGTCAAATAGTCCATTCGTATGACTAAAGAAAGCATTTACGATTGGAGTAGCTAGATTGGCAAGTGCAACAGGACATGATCTTATTTTAAGCTCGCTGAAAGCCTCATCACTATCAGGAGCAACACGATAAGCAGGCACAAATAAGCCTTGCTCATCTTCATCTAAATAAGGCAATCCCTTTTGAAACCTGCCACCACAATTCCCCCTAAGTTGTCTTAATCCTGGCTTAGATTTACATTGCTCACACCCCCATGATCTCCCTTTATTTTGAGATAGCCATATTGAGGATGTGATCGCTATTTTCCCTCATCACCTAAAAGGGAAATTCTTTGAACATGAGCTACGATCTCAGCGATTGTTTGAATACGATGATGATCAGGTTTGATCGATTGGATTGCATCCCAAGCATTGCCGTCAAAGCCTTCAATCTTGACCAATGCTTTTTTAGCCGTTTCAGCATATACACGATTGAGATAGGCTTGATACTGAGCAAAAGCATTCTTCTCTTGATCAGATAAAGAGTCTTGCCAATATGCTCGCTTTTTTTGATCATCAGGCTGTTCAACAAAAAGCATTCTTCCAAGTTCTGATCTAGTATATGCACCAGCCTTAATCTCAATCTCTTCTCTATCAGACGGAGAGAGAGGCTTGATAAAGAAGTAGGTTGGAGCTTGATCTTGCTTGACCTTGAGAGAATCAAAATCTCCTTGAAGATAAGCGGTGATTTCAGCCGGTGTCATATCTAAAGCTGGATCACAAGAAACAGCAATTTTAATCTCAATGTTTGTTGTTGTGCTGAATTTTAGCATCTTAAATTCCTAGTGCAATTCTCACAGGTGAGTTGGCTGGCTGTGTTGTACCTACATCACCACCGAATCGGCTTTGTTTGTAGGTTAATACTTGCTTCACAATCTCACCAGCTACATCATATTTATTTGGATCAACGGTCAAATAACCAGCTGGGATGAATAAAGCCATGCCTTTGCCATCGCCAACAGGTCCAGTACCTATTAACACTTGACGGATTGTTCTATCTGAAAAATCTGATGCTAAAGTTGTATTTGCTGATGATAAGGTCAAGGTGCATTCAACATCAACATTTGAAACCTCCATATCAGACATTCCGAGAATAGAGTTTGAATAGCCTTTAGGTGTTAAAGTGTTGGCAATATTAAATGTAAAGCCTTCAGCATCCAATGCAATTCTTGAAAGCTCTTCGCCTGTTGTGCCTACTACATTGGTTCGTGAGTAGGTGACGGCATCAGAAACAACAGCATAAGCATTTCTAAAATGCTGAGTAGCACCACTTAAAACAACTGGCTCAACTGGACCTGTTGCATTGCTATGATCGTCTTGAATTAGAGCGGCTTGGAAGGTAAATTCACCCATCACACGACCACCATTTACAGAGATATTTAAGCTTGCAAGCTTGCAACCATAGGCATATGTACGGAAACCAACGCCGTCAACTCTAAAGCATAAAGATGAAACCACTTGACCGCTTGAAGTACCATAAGGCACATACCATGTCTGCATTGGATAAATAGCTGTTGGATTTGCACTAAATGCAGGAGAAACCCCAATCTTACCAGCACCACCACGATTATTTGCTGTTACTGATGAATACTCGCAACGACCATTGATGAGAGAAGAAACAACACCACCGATCTTATAGTTTGTATTGGTAGTTGTTGGAGTAAATACATTCTCATCATCAGCTGTTACTGTATCGCTAGAAGTAAAGCCAGCGAGATTTGTAAGAAAGCCAGCATTCAAAAGCTTGCCTAAGCCTGTTGATGCATAGGTATTTGCACCAGTTCCGACGGTGGTAAAATCGATAGTGACTTGTACTTGACCAGTTCGTCTTTGTACTCGACTTGATCCACTCCAAACAGTATCAGGTTCAGGAGGCAAGCCATGAGGTCCGTCTCTTGTTTCAAGTCGTTCATTTGCAACAACATCACCATAAATCACAACTGGATCTCTTTCACATGGTAAAGAAATGAAAGACAAGCCACTGAAATCAGGCAAGCCAGTTGATGATGATAAACTTCCAAAAGTTGCTTCAGTTGCTACCGATAGCGATCTGTGTGTGACTGTCATGTCAATCCTCCAAATAAAGAAGAGTAAAAGGTAAAATTAAAAGATAGCCTACTTGAGAAGGATCATTTTGAATTTCTTGAGTAGTGGCTTGATTAGGTATTAAAGAAACGATACCAGTTGATGAAAAATCATAATCAGGTTGTTTCAAGGTGTCGATCAGCTTGCTTGAATCTTCAGCTATCATCCGTTCAAGTAAGCCTCGATCTCCTCCGATATCATATCTTATTCTCAAAGATAGCTCAATTCTCTTTCTTCCACTGATGCCAGCTTGACCGTCATCTTGAGCAAGAGCATTGAAAGCGATATCAAACAAGCGATTTTGATTTGATCTGCTCTCAAGTGATAGCGTGTTGCCTTGAGCGTCTTTGATGCATACAAAATGATGATAAGCATCAGTCTTTGGAGTGATAGCCTCAATTCGATCTATGAGATGATCTAGTGCTTCATATATGCCCATGTTATTCTCCAAGTAAATTTGATTTAACTATTTGCACGAGTTGATCAACCTCTTTGGGAGCAAGACCAATAAAGCCACGATCTTGATTAACTGCATAACCATAATCTTGCACAGGTGGCAAAAGACCAATAGTGAATTTTGTGTTGGTTGCATCAAGTACTACAAAGTTTTGCATCATCATCCCTGATAGAGTTAAATCAACTGAGGCCGTCTGACCTTCAATCGCATTTGATCGCTTGCGAGATTTATCTTTATATTCAGCATAACCACCAGCAAAAAACATGGAATTAGGTTTTTTAACTCCGCCTTTAGGCTTTAATCTTTTGTAGGTTGTTGATTTATATCCGATATAAATAGGCTTTGTTGAGTATGCTCTAAACTTGTTTAAATTATAATCCAATCCCTTGTAAATTCTGATTTTGATGATTGCTAAGATATCTTGTGCAATTCCTATCATCATAGGCTTAGTCAGATTTAAGGCTGGCAAGTTTAGGCTTAATGTTGCTTTCATTTACCATCTCATATTTCTTGAAGGGATAAACTGAGCTTCATATTCCCCAACAACTCTGCCAGCAAAATTCCCACGAATATCAGAGCTTGCACTTACTCGCTGATTGTTTTCAGTAGTTTGAATGATGCCATCTGTATTCAAATCAAGGCTGATTGTTTTCATAGAAAGATCAGCAAGTTCAATTCCCCTTGCTCTCATTTTTTCACTTAAATCGATATTGCCATTAAGCTCATGCACACGAGCAATCGCAAGATAGGAATGAGCCTGCAATAAATCATGTGAATTGTGTATATCATCTTCATCAACATCTCTCGGTACGATTAAATCTCTTACATATAAAGCAAGTTCATCAAGTGCTGATGATATTTGCTCTTCAAAGCCGTTTGCCCGTCTAGGTGCTAGATCAGCAATATGTGGAAATATTGAGCATAGCTTATTATGATCTAAGCCAGTATCAAAAGGACGAGGCACAACTTTTAAACTTCCCTTTTCAACTCGGTTAATTGTTTGTGTGCCTTCGCTTTGTACATATTCAACGGCATAAGCGATTGTTTGCTTAGATGCTGTGACATTGGAAGATGAGCAAGTATAAAGCCAACTAGCAAATTGAATTGTTGAGTTAGATGTAAAGGCGATGTCTCTCGGTAGTGGATCAGCTAAAATCAGTTGTGTTCCAGTGATGCGAACGATCTTAATTGAAAAGAATGTATCTGCATCAGTAAGCAAAAAAGCATCTGATTGAAATTGCTTTAAGGCTGATGCTGATGCTGACAAAGTCATCACTCGTCTATCTCTATCTAAATCAGTAGCTACTAAATCAGATCGACCTTGAGACATAGCATCGCCAACTGATCCACCTTCAAGATAGAATGCAATTGATGGAGTTCCACTGATTGGATGTGGAGCTTGCCAAATGAAATTATAGTTTTTGCCTTGTTGTGCTTTTCTCATGTTGTTATGTCCTTTATCTCACTATCTGAAACCACCGTTAAATTGTTGACCTTTAGAAATCCCTTGCTCACTGGAGCCCATGAATGCCGGCAATTATAGCCACCGCCTGAAGTCAATGGAGGACCACTTGAAGGTTGCCCATTGTCAAGCTTGATGATCTGCTTTTTAGATAGCACTTTCCCAACCAACTTGCGACAAAATGGACGAGTGATCCCATCTTTAGGCCCAACATAAATGAAGTTCTCTAAGCCAGCTTCATCAGCATTTAAAGCATTGATAGATCTCCCAAATTCAGCGATCTTCGTTCTTGCTTGAGTAGTGCCAACGCCAACAGATTTATCAAAAGCAACTCTCATCTGATCAAGTACAGGCTTTGAGCTCCCCACAATGATTGCAGTTGTTGCCATGTTGCGAATTGCACTACTTAGAGACGGCAAGATTTGAGCATCAAAGACTTGTGATGAAGTTTGCTGAGCTATTGCTTGAATGAGATTTGGAGGTGCTGATTTAAATTGAGGATCAATTTCAATTGTTGCCTTATTGATCATCTCCACTATATCCACTTGAGACCGCTCAAAATATGTCAAAGCGTCTCCCATGCCACTAGTGATTAAAAAAGATTTAAGCTCATCCGGTGACATGCTAATCAGCATTTGGCCTTGACCTTGCTGCACCATTTCAGCGATTGCACGATATAATCGATTTGTC
>Ga0209358_10002466_pt1 | contig 14096 bp, 10 predicted proteins | sample LauGreFa1BDMLBSN_2_FD_187574 | JGI IMG/M metagenome (GOLD analysis project Ga0209358, IMG submission 187574) | Freshwater lake microbial communities from Lake Michigan, USA - Fa13.BD.MLB.SN (SPAdes) (version 2) | ecosystem: Environmental > Aquatic > Freshwater > Lake | place: Lake Michigan, USA... | reverse complement strand
TTGCCACAGCCAGAAGGACCCAGCAGTGCGGTCAGTTCGCCAGTGGGAAATTCGAGCGAGACATTATCCAGCGCGACGAAATCACCAAAGCGTTTTTCGATATGACGGACTTCGATACTCATTTTGTATGCTCCTCTGGATCGGTGTCTTCACCATGATCTAAACGTGATTCGATGAATGTTTTGAGGGCCAGCGTCACCAGCGCCAGCAAGGCGAGGAGTGAGGCAACAGAAAAAGCGGCGGCGAAGTTGTATTCGTTATAAAGAATCTCAACCTGAAGCGGCATGGTGTTGGTCTCGCCGCGAATATGGCCAGAGACGACCGAGACCGCGCCGAATTCGCCCATGGCGCGGGCGTTACATAGAATGACGCCATACAGCAGCCCCCATTTGATATTGGGTAGCGTCACATGCCAGAAGGTACGCCAGCCAGAAGCTCCCAGTACGAGCGCGGCTTCTTCTTCCTCGTTACCCTGGGTTTGCATCAGCGGAATCAGCTCGCGTGCAACGAAAGGAAAGGTGACGAAAATCGTTGCGAGCACAATACCGGGCACAGCAAACAGAATCTGTATGTCGTGTTCCAGCAACCAGGCACCAAACCAGCCATGCGCGCCAAACAGCAGCACATAAATCAATCCCGAAATCACTGGCGATACAGAGAATGGCAGGTCAATTAGTGTCAGCAACAAACTCTTGCCACGGAAATCGAATTTCGCGATGGCCCAGGAAGCCGCCACACCGAAGACCAGATTGGCGGGTACTGCAATGGCCGCTGTCAGTAAGGTCAGTCGTATGGCTGAGAGGGCATCATCATCCATGATGGCCATCGCATAGGCTTCCCAACCTTTTTTCAGCGCTTCAACGAAGACGGCAGCCAGCGGAATAAGCAAAAACAAAACAGAAAACAGCAGCGCGATGCCGATCAGCGACAGGCGTACCCAAGTCGGCTCCGTCGTCGCCGCTGGCATATAAGGAGGTTCGATACGACGCGGCTCTGCTACGGTCGTCATTGCGGGAATAGCTGCACTCATTTTCTTTCCTTGGTGCTGTTGTTACGCATCCAGGCCTGCAGCAAATTAATGGCCAGCAGCATGACGAAAGAGGCTCCGAGCATCACAACGGCAATCGCTGTCGCGCCTTTGTAGTCATATTGTTCGAGCTTGGTGATGATGAGCAGGGGCGTGATTTCCGACACCATGGGCATGTTCCCGGCGATAAAAATCACCGAGCCGTATTCACCCAATGCCCTTGCGAATGCCAGAGCAAAGCCAGTCAGCACCGCAGGAAAAATGGTCGGCAAAATCACCCGCAGGAAGGTTTGCAGACGGTTGGCGCCCAGACAGGCAGCGGCTTCTTCCAGTTCTTTTTCGCTGTCTTCCAGTACCGGCTGTACGGTGCGCACCACAAAGGGCAATCCAATAAACACCAGCGCAACGGCCACGCCCAGCGGCGTGAAGGCGACCTTGATATCGAATTTGGCGAGATGCTGTCCCAGCCAGCCATTGCTTGCATAGAGCGCGGTCAGCGCAATGCCCGCTACTGCAGTCGGTAGCGCGAAGGGCAAATCGACGAATGCATCCAGCAGTTTTTTACCGGGGAACTGATAACGTACCAGCACCCACGCCAGTATGGTGCCGAACACAGCGTTGACTGAGGCTGCGGCTAAAGACGCGCCAAAGCTGAGTTTGTAAGATGCCACCACGCGCGGCGAGCTCACGGTTTGCCAGAATGCTTCCCAAGTCATCGACAGCGTGTTCAGGAGCAACGCCGACAAAGGGAAAAGCACGATCAGGCAGAGATAAAGCAGGGTAAATCCGAGTGTCAGCTGGAATCCGGGCAAGACCCGATTGCCAGAAAACGGCCGGGAAAGCGCACTTTTGTTAATGTTCATGAAATCTTTGGCATGACTTTTCTGTCTGAAGGGCGCCAATGATTCCATTGCTTCGTTATAAAGAAAACTAATTTTTATGCATTTGTATATTTGGAATTCAAATAAAGAGCGTGGCTGTTGTGGATTGTGGCGGTCGGGGTGATTAACATTGGACTGTTTGCCTTCGAGTGGTATTGTCGTTGCAGGGGCTTAAGTGAGTAGTCCAATTTGGTTATGGGTTGGACATGCAAGCTACGTAGTTATCTAGTGCGCGTGAGAAAAGCAAAGACACTGGATCCCGGCGTTCGCCGGGATGACGGTAGTTGTTGAGGCGATCGCAAAATTCCTACCTTCATCGCCTGCATGTGTGTAAAGCAAGGACGCCGGGATCCAGCGACTTTCGTCGCGCACCTGCTCGCTTTGGTAATGAAAAACACGGCGACTCTTGGAGACGTGCGGCCATAAAAAAACCGGCCCGAAGGCCGGTGTAAGAGGAGATTAAACGAGCAGAAAACAAGAAGCACTATCAGAAAGCAAGCTGGTAGCGGGCCACGGCGAAGTTTTCGGTATCGCCTCGCAGGACGGTTCCCGTTGTCACATCTGAGAATTTCGTGCTTTCGACATTGAGCGAGAAACGAGAGGCCTCATTCAGATACCAATTCAGACCGACACCCCAGGTTTTAGCACCGAGGGCGTAGCCATTCGCGGTGTTGGCAAAGGTAACGGCGTCACGGTCGATATTGTTTTCCTGATAGCGAGCGACGAGTTCAAAAGCTCCCCAGCCACCCTCGGCGCCTGATTTGAACGGACTGTAGGGTTTGACGCCTTTGAATGACGCATCTTCGCCCGTCAGCAGATAGGAGGTGGCGATTTGCCACGCACTATTGGTGACGTTGGCAGTGGTGGTACCCGCGGTATTGCTGATGTCCTGCTTCACCGCCGCATACTCGGCAAGAATGCCCAGAGGGCCATGGTAGTAATAGGCTTGCGGTGCAATGCGTTCGCGTCGGCCGTTGGATCGTGAGCCGGTGTAAGCAAAAAAGTTATAGGCCTGTCCCGGTGTTTTGTAGGAAGGCAGCGAATTCGAGTTGGAATCTTGACTCCATGTACCTGCGATGCCCACCCCTAAACCTGCCAGTGCGCTGTCGCTACCTGCAAAGGGCGTAGAAAATACGCGGGCAGCAAAGTCTTTGTGATTGTTTTCGTCTTGTGTGGTGAAGTTTTCACCGCCATCTCTGACGCCGTTGAAATAGCCGACCGCATAGTTCAGCTTTTTATCTAGTGCTTCACCATACAGCGACAGACCAAAATCCCGGTTCGGCAGGATATTGTTACTGACATAGCTGCGCTCGATAAACTTGATATCCGAGCCGCCTTGCAGGCGCTCCAGACCGACGAAGGGTTTGAATTTACCGAATCTGAACGAGTAGGCAGGATCGAAACGTGCGTCGAGATAAGCATCGATGACACGCGTTTTGTTCTGCGAAATGCCAGTGATAGCAGATCCATCACCACTCTCAGCGAATTCCGGTGTGAAGCGAAAACCATATTTACCGAATACTGTACCTTCAAAGGTAGGTCGGATACGGCGAGCAAGAAAGCCATCGTAAATTGTGTCGGCGGGTGCTGCGCCGTCAAAATTCCGGTAATCAAAATGCACCAGGCCACGGAGCCTGTATTCGAACTGTCCATCAGCCGATTTGATGCCGAATCCCTTGTCGCTGGCAGTGACTATCGCTGCAGCTTTTTGTTTGGCTGCGACGTCCTCATTAACGATTTCCTGCTTGCGATCAAGGATGCGTAGTCTCTGGTCCAGTTCCTGGATTTGTGCCTTGAGTTTCTCTATCTCGGCAGCGTCATTGGCATAAGCAGGTGAGGTGGCAGCGATCGCGCTGGCAATGAGCAGGCGTGACAAGGGCCTGCCCAGGACTTTAGGTCCTGAGTTCATTTGAAATCCTTTCTTTTTTTTGGAGGATGCAGGCCGGTTGTGTTACCGGCCTGCTGGGTTGTTTACTTGGGGAGGTAGATTTGATCGAAAATGCCGCCGTCAGCGAAATGCGTTTTCTGCGCCTTGGTCCATCCACCAGCAATCTCATCCACGGTCAGCAGCTTTACTTTTGGAAACTGTGACGCATATTTCGCGGCGATTTTTTCGTTGATAGGACGATAGTAATGTTTAGCGGCGATTTCCTGACCCTCCTCGCTATAGAGGTGTTGCAGATAGGCTTCGGCTATTTTGCGCGTCCCCTTACGGTCGACTACTTTGTCAACGACGGTGACAGGTGGCTCGGCCAGAATGCTCAGGGACGGGACAACAATTTCGACTTTCTCTGGCCCTAACTCTTTAATGGCCAGCAAAGCTTCGTTTTCCCAGGCCAGCAGCACGTCGCCGATTCCACGCTCCACAAAGGTGGTGGTCGAGCCGCGTGCACCCGAATCGAGTACTGGTACGTTTTTGTAGATCTTCGCCAAAAATTCCTGCGCTGTTTTTTCATTACCGCCAGGCTGCTTCAGTGCATAACCCCAGGCTGCCAGATGATTCCAGCGTGCGCCGCCGGAGGTTTTCGGGTTGGGTGTAATCACGGATATGCCGGGGCGGGCGAGATCGTTCCAGTCTTTGATGTTTTTGGGATTGCCTTTGCGAACCAGTAAGACGATTGTGGAGGTATAAGGGGCGCTGCTGCGCGGCAGACGCTTTTGCCAGTCTTTGGCGATAAAGCCACGCTGCGCGATTTCATCGATGTCATAAGCTAATGCCAGAGTGACGACATCAGCAGCAAGGCCATCGATGACGGCACGTGCCTGTTTGCCAGAGCCTCCATGCGATTGCTTGATCTTCAGATCATCGCCACTTTTGCTCTTCCAGAGCGCCGCAAAGGATTTATTGAAGTCCTGATACAGCTCACGTGTCGGATCGTAAGAGACGTTGAGAAGACTGACCTCAGCCGCGTACGCTTGTGATGCCAGTCCAAGCGCGAGGATGAAGGACAGAGATTGGATGAATCGCATGCTTTTTCTCCGTAATGAAAATGGTGAGCCTGAAGCTTAATCATCCGTGTGTCATTTCCAAACGAATATTTCTGGACATGCTTATGCGATAAACAAATAAAAGTCGGGTAAGCGCTGAACAAACCGACTTTGCAATGCGGTTCAGCCTTGGTTTTTTTACTGGGAAGTTAAAACAAAAGAGATTGGCGCCGCCGAGAAGCGCTTGATCTGAAACTCAACATACCTGTGGCCTTCGCCGCGTGAACGAAATCGAAGTTTGTCGTTAAGGGGCTCGCGGTCGGGTTGCCGTCTGATACTTAGAACCTATCTCGTTAGGCCGCTGTGTGCGTCGGTACGCCTTGCCATCGACCTAGCGAGATAGGTTCTTGGAGCCTCTTGGCGCCACGTGAGCCAGGAAAGTTCGAAGGGGTATCACCGTCGGGCACCGGTTCGTGGTCTCAATCGAGACCAGATGCGAGAAGGCCTGTAACAGCAGGAGGTAAATGTCAGGCAGAGCTGCCGGGGTGAGGGGGAATCAGTGAAGGGTGAGCACAAGCGCATCCAGAGCGCCCTGCGGCATTGAGATTTATGCCTTGGCGCTCGTGCGAATTATTGCAATTTTAAAAACCAATTACCGCCATTTGACCAGTTCAAGCTTTCTCATGCCCGCCAGAATCGCGGGACGGCAAGACTGCGCGAAGTCATTCCGGTACTCGCTTGGCGGCATCCAGCCACGCTTGCGCCAGAGGCTTTGCACATCGGCTTTGCGACGGATGGGGAGATCATTCGCAGCCGGTGCGGTGTAGGCCAGATTTGTTCTCATTTCAATAACTCCTTCGTATGGGTGGCTGTGGCGGTGGTGCTCCAGCCTGGCCTGATTATACTGTACAAACATACAGTATATTTCTCTCCGCCTTTTGGGCAGATGGGCGTGGGCTCTATTGTGCCACTGTTCTGATCGGACCCCCGAAAAGCCATTTTGGCGCGTCGGCAGGGGGCGGCCCATCAACTTTTGACCCGCACATTGAATTGCGTTTTGCGACATCGCAGAAAAATCGCGCGAGCATCATGTGACCGCCTCGAAAACCAAATGCATCTAGTTTGTGAGGCTTCTTGAGACGCTGAATAAAGCCACGTTTTATGGCGAGCTAGCGCAGCTGTGCGACGCGGAGCTAAGCAAAATCAAGGACTTATCACGAATGATTTAGCTGAAAAAGTTTCCGACTTTATTGAACCAGTGCTTTCTTGGATGTCGATCGCGTCGTAAGATTTTTCCAGCGCAGCGCAAGCGAATCGAGCGCGGTGCCGCGAGGCAAAGCTGGTAAACTCCGGCGCATGCGCACCTTCCTTGCTTTTGTGCTGATCGCCGTGATGTCCCTGCAGGCTGCTGCAGCGGCGGTGGGTTCGTACTGTCAGCATGAGCATGATGCGGTGGTCAAGCATGTCGGCCACCATGACCATCAGCACAAAAAAACGCAGCAGGACGCCTACGGCGGCACGGACCTTGACTGCAGTATGTGCCACGTCGGCGTGATCTTCGGAATGCTCTCCGAACTCAACTTGGTCACCCTAACCCTTCCTCACGCCGGTCTGGTGTCGATCATCGCCGGTCACGTGCCGGCACCCCCGTTCGATCGACCTGAACGCCCCAATTGGTCCGCCTCTCTCTGATTGACTGAGTTGCCGAGTCACTGAGTGTTGAATCTGCCCCGCAGATCCCTGGGTACGCCGAGATAAGCCAAGACCTCTTGGCTGCCCGTTATTGGCTTCTAGCACCGCTTCTTCACTGCGCAGTGACACGACGACATCAGCTTTTGCGAGTATCCGTTTCTGGAGGATCAGATGTCACAACGAAAAAGTAACTCAATGGCGTACCTTGCGGTGGGGCCGCTCCGTATCATCACGCTGAGCATCGTTTGCGGATTGCTTTCGGCAAGTTGGACTCTCGCGCAGAGCGCATCACAGGTGCCTTTGTGGGACGACCCGTCAAGGCCAGGTGATGAGGGTCGTATGTTTCAGGAGCCGGCGGGACCGCTGACGATGGAGGCTGCGATCCGTCTTGCGCTTGAGGTCAATCCGACGATTGCAGCCGCTCGTCGCGAAATAGAAGCGAGCGAGGCGCAGATATTGCAGGGATCCCTGCGACCGAATCCCGGTTTCAGCTATACCGCAGAAAATGCCAGCCGGATCTCGCGCTCAAGCACAGCACAGGTGGAATTGCCTATCGAGCGCGGTGACAAACGCGCTGCTCGTGTGGAGGCCGCGGAGCGCGGGCGCGATGTTGCCGTATCGGACCTCAGCGGCCGTCAATTGAAAGTGCGGGCCTCCGTCATGGCCGCATTCTTTGATGTGCTGGCGGCCCAAGAGCTGCTCGCGCTCGCTCAGGACAGCGTCAGTCTCGCCCGTCGCGCCACCGATATTGCGGCCAAGCGCGTGGTAGCAGGCAAGGTCTCGCCGGTCGAAGAAACCAAGGCGCGAGTAGCAGAAGCTGGAGCTCGGGTCGTGTTAACGCAGGCCCAGAGCGAACTGCGCAACGCGCGTCGGCGTCTTGCCAGCCTCTGGGGTAATTCTTCGCCTCGCTTTAGTGAGGCGCAAGGTAATGTCGACCTGCTTCCCCCCATGCCGGCGCGTGAATCGATAGAACAGCGCCTCGGAACATCACCTCTGATTCAACGTGCGCAACTCGAGCTGGAGCGACGCAAGTCGCTGGTCAATGTCGAGCAAAGCAAGACCGTTCAGGATTTCACGGTGAGCTTGGGTGTCCAGCGACGCGAGGAAGCAGTGCAGGAACAGATGCGGTTCGGCATTTCAATACCGATACCAGTATTCAACCGTAATCAGGGCAACTTGCTCGAAGCCCTGCGCCGCGAGGACAAGGCACGTGATGAATTGGTCGCTACTCGAATCGCGCTGACCAGTGATGCCTATCAGGTGATTGAGCGGCTGAGCGCACGCAGGCAGGAGGCGGAGCTGCTGCGTGTCGAGGTCTTGCCGGGTGCAAAGAGTGCATATGAAGCTGCCACCATCGGATTTGAGAATGGCAAATTCAGTTTTCTGGAGGTGCTTGATGCACAGCGGACGTTTTTCAGCGCGAAATCCCAGTACCTTAATGCGCTGGCAGCGGTACATCGTGCGATGACGGACCTCGAAGCTATTCTCGGTCAGCCCGATGCAGCAGCTTCGCTTGAGCCCAAGTCTCCGGGCAGCAGGTGACTATCATGAACAAACCAATCAAGACTCCGGGCAAAGCGCAGTTACTGGCAGTTCTTCTGATCATTGTGGTCGGAGCCGTGCTGGCGACTCTGATCCTCACAAAGTCGGAAAAGAAACTGGTTCGCAAGGAGGATGATGATGCGCCAGCGCAGGTGCGGAGCATCCCGAAAGCAACAAATGAAGCCGCACAGGTGATGATGGATGACGGTCAGGTCAGTTCATCGGGCATCGTGATTGCAGAAGCGGGTCCTGTGCAGATTACGTCGGTGGTGCAGTTTCCGGGCGAGATTCAACTCAATGATGATCGTACCGTTCATGTGGTCCCGCGAGTACCGGGTATTGCCGAGGCTGTGCTGGTGAGCACCGGTCAGACCGTTCGCAAGGGCCAGGCGCTGGCAGTTTTTTCGAGTCAGGTCATTTCGGAGCAGCGCAGTGCTCTGCAGAGTGCGCAGAAGCGACGGAGTCTGGCGCTTACAGTGCATGACCGTGAGAAAAAACTCTGGGAACAAAAAATAACGGCCGAGCAGGATTTTCTGCAGGCGCAAGCGGCACTGCGCGAGGCAGAGATTGCCGTTGAAAATGCGCAGCAGAAGCTGAGCGCGCTGGGTGTTGCTGCAGGCACCGGTACCGGCTTGAGCCGCTTTGAATTGCGGGCACCCTACGACGGCCTGGTTGTCGAGCGCAAACTCAGTGTTGGTGAGGCGGTCAGGGAAGACACGCACATCATGACGATTTCCGATATTTCCTCGGTCTGGGTCGAAGTCAGTATTCCAGCCAAGGATCTGCCGCTCTTGCGGGTCGGTGCCAAGGTGCTGGTGCGCGCGACCGCATTTGAGGCCAAGGCAACGGGGACCGTTGCCTTTGTAGGCGCGCTGGTGGGCGAACAAACCCGTATGGCCAGAGCCCGTATCCTGCTCGCCAATCCTCAAGGGACCTGGCGACCGGGTCTGTTTGTCAGCATCGAAGTGAATGCAGCCAATCTTCAGGTACCGGTTGCTGTTGAAACTGAGGCAGTTCAGACACTAGGAAATCGTCAGGTCGTTTTCGTGCGTGAAGAGAAGCGATTCGTGCCGCGCAGCGTAAAGCTCGGTATCACTGACGACAAATACATTGAGGTGCTGGAAGGCCTGCCACCAGGCACACGTTATGCCGCGCGAGGTAGTTACATCATCAAGTCCGAGCTGACCAAGATGGCGTCAGAAGAAGGCTTCTGAGCCCAACAGGAATCTTGCCATGTTCGAGAAACTGATTCAATTCGCTATCAACCAACGTGCGCTGGTGCTACTGGCCGCTCTGGGCGTGGCATTGGCCGGCATCTTGAGTTACCAGCAGCTGCCGATTGATGCTGTACCTGACATCACGAATATTCAGGTGCAGATCAATACGGAAGCACCGGGTTACTCGCCGCTCGAAGCAGAGCAGCGCATCACCTATCCGATCGAGATCGTGATGGCTGGATTGCCGAATTTACAGCAGACACGCTCTTTGTCGCGTTACGGCCTGTCGCAGGTGACCGTGATTTTCAATGAAGGTACCGACATTTATTTTGCGCGCCAGATGGTCAATGAGCGCATCACGCAGGCGCGGGACAAACTGCCACCGGGTGTAACACCCACCATGGGGCCAATCGCCACGGGTCTGGGCGAGATTTATTTGTGGACCGTCGAAGCAGACGGGCGTGCAAAAAAAGCGGACGGCTCACCGTATACGGACACGGATCTGCGTGAGATACAGGACTGGGTGATCAAGCCTCAGTTGCGCAATGTCGCTGGCGTTACCGAGATCAACTCAATAGGCGGCTATGTAAAGGAGTACCAGATTGCGCCCAATCCCGAGCGACTGGCCTCACTGGGCGTGTCCATGGAAAATCTGGTCGCTGCCATTGATCAGAATAATCACAATACCGGCGCAGGCTATATCGAGAAGCGGGGTGAGCAGTATCTGGTGCGAGCGCCGGGCCAGGTGCTTACTCTGGAAGACATTCGTAATGTCGTAATCAAGAATGCCGGTGGCATTCCGGTGCGCGTGCGGGATGTGGCTGAAGTGGACATCGGTCAGGAATTGCGTACCGGCGCAGCAACGGCGAATGGCAAGGAGGTCGTGCTTGGTACGGTGTTCATGCTGATGGGGCAGAACAGCCGTACCGTATCACAGGCAGTTGATCTGAAGATGCAGGAAATCAATCGCAATCTTCCCGAAGGCGTTCGCGCAGTGACGGTGTATGACCGAACGATCCTGGTCGATAAGGCCATCGCTACTGTCAAGAAAAATCTGCTCGAAGGTGCGATTCTGGTGATTGTCGTGCTGTTCATTTTTTTGGGAAATCTGCGCGCTGCGATCATCACTGCTGCCGTTATTCCGCTGGCCATGCTGTTCACCTTTACCGGCATGGTTCAATACCAAGTCAGCGCCAATCTGATGAGTCTGGGCGCGCTGGACTTCGGCATCATTGTCGATGGTGCTGTGGTGATTGTTGAAAACTGCATTCGTCGGCTCGCGCATGCGCAGTCGCAGCAAGGTCGTGCGCTGACGCGCGAGGAATGCTTCCACGAAGTTTTTGAGGCTGCGCGTGAATCGCGTCGGCCTTTGTTGTATGGGCAGTTCATCATCATGGTGGTGTACCTGCCGATTTTTTCCCTCTCGGGCGTGGAAGGAAAAATGTTCCACCCTATGGCTTTTACCGTCGTGGCGGCGCTACTGGCAGCGATGATTCTGTCGGTGACCTTTGTGCCTGCAGCGGTGGCGATGCTGGTTACGGTACGGGTGCAAGAAAAAGAAATCGTGCTGATGGTCTGGGTCAAGCGCTGGTATGTGCAGCTTTATGACTGGGTGATGCAGGCGAAGACCGTTGTGCTGACCTTCGCGTTGGTCGCGGCGATACTCGCCGGTTTGCTGCTCACGCGCATTGGCAGCGAATTCGTACCCAATCTGAATGAAGGTGATCTGGCCGTTCAGACCATACGCGCCCCGGGTGTCAGCCTGACACAAGCGGTGGCGATGCAGATGCAGATCGAGACCACCCTGAAAGCTAAATTTCCCGAAATTGAGCGTTTGTTCACGCGCATCGGCACTGCCGAGATTGCCACCGATCCCATGCCACCGAGTCTGTCGGATGGCTACATCATGCTCAAACCAGTGCAAGACTGGCCCGATCCGGGGAAAACACGGGATCAGTTGCTGGAGGAAATTCGTGAGGTGGTCTGGAAAATCCCTGGCAACAACTATGATTTTTCGCAGCCGATTCAGCTGCGCTTCAACGAACTGATTTCGGGCGTGCGCAGCGATGTCGCGGTCAAAATTTTCGGTGACGATATGGATCAGCTGCACCGACTCGCCGAAGAGACGGCAACGGTCATGCGTCAGGTACCGGGGGCGGTCGACGTAAAAGTGGAGCAGACCACCGGTCTGCCCATGCTGACGGTCGGCATCGACCGTCAAAAACTATCGCGCTATGGGCTCACGGTCATGGAAGTACAGGATGTGGTCGCGGCTGCGATTGGTGGCAGCAAAGCGGGTACCTTGTTCGAGGGTGACCGGCGTTTCGATATCGTGGTTCGTTTACCTGAGAATTTGCGCGGTGATATCGATGCGATGAAACGTCTGCCGGTCACTTTGCCTGTGCAGGGCAACAATGGCGCGACGGGATTCATTCAGCTTGCCGAGGTGGCCAGTTTGACACTCGCGCCTGGGCCCAATCAGATCAGTCGTGAAAACGGCAAGCGCCGCATTGTCGTGACCGCCAACGTGCGAGAACGTGACGTCGGTAGCTTCGTTGACGAGGCCAGTCAGCGCTTGGCTTCGGTGACTTTGCCGACAGGTTACTGGAGCCAGTGGGGTGGGACCTTTGAAAATCTGCAGTCCGCTACCCAGCGTTTGAAACTGGTGGTGCCGGCTGCACTGTTTCTCGTCTTCGTTTTGCTGTTTGCCATGTTTGGCAACCTGAAAGATGGTCTGCTCGTGTTTACCGGTATTCCGTTTGCGCTGACAGGCGGTGTGCTGGCACTATGGTTGCGTGACATACCGCTCTCCATTTCGGCCGCCATTGGTTTCATCGCGCTCTCGGGTGTTGCGGTATTGAACGGCCTTGTCTTGATCTCATTCATCCGCGGCTTACAGGAGCGGGGCCTGCCACTGGCTGACGCCGTGCGTGAGGGCACCATAACGCGTTTACGCCCGGTGTTGATGACAGCACTGGTTGCATCACTGGGATTTTTGCCCATGGCGATCGCGACGGGTACGGGTGCCGAGGTTCAGCGCCCGCTCGCCACCGTCGTTATTGGCGGTATCTTGTCTTCCACGCTGCTGACCCTGCTGGTTTTGCCGCTGCTGTACCGGCTGGTGCATCGTGAGCTGGAAGGATCTATCCAGTCCACAAGCGATTAATCCGACCGCACGATACGTACCCCTACAAATTCATAGCGACTTCCCGGCGCGTAGCGGAAACGAAAAGCAGAGCGCAGGAATTGCGCATGGTTTACCCAGGCGCCACCACGCACGACGCGGAAGGTACAGTCTTCGGATTCCCATGCGGAGCCATCCGCTGGGGCATCCTCATAGTCGATGTGCCAGCAATCCTCGGTTCTTTCCCAGACGTTGCCAAGCATGTCGTACAGGCCAAAGGGATTGGCTTTTTTAGTCCCCGTCTTGTGCGGTTTGCCGTCCGAGTTCTCCCTGAACCAGGCGTGCTCTGCCAACCCGGCGGGATTATCTCCAAAATGAAAAATTGATGCGCTGCCGGCACGGGCTGCGTATTCCCATTCAGCTTCGGTGGGTAGTCGATAATTTTTGCCTGTTATTTGACTGAGTTTATGAGCAAACGCCTTCGCTTCTTCCCAGGTGATATTTTCTACGGGTAAATCGTCGCCTTTATTTTCGCTGGGATTGCTACCCATAACAAAACTCCATTCTTTCTGCGTGACCTCGCGAATACCCATGGAAAATGATTTGATGGCGACTTCATGCTGAGGATATTCCTCGAATTCACCCGAGTACTTGAGCTGTTCTTCGGATAAGCCTCCGCGCGAAGAGAGAGGTTTTGTACCCATGAGAAATTTGCCGGCAGGAATGGTGATCATCTCCGGGCATTGTGAGCAGTCTTTGAAAATTTTTTTCGTTTCGGCTTGGACAAAATTGCTGGTCAGCAAGGTAATCAGTAGTGATGCATTCAAAAGAATTCGCATGGATGGGTCACTTCCTTAGTTAGATCGAGAGCCGCATTGCCAGGCCTTGCATGTCGAAACACCATTGCGGCCCCGCGGGCTTTTCCGCTGTATACAGCTGTTCCAACTGTAAATGAATTCCCGGTCAATTGCTGCCTGACTCGTCGCTGATTTTGCTGCAACACGGAAAATTCGTACATGGCACAGGTGTTTGTGTATTTACCAAATCAGGAGTTTTAAACATTAAAACAGGGACATTATTTCATGCTGCGACGCACATTTTAGTCTCATTTTTTATCGGTTTTTGCACTCTTAAAGGGATCAAAATGTGACTGACCAGTAACAATAAAAACTGATTACTCCGTATGCATTGCTTTAATTGACTTTTCAAATACACAGGACTAGATTAGCGGCAGCTATCAGATTTTCTTTATCTCTTAGCTGCTTAAACAATAAAGGGGGGACACCAATGAAGAAGGTCCAAAAATCATCGCTCGCCATGCTGGGAGCGGTTTTCGCAGGAGCAGTGCTGTCAGCTGCTCCCGTTATTGCAGGCAACGTAACAACCGAGCGCCTGATCAATAGCGAAAAAGAGCCAGGCAACTGGATCAATCACCACGGCAATCTCGAGGCACATCGTTTTTCCGGCCTCGATCAAATCAACACCAAAAACGTCAAGAACCTGAAGGTCGCATTTACCTGGGCGATGGGCGATATGCACGGTGGCGGCAAGGAAGTCATTCAGTGGCAATTCGCAGGTCTGGAAGGCACGCCGATCGCTGAAGACGGTTTCCTCTACCTGACATCAGGCTGGGGCACTGTCACCAAGCTGGACACTCGTGGCGGCGTTCCTCGCATGATCTGGAA
>Ga0209358_10002464_pt1 | contig 14104 bp, 12 predicted proteins | sample LauGreFa1BDMLBSN_2_FD_187574 | JGI IMG/M metagenome (GOLD analysis project Ga0209358, IMG submission 187574) | Freshwater lake microbial communities from Lake Michigan, USA - Fa13.BD.MLB.SN (SPAdes) (version 2) | ecosystem: Environmental > Aquatic > Freshwater > Lake | place: Lake Michigan, USA... | reverse complement strand
GAAGTTTGGAATAATTACTTGTGTTTATTGTTTAGGCGAAGGTTATGATAATCATAATATAGATGCTGTTGTATTTGCAGAAAATATGAGTTCAAATATTCGTATAGTTCAATCCGCATTAAGAGCAAGTAGAAAAAACCGAAACGCCCCCAATAAGAAAACCAAGATTATTCTACCCATCTTAAATCGTGATGATTGGTTAGAAAATAATGATAATCCTGATTTGAAAAAAGTGCGTGAAGTTATTTATCAAATGGGGTTGGAAGATGAAACAATAGAGCATAAGATTAAAATATGTCGTATGGAAATTAAAAAACAAAAACCAAAGCCGAGACTCAAACTTGAATATACAAGTTTAGAGGATTTTGGTGAATATGATGATGAACTAACACAAAAATTACGCTTAAAAACGACTATCCGAACTGCTTTGGGGACAACCTACGAAAAGACACGAAAAATTCTGGTGGAGAAAAATATCAAGAGCAAAGAAGCATATATGGATTTGTGCGAGAGAGATAACCGCTTAACAACTGAACCCGAGATAGTATTCAAAAGCCAATTTACCAGTTGGATTGAATTTCTAAGTATACAACGAGTTTATTATGAGTTAGATACATGTAAAAGTAAAGTTGTAGACTATTTAACACATCATCCTGCGATTAGTAATAGTTATTTAGATTTAGCGGTGGTATGTAGTGAATTATGTAAATTAGACCCTCAATTTCCACCAAATGGTTTATGGGTTGATTATTACAAGATCAAGGATTTGCGTGATATAATAACAATCGGACCAAAAAAGAAAAAGATCATCAGTGACATTTTGTAAAGAATTATTTAGGATTAGGTTAAGTAAAAAATACTTTTTTTATAAATTGAATAAAAAAATGATTTATTTTAATATAAAGAAATTATATCTTATACTAGTATAATGACCAAGGAATATAATTGCGAACTCTGTAAAAAAGTCTTTAATCAGAAAATTGATTTTACAAGACATACCAATAAAAAAACATCTTGTATTTCTATCGATAAAATGCAATCCTTGACGCAAATGAAAGATGTGAAGACGGAGCATAAAACCAACTTATCAACCATATTTAATTATTGTCTGGACGTGTTACGTAATAACGAACATCTTACAGGCGATAAGGCGTTGCGCACGTTAGCCCATTTACTGGATCTGCGGTTGTTAGAACCACAATTCGGTCAGCAAATAGATATTGACGATTACGCCTATGATTTTAGTGCATATGACGATGATATTGCAGACAAACACAGGACCAAGTTATTAAAGTTGGTGCGGTTTAGTAATTTGGTGAAAGAGAAGGAGGACAATATCCCGAAGATTATGAAATGTTTATGGGATGAGATTTTATCGGTGCATCCAATTACCAAAAATATATTCTTGAAAGGGAAAGGATTTGACATTCAACAGCAATCTACCTACAAGAAATTAATTGATAAATTATATACGTTTGACTTTGAGGCGGTTGATGAAGACATTTTGGGCGAAGCATATGAAGAAGTAATTAAAGATGTAATGATTGGTAAAACCTTGGGGCAATTCTTTACGCCTCCCAGGGTGAAACAAATGATGGTTAATCTCATCGATCCGCAGCTCAAACCCGACGGAACGATTGAAACCATATTTGACCCTGCAATGGGAACCGGTGGATTTCTCATAACATGTTTGCGAAATTTACTCAAAAAATCCAAAAGCCAAAATATTCCGTTGAATTGGGATTTTATCAGCCAGAAAGGTTTAGGTGGGCGCGAAGCCGAACCAGACACGTATCAATTAGCTGTCTCCAATATGTTGATTGCGTCTGGTAAAATGTTCAAGGTATTGGAAAAGGGCGATAGTATTCGGGACCCCATCACCAACAAATATGATATTATTCTTGCCAACCCGCCGTTCGGGATTGATGGTTTAACGTATACCGAAATTATGCACCCGCTTCGCAATGAATATATGCCAATTAGTTCCAATAGTGCCGTGCCATTGTTCTTACAAGCTATTATACATATGCTGAAAATTAATGGACGTTGTGCAGTGGTTTTGCCCGAAGGACAGGAACTTTTCAGTAAAAGCAAAGCCTTAGTTGCGGTGCGTGAATATTTAATGAAGACGTGCGATTTGAAAGAAGTCATATATTTACCTGCAGGAACTTTTACACATACGACTATCAAAACGTGTGTGTTTTATTTCCACAAGAAGAAGGAGGGAAATGATGTCTTAGAAACCAAGTTGAAATATTCCAAAACAACCCAAAAAGAAACCGAACGGACATATGTGTTTAGTAAAACACACCAAACCAATAAAGTCAAGTTTTACGACTATAATACCGAAAACGACACGAAACATTTGTTGTTGGAAGTTGCCATAGACGATATCGCCAAAAATAACTACTCGTTGAACTATGCAGAATATCTGAAAGATGAAACGGCGGATGAGATATATGAAGATGGTGTAGTGGTGAAAACCTTGGGGGAAGTTTGTAGTATTGAATATGGAACTCGCATAGTTAAAAGTAGTAATACTGAAGGGGAATATCCAGTTTATGGGAGCGGAAGAGCAATGTTTTCAACAACTACTTTTAATCGTGAAGGATATAATATATTAATTGGTAGATTTGCTCTGTCATTGGAATGTGTTAGATTTACAACTGACAAAATATTCTTGAATGATAGCGGCTTATCAGCAAAACCAAACGATACAAAAATATTACTACATAAATATGTAGGATATTACCTTTATGAAAACCAAAATATCATATATGAATGTGCGAGAGGAACTGCCCAGAAAAATCTGGATATGGATAAATTCAGGGCAATCAAAATCCCAATACCACCAATTGATCGCCAGCAAGAAATCGTTAAATATTTGGATTTCATCTATGAAAAATGTATCAAAACCAGCACCGACAAAATACTGGAATTGAAGCAATTGAACGAATTTTGTTTGAATACGCAAAAAGTGTTTGGTGAAAATAGCGTGAAAATGCTGGGGGAAGTTTGCAAGGTCAATCAAGGTACTTATATCAAATCTGATATGAAAATAGAAGGCGAATACCCCGTTTATGGTGGTGGTAATATAAGTTATCATATAAACCAATTCAATCGTGAGGACGAAATAATTGTCGCAAAAGATGGCGTTTCGGCCGATTGTGTAAGATATGAAACCAGAAAATTCTTCTTAAATCATCACGGCTGGACAATAATATGTAATGACATTATAACAAAAAAATATATGTTTTATACGTTGCAATCAATTCAGCCTCAGTTATTAAGTATAGCGAAAGGCACCGCACAACTTGGTATAAATCAAGAAAACTTTTACAAGTTGAAAATTCCCATTCCTTCTCTTGAACGCCAAAAGGAAATTGTGGAATATTGTGAGTTTAACGATACACTGATTCAACTATTGGAACAGGAGATTAAGCAGAATAAAAAACAGGCAAACTTGTTCATCTCTGGTATTGTGAAAACATTGGGTGTTATTTCACCCGTAGAAAATGAAATGGTTGAGTCAACGCCCAGCGTAGAAGAAGTTCCAAATGTGGAAGATAATGTTGTTGCGGTAGTGGAAGAAGTCCCAAAGCCCAAGAAATTAGTGAAAAAAATTAAATTGAATGTGACCTCCAGTGATGAATAACCTTTTGAATATTTATGTTTGTGCAATAAATGAGTCTTTTTATATTTTTACTATATGAATAAAAATAAAATGAGTGTTGCACTAAATACCTAATAGAAAACAAATAAAGACATAATCCTTAGTATAAATACAACATGTTGCCAATTAATACTTTGAATAAACCGAGTAAATATAAATTAGAACGTTCCATGTCTATTATAAATCAAGATGAAAATATCGAAGAGCCTTCAGTAGTTGAAGACGAACCCGAAGACAATATTGACGTCATTCAGGATGAAGAGGTGCATCGCGTAAAGACACACATCCCAAAGTATAATTATCGCGCACTCGAATCACTAACCAAAAACATTGGGGAAATAACAGACGTGGACTACGCGGTAATCTGTCCTTACAAAATCAATACAGAGGGTGTCGCCCCTTTTCTCCAGTTTGGCCTAATCAATGATGGCATTTCGTTGAACTTTATTAAAATTCTTTGGACTGAGTTCTCGGTTGATTTGGAGGCATTGAACAATTTCAACGGACATCTTCTTGAGAATAGAACGCTATATTTGTTTTTTGACTATCGTCCTGATAATGAAGACATATTTTTGTTGTTGTTCCCTGTTCAATCATTCGTATTGGCAGATGAAATAATGAATCATCGAATGGTTTATCGAACTGCTATAAGTATTGACGTCTTGGATTTTTTCACTCGGCACAATGAGTTTTTATATTTAGAGAATCATCGGGGGAAAATTTATGAGTCGCCGGTGGTTGCATATCGCGGAACATATGCAGAAAATGCAACATTCATGTCAACGTTTGGGGTATCTTGCTCTCAAGGCGATGCAGTAATGGGTCCCTACTATTATTTTACGGATTATATTAATGCCATGAAACAAGGAGTTGTGCCTACTGAAAAGCAACTGGCAAATTCTGAATTTAAAAAATATTTAAGCGCGGATAACAAATATAAACACGGATCGGTTCTTCGGTTTGCATTGTTTTTAGGAAGATCCAAGGTTATTTTAAATCGTCCGTCTGATAATATAGACGAGTCGCAAATGAAACAATATTTATTGTCAAATACTGAAACGTCGACGATGGCAAGACTTACCATGAGAATATCGGACTATGACGGGACCTGGACGAATCAATATGATAGTGTATACGTAGGTAAGATTGATTTGGACGACGGGTGCAAGTATATGAACTCGCCTTTGTGGGTGGTAAAGGATTATAGTCAACAGACGTTTTTAAGTTCTCATCCTATTGACCGCCAAAAAAGTTTGTTTTTATGAATGAATCGATATATTTATTTCTGAAACAAATATATGACAACGTTGCAAACGATTGGAATATGGATAATCGTGGCTCTTATAATTCTGGCAGTCACTAGTATCCTTAAATTTTTCAACATATCTACTGCAGAATATTCAGTGTATTTGATATTTTACCTCTTTTTAGTGATATCTTATTTTATATTGCCCGATATAAGCACTATGGGTGGCGATTAGTTGCGTGTGTGTATAGGCTGATGCAATAATTATACTGCATCATCTGCGTTCCCAGTGAATTGTTTCAATAGTTCTATACTAGTTTTCAGTTCAGGAGACTTCATTTTGTCTTGTAAGTTATCTATGAGTTCCGAATCAGTGGCCTCGCGATTATTGAATCTATAAAACAAGATTTTGAAATCTTTCACAATTTTTAAATTTGCTTCTTTTATAAGTTTTTCTTTATTCGCAAGCTCTTCTACTGCTTCAATCTCTTCTTTAATATGTAAACTCATATTTTCAGGTGTATGCCAGCTATTTTTCGTTTTATCAGTGGATACGAGCACATCACAAATTTCAGGCTTGACGATATCTTGATAATTTTCGCTATTTTGAAACGAAGTTTTAAACATGAGAATTATTTCTGCAGGAATATTTGGACTAGTTTCCATAAGCCGGTCATACTCTTCTTTAGACATTTTAATCATCTGAACCGCATGCATTCTCTCGTTCGGGTGTTTTGCAAGCTCTATTTTGATATTACGATAAAACTTGTCCCACGCAATACTACTAACGCGGTGCGATTCATTTAATTGAGTTATTTTTAAAAATTGTTGAATGGTCGAAATAATACCCGCTAAAATATTAAATGCGCCGACAAACATGACAAAAACACCCTGGTAGTTGGCGGGAACTCTATCTTGTGCAAAGTTGGCGGTTCCGGTTAATGTGGAAATAATAATAACAGGCACAGTATACCAAGCATTTAGTGCAGAATACATGGCATTTGCACGCGTATGCAGCCATCTATAACACATTGCCTTGTCGGCCCATTCTACTAATATGGTCTCGTGATCGGGCGTCCAATCGGTTTTGCTTTTTAAGGCGGTGCTATGTTTTTTCACAAGTTCCATGTATAATATCTTTATATTATTTTATTTGTAGTATATATTATGGAAGAACAAATCAACGATCTAAAAAAAGCATTCACAAAATTGATTGATGTTCGAGCGGAGGTACATGCTACCTTTATAGGTTTGAATAATATAATTACTAAATTGAACAACATATATACTGAATTTATTAAAAAAAGTCAAGATAATGTATTAATCTTTGGTCTGGATTCTCTGCGATTTCAGTCGAAATTGATTGGTATAGAGTATGAAGATATGAAACGATTGTTTTATGCGATTAACAATCGAATGTATTGTGAATATTACAAGTTATATAAAATTATTATGGATTATATAGTTGAAAATGTAAGTGATGTAAAAATAGTAGAGATTGTAAAATCAGATGTATATGTCTTTCCAGTATATAAAGATTTGGAGCCATTCAAACAATATGACATTGAAACTATTCAAAGCATACATGAGGCGATTCTTATATTTTTAACTTCTATGTGTAGTCATATTACTTCTAAACAACAGGAGCTGAAAACACATCAAACGACGAACAAAACAGGGCTGAATATTGACAACTTTGTCATGTCGTTTAATTTTAATCTTCTTGTTATGAAAGAAAAGGTGTCTTTGTTTATTAATTATCTTGTATTTTTCCACACGTCGCATTTAAAACTATTGTCTCGATTTGTTACAAAAGTAAATTTGATGATGAAGCATGTGAAAAGTGATATAAATCTAGAAGATATTTCAAAACCGAAACGGAGAAAAATACTTGATAGTGTATTAACAGATGAAAATGGGGAACAAATTCATATTGATACTTCAATGAGCGACAATGACGATGCATATTCTACTGATATTGACCCACAAGACGCGCTGGAATCCCCTCAAATCATAGTAAATACGGATAATTTCAAATAGGCGCGGGCCAGGCTTTAAGTTGTTTTGAGTAAATATAAAAAAAACTGAAATAAAATTATCAATGTTTACATACACAACAATAGTAAACATGGATAGACGTTTGAATAAATTAATCGAGGAGTATACTACTACTTTTAAAAATAGTATAAAAGAAAAGGCCGTTCAGCTTGGTTTGCATAACGAGTCGTGCAATGAATTATTGATGTACATTTACGATTACGAGCGCCTTGTGCTTACCAAGGAGGACTTCACAAAACGCAAGCGCGTAAAGAATGTTGTACCCTTCTTTGATAGATGCACCGCAAAGCGCGCGAATAATGAACAATGCACACGGCGCAAAAAGGCAGATTGTGAGTATTGCGGGACTCACATGAAAGGCACGCCAAATGGAATGATGGAGGCGCAGAATGAGTCCGTTCCCGCGATGCAAAAGATTGAAGTGTGGGCGCAAGACATTGGGGGAATCATTTATTATGTCGACCAGACGGGAAATGTGTATCAAGCTGAAGACATAGTCTTGAATAAAATTAATCCCAAGATCATTGCCAAGTATGTGAAAACGGGAGATGTATATTCTATCCCTGCCTTTGGAATTTAGATGTCATTACAAAACAAAGAAAACAAAGAAAACAAAACAAAGAAAATAAATTATAAAAATATTAGTTCTGGTGGGAACTCTTTTCTGTTTGGTCGGCGTATGTATAGAAATTTATACATAATCGTCAAGTATAGAGAAGTCTAAATCGGGGGACCATCTATCTTGTTGTGCTTGATTATATGCCATTTCTTCTTCGCGCTCTCTAGCTTTTATTTTGAGGTTTCGAAGTTTTTTACGCATTTCGTTTTGAAGTAGTGAGGCTTTTTGGTTTTCCAATGCATGGTCCAATCTCAGGTCATGTTCGTCCATCATTCCAGCGTAACTCTTTAAATCCTTTCTCTTCATACCGCGTTTTGCTAACTCGTCGCTGTCATAACCCATGTCAATAGCATCTTGTGCGGTTTTAGATGTCTCCATTACAGAAGGGGCTCTAAATATGCGATTACGTTCCTCTTCTATTTTCTTACGTCTTTTAGCGTTTTGTTCTTCCGCAACCTTAATATTTTGCCGAAACCATTCTCTATCAACCGGATTTGCTTCTAGGCGGGCTGTCCATTCAACCGCCTCCTCGGCTATAGTACGACGATCACGCTTACCTGATGCGCCATATTGTTTTCTGCTTCTTCGACCTGCGCAACGACGAGTATTACGTCTACATTCAGTTTTGTATCTTCTTCTACGACTCTGTTTTTTAGTTGGTGTAATGCGCATAGATTTACGCATAGTTATAAATTAGATTACGAAAATAATAATATTTTTCGTAATATAATGGACGAGGTTAGTAAAGAAATCATGAAGTCTGTTGGAATTACCACTGAACCGCTACACGGGCAATTAATCCCCCGCGACATGCTGTTAAACGATTCAATATACACCGATATCAAAAAACGTATCCCCGAATTGAAAAAGTTATTTAGCTCTTCCGCAATGACTAGTTTGCAAGAGAGTGCGCAATCAACCCAAAAATGGCCTTTATTAAATTTAGTGCGACAAATATTACATGGATACAAATATGAAATGAAACCGATTCGTAAAAGCGACGGCTATACTCCCGAAGGAGTGAAAAAATACAAACGTTTTTTTGAAATAGTAATGAGCCAAAGCGTATTAAATGCTGCGGCTCATAGCGACGTTCACTACGTGGACATGACGATATAACCTTAGAGGCTAAGCATATACGATATATTTTTGAAATAATGATACATTAACATGCTCGACCCAACCATTTGCAACTTGTTTACAAAGTATTTGTGGGAATCCTTGTAATTTCGTATGAAATATAATAAATAATATATGAATAATAAGATGTATCCAATAGTTAAATAAGTATCCGTGTAAACCATGAACTGACCCAAAATAGCCGTAATATCGGAGATTTTTAAATGTTCATTGATAGGCAGTATAAACGACAATACGTGGAAAAGAATTAACACTGCGCGTCCTTTGAAAAAGTGTTTTGTGACTAGCCCCAGTTCTACTGATTGAAATATCTTGTTTTCTTCTTGTCCAAGTGTTGCAACACCTTTTGCATGTGTGTAGTCTATATGTCGTCTATACTCTTCGTTCATTGCAATTTGCCATTCTTTAGAATACTCATATAACAATAACCCATATCCATAAAGTACTAGCATGGAACCAAACACTATTCCATAGTTGCGCTCCTTCATGTTTTCACAGAAAAATATCGCATATACTGAGAACATTATAACATATCCTAAAATAGTAATAATATAATAGATTGGAGTTAATCCAGACTTGTTCATGTATTATATTATTCAATGAAAATATAAAATTCTTTCTTGTGATAAATAACCAACAAACCAACCGAATCTTTTAACGATGTTTAACGACGTCTATATGTTTTTTTACTACGATATACCTGTCGTCGTTTTGTTTTCTGTTTGTGGTTGCGTTTTCTATTTCGCAACGATCTTTTTTGTTTTTTGCCTCCCATTTTGCCTGTTAGACCTTTAATTCCTTCCTTGATAGATTTTTCTCCTAGATTTAATGTGCGTAAATAGGCGTCCAATAGTTGTGGAATGTCCAAGTTATTTGGATTAAATATATCATTAAATTCAATCATAGAAAGGGTGTTTGATTTTGATTTTGAGACGGGCTTATACATTGGAACATTCTTGACGTCTAGCATGTTATGTTGTATATAGGCAGGTGTAATAACATCCTCTATTTGACTTGCATTTTTGAAACCGCCATGAAATATATTTTCGAGTCCAATAGTTTTATTATACGCGCGTATCTGTGCTAATAGATCTGGATATGTAGTTCGTATCATATGAATCATTGCAGTACTATGATCTAACACAGATTGTCTTAACGCGTTAAGCGAAACTACTAGATTTGCTCTATACGTATTTATATAATTAATAAACCAGTTATAGTTGCGATGTTGCGTAGGGGCTATTCCAATAAACGGAACTCGTGTATCTCTCATTCGTTCTAAAATCCTCAAAATATCCACATCTGGCTCGTTATGTTTAAATGTCATTCCAAAATCTATTATCATTGCGCGTCCAGAATTTGTGCCTGTATAATTATAAGTTGGGTTTACCATAATATTTTCTTGAGAGAAATCTCCATGTAAATAACCGATTGAATACAGCCGCAATAATTCATATATCGCCAAGTCTAAATATGGTTGTTTTTCAGCGGCATCTTTTCCACGAACTACAGAATGTAACGACTGATAACCTTTTGTAAACCCCATTCCAATAATACCTAATTTAATTCTATGGTATCTTGGTAGCTTGAGTTTAGTAGCAATTTTGTTTAATGGGTCATCCGCCATCATAACTCTAAATAAATCAGCAGGAATATCTGATTTGTCGAGATTATCAAATAACATATCGAGCAATGCTGTTGAAGTTGCATTATCCAGACATTCTGAAAACACTATTGGCGGACAAATAGGCTCTAGATTGTCATTTGTTTTTTTATATATTTCATTTTGTATACGAACTTCATTCCAAAATTCTGATTCTTCGCTAGAAAATATGTCTGCCCAGTGGTCCATCTTCCGGATATGTAAATCAAATTGAGGCTGGAAAGATTTATCAGCATATATAGGCACAATTTTGATAAATATCTGGGAACATACCACATTTTCATTATTGGTAGTTAATATTTTATAACTATCATTAGTTGGATTTGATGATAATAAACCCAGCCCTGATGATCCTGCTCCAACATAAGATATTACTGAACTATTTATAAATTCATAAAATACATCTTTTGGGTCTCTGCCTTGGCTAATGTTCATATATAATATAATTAGAAAATTGTATTATATACTATTGGCGAATCGCGTATCTAAAATATTACAATTGACATGATGAATTATTCAATAGCATTTGACGTATTTTAATCTGCTGTTGTATGTCTTTATTTGGATGGAATATATCAGTTTTATTATATACAGAGGATGTTTTATTATATGTTACAGATACAAATTCAGTAGGTTTTATTACCACATTTAATCTATGATGCTTTGCTAAAGTGGGAAATAACGCTTCTATAAAGAAGAGGGTTTTGTTTTGGTTAGAATAATTTAAAATACATTTTAACAATGCGTTAGATAATCTAGAACAGCAGACCATTCCACAAAAATAGGGATATTGCAGATTTATTTTAATCCTATTCCATAACCATTCGTTTAATTTTGCTTGTGTATAATCACAATTACATAACAAATCAGCATTGGGATATTTCTTATCAATATTTAAAAGAGTTGTTTCGTGATTAAAAAATACATCATCTTCTATAAACCAAACATATTTATAATGTGTATTTATCATAGAAAAATAATAGAGAGCTTTATCCCATCCAATGACTGATTTATTATGAGTAATCCTGCTAGTATTCATAAAATGATGGGATTCGCACTCATTATTATCAATTTGAATAATTTTTATTTTTGGAAATGATGCTTTGATATTAGTGATATCATAATTATTTGAATCGATAACTACAAAAACGTCATAACTTGTAATAGTATTTAAAAATTCTAAGTACTCTTTTTTTGGCTCATATGAAATATGGACGATTGCATTATGTGAATATTCATTTAGATTTATTATTTGCGTGTTATTCAGATTCATATTATTTATATTTGTTATATTTTTTAGAATGTAACGAATATAATTAGATACTATACAAATTGGATTGACGTGAAAATGTGTCATTTCTAAAGAAGTGTATACTGCAAATACTGCTCAATTTCCAACAATCTGTTGAATTTTGCTACGCGCTCGCCTCTGCACGGACTACCAATTTTAACATACTTGGCGCCAATCCCAATCGCAATATCAATAATGTATGCGTGGTTTGTCTCTCCCGACCTATGAGAGACGATTACATTGTTCCCCTGTTCAAACATCATTCTTGCGCCTTCAATCGCTTCAGTAATCGTGCCGATTTGGTTCACCTTTAATAATAGTGTGTTTGCCCAACCATTCTCCAAACCTTGTTTAATAATCTTCTTATTGGTTGTAAATAAATCATCGCCGACTATCATAATCTTGTCAGAATATAACGCAGTAAACTTCTTCCATGACTCATAATCAGACTCGTGAAATCCGTCTTCAATACTCTTTAATCCAGGATGTCTGCGCATCAACTCTCCGTAATACTCGATGAGTTCGTCGCCAGTTAGATAGAGGTCAGTTTCCACTTCATAATAGCCTGTATCAGCATTGTAAAATTCGCTGGCCGCACAATCCAACGCGATGAATATATCTACACCCACTTGATATTTGCTTTTAGCGATGGCTTCCTCAATAACACCCAATGCTTCTTCGGCCGTATGAATGGGTGGGCAAAATCCACCTTCGTCTCCAATCGCCTTGGCAGATGCACCATATCTCTCTACTAACAGCTTTTGAAGAGTGTAATAAATCTCACAAATAGCCTGCGTCTTCTTGCTTACGCTCATATCAGCCTTGGAAAAAATCATAAACTCTTGGATTTTTAGCTCGCCAGTTACACTATGCTTTCCTCCGTTAATAATATTGACAAAAGGTGTCGGCAAGCTTTGTGGGTCAATAGTGTGATTGTATAATCCAGCAATATACTCAAACATTTGTTTGTTCGCCAACTTGGACGCAACATCTGCAAAACAAAAGCTCATTGCAGTTATGGCGTTGCCACCAATTTCAGTTTTCAATTCGCTTGTATCTAACGACATGAGTTGTTGGTCAAGTGCGGTCAAGTTTTTAATGGATTGCGGGGTAAGCATTAAACGTTTGTTCGCGGAAATGACATTATCTACCGCGTTAAATACAGACTTGCCCTTGTAGCAATCGGCTTTGCCATCTCTGAGTTCCAACATTTCATTTGAACCGCACGATGCACCGCTAGGAGTAGACCCCTTGCCGACACATTTACGAGTGGTCTTGTCGTAGCACGAGACTTCAATCGTGGGAAATCCACGGCTATCAATTATTTGATACGGGACTAACTCATACTTGTTTACATAACCAAACGAGTTGGTCTTCAAATCAATGTATATGGGCTTTCCAGTAGCGACTTCAAAAGACTCTACGTTATCAGGCGTGTAGAATCCCAGATGCACAAACAACGCACGAATAGTGTTTCCATGAGAGACGATTAAGACATTTTTATCTTCTTCAAGCAACTGGCGAATCTCCTTATCAAAACAATCGCCCGCACGACGCGCGACTTGTTCTAAATTCTCTCCGTTGGGTGGTCTCTCGTAATAACTACGACGCCATTTTTGAACCATATCTGCGCCATACATTTCCTTCAATTCATCCTTGTTTTTACCTGTCAAATCGCCATAATCACGCTCTTTTAATTCGTCCATGTAATAGATTGTAAGAGATCCATTATTGTTCGGCTGTAATTTGTCGCTAAGAGTGGAAAATGTATTAACCGCGCGTTTCAATGTGCTTACGCATACACAATCAATGTTGTATTGCGATATTAAATCGCCCGCACGAAGAGCTTCTTCCATTCCATTATAGCTTAATTCGACATCGGTCCAACCAGTGAATCTGTTTTCCTTGTTCCATTCGGATTCGCCGTGACGCAACACGATTAATACCATACTAGTAGTATATTCCGTGAAAATAATATTCTTGTTTTAACTTATTTTACAAAAATATTATTTGGCTTTTGTTGATGCCGTACGACGCATCACTTATTTACCAATATTGGTTAGCGTTTTCAAAGCGGAATCCGGCGTGACAGAAATAGAATCTATACCCTCTTCTATTAAAAAGTTGCAAAATTCAATGCTATCAGACGGCTGTTGTCCGCAAAACCCCACCTTGACACCATGTTCCTTGTACATTTTAATGGCCATGTGAATCATGCGCCTATAGCTTACGTTTTCGTCGTTGGACAAATGAGTAATTCGGTCGCTGTCGCGGTCGACGCCCAATGTCAATTGAAGCAAATCATTGCCGCCAATAGAAATGCCGTCCACCAAGGGACTAAAATAGTCTGCCTCAATAACATTGGAAGGAATTTCGCACATGAGGTAGACTTGTAGTCCGTTCTCACCGCGCAC